>Ga0209646_1000036_pt1 | contig 358864 bp, 330 predicted proteins | sample AraplaL_Col_mTSA_FD_184259 | JGI IMG/M metagenome (GOLD analysis project Ga0209646, IMG submission 184259) | Arabidopsis root microbial communities from the University of North Carolina, USA - plate scrape CL_Col_mTSA (SPAdes) (version 2) | ecosystem: Host-associated > Plants > Roots >...
CGCTGTGCACTTTCATCAAACGTCCACACTTATCGACTGTTAATTTTTAAAGAACTTTATTCGGTACTGCGTTTGCTGCGAAGCGTTGTGTCCGTCAGCGAAGAAGAAAGAGTATGAAGCGTTTAGATCGTTTCGTCAACCCCTTCTTTTTTTCCTCACATCACTCAGCAACATGTGCTGTGTTCTGCGAGGGGGCGAACTATAGCAAATGCCTATGGATTCCGCAAGTACCGCGATGCGTAATAAATTTTGCAATAGTGATATTCGGATAGAATTGACAAACAAGCATTGTTTACAATGAAACCATGATTCTTATCAACCACTGTGGAACTGAACTATGCTCAAAAAATTACTCGTAATCGCCTTCGCAGCAGCAACTTGCGCCTCAGCAACGGCGGCTTCTGTCTCCTACAACTTCAGCTACGTCGGCGCATTACGTAACGAGGTGTTCCCCGGAGCAGACACATGGGTTAGCGACTACCGTATCGCCGGAAGTTTTACCGGTGAGGACAAGGACCACAACGGCGTGATTAGCGAGGCCGAAGTTAGTTCGTTCAAGATTGAAGGCACCAATATCGACAATACCGAATACATCAATCGGAGCAATTGCAATTGCCGTATGGATCAGTTCACCTTCAAGCTGAATGAGCAAAACTTGCATTTTGCTGCGTACTACACCGATTGGCGCGATACTACTTCCTACATTGCCAATAGCGGGGTTTCCATTCTGGTTGAGCAGCCCGCCTACTACATAACGTACGGCTTTACCCCCGACACGGTATCCACGTTGACCGCCGTGCCAGAACCATCGACTTACGCCATGATGGGCGCAGGCCTGCTGGGCTTGGCAATCGTTCAGCGTCGCCGCAAGAAATCCTCGTAATACCCCTGCCTTTCCACGCGCCGGCCTATACAACCGGCGCGTCCCCGCCCCTCTCTTTGCCTCCCATCCCCGTTTTTCTGCAGACTGTCGCACGACGTTGGCTTCCAGTTCGCCCATCCCTTACAGTTGCATCGTCCCAATAGCATTGTCCTTCAAGGCAATATGCAGGCTTAACTGTTGATCGTTAGGCTACACTTGCCGCTTGCATGACAATTCATAGAACGAAAGCCTCACATGTTTCCGATGCCTAAAACGCAAGACACCCTGAAGACCGCCGGCGCCTGGTTGCACCGCGGCTTCGACTCGACCGCCACTTGGGTGACTCAATTGTCGTGGTGGAAGTTCCTGGTCTTCGCGGTGTTGACGCTGATTGCCGGCTCCATCCTGCAGGACGAGCTGTTCTCGTCCAGCCCGGACGAAGAAGTGGTGATCAAGAATGACAAGCATCCCAAACGCAAAAACGGCGACACCAATATCCTGATCGACGACAGCGGCATCCACTTCAATCCGCGCGGCAAGATCCGCAACAAGGATGCGGACAAATCCGATAAAAACGACTCCGATTCCAGCAACGAAGACAGCAATTCGCCCCACGTCCCGCCGGTAGCGCCACCAGCCGCCCCCGCCGACGCCGCGCCGGCAGCGCCGCCGGCCCCACCCGCTCCAGCCGCCAAAGCAGGCAAGCCAGGCGCGGCATCCGTGCCCGCCCTGCCCACCCTGCCGGGCGAAGAAGTCCACATCGACCTGCCGCCGCAGATCGGCGAAGAGCTGTCAAACGCCATCGAGGAAGCGGTCGACGACGCCGCCGAGCAGAAAGTTACCCGCTACCACCGCCAAGCCTCGACCTGGTTCAAGAGCTTCGTCTCGCTGCTGGTGCTCGCGCTGTTCGGCACCAAGGCGCTGATGGGCGGCAAAAAACGCGCCGAGGCCGAAACCCTGACCGCCAACGCCGCCGTCGAACGCGAATCCATGCAGCGCCAGCTCAGCGAAGCGAAGATGCAGATGATGCAGGCCCAGGTCGAACCTCACTTCCTGTTCAACACTCTGGCCTCGGTCGAACACCTGATCGAAACCGACCCGCCGCGCGCCTCGGCCATGCAGCGCAGCCTGATCAAATACCTGCGCGCGGTGCTCCCACAGATGCGCGATAACGCGCTGATCACCAACCTGGGCCGCGAGGCCGACATGGTGGTGGCCTACCTCAACCTGCTGAAAATGCGCATGGAAGAGCGCCTGACCGTCGACTTCGACATCCCCGACGGCCTGCGCACCGCCGCCTTCCCGCCAATGATGCTGCAGTCGATGGTGGAAAACGCCATCAAGCACGGTCTCGAAGCCAAGCCCGAGGGCGGCACGCTCAAAGTGCGCGCCGACGTGGCCCACAACAAGCTGCGCGTGATCGTCACCGACAACGGCCTCGGCTTCGGCGCCGTGCCCAGCGACGGCACCGGCCTGGGCCTGATGACCATCCGCGAACGCCTGAAACTGCTGCACGGCGACCAGGGTCAGCTGCTGATCGCCGCCAACAGCCCAAGCGGCGTGATCGCCACGATCGAAGTGCCGTACCAGCTGTCCAAATAAGATCGATTGATTATTACAGCGATTCGTTGAATAATTGTTTAAATAATTAACATTGCAGACCACACCCACATGCCTACAGCAATCATTGCCGACGACGAACGTTTAATGCGCGACCAACTGCGCATGCGCCTGGGCCAGGTCTGGCCCGAGCTGGAAATCATTGGCGAAGCCAAGAATGGCGACGAGGCCATCGAGCTGGTCGACCAACTCAAGCCGGACTTCACCTTCCTCGACATCCGCATGCCCGGCAAGACCGGCATGGAAGCGGCCACGGTCATCGGCAACAAGAGCCACATCGTGTTCGTGACCGCCTACGACGCCTACGCGGTGGAAGCCTTCGAACGCGGCGCGGTCGACTACGTGCTCAAACCGCCCGAGCAGGAGCGCCTGCAGATCACGGTCGACCGTCTCAAGACCCGCATGAGCAAGCCCGGCGCGGCCGCCGATGTCAACGCCAGCGTGACGGCGATGCTGTCGCAGTTGGCGGAGAAGATCACCGCGCCCAAGCCGACCTATCTGCAGTGGATCCAGGCCAGCATCGGCCAGGACCTGCGCATGATCCCGGTCGAGGAAATCCTGTTCTTCCGCTCGGACGAAAAATACACCTGCGTGCAGACCGAACGCTACGAGGCGCTGATCCGCAAGCCGGTGCGCGACCTGGCCGAGGAGCTGGACCCGGCGCTGTTCTGGCAGATCCATCGCGCCACGCTGGTCAACGTCAACGCCATCGAGGGGGTGACGCGCGACATCCGCGGCCGCCACCTGGTCATGATCAAGGGCAAACCGGACAAGCTGGAAGTGAGCCGCAGCTTCCTGCACCTGTTCAAGCAGATGTAATACCGCCGCCGACGTCCAGCACGTCTGCGGCATATCAAACCCTAACCTCGCGCTTGCTTTAGTGTGAATCCACGCGGCCGCCGGCCGCATGGAGGCGCGCATGGGTCGAACCCGATCACTACTGTTGCTCTCGGGCGCCATCGCGCTCGCCAGCCGCCTGTCCTGGCGCATGGGCTGGCAATGCGCGCGCACGGCCGCCGCCCACAAGCGCAGCCGCGGCATCATCCAGCACGCCAACGATGCCATCATCTCCACCGACGAACGCCAGCACATCCTGCAGGCCAACCCCTCGGCGGCCGCCATGTTCGGCACCACTGTGCAGGCGATGGAAGGGGCGCCGCTACACCAATTCATCCCGCGCGACCAGCGCCTGAGCAACGAGCCCGCCTCGACCCGCTACTTCGGCAACACCGGCATCCGCCTGCGCATGAAGGGCCGCCGCGCCAGCGACTACGCGGTGACGGGACTCAAGGCCGGCGGCCAGCACTTCCCGCTGGAGGGCTCGATCTCGTCGCTGGCGGAAAACGGCCACCGCATCTACACCATCATCCTGCGCGACATCACCGAGCGCAAGCTGGTGCAGGAGCAGCTGGAGCAATCCTATTCGCAGCTGCGCGAACTGTCGGCGGCGCTGCAGACGATACGGGAGGAGGAGCGCAAGCACATCGCCCGCGAACTGCATGACGACCTGGGCCAGCTGTTGGCGACGCTGCGGGTGGACCTGGCGCTGCTGCAACAGCAGCACAGCAACGACGCCGGTGCCCGCAAGCTGCAGGCCGGCATGGACGAGCTGCTGATGTCGGCGATCACGTCGCTGCGGCGCATCGCCAGCAATTTGCGGCCGCGCGCGCTCGATGAGGGAGGCTTGTATTTTGCGCTGGAGAGCCTGCGCCAGGAATTCGTCGCGCGCTACGGCATCGCCTGCACGCTGGACGCGAATGAAGAGGACTTGATACTGGACGACGCCTACAGCACGGCCATCTTCCGCATTGCGCAGGAAGCATTGACCAACATCACCCGCCACGCCGAGGCAAGCAAGGTCATGCTGTCGCTGCACCGCGTCGACGGACAGCTGAAGATCACGATACACGACGACGGCCGCGGCATCGCCGAAAAAGACATGGACAAGGCATCGTCCTTCGGCCTGATCGGGATGCGCGAACGCGTCTGGGCGCTACACGGCGACATCTCCATCGTCAGCGACAGCGGCACCCGGATCACGATCCGGCTGCCGCTGCCGCCTCAGGACAACGCCGCCTGATCCCGCTTAGAACGCGTGACGGATGCCGACGTTGAAGGCCTTGTCGCCGCTACCAGCTTCGTTGTTGTTACCAACAGTGTAGCCGGCGCCGTTCTTGTTCTTGATCTTGGCGTAGGCGACATACATGCCGGTACGCTTCGACAGCGAGTACAGGTAGCCCAGTGCCCACTGATCGGCGTCCTGGTTGTTGACGGTCTTGTCGTTCTTGCGGATGTACGAAGCCATGATGGTGCCGCTCGGAGCGACCGGCACTTGCACGCCGATCAGCAGGTCATTGCTGTCGACGCTGGCTTTAGGCGCCACGGCGTAGCCGTAGGCGTTGGCCACCGGCAGCGCCGCGCTGTTCACGCCCTTGTCCGCGCCGTAGGCGAAGAAGGCTTTGACAACCTGGAAGTCGTAGTTGATCGCGAACAGGGTGTTGCGGCCGCTGTCCTGCAGCTTGGCCGGGGTGGCGCCAACAGCGGCGGTGTCGTTGTTGCGGTTGTTGTACACCAGGCGCGCGTTCAGCGGACCGTTGGCGTAGTTCAGGCCGAAGCCGAACTGGCGGCCGGCGGTCGAGCTGCCAGCCTGCTCGCCCAGCGAGTACAGGCCGTCGGCGCTGAAGCCTTCCATGACCGGGGTCGAGTAGACCAGGGCGTTGCTGGTGCGGGTGTTCGCGCCGGCGGCTGGGAACAGGTTCTTGATGCTGCCAGCGTAACCGGCGCCGAACGGGTCGGCGACCTGGCTCATGGCGTTGTACAGCATGGTGTATTGACGGCCGATGGTCAGGGTGCCGGCATCCTTGCTCTTCAGGCCGACGAACGACTGGCGGTTGAACAGCGCGCTGTTGGCGTTGTCCAGCGAGCCGTCGTCCACTTTCAGGCCGGTTTCCAGGGTGAAGATGGCCGACAGGCCGTTGCCCAGGTCTTCCGTACCGCGGAAGCCCAGACGGGACTGGCCGCCGATGCCGCTGGTGACTTTGGTCACGCTGCCTGCAGCGCCGCCGCGCTCGCTGACCAGGCCGGCATCAACCAGGCCATAGATCGTGACGTTCGATTGAGCTTGTGCCTGAGCTGCGAAACCGCCGATGATCATTGCTACCAGAGTAAGTTTTTTCACTTGATGTTCTCTACTTGAGGTTGGAAGAAGTAATTGCATGTAATGAATCTACGGGGCGAATAATGCCTATTAATTACTTCAACAATGTGACATCAACCATTTGTTGTAAATTAGCACCAAGATGAAAAAAGCCGCTCAAGGCGGCTTCCGGGAAGTTATTTCAGGCGGCAACTGAGCAGGTAGTAATATTCCAGCCGCTCGACGCGGATCTGCCGCGCCGACGTCGCAAAGCGCTTGCGCAGCGTGCTGTCGGTCAGGTAGTTCTTCATCACTTCATAGCGCTGGCCGTCGTCGGCGGTCAGGATCTGGAAGGTGTTGCCTTCCAGGTCGGTGCGGGCGAACACCATGCTGTTGCCATCGACATAAGACTCGTCCAGCAACACCAGCAGCACATCCTTGCCCAGCTTGGCGCGCAGCGTCTTCAGGTACTTTTCCTGATCTTCACGCTTGACGTGCGCCCACAGGCCGGCGGCGAACACCGCCGTGTACTTGCCTTCCAGGCCATCCGGCAGGTTGAAGGCGTCCATCACGCCGAAAGTCACGACGTCCTCGTCCAGGCCACGGGTCTCGGCCAGCGCGATCATTTCCGGCAGCAGGTCGGTGGCATGCACCGATTCCGCCACTTCGGCGATCAGGTCGGTCCAATAAGCGGTGCCGCAGGCCAGCTCCAGCACTTTGTGCCCCTGGAACAGCTCGGCGACCATTTCCTGCAAGTCATCCAGATCGTCGAAGCGCTCTTCCTGCGCGTAGACCTGGTCATAGTTGTCGGCGTTGACGGCATAAAATTGTGCCAACTGGTTGGTAATCATGTCTTACTTTCTAATTTACAGTTCGTAGTGTTCTTTTTCACCGCTCATGGCCTGTTCGATCAACTTGCGGTTGAGCGTAGGCGCCAGCAGTTCAATAAAGGTGTAGATATAGCTGCGCAGATAAGCCCCCTGCTTGACCGCCACCCGCGACACATTCATGCCGAACAGGTGGCCCACAGGGATGGCGCGCAGGTTCTTGTCGCGCTCGGCATCGAAGGCCATGCCCGCTATGATACCAATCCCCATGCCCAACTCCACATAAGTCTTGATCACGTCGGCGTCGATGGCTTCCAGCAGCACGTCCAGCTTCAGGCCGCGCAGGGAGAAGGCATGGTCGATCTTGCTGCGGCCGGCAAAGGCGCCATCGTAAGTGATAATCGGGAAAGCGGCAATTTCTTCCAGCGTCACCTGGCGGGATTTGAGCAAGGGATGGTCCGGCGCCACCACCACCACGTGTTCCCATTGATAACATGGCAAAGTTATCAATCCAGTCACGCCAGCGATGGATTCGGTGGCGATGGCCAGGTCGGCTTGGTCGCGCTGGACCATCTCGGCGATCTGCTGGGGATTGCCTTGCAGCAAAGACAACCTTACCTTGGGAAACTTCAGCATGAAGGCCTGCACCACCTTCGGCAGCGTGTAGCGCGCCTGCGTGTGTGTGGTGGCGATGGTAAAACTGCCGCTGTCCTGGGCCGCATATTCCTTGCCGATGCGCTTGAGGCTGTCGATCTCCTGCATAATGAGCTCTACCGATTCCAGCACCAGCCGCCCCGGTTCCGTCAGGCCGCGGATGCGCTTGCCGTGCCGGGTGAAGATATCGACGCCCAGCTCCTCCTCCAGCTCGATAATCGCCTTGGAAACGCCGGGCTGCGAGGTAAACAGCGCCTTGGCGGCATCGGTCAGGTTGTAGTTCTGGCGTACAGCTTCGCGCACGAAGCGCAGTTGGTGAAGGTTCATTGCAGATCCAGGCCCATCATAAATTATTAACGTGCATGCTTATACCCAATACGTATATAAGCAAATAAAGACTAAGTCGTATGGAATAAAGACGAAGTTTATTACTATTAGCGCTAGTTTGGGGGTTCTAGCAAGCGACTATCTAGGAAGAATATGTATCAATACGACCAATATGACCATCTCATCGTCCGCGAACGCATCGCCCAGTACCGGGACCAGGTGCGCCGCCGCCTGTCCGATGAGCTGACCGAAGCCGAATTCCTGCCGCTGCGCCTGCAAAACGGCCTGTACATGCAGCGCCACGCCTACATGCTGCGTATCGCTGTGCCGTACGGCCTGCTGGCGTCCAAGCAAATGCGCATGTTCGCGCACATCGCCCGCAAATACGACCGCGGCTATGGCCACTTCACCACCCGCCAGAACATCCAGTTCAACTGGATCGAGCTGGAACAGACCCCGGACATCCTGACCGACCTGGCCTCGGTGGAGATGCACGCCATCCAGACCTCGGGCAACTGCATCCGCAACACCACCTCCGATCCGTTTGCCGGCGTGGCCGCCGACGAGATCATCGATCCGCGTCCGTACGCCGAGGTGCTGCGCCAGTGGTCCACCTTCCACCCTGAATTCATCGCCCTGCCGCGCAAGTTCAAGGTCGCCATCAACGGCGCCGTCGAAGACCGCGCCGCCATCGCCGTGCACGACATCGGCCTGACCGTGGTGCGCAATGACGCCGGCGAGATCGGCTTCAAGTTCATGGCCGGTGGCGGCATGGGCCGCACGCCCATCCTGGGCAGCGTGATCCGCGACTTCCTGCCATGGCAGCACCTGCTGACCTACACCGAAGCCGTGATGCGCGTGTATAACCAGTACGGCCGCCGCGACAACAAGTACAAGGCCCGCATCAAGATCCTGCTGAAGGCCATCGGCGTCGAGGAATTCACCCGCCAGGTCGAAGCCGAATGGGCCGACCTGAAGGACGGCCCGGAAACGCTGACCGTCGAAGAGATGCAGCGCGTGATCGACTACTTCCAGCCGCCGGCCTACAAGCAGCTGGACGACAGCGACGTGGTCGCGGCGCATGCCGGCAACAAGGCCTTCGCCAACTGGGTCAACCGCAACGTCAAGCCGCACAAGCAGCCCGGCTACGCGGCCGTGGTGCTGTCGCTGAAGAAGACCGGCGTGCCGCCGGGCGACGCCACCGCCGAGCAGATGGACTTCATGGCCGACCTGGCCGACCGTTACAGCTTCGGCGAACTGCGCGTCACGCACGAGCAGAACATCATCCTGGCCGACGTCGAGCAGTCGCAGTTGTACACGCTGTGGGAACAGATCAAGGCCAAGGGCCTGGCCACGCCGAACATCGGCCTGCTGACCGACATGATCTGCTGCCCCGGCGGCGACTTCTGCTCGCTGGCCAACGCCAAATCGCTGCCGATCGCCGCCGCCATCGCGGAGCGCTTCGACAATATCGACTTCCAGCATGACATCGGCGAGATCGAACTGAATATCTCCGGCTGCATCAACGCCTGCGGCCACCACCACGTCGGCAGCATCGGCGTGCTGGGGGTCGACAAGGACGGCAGCGAATGGTATCAAGTGTCGATTGGCGGCGCGCAGGGCAACAACGCCGCCATCGGCAAGATCATCGGACCGTCGTTCTCCGCGCTGCAGATGCCGGAAGTGATAGGCCGCCTGCTGCAAGTGTATGTGCGCGACCGCTACGAAGGCGAGTCGTTCGCCGACTGCGCGCAGCGCCTGGGCGTCGCGCCGTTCAAGGAATTTGTGTACGCCACGCCGATCGTCGAAGCCGGTCGCCTGGTTGGAGAGGATGAATATGTCTGAAGCAGTGAAGAACCTGATCATCAAGGGCCATGAAATCGTCGAAGACGACTGGCTGGTGCTGCGCCTGGCCGAGCCGGTCGACGGCGCGCCGAAACACGACCCGGCCACCGTAAGCGTCCCTGAAGGTAAATTCATCGTTCCGCTGAGCCTCTGGCTGGTGCAGCGCGAGCTGCTGGCCGCACGCGCCGCCGCCGGCGAGATCGGCGTCTGGATCGCCAGCGACGAGCGCCCGGAAGCGCTGAAGGACGACCTGTCCAAGGTCGCGCTGATCGCGGTCGACTTCCCGAAATTCACCGATGGCCGCGGCTACTCGATCGCCTACAACCTGCGCACCCGCCTGGGCTGGACCGGCGAACTGCGCGCCATCGGCGATGTGCTGCGCGACCAGCTGTTCTCGATGCGGCGCGTCGGCTTCAACGCCTATGCCACGCGTCCGGACCGCAGCATCCACGATGCACTGAAAGGCCTGTCCGATTTCTCGGAGACCTACCAGGCGTCGGTGGACCAGAAGGTGCCGCTGTTCCGCCGCCACGCCCGCAACGTCGGCGTCGGCGCCAACAACGACGGCTTCGGCATCTGAGGGAGTGGCCATGAGCGACATGAACAAGCTGATTGCGGACACCCGCGCCACGCTGGACCGCATCGTCAAGGACCACAGCCCGGCGGTCTTCGCCTCCAGCCTCGCGGCCGAGGACATGGTGCTGACCGACTTGATCCTGAAATCCAAACTGGATATCGGCATCTTCTCGCTTGAAACCGGCCGCCTGCATCCTGAAACGCTGGCCATGCTGGATCGCGTGAAGGAGCACTACGACGGCTACGAGATCGCGCTGTACAAGCCGCAGCCGGAAGCGGTCGACGCCTACGTCGCGCAGAATGGCCTGAACGCTTTCTACGACAGCGTCGAGATGCGCCGCGAGTGCTGCCGCATCCGCAAGGTCGAGCCGCTGGGCCGCGCCCTGGCCGGCAACAAGGCATGGGTGACCGGCCAGCGCCGCGCGCAATCGGCCACCCGCACCTCGCTGATGGTGGAGGAGGACGATCCGGCCCACCTGATGACCAAGTTTAATCCGCTGGCCGACTGGTCGGAGCAGGATGTCTGGGACTATATCCGCGACAATAACGTGCCGTACAATGCACTGCACGACCAGGGCTATCCATCGATCGGCTGCGCGCCCTGCACCCGCGCCATCGAGCCGGGCGAGGACGTCCGCGCCGGCCGCTGGTGGTGGGAGAATCCCGAGTCCAAGGAATGCGGCCTGCACATGGTCGACGGTAAACTGATACGCATTAAATCCGTGGCGGCTTGATAAGCCCCGCCACACAGAAAAAATAGGCACAGTCCATGAACGCTATTGTTGAAAACCCCGCCGCGCACGCAACGCAGATGAATGCGCGCCACCTCGACGCCCTGGAATCGGAAGCGATCCACATCATGCGCGAAGTGGCGGCCGAATGCAGCAACCCCGCCCTCCTGTTCTCGGGCGGTAAAGACTCGGTGGTCCTGCTGCGCATCGCGGAGAAGGCTTTCCGCCCCGGCAAATTCCCCTTCCCGCTGGTGCACGTCGACACCGGCCACAATTTCGAGGAAGTCATCACCTTCCGCGACAAGCGCGTGGCCGAACTGGGCGAACGCCTGATCGTCGGCTCGGTGGAAGAGTCGATCAAAAAAGGCACGGTGCGCCTGCGTAATCCGCAGACCGATTCGCGCAACGCCGCGCAGGCGGTGACGCTGCTGGAGACCATCGCCGAACATGGCTTCGACGCCTGCATCGGCGGCGCCCGCCGCGACGAAGAGAAGGCCCGCGCCAAGGAGCGCATCTTCTCCTTCCGCGACGAATTCGGCCAGTGGGATCCCAAATCGCAGCGCCCGGAACTGTGGGACCTGTATAACACCCGCGTCCATCCGGGCGAGAACATGCGCGTGTTCCCGATCTCGAATTGGACCGAGCTCGATGTGTGGCAGTACATCGCCCGCGAAAAACTGGAACTGCCGCCGATCTACTTCGCCCACGAACGCCAGGTCATTCCGCGCAACGGCCTGCTGGTGCCGCTGACCGACCTGACCCCGGCGCGCGAAGGCGAAACCGTCGAGACCCAGGTGGTGCGCTTCCGCACCGTCGGCGACATCTCCTGCACCTGCCCGGTGTCGTCGGATGCGGCCACGGTGGAGCAGATCATCGCCGAAACCGCAGTCACGCAAATCACCGAACGCGGCGCCACCCGGATGGACGACCAGACCTCCGAAGCATCGATGGAAAAACGTAAAAAAGCAGGATACTTCTGATGAACGCTCGCATAGACAACACCTCCGAAAACCTGACCGAGCGCGGACTGCTGCGCTTCATCACCGCCGGTTCCGTCGACGACGGCAAATCCACGCTGATCGGCCGCCTGCTGTTCGACAGCAAAGGCATCTTCGCCGACCAGCTGGACGCCATGTCGCGCTCCAAGCACAAGCGCACCGTCGGCGAAGCGGTCGACCTGTCGCTGCTGACCGACGGCCTGGAAGCCGAACGCGAACAAGGCATCACCATCGACGTGGCCTACCGCTACTTCGCCACGCCCAAGCGCAAGTTCATCATCGCCGACACGCCGGGCCATGAGCAGTACACCCGCAACATGGTCACCGGTGCTTCGACCGCCGATGCGGTCATCATCCTGGTCGACGTGTCGAAAGTGAAGCTGCGCGAGGACGGCGGCGTGGACCTGCTGATCCAGACCAAGCGCCACTCGACCATCGCCCACCTGCTGCAGATCGAGCACGTGATCGTCGCTGTCAACAAGATGGACCTGGTGAACTACGACCAAGCCATCTACGACCGCATCGTCAAGGCCTACGGCGAGTTCGCCGCGAGCCTGGGCCTGAAGGACATCACGCCGATTCCGCTGTCCGCCCTGACCGGCGACAACGTGGTCGACGCCAGCGAGAAACTGAGCTGGTACAAGGGCCCGACGCTGATCGAGCTGCTCGAATCGCTGTCCGTCTACGAAGAATCGCACCACGCGCCGTTCCGCTTCCCGGTGCAGCTGGTGGCGCGCCACAACGGCCACGAAGCCAACGACTTCCGCGGCTACATGGGCCGCATCGAAGCCGGCAAGGTATCGGTCGGCGACAAGCTGGTGGTGCAGCCGTCCGGCCAGAGCGCGACCGTCAAGGACATCGTCACGCTGGAAGGTTCGCACCAGTCGGCGGTGGTGGGCCAGTCGGTCACGCTGCTGCTCAACGAGTACCTGGACATCTCGCGCGGCGATTTGCTGTCCAGCGCGGCGCAGCCGGCCACCCTGCTCAAGCAGCTGAAGGCGGACGTGTGCTGGATGTCCGACGAGCCGCTGGACCAGCGCCGCAAGTACTGGATCAAGCACGGCACCAAGCAGACCTCGGCCAAGATCACCGGCATCGAATCGCTGTTGGACATCAACACGCAGGAACGCCACAGCGCCGAAGGCCTGAAGCTGAACGACATCGCCCGCATCGGCCTGACCGTGCAGCAGCCGCTGGCGGCCGACGCCTACGACGACATCCGCGCGACCGGCGCCTTCATCCTGATCGATGAAGTCACGCACCAGACGGTTGCGGCGGGCATGATCCGTCTCGGCGAGTAAAGCAGAAGGAACAGCGATGGCATCCCGCGGAAAAGTCTACCTGATCGGCGCCGGCCCTGGCGCCCAGGACCTGATCACGCTGCGCGGCGCGCGCCTGCTGGCGCAAGCCGACGTGGTGCTGCACGACGCGCTCGTGACCGCGGAGATGCTGGAGCTGTGCCCTCAAGCTGAAAAAATCCTGGTCGGCAAACGCTACGGCCAGCTGTCGGCCGCGCAGCAGTTCATCAACAAGCAGATGGTCGACTACGCCCACAAGGTCCCGCTGGTGGTGCGTCTCAAGGGCGGCGACCCGATGCTGTTCGGCCGCGCCGACGAGGAACTGCGCGCGCTCGAGGAAGCCGGCATCGAAGTCGAAGTCGTCCCCGGCATCACCACCGCGCTGGCTGCGGCGGCGGCCAGCAAGCAGCCGCTGACCAAGCGCGGCGTGGCGCGCAGCGTCGCCTTCTTCACCTCCTCCACCGCGCCTGAGCATTCCACGCACGACGCCATCCCGGACACCGACACGCTAGTGCAGTACATGGGCGGCCGCGAAGCCATCGCCACGGCGGAACGCCTGCTGGCGCAGGGCCGCCGTCCCGACACGCCGGTGGTCGTCATCGAAAACTGCAGCCGTCCGGACCAGCAGATCCGCCGCCTGACCATCGCCTCGCTGGCGCGGGGCTTGGGCGCAGCCCACGGACCGGTGCTGGTGATGCTGGGCGACGCGATGACAAGCCGCCCCCACCAGGACCTCGAACAAGCCCTACTCCCTTCAGCAGCAGAGCAACTGCGCGCCTGATCCGTAATAGAATGTCCATACACACCAACCGAGGTAGCGATGGACACTGTTCAAGAAGTGCTGGAACGCGCGTGGAAGGCCCACTCCGAGGGCGCCTTCGATAGCGCGCTGGCCGACTATATCTGGCTGTTCGACGCCAGCGCGGCCGACGCCGACAGCGCGCCGCTGCGGCTTTCCTACATCCTGAGCGCCTGGCCAAGCTGGCGGAAGAGCACCTGCCGGCACGCCAGGCGCTGGTCGAGCTGCGCGACCACGACAGCCAGCGCCTGCTGGCGCAAGCCGGCGACGCCGATGCCGGCAGCGACGCCGCCGCGCTGTTCAACGACATCCGCGCCATCAATGACAAACTCGGCGACCTGCAAAACACCTGGCACTTGTTCCAGCAACTGCCGGAAGCGCTGGCCGCGCAATGCGCCCGCTCGGCGCTGCCGTCGCTGATGGTATGCGGCGACTACGCGCTGGCCAGGCGCCATTTTCCGCATCCGGCGCAACACCTGGCGCAGGCGGCAGCCCTGCTCAACGAACGGCGCGCCGGCCTGGACGTCCTCACCACCGAGGGCATGCACGCCCTGCTGGCCGAGGTGTACAACTACGTCACCGAACTGGCGCTGGTACTGGACTTGCTGGCCGGCTGCGGCGATACTGCTGCGGCGGAAGCGGCGCGCGCACAGGCGGTGACGCTGGTGCAGTCGCCCGAAGCGCGCGCCTGCGTCCAGGCGGAACTCGACGCCCCCGGCACGACGCTCGACGCCATGATCGAACTCGAAAACTCCTCAGCGACCGAATAGTGAAAACAAACTGCGCCAAGACCCTGCTCCTCCTCGCATTGATGCCGGCCGCCGCCGGCGCCTTCGCCGCCATCCCGACCTACGACTTCAAGATCGTCCACGCCTATCCGCACGATCCGCAAGCCTTCACCGAAGGGCTGCTGTACCGCGACGGCTTCCTGTACGAGAGCACCGGACTGAATGGCAAATCGTCGATCCGCAAGGTGGAGCTGGAGACCGGCAAGGTCCTGAAAACCAAGGACATCCCGCCGCAGTACTTCGGCGAGGGACTGACGGTCTGGAAGGACACCCTGGTCGGCCTGACCTGGCAAACGCAGACCGGCTTCGTGTTCGACCTCGCCACGTTCGAGATGCGCGGCCAGTTCGCCTATCCCGGCGAAGGCTGGGGCCTGACGCAGAATGGCAAAGAGCTGATCATGAGCGACGGCACGGCCACGCTGCGCTTCCTCGATCCCAAGACCTTTCTTGAAGTGCGCCGCGTGAAGGTGACGGCGGACGGCATCCCGGTCGACCAGGTCAACGAGCTGGAAGTGGTGGGCGACGAAATTTACGCCAACCTGTGGCACACCAATACCATCGCCCGCATCGACCCGGCCAGCGGCAAGATCACCGGCTGGATAGACCTGGGCAAGCTGTATCCGGCCGCAGGCAAAGGCCTCAACGGCGAGAACGTCATGAACGGCATCGCCTACGACGCCGAGAAAAAGCGCCTGTTCGTCACCGGCAAGCTGTGGCCCAAACTGTACGAAATCAAGATCGTGCCTAGGAAGTAAACAGCGCGATCAATTCGTCGGCCACCGCGCGCACCGGCGCGGCGCGGCGCACGTCTTCGTGCATGACGATCCAGAGCTTGCGCCTGACCGGGCAGGCCGGCGTGTCGATGGCGACCAGGCCGCCATGCTGCATCGTGGCCAAATATTCGGGTAGCACCGCCACGCCGCAGCCGGCCAGCGTGGCCTGATACAAGGCGCCCAGGTCGTTGGAACGCAGGCAGTAGCGGCGCCCGTCGCGTATCTTCTCCAGCCATTGCTGCTGCGGCGTGTCCTGCATCAGTTCATCGTAACCGGCGAACTCCCACTGCTCCGGCATGCGCGCGGCCAGATAGTCCGCGCTGGCATACAGGCGATAAGCCACCGTCGTCAGCGCCCGCACCACCAGCCCCGGAGCTTCGGGGCGCCTGAAGCGCAGCGCGATGTCCGATTCGCGCCGCATCAGGTCCGTCTCGCGCGACTCGCCGCGCAAATCCAGTTCGATGCCCGGCAGGCGCATTAGCGCAGGCTTCAGGCGCGGCGCCAGCAGGTAGGCCGCCAGCGCCGGCGGGGCCGACACCCGCACCTTGCCGTTCAACTGGGCGGCGCCGCTGGCCGCCAGCATCAGGCTATGGAGGCTCTCTTCCATCATGCGCGCGTGCGGCACCAGCGCCTTGCCGGCCGCCGTCAGCGACCAACCCTTGGGAAAGCGGTCGAACAGCTTCACCGCCAGCGCCGCTTCCAGCGCATCGATACGCCGCGCGACGGTGGTGTGTTCGACGCCGGCCGCGCGCGCGGCGCCGCTCAGCGTGCCGGCGTCGTGCAGCGCGAGGAAGTAGCGGAGGTGGTCCCAGTCTGGTTGGTTCATTGTGCAATTATGCACACATATTGGGCAGATTTCGCCAATTTCGCTCAGGCGGTTTTGCCGCTATCGTGACCGTATCGCCACCAAGGAGACCGCCATGAAACTGCTGAACCGATTATTTTGCCTTGCCATGTGGGTGCCAGTCACGCAAGCCGCCGGCGCCGCGCCGGACTTTCCGCTGGCTGGCACCTGGACGCTGGTCGCCGCCGACCAGCTGCTTCCGGACGGCACGCGCGTGCGCGACTACGGCGAAGCGCCCGCCGGACTGATGATGATCGACCGGCAGGGCCGTTACAGCGTGCAGATCTACCGCTCCGACCGGCCGCGCTTCACCGGCGGCGACAAGAAGAGCGGCACGCCGGCCGAGTTCGAGGCTGCGGTGTTCGGGTCGAGCACGCACTTCGGCACCGTCGCCATCGACAGCGATGCACGCACGCTGACCTTCAGCATCGCCGGCGCGGCCTTTTCGAATTGGGAGGGAACGCAGCAGAAACGCAGCTACGAATTGAACGGGGATGAACTCAGCTACCGCGTGCCGGCCAGGCCGGACGGGCATATTCCGCTGTCAGTCTGGCGCCGCCTGCGCTGACAGCGATGCCACGCAATAGTCGGACAGCGCATTGAGCACAGCCGCGTTCTCGCCGGCCGCTTCCACCACGTTGATGCTGGTTTGCGGATGATCGATGCGCAGCTGGTCGATCATCAGCGGCAGGTCGCGTAGCACATGGCCGCCCTGCCCCAGGAACACCGGCACCACGGTGATCTGCGTGACGCCGCCGGCAATCAGTTCGGCCGCCAGCTGCGGCAGGCCCGGCGTCATCAGTTCAAGGAAGGCCAGCGACACGCGCACCCCGGGCATGCGCGCCTGCGTCAGCTCGCGCAGCCGCTCGAATGGCGCCGCCCACGACGCGGCGCGGGCGCCGTGCGCGAACAGGATCAGGGCTTGCTGGGTCATTGCTAATGCCGTCATTACTAATGCCGCTCCACCCACCACAAGGCCCCCAAGGCCAGCAGCAGGAATAATAAACTTGGCGCGATCGCCGTAACGATCGCCGGGAAGGCGCTCAGCATGCCCAGGTGGGAGAACAAAGAGTTCACCAGCTGGAAGCTGACACCGATCATGATACCAACAAAGACCTTCAAGCTCACGCCACCGCTGCGCGTGTGCAGGTAGCCGAACGGCAGGGCCAACGCCATCAGCACGAAGATCGCCAGCGGGTCGAACAGCTTTTTCCAGAACGCGATCTTGAAGCGCTCCGTCTCCTGCTTGTTCTCCTGCAGGTGGCGGGTGTAGACGGCCAGCTCGTTGGCCGACATGCGCTCGGGGTCCGAGCCGGCCACCGACAGGATCTTCGGCGTGACCTCGGACAGCAAGTCCTTGGTGGCGCTGTGGCGGGTTTCGATCAGGCTGGTGTCCTGGGCGAAGTTGTTGGCCAGGTTAGCCTCGCTGCCCGGCTTGAGCAGCGCCGGATTGGTGAAGATATTTTCCGTCACGTCCGACAGCTGCCAGCTGTTGTTGCCCTTGAAGGTGCCCATCTTGGCCAGCGTGATCGAGCGCAGGCGGAAGCTGGTGTCGAACTCGTAGAGCTTGACGTCGACCAGCGTGCCATCCGGCTGCACCTGGCGCACGTTGAAGAAGCGCGAGCCGGTCACCGTGCCGCTCATGCCGTCCGACTTGACGATGTCCTTGGTCCACAGCCCGGAGCGGAACTCCGACGAGATCGCGGCACCGCGCGCGCTCAACTTGATTTTTTCCGCCAGCGGCGCGGTGCGCGGCGCCACCAGCTCACCGAAGATGAAGGTGACGATCACCAGCACGAAGCCGATCTTGGCCAGCATCCACGCCACCATCCCGGTCGACATGCTGGCCGCGCGCATGATGGTGAACTCGGACGTCGCCGCGAATTGCGCCATCGTGTAGATGGTGCCGATCAGCGCCGCCAGCGGCATCACCTCGTACACGTGGGCCGGCAGGCGCACCAGCACATACAGGAAGGCGTACTGGATGGTGTAGCCGTTCTTGCCGACCGATGGCAGCTCGCCCGTCAGGTCCATGAACGCCTGCAGCGCCAGGAAGGCGACCAGCAGGAATGCCACCGCCTGGAAAATAGTGACGGCGAAATAGCGTTGCAGGATCTTCATGGCGATACGGCTTTCTTGTCAGCGGCGCGCGAGCGCTTCAGCGCCGCCAGCAGCGCCAGCGGATGGTAACGATGGTTGAGATTGAGGCGCCACGCGAACAGCGCGACCACCAGCAGCATGACGACCAGGTGCAGCGGCCACCACGACAGCGCGAAAGCCGATTTGCCCTGCTTGACATTGGCCTCCACCAGTTTCACCAGATTGCTGTAGCTGAAGAAGATCAGCATCGCGATGATCAGGTTGGCCGAGCTGCCGGCGCGCGGATTGACGAAGCCCAGCGGAATCGCCAGCAGGATCAGCACCAGGCAGGTGACCGGCGAAGCGATGCGCCACAACAGCTCCGCGCGGCCGGCCGGCGTGGCGTCGTACAGCAGCTCCATGATCGGCACGGCGGCGACATTGCGCTCGGCCTCCAGGTCCTGGGTCTGGTTGGTCACGCGCATGCTGTAGCTTTCGAATTCCATGGTCTGGAAGTCCGACTGGCCGGGCGTGCCCTGGTAGCGGCGGCCGTTCTTGAGCACCAGATAGCGCTCGCCCTTGGCGCCGGTGCTGACCACGCCCTCGCGCGCGACGATGACGGCGGTGCCGTGTTCGTCGACCGTGTTGACGAACACGTTCTGCACCACGGCGCTCTTGCCGGCCACGCCTTCGACGAAGAAGATGCGGTTGGCCGACGCCGATTCCTTGAACTGGCCCGGCGAGACCTTCTGCAGATCCTCGCGCTTTTCAAAGCGCTCCACGTACTCCGAGCTTTTCTGCTTGGCCCATGGCGTGGCGATGAAGCTCAGGCCCGCGGTGGCCAGCACCAGCGGCAGGCCGAAGACCAGCACCGGCGCGATCCAGCGGGTCAGGCTCAGGCCCGAAGCGAACCACACCACCATCTCGGAATCGCGATAGGTGCGCGTGACGACCATCAGCACCGAAATAAAGCTGGTGAGGATCACAAGAGTTGGCAGATAATTCAAGGCTGCGAAGGCGATCAGCGCGAGCACGTCGCCGGAGGCCACCTTGCCGCCGGCGGCCATGCCGAGGACGGTGATCAGGGTCCAGGTGACGCAGATGCTGAACAATACGGTGAAGGTGGCGCCGGCGGCACTTGCCATTTCACGTCTCAAGGCGCGTTGAAAGATCATTCGAAAGTTATAATTCGGTAGTTAAGGGCCTCACTGGGCCACAAGTTTAAATAACAGCCTGACAAACAGGCTGGCAATTCGTACACGACACGGAGAATCAAATGGACTTTAGCATAAAAGCATTCGACACAAAAAACACCATCGCTTCGGCCAAAGCCGGCGTTGTCGCCGTCGCGGTCTTTGAGAACAAGAAGCTGTCGCAGGCCGCCAAGGCACTGGACGGCTCCGGTGAAATCACGGCTGCGCTGAAGTCCGGCGACATCTCCGGCAAGGCCGGCACCACCCTGCTGCTGCGCGGCGCGAAAGGCGCGAGCGCCGAGCGCGTGCTGCTGGTGGGCCTGGGTAGCGACGATGCCGTCAGCGAGAAGAATTTCGCCAGCGGCGTGACCGCGGCGCTGAAGGCTTTCTCCGCGCTGGGCGCGAGCGACGCTATTATCGCACTGCCGATGACCGAAGTGAAAGAGCGTGATGTGAATTGGGCGATCCGCTGCGTGGTGCAAAGCGCGCACGAAAGCGTGTTCCGCACCGATGGCCAGAAGAGCAAGAAGGATCCTGCGCCGACCGGCGTGAAGAAAATCGCATTGGCGGTCCCGAACACCGCCGCCACCAAGCTGGCGCTGGCCCAGGCCGTGGCTATCGCCAACGGCATGGATCTGACCAAGGAACTGGGCAACCTGTCGGCCAACGTCTGCACCCCGACCTACCTGGCCAACACCGCTAAAAAACTCGGCAAAGACTACAAGTTCGACGTTGAAGTGTTGGACCGCAAACAGCTGGAAGCGCTGAAGATGAACAGCTTCCTGTCGGTGACCAACGGCAGCGAGCAGCCGCCGAAGTTCATCATCCTCAAGCATATGGGCGGCAAGCCTAAGGACGCGCCGGTGGTGCTGGTCGGTAAAGGCATCACCTTCGACACCGGCGGCATTTCGCTGAAAGCCGGTCCAGGCATGGACGAGATGAAGTACGACATGGGCGGCGCCGCTTCGGTGCTGGGCACCTTCCGCGCCATCGGCGAGATGAACCTGAAGCTGAACGTGATCGGCGTGATCGCCGCCTGCGAGAACATGCCTTCCGGCCGCGCCACCAAGCCGGGCGACATCGTCACCTCGATGAACGGCCTGACCATCGAGATCCTCAACACCGACGCCGAAGGCCGCCTGGTGCTGTGCGACGCGCTGGCCTACGCCGAGCGCTTCAACCCAGCCGCGGTGATCGACATCGCCACGCTGACCGGCGCCTGCATCGTCGCCCTGGGCCACCACAAGAGCGGCCTGTTCACGCGCGACGACGACGTGCACAACAAGCTGGCCGACGAGATCATGGCGGCCGGCAAAGCAGCAGGCGACACCGCATGGCGCCTGCCGATCGGTGAAGAGTACAACGAACAGCTGAAGTCCAACTTCGCCGACCTGGCCAACATCGGCACGCCGGGCGGCGCGTCGTGCACGGCGGCGGCGTTCCTGGAGAACTTCACCCGCAAGTACACCTGGGCGCACCTGGACATCGCCGGCACCGCATGGAAATCGGGCGGCGCGAAAGGCGCTACCGGCCGCCCTGTGCCGCTGCTGTCGAACTTCCTGATCAACCGCGCGTAAGCACGGTCAGAACTCCTCCCACCCTTCGGCGCCGGCTGCCTTGCGGCCGCGCGCCTGCTGGTCCGGTGCCGGCAGCCTGGCCGGCTTGATCGGCTTGGCCCCGCTGCGCACCAGGGGCAGCACCGCCGCCGGCGCGCCGGCGCGTCCGCCTTCCAGCTTGAACACACCGACCATCCGCACCAGTCCCGCCGCCTGATCCTGCAAGGACGCGGCGGCGGCGCTGGCCTCTTCCACCAGCGCGGCGTTTTGCTGCGTCACCTGATCCATCTGCGTAATGGCCTGGCTGACCTGGTCGATGCCGGCGCTCTGCTCCTGCGTGGCCGTGGTGATGCCGCCCATGATATCGGTGACCCGCTGGATGCTGTCGACGATGTCGCCCATCGTGGCGCCGGCCTGGTCGACCAGCTTCGATCCCGCTTCCACCTTCTCCACCGAATCGCCGATCAGCACCTTGATTTCATGTGCCGCGGCCGCGCTGCGCTGCGCCAGGTTGCGCACCTCGGTGGCGACGACGGCGAAGCCGCGTCCCTGTTCGCCGGCGCGCGCCGCCTCCACCGCCGCGTTCAGCGCCAGGATGTTGGTCTGGAAGGCGATGCCGTCGATGACGCCGATGATGTTGCCGATCTTGCCGGCCGATTCGTTGATCGAGCCCATGGTGCCGACCACCTCGGCCACCACGCTGCCGCCCTTGAGCGCGATGGCCGACGCCGACACGGCCAGTTCATTGGCCAGGCGCGCGCTGTCGGCGTTCTGCTTGACGGTGGACGCCAGTTCGTCCATCGACGACGCGGTTTCCTCCAGCGCGGCGGCCTGCTGCTCGGTGCGCGAAGACAGATCGAGGTTGCCGGCCGCGATCTGCACCGACGCCGATTCGATGGCGCCGGAACGGTCGTGCACCTGGCCGACGATGCCGGCCAGGCTGTCGCGCATGGTCTTCATCGCGAACACCAGGCTGGAACGGTCCTGTGGCGCGGTATCGATGGCGACACTCAGGTCGCCAGCCGCGATGCGCGTGGCGATGCCGGCCGCGTAGGCCGGTTCGCCGCCCAGTTGGCGCAGCAGGCTGCGCGTGATCAGCACCGCCGCGATAACGCTGCACAGCAGCGCCAGCGCGCCGAGCACCAGCATCAGCGAACGGGTTTCCTGGTAGGCCTGCTTGATGGCGGCCGCGCCCTCGACGTTTTGTTTTTCCTCGATGGCGGCCAGCTCGCGCAGCAACTCCCACCATTTCTTCTGCACCGGCCGGAACTCGAAGCGCAGCAGCTGATAGGCCTCGCTGTTTTTCTTTTCCTGGATCAGCTCCTTGGCCTTGGCGATGAAGGGCATGGCCAGCAAGGCCTGCGCGCGGATCTTGGCGTACAGCGCGGCCTCCTCGGGCGTGGCGCTGTTATGGTCGGAGAACATCTCGCCCAGCTTGTTCTGTACTTCGTCGTATTTGTCGCTCTGCGCCGCGATGCGCTTGAGTTCGATCTGGATCTCGTCCCGCTGATCCTCGGGCAGCAGGATCAGGTTGCGCAGCGCCAGCGCGCGCTCGGTCACCGTCAAATCCATTTTCGCCACCAGCTTGGACTCCACGCTGTTGACGTCGACGATCTCGTCCACCCGCTCCTGCATGCGCCCCATGCGCAGGATGCCGAACATCGTCACGATGGCCAGCAACAGCGCCACCAAACCAAACCCCATGCCCAACCGCGTTACCACCCTCATGCCCGAATTACGCATACACCGTCCCATATCTGTAACAATTAATAATATTTACATATTCAACATTACTAATAGTAACAAATATTGCCGAGTAGCAAATATAGGAATTATCCTATTCAGATATAGGAATCGGACTAGCTAAGTAGGAATAATCCTACATACACGGGATGGCGGCGGCTCAGTACAGCGTCACGCCGGAGGCTGGCGGCGGCAGGCCGTCGCGCTGGACGTCCGCATGCATGACCACCGTCAGCGTGGCAGGATAGTCGTAGCCGGCGCCGGTGTTCTTGTCGATGAAGTAGCCCACGCCGGCGGTCAGCACCACATTGCCCCACAGGTTGCCGTCCGCCTTGGAGTCGACCTTTTCGTAGGCCCAGCCGGCCCCTTCCTTCTGGCAATCGATGCGCAGCGGGCCGGAGCTCTTGCGCAGGGTGACGCGCGCCGGCGTGGTCACAAACCACTTGCCGGCGTCGTTGTACAGCACGCAGCCGACACCGGCGATTTCGCGATGGTCGAGCACGGTTTGCACCAGCACGTTTTGTTGGGTGGATTCAGTCAGGGAAGCGCAGCCGGACAGCAAGGCCAGCAGCGCGGAGACGCCGGCAACGGGGCGGAAATACATGGTCTGCCTCAGGGTTAGTGGGTCAGACCAGTGTATCAGCCCGCAAGCGGATCTATATGGTCAATCAAGGGGCGTAAAGCGTTGCACTTTTACGCCATCGATTTCCAGGATTTCAAAAAACACGTCTTTCGGCCGGGTCCAGATGGAACCGTTGGCGGCGCGATAAACGATCATGGTACTCAGATCGGATTCCAGGGTGGCCTCGCATACCAACTCGTAGAGGCCCCCTTTGTAGTGCCTGAAACGCATCCGGAATCAGGCGTTATGCCGTTCCGGTGCGGCAGCCACAGTGCGAACTTCCGCCTGTTCCTGCTGCTTCTTCTTCAGACCCTGTACCACTTTCAGGATGTCGTCCATGCCGCGTTCGCCACCCAGGCTGGAGAACGCATCCAGCACTTCGTTCAGCACCTGGTTGCGCACAGCGGCCTCGTCGGAATTGATGACAGGCGGCCGTTGCACGGCGGCCTTGGCCTTCTCCAGCGCGGCGGCTTCCTTTTGCGCGGCGGTCTTGCGGCCGCCCGGCGTTTTGCCGTGCTCTAACGCAGCCTGCCAGATGACCCAGCGGCGTTGCGTTTCAAAAACCAGATACTCTTCTGGTTTGTCTTCCCGGCGGCGGACGATGTGACCGTCTTTCTGCGCCCAAGTCTCAAATGCAGCTCGCATTTTTTATTCCTTTGTAAATGCGCTACGCGCAATTCACTGTTAAAACCACAAGTAATTTCCGTATAGTACCATTTATTGTTAAACCACAACACAAAAATGCACCCGGCCAGCTACTATTTTTAATTGCGTTGCGGAAATACAAGTTTTCCGCATTATTTGTATCAGTATATTTCCATATTGCTTACTTTGTCTTTATTTACCGTTCTATTTTGACAACAACGAGACACTCCTAGCAATTTTTTTTTGATTTCACACATTTTGCAACATTTTAGGCGCTGATAGTGCGCGCACGAAAGAGTTTTTCATGTTTTTTTATAAAAATCGTCAAATTAACAATCGCATGTGTTAAATCAAGATGTTGTAAGATTCGTTCATATAGGCAACCGCCTCCCCGAAACCCCGCAAGGATACTGACCCCGATGAAAATAGCCACATGGAATGTTAACTCACTCAACGTTCGGCTGACGCACGTCTTGAAATGGCTAGAGGAGAACCCGATCGATGTCCTCTGTATTCAAGAAACAAAATTGACTGACGACAAGTTTCCGGCAGCCGCCATCGAGGCGGCCGGCTACCATGTGGTCTACAGCGGCCAGAAAACCTACAACGGCGTGGCCATCCTGTCCAAGCTGCCGATCGCCGACGTGATCAAGAACAACCCGCGCTACGAGGACGCGCAGCAGCGCATCCTGGCCGCCACCATCGACGGCGTGCGCGTGGTGTGCGCCTATGTGCCCAACGGCCAGAGCGTCGATTCCGACAAGTATGAGTACAAGCTGGGCTGGCTGTCCGCCTTCCACGACTGGATCAAGGAAGAAGCCGCGCTGCACCCGCAGCTGGCGGTGCTGGGCGACTACAACATCGCGCCGGAAGACCGCGACGTCCACGATCCGGCCGCGTGGGCGGGCCAGGTGCTGGTGTCCGACAAGGAGCGCGCCGCCCTCACCCGCCTGCTCGACATCGGCCTGACCGACTCCTACCGGCTGTTCGAACAACCGGAAAAATCGTTCAGCTGGTGGGACTATCGCGCGCTGGGATTCCGCCTCAACAAAGGCCTGCGCATCGACCACATCCTGCTGTCGCCGGCGCTGGTGGCCCGCTGCAGCGCCTGCGTGATCGACCGCGTGCCGCGCAAATGGGAACAGCCGTCAGACCATGCGCCAGTGATCGCCACGCTCGATTAACTAGATTCGCGGCAGTAGCAGCTGGGCCGTCGCATGCGGCACCGGCTGCGAAAATAAATATCCCTGAGCATACTGGCAACCGTTGCGTTGTAACAACGCATACTGCCCTTCGACCGACCTATTCGACCTCCGCCATCGCCGACAGGAAGGAATCGGCAATGCTGTAGACCGTCTGGTAGTCATATGAGCGCCCAAATTTTGGAGGCCAGTAGCGGCCATGAGCCAGCCAATGTCGATACTGGAATGCGGTCATCAGCTCTGAAATTACTATCCTAGCGACATCCGAGTGCGCCCTCCATGCCGCGAGAAGGTCGTCGTCGAGGCGAGCAAAAGTTTTCTTTTTCCGGTAGACCTCGCGCAAGGCGCGCGACAACGGGCTTTTTCCCCGGGCGCTCACGCGCTGAGCATAATCAACTCGAATCGCAGCTTCAACACAGGCCAGCAGCGATAACGAACTCGTATGCTCCAGCTCCGCCAATGCCTCCCCTCGAACCTCATCCAACGAGCGCCCGATATGCTGGGCCAGTGCCGCATGACTCGGATTTGCAAAGAGATCGAACAATGCCGCCAACACCAGTGCATGATAATTCGCGATTTCGGGCAGGGTCAGCTGGCCAGACCGATTGGTCTTAGGCACCTTGCACTACCCTCATCATTTCGTCCAGGAACGTATCCTTGGTCAGGTCAATGAATTTGATCGTTGGCGGCGGAGTTGCAATCTTCCACGCCAACTGCACGGGCTGTTCCGGCGGAAGCTCCGCGTTGAACAAAACCTTGGGACCGTTTGCGTTGGCCGGCACAAGTGTCAGCCGACTAATTCCGCGAGGCCCCTCCATATCGACACGGCCATAGGCACCGATCAAGAATGTGCCGATGGGCTTCAGTTTTACCGTATGCGATCCAATACGGATTTTTATCTGCGATGCCGTGTAGGTGCCGATCGCCTCTTCGTTCAACAGAACATCTTCTGTTTGCACATCGATTCCGTCGGTAATGTACCCGGCCAACCAGCCCCGCACCAGCCTCTCCAGTTCCCGCAAACTTTCCAGCCATCGCTGCTTATCCTGCTCGGGCGTCGTCGCTGCAGCATCCGCCTGCTTCTTCTGTTCCCGCACAAATTGCTTGAAGAGATCAGTCATTTTTTACTCCAGGATTAGCCATAGAAGCATTATGGCATCGAAGCCACGGCACCTCAAAAGTGCAATCGGGAGATATCGGTCTGAGCGAACTAAAGCCGGGGCAGCAGCAGTTGAGCCGTCGCATGGGGCACCGGCTGCGAGAACAGATACCCTTGCGCGTATTGGCAGCCATTGCGTTGCAACAGCGCATACTGTCCCTCAGTCTCAACGCCCTCCGCCACAACGGACAATTGCAGGCTGTCCGACAGCGCGATGATGGCCGCCACGATCGCGCGGTCCTCCGCGCTTTCCTCCAGTTCCTTGATGAAGGCGCGGTCGATCTTGATCTTCTTGACCGGGAAACGCTTCAAATACGCCAGGCTGGAATAGCCGGTGCCGAAATCGTCGATCGACAAGCGGATGCCCATGGCGTTGATCTGGCCCAGGATGTCCAGCGTCTGCTCGCCGTGCTGCATCAGCGCCGTTTCGGTGATCTCGAACTCCAGCAGCGACGGATCGATGCCGGTTTCGTCCAGGATGGCGCGGATAGACTCGATCAACCCGCGATGCATGAACTGGCGCGGCGACAGGTTCACCGCCAGCGGCACCGGCGCCAGTCCGGCGCGCAGCCACGCCATGCTTTGCTGGCAGGCCTGGCGTATCACCCATTCGCCAATCGGCACGATCAGGCCATTCTCCTCGATGATGGGGATGAAGTGGTCCGGCAGCACCAGCTGGCCGGTACCGCCGCCGCGCCGCCAGCGCAGCAGCACCTCCATCGTGTGCAGGCGGCGCGTGCCGATGTCCATGATGGGCTGGAAGTGCAGCTCGAACTCGTCCTGCGCCAGCGCGCCGCGCAGGCTGGACTCCAGCTCGAAGTGCTGCGCCGCCGTCTGGTTCATCGCCTCCTTGAAGTACTGGTAATTGTTCCTGCCGCTGGCCTTGGCGTGGTACATCGCGGCGTCGGCGTGGCGCATCAGCGTTTCGACGTCGCCGCCGTCGTCCGGGTACACGCAGATGCCGATCGACGGCGTGATGTGCAGGTTGCGTCCCTCCAGCGGGAAGCTCTCCGACAAGGCCTCGATGATCTTCTCGGCCACGTGGCTGGCCTCCTCCGCCGAGCGGATGCCCGGCACCAGCACCACGAACTCGTCGCCGCCCAGCCGGGCCACGGTGTCGCTGGCGCGCACCGCGCGGCACAAACGGCTCGCCACTTCCTTCAGCAGCTGGTCGCCGGTCATGTGGCCGAGCGAATCGTTGATGGTCTTGAAGCGGTCAAGGTCGATGAACATCACCGCCAGGCGGCGCTCCGAGCGCTGCGCCGCCAGCATGGCGCGGTCCAGACGGTCCGACAACAGCGCGCGGTTCGGCAGGCCGGTCAGGCTGTCGTGGTAGGCCATGTGGTGCACGCGCGCCTCGGCCTGGCGCCGCTCGACGATCTCGCCCTGCAACAGCGCGTTGGCGCCGGCCAGTTCGGCGGTGCGCTCCAGCACCCGCACTTCCAGCTCGTCGCGCGCGCGGCTGACTGCCTCCGCCGCCTCGCGCCGTTCGGTGATGTCGTCCACCAGCCAGACCGAGCGCCCGGTGGCCTGCGCCAGGTCGAACGGGCGGCCCGACAGGCGGCCCCAGAACGTGCTGCCGTCCTTGCGCACCAACTGGTATTCGGAGGCGTGCACGCGGCCGGCGCGGAAGTCCAAAGCAGTGGCGGCGCGCGCCTGCTCCCACGCATCCTTGTCGGCGTAGAAGGCTTGTACGCTCAAATTGTTCATCTCGCCCGGCGCGTAGCCGAACAGTTCTTCCATCTTGGTGTTGCAGCGCAGGTTGCGGCCGCGCTCCACCACCGAGATGCCCAGCACCGCGCTGTCCAGGATGGCCTGGTTTTCCAGCAGCGCGTTGCGCAGCGATTCCTCGGCGCGCTTTTGCTCGGTGCGGTCCTCGATCACCCAGATGGTGCCCTGGCTCGGCTCATCGGGATTGACCACGTAGCCGATCACCTGCGCCCACAAGGTGCTGTCGTCGGAGCGGCGCAGTTCCATCTCGATCTGGAACGGCTTGCCGACCGACAGATAGGGAAAGGCCAGCTGGCCAAGGTGGTCGTACGATTCCTGCGAGATGTACAACGCGCGGCCGGGCAGGCCCAGGCCGGAGTCGCCCTCGTAGCGGAACATCTCGGCGAAGCCGCGGTTGTAGCGCGTGATGACGCGGTTCTTGGTGAACAGGATGCTCATCGAGGCGTTGGTCATGATGGCTTCGACCTCCATCAGGGTCTGGCGCGTGGTGGTCACGTCCTCCAGAATCCAGATGGTGCCGCCGTCGCTATGCTCGTCGTCCACCGCCTTGGCGCGCACGCGGCACCAGAACATGCTGCCGTCCTTGCGCTTGAACTGGTATTCCTTCTTCTCGAACGGCTGGGCGGCGCCCAGCAACGGCGCCGCCTCGCGGCCGAATTCCTCGTAGTGCTGCGCCGACGGGAACACCATCGCCGACGGCTGCCCTATCATCTCCTCGATGTCGTAGCCGAACATCTCCGCCATCCGCGGATTACAGCTCAACATGATCTGCGCCTTGCTGAACAGGATGCCGACCGAGGCGTTATCCAGGATGGCCTTCTGCTCCAGCAGCAGCTGGCGGGTCTCTTCCTCGTGGCGCTTTTGCGCGCTGCGGTCGTCGAAGATCCAGATCGTGTCCTGCTGCGTGCGGCCCGGATTGATGACGTAGCCGAAAGCGTGCGCCCAGAAGGTCGAACCGTCCTGGCGCCGCATCTCCATCTCGGCCTGGTACGGCTTGCCGCGCGCCAGCAGCGGACGGGCCTTCTTCACCACCGCGTCGAACGCTTCCTGCGACGGATACAGCGTCGACGTCAGCTGGCCCACGCCGCTGTCGTCGTTGAAGCCGAAGAATTCGGCGAAGCGGCGGTTGTAGCGCAGGATGCGGTTGTCGCGCTGGAAACCGATCGCCAGCGGCGCGCTGTCCATGATGGCCTGCATCTCCAGCAGCGCGCGGCGCAGCTTTTCGACGTCGACGCGGTGATCGTTGATGTCCTCCATGATCCATACCGTGCCCTCGGCGGTGTGGATAGGATCGATGGCGCGGCCGAACAGGCGGGCCCAGAACAGCGTGCCGTCCTTGCGCCGCATCTGCGTATCCTGCATGAAGGGCAGGCCTTGCGACAGCGGCGGGCGGGCGTTGCGGCTCAATTCGAGGAAGTCCGCCTCGCTCGGATACACGGTCACGCTGGCCATGCCCTCCAACTCGTGGCGGCTGTAGCCCAGCATCTCTGCGCAGCGGATATTGCATTCCTGGATAATGCCGTCCTTGGTGAACAGGATGCCGACGGCGGCATTCTCCAGGATGGCCTGCTGCTCCAGCAGCGTCTTGCGCAGCGCGCGCTGGTCGCGCTCCGCCGTGCTGATGTCGTGGAAGACGACAGTGGCGCCCTGCACCGCCGCGCCGGCTGGCAGCGGCTTGCTCCACGCCTGCACCGACAGGTATTGGCCGCTGGCGCAGGTCAGGCAGCTGTCCCAGCGCTGTCCCGCGTTGGCCGCGCCCGGCCCCACGTCGAGGGCCGCATCGAGCGCCTTCATGCTGGCGCTGCGCACGTGGCGCGCGAACAGGCCGGCCAGCGGCTTGCCGCACGGGTCGAAGCCCAGCAACTCCGCCAGTTCCTGATTCGCGGCCAACACCATTCCATCGGTGCCGTAGGCGCACGCGGGAACGCCGATCAGCGCCAGCGCGTCGGCTACAAAATCAGGATTGGTCGAAACTCGGTTCATGTACACCAAAGGCACCCATTCTAGTATGCCATCTTGCCAGTTACTTCTCGGCAGCATAGTTGGCAGATCATAAACCACAATGGGCGCATTAGCCATCGCGCATGCCGGCGGCGGCCCTAAAAACGACAATGCCCGGCGAACCGGGCATTGCTGTCATCCGACTTACTTGACAATTACATCAGTGCGCACTGGCGCCGGCGGCGCCGATGCCGGTCTCGGAGCGCATTTCCTGCGCCTCGTAGCCGGCGCGGTCGATGCGGGCACGCGCGCTGCGGTCCAGCAGGGAAACCAGCCAGATGCTGACGAAAGCGACCGGCATCGAGAAGATGGCCGGCGACGCATAAGGGAACAGCGCGTCGGCATGGCCCAGCACATCGACCCACACCGATTTCGACACCACGGTCAGCACCACGGCGGTGATCAGGCCGACGAAGCCGCCGACCGTCGCGCCACGGGTGGTGCAGTCCTTCCACAGCACCGACATGAACAGCACCGGGAAGTTGGCCGAGGCGGCGATGGCGAAGGCCAGCGACACCATGAACGCGATGTTCTGCTTCTCGAACACGATGCCCAGCACCACGGCGACGATGCCCAGTGCGACGGTGGTCAGGCGCGACACATACAGTTCCTTGGCGCTGGTGGCCTTGCCCTTCTTGATCACGGTGGCATACAGGTCATGCGACACGGCCGATGCGCCGGACAAGGTCAGGCCGGCCACCACCGCCAGGATGGTGGCGAAAGCCACGGCGGAGATAAAGCCGAGGAAGACGTTGCCGCCCACGGCCTTGGCCAGGTGAATGGCCGCCATGTTGTTCCCGCCCAGCAGTTTGCCGGCGGCGTCCTTGAACTCGGGATTGGTGCTCACCAAAACGATGGCGCCGAAACCGATGATGAAGGTCAGCACGTAGAAGTATGCAATCCAGCTGGTGGCCCAGAACACCGACTTGCGCGCTTCCTTCGCGCTTGGCACGGTGAAGAAACGCATCAGGATGTGCGGCAGGCCGGCGGTGCCGAACATCAGCGCCATGCCGAAGGAGATCGCCGACACAGGGTCTTTGATGAAAGTGCCGGGGCCCATGATGGCGTCCTTCTTGGCGTGTACTTCCACCGACTTGGCGAACAGCGCCTCGGGGCTGAAGTTGAACTGCGCCAGCACGACGACCGCCATGAAGGTAGCGCCGCCCAGCAGCATCACGGCCTTGATGATCTGCACCCAGGTGGTGGCTGTCATGCCGCCGAACAGCACGTAGACCATCATCAGCGTACCGACCAGTACCACGGCGATCCAGTATTCAAGGCCGAACAGCAGTTTGATCAGCTGTCCCGCGCCGACCATCTGCGCGATCAGGTAGAAGGCCACCACCACCAGCGTGCCGGAGGCGGAGAAGATGCGGATCGGCGCCTGCTTGAAGCGGTAGGCGGCGACGTCGGCGAAGGTGAAGCGGCCCAGGTTGCGCAGGCGTTCCGCCATCAGGAAGGTGATCACCGGCCAGCCGACCAGGAAGCCGATGGCGTAGATCAGGCCATCGTAACCGTTCAGGAACACGGCGGCGGAAATGCCGAGGAAGGATGCCGCCGACATGTAGTCGCCGGCGATGGCCAGGCCGTTCTGGAAGCCGGTGATGCCGCCGCCGGCGGTGTAGAAGTCGGCCGCCGATTTGGTCTTGGCCGCCGCCCACTTCGTGACGAACAGCGTGAAGATGACGAAGGCGCCGAACATGATGATGGCGGTCCAGTTGATCGGCTGCTTCACCGCCTGGCCGAGGTCCGCACCGGCTGCCAGCGCCGCACTACTTGCGCCCAGCAGCATCAGCGCGGCAAGGCCGCACAGGCCACGTTTGGCGGCGTTCATGCTTTCACCCGCTCGTGGATGGCCTGGGTCAGGTCGTCGAACTGCTTGTTGGCGCGGCGGACGTAGGCGCCGGTGATCAGCACCGTGAACACAATCACGAACAACCCGATCGGCATCCCCCAGGTCATCACCCCGCCACCGGTCTTCGACGCCAGCAGCTCCTTGTCGAAAGCGATGAGCAGGATGTAGCCGTAATAAACCAGCATCATTACCGCGGTCAGCGCCCAGCCGAAGCGGGAGCGCGTCTTGACCAGCCGGTGGTAGCTGGGATCGCCCTTTATTTTTTGAACCAGATCGTCATGCATGACTTGTCTCCTGTAGTTTATCTGCAGCCTATGCTCGTTTCTCTTCGAGCTTGACTCCACAATAAACCGCCATGCTTACCGGCCCCTTACGCGCACAACTACTTTTTCACATCTCCATGCAGCGCATGTTGTATCTGCTGCAGCGAAGCAGGATCCTCGATCGCGGTGAGGTCGCCGGGATTGCGGCCTTCGCAGATGGCCTGTATCGAACGGCGCAGCAGTTTGCCGGAACGGGTCTTGGGCAGCTGCGGCACGAAGTACACGCGCGACGGCCGCGCCACCGCGCCAAGCTGGTGATCGACCACGCCGAGTATCTCGCGCTCCTGCGCGGCGCGGCCCGCGTCATCGGCGGTGCGCGTCGCGTCCTTGACGATGACGAAGGCAACCGCCACCTGGCCTTTGAGCTTGTCCTCCACGCCGACCACCGCCACTTCCGACACGTTGGCATGGCTGGAAATGGATTCCTCGATTTCGCGCGTGCCGAGGCGATGGCCTGCGACGTTGATCACGTCGTCGGTGCGGCCAAGGATGAAGTAGTAGCCGTCGGCATCGCGCACGCCCCAGTCGAAGGTCGAGTAGACCTGCTGGCCGTCGAAGGTGGACCAGTAGGTATCGACGAAGCGTTGGTCGTCGCCGTACACGGTCTGCATGCAGCCCGGTGGCAGCGGGCCGTCGATCACCACCACGCCCTTCTCGTTGGCGCCGCATTCCTCGCCGGTGGATTCGTTGAGCAGCTTGACCTTGTAGCCGTACATCGCCACACCGGGGCTGCCCAGGCGCGTCGGCAGGTCCTCGACGCCCTTGGCGATCGACAGGATCGGCCAGCCGGTTTCGGTCTGCCAGTAGTTATCGATGATAGGCACGCCTAGCTCTTCGGAAATCCACTTCGACGTGGTTTCGTCCAGCGGCTCGCCGGCCAGGTACAGCGCGCGCAGCGACGACAGGTTGTACTTGCGCATGAACTCCGGCGGCTGCTTGCGCAGTACGCGGATGGCCGTCGGCGCCGAGAACATGCGCGTGACCTTGTACTTCTCGACGATGCTCCACCAGATGCCGGCGTCCGGGCAGATCGGCAGGCCCTCGTACATGATGGTCGCCATGCCAGCGATCAGCGGGCCGTAGACGATGTAGGAATGGCCGACCACCCAGCCGATGTCGGAGGTGGCGAAGAAGGTCTCGCCGGCGTTGCCGCAGAAGTTGTACTTCATCGACGACGCCAGCGCCACCGCGTAACCGCCGACGTCGCGCTGCACCCCTTTCGGCTTGCCGGTCGTGCCGGAGGTATAGAGAATGTACGAAGGCTCGTTCGATTCCAGCCACGTCACCGGCACGTGTGCATCCATGTGGGCGGCGCGCAGGCTGGCCCAGTCCTCGTCGCGGCCGGCCACCAGTTCCATCGGCGCGAGCTTGCGGTCTACCAGCAGCACCTTGGCCGGCTTGGCGGCCGACAGCGTGATCGCTTCGTCCAGCAGGTGCTTGTAGGGGATGGCCTTGCCGTTGCGCGAACCGGCATCGGCGGAGACGATCAGCGCCGGCTTGGCGTCGTCGATGCGGCTGGCAAGGCTGTTGGCGGCAAAACCGCCGAACACCACCGAGTGGATGGCGCCGATACGGGCGCAGGCCAGCATCGCGAACGCCGCCTCGGCGATCATCGGCATGTAGATCAGCACACGGTCGCCACGGCCGACGCCCAGAGACTGCATCATCGCGGCGCAGCGTTCGACTTCGGTGCGCAGTTCGTTGAACGAGTAGCTGCGCTCCGTGTTGGTTTCGGTGGAGATGGCGATCAGCGCGGCGCGGTCGCCCTGCGTGGCGCACCAGCGATCCACCGCGTTATGACACAAGTTGGTCTGCCCGCCGACGAACCACTTGGCGAACGGAGGATGGGAATAATCCAGCACCTTGGTGCATGGGACGTTCCAGTCGATGAGCGCTGCCTCGTCCTGCCAGAATTGTTCAGGCGTGACGATAGAGCGCCGATAGAAATCAGCGTAATTCATGTCTCCTCCGTATGTGTGCTTAGAACGTGTCGCCGGGAACGCGTACCCAGCCTTCCATCAGCACGCGGGCGCTGCGGCTCATGACCGCTTTTGTTACGCTCCACTCGCCGTTCTGCTGCGTCGCCTGCGCGCCCACCCGCAAGGTGCCGGACGGATGGCCGAAGCGCACCGCCTCGCGCGCTCCTCCGCCAGCCGCCAGGTTCACCAGCGTGCCGGGTACTGCCGCAGCGGTGCCGATGGCTACAGCCGCCGTGCCCATCATCGCGTGGTGCAGCTTACCCATCGACATGGCGCGCACCAGCAGGTCCACGTCGGTGGCGGCGACCTGCTTGCCGCTGGACGAGGTGTACGGCGCCGGCTTGGCGACGAAGGCCACCTTGGGCGTGTGCTGGCGCGTGGCCGCGTCGTCGATATGCTTGATGAGACCCATGCGCAGCGCGCCGTGGGCGCGTATCAGCTCAAACCGGGCCAGCGCCTTGGAATCGCTGTTGATGTCGTCCTGCAGTTCGGTGCCGAGGTAACCGATATCTTCCGCGTTGACGAAGATGGTCGGGATGCCGGCGTTGATCATGGTCGCCTTCATGGTGCCCACGCCGGGCACTTCCAGCTCGTCGACCAGTTGGCCGGTCGGGAACATGGAGCCACCGGCGCCCTCTTCCTCCGCCGCCGGGTCCATGAACTCCAGCTGGACTTCGGCCGCCGCGAAGGTCACGCCGTCGAGTTCAAAGTCGCCGGTTTCCTGCACTTCGCCGTTGGTCATCGGTACGTGGGCGATGATGGTCTTGCCGATGTTGGCCTGCCATACGCGCACCACGGCCATGCCGTCGCGTGGAACGCGGGCCGCGTCCACCAGGCCGCCGCTGATGGCGAAGGCACCAACGGCGGCGGACAGGTTGCCGCAGTTGCCGCTCCAATCGACGAAGGCCTTGTCGATGGAGACCTGGCCGAACAGGTAGTCGACATCGTGATCCGGCCTGCTGCTCTTTGCCAGGATCACCGATTTGCTGGTGCTGGAGGTGGCGCCGCCCATGCCGTCGATCTGCTTGCCGTAGGGGTCCGGACTGCCGATCACGCGCAGCAGCAAGGCGTCGCGCGCGGCGCCCGGCTGCTGTGCGGCTTCCGGCAGGTCCTGCAGCCGGAAGAACACGCCCTTGCTGGTACCGCCACGCATATACGTGGCGGGGATCTTGATTTGCGGTTGATGCGCCATGATCATGCAGCCTTCGCGGATTCAAGGAAGTCCTGGGCGAAGCGCTGCAGCACGCCGCCCGCTTCGTAGATCGACACTTCTTCCGCCGTATCGAGGCGGCAGATCACCGGCACTTCGACGCGCTCGCCGTTGCGGCGGTTGACCACCAGCGTCAGCGTCGAACGCGGGGTGCGCTCGCCGATCACGTCGTAGCTTTCGGTGCCGTCCAGCGCCAGCGTCAAACGGTTCACGCCTGGCAGGAACTCCAGCGGCAGCACGCCCATGCCGACCAGATTGGTGCGGTGGATACGCTCGAAGCCCTCGGCCACGATGGCTTCCACGCCCGCCAGCCGCACGCCCTTGGCCGCCCAGTCGCGCGACGAGCCTTGGCCGTAATCGGCGCCGGCGATCACGATCAGCGGCTGCTTGCGTTCCATGTAGGTCTCGATGGCTTCCCACATGCGGGTCACTTTGCCTTCCGGCTCCACGCGCGCCAGCGAGCCGGCTTTGACCTTGCCATCGGCGTCGCGCACCATCTCGTTCTTCAGCGTCGGATTGGCGAAGGTGGCGCGTTGCGCGGTCAGGTGGTCGCCGCGATGGGTGGCGTAGGAGTTGAAGTCCTCTTCCGGCAGTCCCATTTTCGCCAGGTACTCGCCGGCCGCGCTGTTGAGCATAATCGCGTTCGATGGCGACAGGTGGTCGGTGGTGATGTTATCGCCCAGGACCGCCAGCGGCAGCATGCCTTTCAGCGGACGCGCGCCAGCCAGAGCGCCTTCCCAGTACGGCGGACGGCGGATGTAGGTGGTCTGCGGACGCCAGTCGTACAGCGGCTTCACTTTCACGCCGTCGTCTTCCTGCTTGGCGAACATCGGGATGTAGACCTTGTTGTACTGCGCCGGCTTGACGCTGGCGGCGACCAGTGCATCGATCTCCTCGTCGGTCGGCCAGATGTCCTTCAGCGTGACCGGCTGGCCGTTGGCGTCGAGGCCCAGTACATCCTTCTCGATGTCGAAGCGGATCGTGCCGGCGATGGCGTAGGCCACCACCAGTGGCGGCGAAGCCAGGAAGGCCTGCTTGGCGTACGGGTGAATGCGGCCGTCGAAGTTGCGGTTACCCGACAATACGGCGGTGGCGTACAGGTCGCGGTCGATGACTTCCTTCTGGATTACCGGATCGAGCGCACCGGACATGCCGTTGCAGGTGGTGCAGGCGTAAGCGACCACGCCGAAGCCAAGCTGCTCCAGCTCCGGCATCAGGCCAGCTTCTTCGAGGTACAGCGTCACGGTCTTGGAGCCGGGCGCCAGCGAGCTTTTCACCCACGGCTTGCGGGTCAGGCCGCGCGCGTTGGCGTTGCGGGCCAGCAGGCCGGCGGCGATCATGTTGCGCGGGTTGTTGGTGTTGGTGCAGCTGGTGATGGCGGCGATAATCACCGCGCCGTCCGGCATCAGGCCAGGCTCGTTCTCCACCACGCCGCTGATGCCGCGCGCGGCCAGTTCGGACGTCGGCACGCGGTTGTGCGGATTCGACGGGCCGGCGATGGTACGCACCACCGACGACAGGTCGAACTTCAGCACGCGCTCGTACTCGGCGGTCTTCAGGGCTTCGCCCCACAGGCCGGTCTCTTTGGCGTAGGTCTCCACCAGCTTGACCAGTTCATCATCGCGGCCGGTCAGCTTGAGGTACTTGATGGTCTGCTCGTCGATGTAGAACATCGCAGCGGTGGAGCCGTATTCCGGCGCCATGTTGGAGATGGTCGCGCGGTCGCCCAGCGTCAGGTGCGATGCGCCCTCGCCGAAGAACTCCAGGTAGGACGACACGACCTTCTGCTTGCGCAGGAATTCGGTCAGCGCCAGCACGGTGTCGGTGGCGGTGATGCCGGCTTGCGGCTTGCCCGTCAACTCGACGCCGATGATGTCCGGCAGGCGCATCCACGATGCGCGGCCCAGCATCACGCTCTCCGCTTCCAGGCCGCCGACGCCGATGGCGATCACGCCCAGCGCATCGACCATCGGCGTGTGCGAATCGGTGCCGACCAGCGTATCCGGGAAGGCCACGCCATCCACCGCTTGAATAACCGGCGACATGCGCTCCAGGTTAATCTGGTGCAGGATGCCGTTACCCGGCGGGATCACGTCGACGTTCTTGAACGCCTTCTTGGTCCAGTTGATGAAATCGAAGCGGTCCTCGTTGCGGCGGTCTTCGATGGCGCGGTTCTTGTCGAAGGCGTCGGGATCGAAGCCGCCGCATTCGACGGCCAGCGAGTGGTCGACCACCAGCTGGGTCGGCACCACCGGGTTGACCAGCGCGGGGTCGCCGCCTTGCAGCGCGATGGCGTCGCGCAGGCCGGCCAGGTCGACCAGCGCGGTCTGGCCGAGGATGTCGTGGCAGACCACGCGCGCGGGGAACCATGGGAAGTCCAGGTCGCGTTTGCGCTCGATCAGTTGCGACAGCGAGGCGTTGAGCGTGGCCGGATCGCAGCGGCGCACCAGGTTCTCGGCCAGTACGCGCGAGGTGTAGGGCAGCTTGGCCCAGGCGCCCGGCTGGATCGCGTCGACCGCGGCGCGCGCGTCGAAGTAATCGAGCTTGGTGCCCGGCAGGGGTTTGCGGAATTGGGTGTTCATTATTTGCGGTCCTTGATCGGCACGAATTTCAGGTCCTCAGGACCGACGTAGTTCGCGCTCGGACGAATGATCTTGTTGTCGATGCGCTGCTCGATGATGTGCGCGGCCCAGCCGGACGTGCGCGAGATGACGAACAGCGGCGTGAACATCGCGGTCGGCACGCCCATCATGTGGTAGGACACGGCCGAGAACCAGTCCAGGTTCGGGAACATCTTCTTGATGTCCCACATGACGGTTTCCAGGCGCTCGGCAATGTCGAACATCTTCATCGAGCCGGCTTCCTGCGACAGCTTGCGCGCCACTTCCTTGATGACGACGTTGCGCGGGTCGGAGATGGTGTACACCGGATGGCCGAAGCCGATCACCACTTCCTTGTTGGCGACGCGGTTGCGGATGTCCGCTTCGGCTTCGTCGGCGTTTTCGTAGCGCTTCTGGATCTCGAAGGCGAATTCGTTGGCGCCGCCGTGTTTGGGGCCGCGCAGCGCGCCGATCGCGCCGGTGATGGCGGAGTGGATGTCCGAACCCGTGCCGGCGATGACGCGGCTGGTGAAGGTGGAGGCGTTGAACTCGTGTTCCGCGTACAGGATCAGCGAGGTGTGCATCGCCTGCACCCAGCTGTCGGATGGCTTCTCGCCGTGCAGCAGGTGCAGGAAGTGGCCGCCGATGGAATCGTCGTCGGTCTCCACGTCAATACGCTTGCCGTTGTGGCTGAAGTGGTACCAGTACAGCAGCATCGAGCCGAAGGAAGCCATCAGGCGGTCGGCGATATCGCGCGCGCCCGGCACATTGTGGTCGTCCTTTTCCGGCAGCGTGCAGCCGAGTACCGAGACGCCGGTGCGCATCACGTCCATCGGGTGGGCCGATGCGGGCAGCGCTTCCAGCGCGGACTTCAGCGCTTGCGGCAGGCCGCGCAGCGAGCGCAGTTTGGCTTTGTAACCTTTCAGTTCGGCGCTGGTCGGCAGTTTGCCGTGGACCAGCAGGTAGGCGATTTCTTCGAACTCGCAGGTGTTGGCGACGTCGAGGATGTCGTAGCCGCGGTAGTGCAGGTCATTGCCGGTTTTGCCGACGGAGCACAGTGCGGTGTTACCTGCGGTGACGCCGGACAGGGCGACGGATTTTTTTGGTTTGAAGGTAGCTTCGGTCATTTCAGGGTCTCCTCGAATCGATTATTTTTTCTGCGCGGCGAACAGTGCATCCAGCTTCTGCTCGAAGCTGTGGTAGTTGATGCGTTCATACAGCTCGGCGCGGGTTTGCATGGTGTCGACCACGTTCTGCTGCGTGCCGTCGCGGCGGATCGCGCCGTAGACATTTTCCGCGGCCTTGTTCATGGCGCGGAAGGCGGACAGCGGATACAGCACCAGGCCCACGTCGGCGCTGCGCAATTCGTCCACGGTGAACAGCGGCGTCGAGCCGAATTCGGTGATGTTGGCCAGCACCGGTACTTTGACGGCGGCGGCGAATTTTTTGTACATATCGAGACTGATCATCGCTTCCGGGAAGATCATGTCGGCGCCGGCTTCGACGCAGGCGACGGCGCGCTCGATGGCGGCGTCCAGGCCTTCGACGGCCAGCGCGTCGGTGCGGGCCATGATGACGAAGTTCTCATCGGTGCGCGCATCGACGGCGGCGGCGATGCGGTCGACCATCTCCTGCTTGGTGACGATCTCCTTGCCCGGACGGTGGCCGCAGCGCTTGGCGCCGACCTGGTCTTCGATGTGCATGGCGGCGGCGCCGAACTTGATCATGGACTTGACGGTGCGCGCCACGTTGAAGGCGGAGGCGCCGAAGCCGGTGTCGACGTCGACCAGCAGCGGCAGGTCGCACACGTCGGTGATGCGGCGCACGTCGGTCAGCACGTCGTCCAGGTTGGAGATGCCTAGGTCCGGCAGGCCGAGCGAACCCGCCGCCACGCCGCCACCCGACAGGTAGATCGCCTTGAAACCGGCGCGCTTGGCCAGCAGGGCGTGGTTGGCGTTGATCGCGCCGACCACCTGCAGTGGCGACTCTTCTTGTACGGCTTTGCGGAACGCGGCGCCTGCGGAGTATTGACTCATGTTCTGACCTTTCAATGTTGCAGTGAAGTTGGGCTATGCTTTGCAAGCGGCGTGCCAGATAGACACTCTATATAAATCAATAACTTACGCAATCACTATGTTTCACTGACGTTTCAATTTGAAACACCGAAACAGATGAACTACAATTGAAACATGCGCCATTCCACGCCCCTGCCCTTCGACGTCAACGACAAACCGGTGATCTGGACGGTTTCCGTCTCGCGCCTGTACGACCTGTTCCGCGACATCACGCTGGAATACGACGACCTGGCCACCATCGAACCGATCAACCTGGGCTTCGACGAGGCGGCGCGCCACATCCGCGAGCGCATGGCCACCGAGCGTTGTGACGCGGTCATCGCCGCCGGCTCCAACGCCGCGTATCTGAAGGGCCGCTTGTCGGTGCCGGTGGTGATCGCCAAATTCAGCGGCTTCGATGTGATGCAGGCGTTGGCGCGGGCGCGCCGCGTATCGGACCGCATCGGCATCGTCACATACCAGGAGCGCTTGCCGGAGCTGGCCGAATTCGCCAACACCTTCGGCTTCGACGTCGAGCAGCGCACCTACGCCACCGAGGAAGACGCGCGCGCGCAGATCAACGACCTGAAGGCGGCCGGCATCAAGGCCATCGTCGGCGCCGGGCTCATTACCGACCTGGCCGAGGAAGCGGGACTGACCGGCGTATTCGTCTACTCCGCCGCCTCGATCCGCCACGCCTTCGACGACGCGCTGGAAATGGCGCGGCTGACGCAGCTCGAAGCTAACCGCAGCCGCACGCGCGGCGCCGTGGTGGCGGACACGCTGCGCGCCAAGCATGGTATCAACGATCTGCGTGGAGACTCGGCCGCGATGGAGTCGCTGCGGCAGTCGGTGGTGCTGTATGCGAAATCACCGGCGACCGTGCTGATACAGGCCGAAACCGGCTGCGGCAAGGAGCTGGTGGCGCAGGCCATCCATCGCGAAAGCCCGCGCACGCTGGGACAGAACCGGCCCTTCGTGGCTGTCAATTGCGGTGCGATTGCGGAGTCGCTGCTGGAATCGGAACTGTTCGGCCATGAGGAAGGCGCCTTCACCGGCGCGCGACGCGGCGGCCACGCGGGCCTGTTCGAGGCGGCCAACCGGGGCACGCTGTTCCTCGACGAGATAGGCGAAATGCCGTTGACGCTGCAAACCCGTTTGCTGCGCGTGCTGGAAGAACGGGAAGTCGTGCGCGTTGGCGGCACGCGGCCTATCGCGGTCAATGTGCGCATCATCAGCGCCACGCACTGCGACCTGGAACAGCGCGTGCGCGAAGGCCGCTTCCGCGCCGATCTGTTTTACCGGCTGGCGGTGCTGCGCCTGACGATACCGCCACTGCGCGCGCGGCTGGAGGACGTGATGACGCTGGCCGAGTGGTCGCTGAAGAACGCGCTGGCGTCGCTGGGCGCGCGGCCGCATCCCAACCTGCATGCGGAGATGATGGCTTGTGCGCCGCTGCTGCAGCATTACGACTGGCCGGGCAATGTGCGCGAGCTGCGCAACCTGACCGAGCGCCTGGCGCTGTTCCTCGCCGCCGAGCCGCTGCAAGCGTTGACGCCAGCCTTCGTCCTCAGCGTGGCGCCGGAGCTGGGCAGGCGCGCAGCTCCGCCGCTCGCCGCCGGTTCCGCAGCAGGTCTCGCCACCGGCCCCGTCGCGGGTTCCGCCGCTGGCACCGCCACCGATTTCGCCGCCGCCTCTGCCGCCCGTCTCGCCGCCGGCGCCCTGTCAACAGTCCTGCCGCCTGGCTTGCCGCCCGCCCGCCGCTCCACCGAAAGCGCGTCGGATGTGCTGGCCCGTTTTGGCGGCCGCCGCGACGCCGCCGCCGACTATCTCGGCATCAGCCGCACCACGCTCTGGCGCAAGCTGCGCGCCGAGGCCGGCGAATAGCGTCTGCGTAGGCGTGCGCCGGCGCCGCATGTCCGGCGCTAGAATCCCGACATGACGCCGCCGGAACCCAACACGCTGAAGGAACAACTGCGCAACATCATCGAAGAGGCGCGCATGGTGCTGCCCGGCATACAGGCGCTGTTCGGTTTCCAGACCATCGCCGTCTTCAACCAGCGTTTCGACGACCTGCCCGCCGCCGTGCAGGCCGTCCACCTGCTGGCGCTGGCGACAGTGGTGATCGCCATCGCCCTGATCATGACGCCGGCCGCCTGGCACCGCATCGTCTCGCCTCAGCGCGTGTCGGAAGCGATCGTCAAACTCTCCTCGCGCATGATCTGCGCCGCGCTGCTCCCGCTGGCGATCGGGCTGGCGCTGGACATGTTCGTGGTCTGCTATATGGTCTCCGGTTCGGTGGCGGCCGGCGCCGCCGCCTCGCTGGCGTCGCTGGCGCTGCTGCTGACGCTCTGGTTCGCCCTGCCGCTGCGCGAACGCCGCAGACGGCACTAGCCGGCCGCCGCTCATCCTTTTAAAAAAACCACTCATCAAGTAGCCGTCGCCGGCGCCTGGGCGGTTCGATAGCATGGCCTCACTTAATCACAACAACGGAGGTCAGCATGCCACGCTCGTTCATCAAACGTATCGCCACCATTGCCGCCAGCCTGGCGCTGGCCTACTCCGCTAGCGCTTCCGCCGCGCCCGCGCATCCGGCCTTCAAGGTGCAAGTCACCGGCCAAGGTGCTCCCGTGATCCTGATCCCCGGCCTGGCGTCGTCCGGCGAAGTATGGGACGGCACCGTCGCCCACTACTGCGGCAGCCGCCAGTGCCACGTCGTCACGCTGGCTGGATTTGCCGGCGTGCCCGCCATCGAAGGCCCGCTGCTGACCGCAGCGGAACAGCAGCTGAGCGACTACATCGCCACCAATAAATTCGACCACCCCATCGTCATCGGCCATAGCCTGGGCGGCTTCCTCGGCATGAAGCTGGCCGCCGACCATCCCGACCAGGTGGGCCGCCTGGTCATCGTCGACACGCTGCCTGCGCTGGCCGCCGTCCAAATGCCCTCCATTACCGGTGCCCAGATGAAGGAAATGGCCGCAGGCATGCGCGCCCGCATGGAGTCGATGGATAAGGAAACCTATTGCGCCAACCAGTTGAAAACCCTGCGAACCATGATCACCAAGCAGGAAGACATCGACCGGGCCATCGGCTGGGGCAAGCTGTCCGACCACGCCACCGTCATCAACGCCATGACCGAGATGATGAGCGAAGACCTGCGCCCAGAAGTCAGCCGGATCAAGGCGCCGACGCTGGTACTGGGGGCATGGATCGCCTACAAGGACTACGGCACCAAGCCGATGTTCGAGCAGATGTACAAGACACAGTACCAGCAACTGCCCAACGTCAAAGTGGAACTGGCCGACAACGCCCGCCATTTCATCATGTACGACGATCCGGCTTGGATGTATGATCGCATCGATAACTTTTTGAAGTGATTCCATCATGACCGACGACCGTCCACTCATCGCGCGCCTGAACTGGTACTGGCTGTTCCAGCTGGCTGGATGGATGTTCCTGCCAGTGCTGCTGATCGCCATGACGCCGGGCGACAGCCACACGCCGCGCATGCTGGGCATCTCCATGTGGGGTGTGGCGGCCGGCCTGCTGATCTCGGACACCTGGCACCGGCTGCTCAAGCGCCAGATCCAGAACGGTGTGCGCGTCAGCTGGAAGGCGATGATGGCCGCCATCCTGGTGTTGGGGACCATACACACCGCCGTGCAGACGGTCGGCTACCTGGTCATCAAGCCCTTCGGCGAAGTGCATGGCGTGGCTTGGGTGCCGGGGGCGCTGATGTTCTGGTGGGGCGTCTATTTGGTGTGGAACACCTTCTACATGGCGGTGCAGTCGCTGCGCCGCGCCAACCGCCTGGAACAGGAGGCGCTGCGGCTGGAGATCAGCGCCAAGGACGCCGAACTGCGCGCCCTGCAGGCGCAGGTCAATCCGCATTTTTTTTTCAACAGCATGAACAGCGTGCGCGCGCTGGTTTATGAGGACAGGGATTCCGCCGCGCTGATGATCGACCAACTAGCGAGCGTGATGCGTTATGCGCTGCAATCGGGCCAGCACGATACCGTACCGCTGGCGGCGGAGATCGAAGCCGTACAGGCCTATCTGGCGATTGAAAAAATCCGCTTCGAGGAACGCATGCAGGTCAGCGTGGAAATCGGCCTGGGTCTGGAGCAGGTGCGCATTCCGCCGATGGCCTTGCAAACGCTGGTGGAGAACGCCGTCAAGTATGGCGTCGAGGCCAGCGCCACCGGCAGCGAGATCCGCATCCGCGCACAGCGCATGGACGACGGAAAAATCCACATCGAAATCGCCAACCTTGGCGCGATTCTGCCGTTCGCCAATTCCACCAAGGTGGGCTTGGTGAATACCCGCAAACGCCTGGCGCTGGCATTGGGCTCCAGTGCCAGCCTGGATCTGACTGAAAACAGTGGCTGGGTGCGCGCCACAATGACTTTACCGGAGGCCGCCTGATGCGCGCATTATTGATCGACGACGAACGCCTGGCGCGCGCGGAACTACGCCGCATGCTGGCGGCGCACCCTGAAGTGGAAATCGTCGGCGAAGCCGTCAACGCGGCCGAAGGCATCCAGCAAATCAACGCGCTCAAGCCGGACCTGGTGTTCCTCGACGTGCAGATGCCGGGCGGTAGCGGCTTCGATATGCTGGCCGCGCTGGAGGAGGCGCCGGAGGTGATCTTCACGACGGCGTTCGACCAGTACGCGCTGCAGGCGTTCGAGGTCAATGCACTGGACTATCTGCAGAAGCCGATCCAGGCGGCGCGCATGGCGGCGGCCCTGCAGCGTTGTTCGCTGCGCCATGGGCGCGCGCTGGCCTATGCGGCCGCCGGCGTTCCGGCCGTGGCGCCGACGGCGGCCAAGAAGCTGTTCATCAAGGATGGGGAGCGATGCTGGTTTGTCGGTTTGCAGGATGTGCGGCTGTTCGAATCGGACGGCAATTACACGCGCGTCTATTTCGACCAGCACAAGCCGTTGATGCTGCGTTCCCTGAACCAGCTGGAAGAGCGGCTGGACCCGCAACGCTTCTTCCGCGCCAGCCGCCGCCACATCGTCAACCTGGACTACGTCGACCAAGTGACGCCGAACGACGCCGGCGGCCTCGATCTGCTGCTGCGCGACGACCTCGAAGTGGAAGTCTCCCGCCGCCGCGCCGCACAGTTCAAGACCCTCGCCAGCCTCTGAACTTTGAAGCAGATCAGTTAGCTTTCGCTATTCGTTTGACGTGCTATATTGAATCTGGCCAGTATGGCGAATGTGGCGCATCGTCGAACATCGCAGACTTCAACAAAAATTAACGACCTCGGTTCCTGCTGAGGTCGTTAAGCGGTATGTAAAGTGGAAAGAGATCGCACGCCTTCTTGGACCGAAAGGGGTGCAGGCAATTCCAGGCAATCATGACGAGGCTCTGAGCGGCAAGTGGACCGGATATCGCTCCTCACGGCTTGGACGAAAATGGCGTGTAATCTATCAGGCTTTTCCGGACGTGTTGATGATCCTGGTTGTCGAGGTGAATGCTCATGATTATAAAAAACATTGATATGGCCGACTTCCTGCCCGAAAAAGACTACATTCACGTTTCCGCAGGCGAGTCGGTGCGCATAGTGCGCGAAATGCACGAGCTGACGGTCACGCAGCTTGCGCTGGCTTCAGGCATCCCGGAAGCGACGCTTCACGCCATCGAAAATGATCAACTAAAATTTAGCGGCGAACAGCTCGCCGCGTTGGCGGAAGCGTTGCAAGTGCCACCTGCCGTGCTCATGGCGACAGGCGGCAATGAAAATGCCGAATCAGCAGCTGGATAGCGCTACGTGCGCAACGCCTCGGCGGGCGCCATGCGCATGGCGAGCCAGGTGTGGCGGGCGATGGCGATGAGGGCGATCGCCAGCGTCAGCGACAGCGCAATCAGCAGCGTCCAATAACCTATCGGCGCGTGTTCGACGTAGCCCGAGAGATAGCGGCGGATGGCGGCCACCGCCAGCGGCGACGCTATCACCGCCGCGGCCAGCACCAGCGCGCCGATTTCGCGGACCACCAGCACGCCAATGTCGGCGCCACGCGCGCCGTGCAGTTTGCGCAGCACGATCTCCCTGGCGCGCCGCTGCACCGTGTTCGCCGACAGCACGTAGGTGCCGAAGGCGGCGATCGCCAGGGCGATGCCGGTGGCGACGGACATCAGTTTGGCCAAGCGGGCATCGTCGGCATAATTGCGCGCCAGGACGTCGCCGGCGCGGACCACCTTTGGAATCGCATCCGGGAAAAAGCTCGGCCACAATGCCCGCACGCTGCGCTCCACTGCAGCAGGATCGGTTGCGGCGCGCACGCTCAGCACCGTCCCCGCTGTCCACAGTTCGTAGGCGGTCGCGCGCGGCGGATCGCGCAGCGAATGGAATCGCAAATCCGGTGCGATGCCAACGATGCGCTTGGAAATTACCTTGTTGTCGAAGCCAGTGAACAGCACGGTTTGGCCAATCGCCGCCTCGTCGCTGGCAAAACCCAGGTCACGCACGGCGGCCGCGTTCAGCACCACCGGCACGCGGTCGTCCTCCTTGTCCCACGCGGCCTGGAACAGGCGGCCGGCCAATGGTGCTATGCCATACAGCTCGAAGAAGTTCGCGCTGACCGACTTCATCTCCATCGTCGCCCCCTGGCCGCCAGGACGCTTCAGCTCACGGGACCATATCCAATCGAGCCGCCCCACCGGATCTTCCGATATCGCCACGCCGGCCACGCCCGGCTGCGCCGCGAGGGCCGAGTAGAAACGCCGCGCCTTCTCGCTGTCCCTCACCCGCTCCGGCATATCGACGATGACGAACGGCGAGGGATCGAAGCCGGGCGAGATGTGCATTGCGTAGTGGGTCTGCCATGCCACCGCGATGGTCACTGCGGCGAAACCCATCGCCACCGATACCTGCAGCACCGTCAAGGCGCGCCGCCATTGCATGCTGCCCCGGGACTCCGTGTCGGGACGTCCGGCCAGTACCTGCGTCGGATGCACGCGCAGCGCTACCCATGCGGGATAGATGGCCGTCAGCACGCCCAGCAAGCCGCCTATGCCGAATGCGGCGACGATATTCTGCAGCGTGAACATGCCGTCCAGCTGGCGATTCACCAGCTCCGAAAAAACGGGCAGCGCCAGCCACGCCAGCATCAATCCAAGCGCGGTGGCCGTCATCGCTACCAGCAGCGATTCGAAAAGGAACAGCAGCATAAGCTGCGCTACGCCGGCGCCCAGCACCTTGCGCATGGCCACCTCGCGCTGGCGGCGCAGCACGCGCACCATGCTCAGGTTGACGTAGTTAATCGCGGCCATGAGCAGGATCAGCAACGCGAGCGCCGCCAGCCCGGCCACCAGCACCGGATTGGCACGGTCGCCCGGCATCGATATGAAACTGTTCTGCATCTTGTAGTCGAAGTAGGCGTCGCGCAGCGGCGACATGGTCAGCTCGATCGCCTTGCGCGTGCCGAGGCGTGCGCGCGTCTCCGGTGGGTACTGATGCAGGCTCGGGGCGGCGTCCACCACTTTCTGCAAGCGGTCGACGATGGCCGGCAGCGATGCGCCGGGCTGCACGCGTATCAGCATCTTGCCCATCCAGCCATGTTCGCCGGTCAGCATCTCGTGCCGTATCTCCGGCCCCGCCACCACCGAATTGACGCCGAAGATCACTTCGAACGGAATCGTCGTATTGGCCGGCGGTGTCGGCACCACGGCGCCGACTTGCACGGTCTTCCCTTCCGCCAGCATGGTGCGGCCCAACGCATTCGCCGTGCCGAACAGCCGAAGCGCGCCGGCCTCGGTGACGACAAAGCGGTCAGGCTTGTCCAGCGCGTCGGCCAGGTTGCCCTGCACTGCGCGCATTCCCAGCATTTCGGTAAAGCCGGGCATCACCGTCAAGCCGCGCACCGCGAACATGCCGCGGTTGATGCGCACCGTGAGCGGCGTGATCTCCGGCCGCGCCGGAATAAAGAGCGCGACGCCGGTAACGCCCGGCGTCTTCAGCGCGGGCTCGCGCAGCAGCATTGGCACCACTTCATGCAGCGGCGAGTCGGGATCGATATTGAAATGCTGCTTGGCGACGTAGATCCGATCCACGTCCGGCAGATGCGCGTCGTACTCCATCGAGTAGCGCACAAAGCCAAGCAGCAGCAGGCACGCGGCCAGGCCCACTCCCAGGCCAAGCACCACCGCCAGCGTGTAGGCCGGCTCCTGTATCAGCGCGCGCCAGCCGATGCGAAAGTCTCTTAGCTTCATGAATCGAAAATCCGTGTATGGAAAACCTCTGGCGTTTGCAACATCCATGCCACGGTTGTTATTGCGCCCCGCCGGCCGCTTTTGCTGGCCGGTGTCCGGAAGCGAACGTTATGGCTGTTCACTTCCGAACACTTACTTCACCTTGATCGGGAAGGCGGGATGCACCGGCCGCACCGGCGGATTCTTCGCCAGTTCGGCCTTGATGACTTCAATCGCCTTTTCCAATTGCGGATCGCGGCCGGCGATCACGTCGGCCGGATTCTGGTCGACTTCGATGTCGGGCGCGACGCCTTCGTTCTCCACACCCCAGCCGCCGTCGCGGGTCCAGAACGCCAGGTTGGGCGCGGTGATGCCGCCGCCGTCCATCAGCACGGGGAAGCCGAGGATGCCGACCAGCCCACCCCACGTGCGCTTGCCGATCAGCGGGCCCATTTGATTTTTGCGGAACATCCACGGCAGCAGGTCGCCGCCCGAACCCGCCGTCTCGTCGATCAGCATCGCGCGCGGTCCCTGGATCGAGGCCGACGGAGTCTTCATGTCGGCGCCGTAGCGCATGGTCCACCATGCGATTTCCTTCTTCTGCAAAATCTCCAGGTAGTAGTCGGCCACGCTGCCGCCGCCGTTGAAGCGTTCGTCGATGATGACGGCGTCCTTGTCGGCCTGCGGGAAGAAATAGCGCTTGAAGTAGGTGTGGCCCAGCGTTGCGGTGTTCGGCACATACACATACGCGACCTTGCCGCCGGTGGCCGCGTTCACCTTGCGGATATTCCCTTCGATCCAGTCGCGGTTACGCAATGCGTCCTCGTTCGCCACCGGCACCACGGTGATGGTGCGCGATTTGCTGCCGTCCGCGCTCGGGCCGACGGTGATGTCGATGGCCTTGTTGGCGGTGTTTTCAAAGGCGCTGTACAGATTCGTCGGCGCCAGCAGCGGGCGGCCTTCCACCGCCAGCAGGTACTCGCCAGCCTTGACGTTCAGGCCAGGCTCGGTCAGCGGCGCGCGCAGCGCCGGGTTCCAGTTCAAGCCACCGTAGACTTTCTTGAAGCGATAGTGGCCGTCGCTGACTTCATAGTCGGCGCCCAGCAAGCCGCCCGGCACCGGCTTGGCGTCGTTGAAGAAATCGCCGCCGCCGCCGCGATGGTGGCCAACGCCGATCTCGCTGCACAGCCACTGGATCACGCGATTCAGGTCGCCACGGCTGGACAACTCGGGCAGGAACTGCGCGTATTTGGCGCGCATCTTGTTCCAGTCGGCGCCGTGCATGCCGGGATCGTAGAAGTAGTCGCGGTTGATGCGCCAGGCTTCGTTGAAGATCTGCGTCCACTCGGCGCGCGGTTCGGCGTGGACCTCGATTGCTTCGACCTTGATCTTGCCTTCGCCCGGCGTCAGCGTCTTGGCGGTGGCGCTGCCCATGGCCCAGGCTTCCTTCAGGCGGTACAGGATCTTCTTGCCGTCGGCGGAGACTTCGTAGTCGTCGGCTTCGGCCAGCAGCGTTTCAGCCTTGCGGTCTTTCAGGTCGAAGCGCTGGATGGCTTTCTTGCCGTCGTTCTCGCGCAGGAAGAAGATCTGCCCTGCTTCGCCCGTCCCCAGTTCGGACAGCGCGGCGGCCGGCACCGGCAGGTCGACGATGCGGGTTTCGATGCCGTCGAAATCGATCGAGATCGGCGCTACCGGTGCGACCGTTACCTTCGGATCGTCGCGGCCTGTCTTCGGATCGACCTTGGGCGCTTCCGGCTTGGCCGCTTCCTTCGTGGCCGCCGACGCGGGCGGTGTTGCGCTCTTCTCTTCGTCGCTTTCCTTGATCAGCGGCGACGGCAGGTCGCGCCGCAGCACGGCCATCCAGATGGTGCGGGTTACGCGATTATCTTCATTCTGCTGGGAGAACCAGTTGTTGCTGGGCCCCGCGTTGGTCGAGGCGAAGAAGTACAGGTACTTGCCGCTCTTGTCGAACACCGGATCGACGACGTCGGACAAGCCATCCGTCACCGGCCACGATTTGCTCTGCTCCAGCGAGTAGATGTAGGCGCTGCGGGTGTACGTCATCGAATTGAGCGCGTAGGCGATCCAGCGCGAATCCGGCGCCCATGCGGCGCGCAGGGTCTTGTTCACGCCGTACAGCGGCTCGCTGGCGATCTTCTTGATCGTGCCGGTGGCGACGTCCATCACGTAGAGCGTCCACGCGTTGTCGGTGTAGGCGATCTTTTTGCTGTCGGGCGACCAGACCGCGTTGTCGTAGAAGCCTGCGCCGGTGAGCTTGAACTTGCGCGGTTCTCCCTTGCCGTCCTGCGCGCGGATGTGCAGCGCGTATTCGCCCGATTCGTCCGAGAAGTAGGCGACGGAGCGGCCGTCCGGCGACCAGGCCGGCGAGCGCTCGTGCGCGGCCGGCGTATGCGTCAGGTTGCGCACATCGCCCTTGTCCGCAGGGATGGTGACGATCTCGCCACGGAATTCATACGCCACGCGCGCGCCGGACGGCGAGATCGACGCGTTGCGAATGTACTTGGCGCCGCTGACCCAGCGCGGGCGCGAGGCGCCCAGATCGCTGTTCACGCCGATGGTGAGCTTGTGCGACTGCCCGCTGGCCGGATCCAGCGCATGCAGGTAGCCCGCCTGCTCGTAGACGATGCCGCCACCGCCGGCGGCGATGTTCAGCACCGGGAAGTCGGTATGCCGGGTCAGTGCGCGCACTGCCTTGCTCCTGGTGTCGTAGGCGTACAGATTGAATTCCCCGTCGCGGTCGGAACGGAAGTAGACGGTGTCGCCGATCCACACCGGATCGACGTCGTTCGAATGCGTGGCCGGCTGCGGGATCTGCTGCACCGACTTGTCGGCGCGGTTGAACAGCCACAGGATGGAATTGGTGCCGCCGCGATAGTGCTTCCACTGCATGAAGGCCGGCGAGAACGGGTTGTACACGATCTGCTTGCCGTCCGGCGACCAGCCGGCGCGGGCGGCGTTCGGTACTTCCAGTTCGGTCTCCACGCCGCCGGCCACCGGCACCGTGAACAGTTTGCGATAGCGGTTGTTGAACGCCGCGCGCGGGGACGTGAACATCACCGCCTTGCCGTCCGGTGTGAAGCTTTGTACCACGTCCGCGCCGGGGTGGTAAGTCAGGCGCTTCGGTACGCCGCCTTCGACCGGCAGCAGGTAGACGTCGATATTGCCGTCTACCTGTGCGCTGTAGGCGATCAATTTACCGTCGGGCGAAAATACCGGGTTCGATTTCTCGCCCGGATCGGAGGTCAGGCGGCGCGGCGACGAGCCGTCGCGGTTCGCCAGCCAGACGTCGCCCGCGTAGATAAAGGCCAGGTGCTGCGCCGACAGCGCGGGCTCGGTCAGCATGCGTGTGTCGGTGGTGCTGGGCAGCGCCAGCGCGCCGTGGCTCATCGTCAGCAGCGCGGCGGCGACGGCGGCGGATAGTAAGCGTTTCATCGTGTCTCCTTGGCCGCCCGTCGTTCCCGCGAAGGCGGGAATCCATAGGCAGCGTGTTCATTGACTCAGCATGGATTCCCGCGTGCGCGGGAATGACCGGGGTTATTTGAGCGCGGGGATGGCTTGCGGCTGATAGGGCTTGACCGGTTGCTCCTTCAGCTTCTTGTCCAACAGCTCCAGCGCCACCTCCAGCTGGCGGTCCTGGCCTTGGTACGTTGCGTGCGGCAGGTTGTCCACTTCCACGTCCGGCGACACGCCCACGCCTTCGATCAGCCATTGGCCATCGGCAGTGTTGAACTGTCCATTCTCGGCGACGCGCGCCATGCCGTTGTCGCTCAGGCGGTTGTTATCGCTGAGCCAGACGCCGGCGCCCGCCGTGCGCTTGCCCACCAGCGGCGCCAGTCCCAGCGCCTTGATGCCGGCCGCGAAGGTCTCGCCGTCCGAGTAGGTGTATTCGTCGACCAGCACCACCAGATGGCCGCGGAAGGTGTTCTGCATATTCGGCGCCGGCAGCGCGCCCGGCGACGACCAGAAGGCCCAGGCCTTGCGCAGCAGCTTCTCGATCACCCAGCTGTCGATGTTGCCGCCGTTATTGCGGCGCACGTCGATGATCAGGCCTTCGCGGTTGACGTTAGCGTAGAAGTCGCGCGCGAACGAGGCGATGTCGCGCGGGCCCATGGCGCGCAGGTGCAGGTAGCCGATGCGGCCCTTGGACGCGGCGTCCACCTGGCGCGCGCGGCTCTGCTCCCAGTCGCTGTAACGCAGGCCGGCCTGCTTGCCCATGTTGACCGGCGTGACGATGACCGAGCGCGTACCACCCTCCTTGCGCTTCACCTGCAGCAGCATCTGCTTGTCGGCCTGGTTCAGCAGCAGGTCGGCGATGTCGCGCGCCTCCAGCACCGGCTTGCCGTTGACAGCGGTGATGACGTCGCCCTCCTTCACGTCCACGTCCGGCTGCAGCAGCGGGCCGCGTTCGGACGGCAACTCCGGTTCGCTGCGGTAGATGTGGTCGACGCGGTAGCCGTCGGCACTGCGCGTGAGCAGCGCGCCCAGGCCGGCCGGCGCGCCCTCCGGCGCTGGACGACGCACGTCGCCGGGCGCGATCTGCGAGTGCAGCGCGCCCACTTCGCTGATCATCATGCCCAGCACGTCGTTCAGTTCCGCGCGGTCCGTCACGCGGTCGACCAGCGGCGCGTACTTGGCGCGCACGCCGGTCCAGTTCACGCCGCGCATCTTGGCGTCGTACAGGAAGTCGCGGTGCATGCGCCAGGCATCGTTGAACATCTGCGTCCATTCAAGGCGCGGGTTGGAGGTGAAGGTCCAGTCGTCCACCTTGACCTTGGCCTTGGAGACGTCGGCCGGCGCCTTGGCGCCCGCCTCCACCACCAGCATGTCGCCAGGGCCGCTGGCGGCGAAGGTGCGGTAGTACAGGTGCTTCTTGTCGAAGGCCAGATCGTATTCGCGCACGCCGCTGACAAAGACTTCCGGCTGCGGGCCGTTGGCGGCGATCGCCAGCGTTTTCAGGTTGGCCTTGCCGTCGTTGCCGTCGGCGTCGAGGAAGTACAGGCGCTTCTCGTCGAGCTCCAGGTTGCGGTAGTTACCGGCGGCCAGCGGCACTTCGTACAGCCGGTCCGCCAGGCCCGCGTAGACGATGGCCGGCAGCGCCTTGCCGGTTTTCTTTTCAGGGACGGCTTTGGCCACGGCTTTTTCCACCGCCTTCTCGGCGGCCTGCTCGACAGCCTTTTCCGCCGCGCCTTCGGCCGGCTTGTCGCCCGGCTTGTTCAGCTCATCGTCCGGCTTGAAGGGGAAGCGGTTGCCCGGCTGGAGCGCCAGCGCGTACACGCCGGTGCGCTTGTCGAACACCGGCCCCATATTGCGGTCGCCCCACGGCGAGCCGTTCGCCAGCTGGAAGTTGCGGGCCGAGAGGAAGTACAGCCATTTTCCGTCCGACGAAAACGCCGGCGAGACCGAGTTGTAACGGTCGCCGGTGACGAAGGCCAGCTGCTTCGATTCGAGGTTGTACAGGCCGATCTGGTTGCGCTGCTCGATGCTGGCGGCGCGCACCAGCGCCAGGTTCTTGCTGTCGCCGGACCACTGGACATCCTCGTGCCGGTCGGAGCCGGCCTTGCTGCCGTCGTCGATGACGGTGTTGGCCTTGGTCGCCAGGTCCAGCATCCACAGGCGGCCCTTCTTGTCGGTGTGGGCCAGCCAGCGGCCATCCGGCGACGGGTACAACTGCCAGCGGTGGCTGTTGCCGTCCTTGGTCAGCTGCTCTCCCTTGCCGGAACCGTCGGCGGCGAATTTCCAGATTTCGTTTTCGCCGGTGCTGTCGACGATGGCGTAGACCCATTTGTCGTCGTGGCTGAAGACCGCTTCGCGGGCGCGCGCGCCAGGCGGCACGGCGATTTCGACCCGGCGCAGCGAGCCGGTGCCGGCCACGCTCACGCGGCCGCGCGCGGTCAGCACCAGGCGCTCGTCCTTGCCGGAGATCTGGACGTTGGTCAGGTTCTCCAGCGGCGAGCGGATCTGGCGGGCGCGCTGCTGGTCGAAGTCCGAGACCAGGTTGATGGCCAGCTGCTCGTCCTTCGCGGCGGCCAGGTCCAGCACATGCAGGTCGGCGCCCAGCTGGTAGGCGATGCGGCCGTCGCCCAGCGCGGCGTTGCGCACATCCCAGCCGGTGTGGTTGGTCAGCTGGCGCGGATCGCTGCCGTCGGGCGCCATCGACCACAGATTGTCGGAGCCGCCACGGTCGCTGATGAAATACAGGCGGCCCTGCCACCACATGGGCCGCTTGTTGTTGCCGGCGTCGGAGGCCAGCAGCGGCACCGCTTCCGCGCCGCCGGCCAGGTCGTAACGCCACAACCGCGCGTGGGCGCCGCCGCGGTAGTTCTTGACGTTGTCATTGGTCAGGGCCAGGCCGTTGCGGGTGAAGTACAGCGTCTTGCCGGCGTCGTCGAGCACCGCATCGTTGGCGTCGGCCACGGGGAACACGCGGCGCTGCAGGTCGCCCGGCTTGACCGCCGCGATGACGTTGTTGCGCGACGGGCCCTTGGTGTCGAGCGTGGTCACCAGCACCTCGCCCTGCGCGGTCCAGCCCAACACATTCACCGCGCTGTTTTCAAACGTGATGCGCTTGGGCAGGCCGCCTTCCAGCGGCATCACGTAGGCTTCCTGTCCGCCTTCGTAGGAGGCCGAGAAGGCGATCCATTTGCCGTCGTGCGAGATGGCGGCGTTGGTCTCGGCGGCCGGGTGCGTGGTCAGGCGCTGCGCGGCGCCGCCGTGCAGGCCGGTCTTCCACAGGTCGCCCTCGGCGGTGAAGACCACGGCGTCGCCACGGATGGCGGGATAGCGGTAATAGGCGTCGGCGGCGCAGGCGGTGCCGGACAGCAGGCCGGCGGACATCAGCATCAGGGAGAGCGGGCGGGACAGGGTCATGGGACAGTTTCAATGTTTGTCAAATGGAACGACAATTCTGGCACAGCTTTGTGTAAAGAGAATAACGTTTCTTTCATCCCGTATGCTTTTTGCGATATGGCAACGGGCGTAAAAAAACCCGCGCCACTTGCGTGGGCGGGTTTCTTGTCGAGCCTGGGCGGCTTATTCGACTTCGACGGTCTCCGGCGGGATCGTCGGCGCGGCGTCCGGCGGTTCCGGGAACTCCAGCTTGACCTGGTCCTTGTCGTCCAGGTCGACCGTCACGCGGCCACCGGTGACCAGGCGGCCGAACAGCAGCTCGTCGGCCAGCGCCTTGCGGATCATGTCCTGGATCAGGCGCGACATCGGGCGCGCGCCCATCAGCGGATCGAAGCCCTTCTTCGCCAGGAACTTGCGCAGCTTCTCGCTGAACACCGCTTCGACTTTCTTCTCGTGCAGCTGCTCTTCCAGCTGCATCAGGAACTTGTCGACCACGCGCAGGATGATTTCCTCGTCCAGCGCACGGAAGCTGATGGTGGCGTCGATACGGTTGCGGAACTCCGGCGTGAACATGCGCTTGATGTCGGCCATCTCGTCGCCTGCCTGCTTGGAATTCGTGAAGCCGATCGAGGTCTTCTGCAAGCTCTCGGCGCCCGCGTTGGTGGTCATGATGATGATCACGTTGCGGAAGTCGGCCTTGCGTCCGTTGTTGTCGGTCAGCGTGCCATGGTCCATCACCTGCAGCAGGATGTTGAAAATGTCCGGGTGGGCTTTTTCAATCTCGTCCAGCAGCAGCACCGCGTGCGGCTTCTTGGTGATGGCTTCGGTCAGCAGGCCGCCCTGGTCGAAACCAACGTAGCCCGGCGGCGCGCCGATCAGGCGCGACACGGCGTGGCGCTCCATGTACTCGGACATGTCGAAGCGGATCAGCTCGATGCCGAGGATGAAGGCCAACTGCTTGGCCACCTCGGTCTTGCCGACGCCGGTCGGACCGGAGAACAGGAAGGAGCCGATCGGCTTGTCGGTCTTGCCCAAGCCGGCGCGCGCCATCTTGATCGCCGAGGCCAGCGCTTCGATCGCGGGATCCTGGCCGAACACCACGTTGCGCAGGTCGCGGTCGATGGTCTGCAGCTTGCTGCGGTCGTCCTGGTTGACGGTCTGCGGCGGGATGCGTGCGATCTTGGCGATGATGTCCTCGATCTCGGTCTTGCCGATGGTTTTCTTCTGCTTCGATTTCGGCAGGATGCGTTGTGCCGCACCGGCTTCGTCGATGACGTCGATGGCCTTGTCCGGCAGGTGGCGGTCGTTGATGAAGCGGGCCGCCAGCTCGGCAGCGGTCGACAGCGCCGACGACGAGTACTTCACGCCGTGGTGTTCCTCGAAGCGCGACTTCAGGCCGCGCAGGATCTGCACGGTTTGCTCGACGGTCGGCTCGTTGACGTCCACTTTCTGGAAGCGGCGGCTCAGGGCGTGGTCTTTTTCAAACACGCCGCGGAACTCGGTGTAGGTGGTCGCGCCGACGCACTTCAGCTGGCCGTTGGCCAAGGCTGGCTTGAGCAGGTTGGACGCGTCCAGCGTGCCGCCCGAGGCCGAGCCGGCACCGATGATGGTGTGGATCTCGTCGATGAACAGGATGCCGTTCGGATTGTCCTTGAGCTGTTTCAGCACGGCCTTCAGGCGCTGCTCGAAATCGCCGCGGTACTTGGTGCCGGCCAGCAGCGCGCCCATGTCCAGCGAGTAGACGATGGCGTTTTGCAGGATTTCCGGCACGTCGTTCTGGGTGATGCGGTAGGCCAGGCCCTCGGCGATGGCGGTCTTGCCCACGCCGGCTTCGCCCACCAGCAGCGGATTGTTCTTGCGGCGGCGGCACAGGATCTGGATCACGCGGTCGACCTCGTCCTCGCGGCCGATCAGCGGATCGATCTTGCCCTCGGCGGCGGCCTTGTTCAGGTTTTGCGTGAACTGGTCGAGCGGGCTTTCCTTGGTCTGGCCTTCGCCGCCAGGTGCGCCTTCTTCCACGCCTTCCGAGGCCTTGGCGGCGTCGGACTGCTGGTCCTTGCGCACGCCGTGCGAAATGAAGTTGACCACGTCCAGACGCGTCACGCCCTGCTGGTGCAGGTAGTAGACCGCGTGCGAGTCCTTCTCGCCGAAGATGGCCACCAGCACGTTGGCGCCGGTGACTTCCTTCTTGCCGTTGGACGCCGACTGCACGTGCATGATGGCGCGCTGGATCACGCGTTGGAAGCCGAGCGTAGGCTGGGTGTCCACTTCGCCCGTGCCGGGCACGGTCGGCGTGTTGTCGCCGATGAAGTTGGTCAGGGTTTTACGCAGGTCTTCAATGTTGACGGCGCAAGCGCGCAACACTTCGGCGGCCGAAGGATTGTCAAGCAGGGCCAGCAGCAAGTGCTCCACCGTGATGAATTCGTGCCGTGCCTGCCGAGCTTCGACAAACGCCATGTGCAAACTTACTTCTAATTCCTGCGCAATCATACTTCCTCCATCACACATTGCAGGGGATGCCCCGCCTTGCGTGCATGCGTTAAAACGAACTCCACTTTGGTACAGGCTATATCTTTTGAGAACACGCCGCACACTCCTTTGCCGTAGCGATGAACACTGAGCATTATTTGCGTGGCCGTTTCACGGTCTTTATTGAAATACTCCTGGATGATGGCCACCACGAATTCCATCGGGGTGTAGTCATCATTGAGCAACGCCACCTGGTACAGAGGTGGCGGCTTCAGCGCTTGCCGCTCCAAGAGGGTTTCGGTGTCATGCTTGGTTGCCATACGCTTATATTCTAATGCTTTCGGGGTTGATGCAATGGGCATTTCACACTGCCCATCCAATTGTTTTCCATCTTACGCGTTTTCTGAACTTGACGCAGATGGCGACCCATTAGTCAAAATCAAGAGTTGCTTTTTCACCAATTGGCGTAAAAGTAGCAAAATGCATACAAATCTGCTTGACTTTAGAATTTGGTCCGCTAACAATGCGTTATCGACTGCGTGCAGAAATGTACAAGGTGATAAGAAGTGAGGCGTGAGGAGGGGGCAAGAAGCTTCTTGCTTTTATGGCTCGTGTGATCCGTTTTAATTTTGAAAGTTCTTTTTATGGCAACAGGTACAGTTAAGTGGTTCAATGATTCCAAAGGTTTTGGCTTCATCACTCCAGATGACGGCGGCGAGGATTTGTTCGCTCACTTCTCCGCAATCAACATGAACGGTTTCAAGACCCTCAAAGAAGGTCAAAAAGTTCAATTCGAAGTCACGCAAGGCCCTAAAGGCAAGCAAGCTTCCAACATCCAGTCCGCTTAATTTTTTAAGCAGCCGATGTGAAAAACCTCGCCCCGCGGGGTTTTTTTTCGTCCCTACCTTCCCGCAAGTGTTGCAGAACCCCTACAACCGCGACCCCGCGTGACAATTCAATAGAATCGACAAAGTTGAAGAATGCATAATCTTATGCATTAAGGTAATAGTGCCTATCGGGCACTGTCCACGTCGCCGTTCGTCTCTTATCAAGGGTCGCATGAATAACGTACACGTCAAGAAGATCAAAACCGGCCTGGCCTATGCCGCCATTCTCGCGCTGGGCCTGGGTGTGGGCCGCGTGGCCTCCAAGGTGCCGCAGTGGCTGGCGCCGGCCTACGTCGAGGGCAACTACCAGGCCTACTATCCCGATGCCTCCACCAAAGTGGTGGTGTACGGCACCAAGAGCTGCCCCTACTGCGCCCAGACCCGCGCTTACCTGAACGGACACCACATCCCCTACGCCGACATCGACGTCAGCCAGGCCGGCAAGGGCCAGCAGGACTACCAGAGCTTCGGCGAGACCGCCGTGCCGGTGATCCTGATCGGCAACCGCCGCATCACCGGCTACAAGGTCCCAGCCATCGAAGCCGCGCTCGCGCAACTGAAGCCGGCCGGCGGCTGAGCGTCACCCGATTCGGGGACCGTGTGTGTGGACAGCACGGTTGCAGGCATCATCCACGTCCAGCCACTTGGGAGAGAGCTACATGAGCAAGAAATTGAAACTGTTTTTGTTCGCAATCGGTATCGGCGCGGCATCGGCGCCTGTCATGGCCAGCTGCACCTACTACTGCGTCGTCGCCTATAAGGCCTGCCTGAAAGCCGGCGAGCCTGCGGCCGATTGCGAAGCCGAACGCGACGCCTGCGAAGAGTCCTGCTAGGCTGAGCTGCATTGACGGGCTGGCGCCGACGGCGCTGCCCGTCAATCAGAGTGCCGGCACCAGCAGTTTGAACAGCAAGCCCGCCACCGCACACGCGGCGATCACGCGCGGTACTTTTTGCTTGTAGCGCAGCAAGGCCACCGCCGCCCCCACCCCGATCAACGCCGCCACCCAGTCGGGCGCGCCGCCGAAGCCCGCCGGCCACAGCACGTGGTAGGCGAAGAACAGCGCCAGGTTCAGGATCACGCCGACCACCGCCGCCGTGATGCCGGTCAGCGGCGCGGTGAAGCTGATGTCGTCGCGCGTGGCTTCGACCAGCGGACCGCCGGCCAGGATGAATACGAACGACGGCAGGAAAGTGAACCACGTCACCAGCACCGCCGCCACCGCGCCCGCCAGCGGCAACAGCGCCGCGCCGAACGGCGCCTGTCCATAACCGCCGACGAAGCCGACAAACGCCACCACCATGATCAGCGGGCCGGGCGTGGTTTCGCCCAGCGCCAGGCCGTCGATCATCTGCGTCGCGCTCAGCCAACCGTATTGCACGACCGCGCCCTGGTACACGTACGGCAGCACGGCATAGGCGCCGCCGAAGGTCAGCATGGCGGCCTTGGTGAAGAACCAGGCCATCTGCGTGTAGGTGTGCTGCCAGCCTACCGTGGCCAGCAACAGCGCCATCGGAGCCAGCCACAGCAGCGCGCCCCAGCCGGCCACCAGCGCCAGCCTGTTCCAGCGGAATTGCGCGTGCGGCGGCGGCGCCGTGTCGTCGTCGATCACCGCCGCGCCATACGAGGCCTGGGCCGCGCCGTGGCCGCCACCAGCCGTGAACGCCTGCGGCAGGAAGCGGCCGCCGGCATAGCCCGCCAGCGCGGCGCCGGCGACGATCAATGGGAACGGCAGCTGCAAGACGAAGATCGCCACGAAGGCGGCGCCGGCGATGCCCCACAGCCAGCCGTTGCGCAAGGCGCGCGTGCCGATGCGGTGCGCGGCCTGCAGCACGATCGCCGTGACCGCCGGCTTGATGCCATAGAACAGTCCCGCCACCAGCGGCTGCTGGCCGAACGCCATGTACAGCCACGACAGCAGCACCAGCAACAGCAGCGACGGCAGCACGAACAGGCCGCCGGCGATGATGCCGCCGCGCGTGCGGTGCAGCAGCCAGCCGATGTAGGTGGCCAGCTGTTGCGCCTCGGGGCCGGGCAGCAGCATGCAGTAGTTGAGCGCGTGCAGGAAGCGGCGCTCGGAGATCCAGCGCCGGCGCTCGACCAGCTCCTGGTGCATGATGGCGATCTGCCCGGCCGGCCCGCCAAAGCTGATGCAGCCCAGCTTGAGCCAGAAGCGGAAGGCTTGCCAGAGCGTCGGCGCCGGTGGCGCGGCGGTGGGCGTCATCGTGGTTCCTGTCAAAAAAAAGCCCCCGTCTGCACTGAGCGCGATCTTGAGCGCGCTCAGGCTGACGGAGGGCTCATGCAAGCCTGTGGCTGGCTTACATTTGGTCGATCATCACATCGCCGAAGCCCGAGCACGATACCTGGGTCGCGCCTTCCATCAGGCGGGCGAAATCGTAGGTGACCTTCTTCGAATCGATGGCTTTCTCCATCGACTTGATGATCAGGTCGGCCGCTTCAATCCAGCCCATGTGGCGCAGCATCATTTCGGCGGACAAGATCAGCGAACCCGGGTTCACGTAGTCCTTGCCGGCGTACTTAGGCGCGGTGCCGTGCGTGGCTTCGAACATCGCGACCGAATCCGACAGGTTGGCGCCCGGCGCGATGCCGATGCCGCCCACCTGGGCTGCCAGCGCGTCCGAGATGTAGTCGCCGTTCAGGTTCAGGGTGGCGATCACGCTGTACTCGATCGGGCGCAGCAGGATCTGCTGCAGGAAGGCGTCGGCGATCGAATCCTTGATGATGATGTCGCGGCCGGTCTTCGGGTTCTTGAACTTGCACCATGGGCCGCCGTCGATCAGCTCGGCGCCGAATTCCTTTTGCGCCAGCTCGTAGGCCCAGTCACGGAAGCCGCCCTCGGTGTACTTCATGATGTTGCCCTTGTGGACGATGGTCACCGACGGCTTGTCGTTGTCGATGGCGTACTGGATCGCCTTGCGCACCAGGCGCTGCGTGCCTTCGATCGACACCGGCTTGATGCCCAGGCCGGAGGTGGCCGGGAAGCGGATCTTGGTGACGCCCATTTCCTTGACCAGGAAGTCCATCAGCTTCTTGGCGCCTTCCGAGCCCTGCTGGTATTCGATGCCGGCGTAGATGTCTTCCGAGTTCTCGCGGAAGATGACCATGTCGGTCTTCTCGGGTTCCTTGACCGGCGACGGCACGCCGGTGAAGTAGCGCACCGGGCGCAGGCAGACGTACAGGTCCAGCTGCTGGCGCAGCGCCACGTTGAGCGAGCGGATGCCGCCGCCGACCGGCGTGGTCAGCGGGCCCTTGATCGACACCACGTAATCCTTCAGCACCTGCAGGGTTTCCTCCGGCAGCCATACGTCCGGGCCGTACACGGTGGTCGACTTTTCGCCCGCGAAGATTTCCATCCAGCTGATCTTGCGCTTGCCGCCGTAGGACTTGGCCACCGCCGCGTCGATCACCTTGATCATCACCGGGCTGATATCCACGCCGGTGCCATCGCCCTCGATGTAGGGAATGATCGGGTTATCTGGTACATTCAGGGAAAAATCGGCATTGACGGTGATTTTTTGGCCGTCAGCAGGTACTTTGATATGCTGGTACATCGTGTTCTCCGAAATGGACGCTCGGCGGGCAGCGGGCTGCTCCCGCCAAGTCTTCTATAAGACATAAGACAGGTGTGTGGCAATATACACCAGTATTTTCACAGGCGCCACGGTTTTCATCACAGCCGTCAAGCCTACACCAAAATCATCTGAAACGAAGTATGTCACTCATTCTATTTAATAAACCTTTCCAGGTGCTGTGCCAGTTTTCCCCGCAGGACGGCCGCGCCACGCTGGCCGACCATCTGAAGATCCCCAACATCTACCCCGCCGGCCGGCTCGACGCCGACAGCGAAGGCTTGATGCTGCTCACCGACGACGGCAAGCTGCAGCACACCATCGCCCATCCCGACCACAAGGAAGCCAAGGTCTACCTGGTGCAGGTGGACGGCGTGCCGGACGCGGCCAGCCTGGCCAAACTGCAGGCGCCGCTGGACCTGGGCGACTTCGTCACCAAGCCGTGCAAGGCGGTGCGGATCGCCGAGCCGGAGTGGCTGTGGCCGCGCAATCCGCCGATCCGCAGCCGCGCCGAGCATCCGACCAGTTGGCTGGCGATCACGCTTCAGGAGGGAAAAAACCGCCAGGTGCGGCGCATGACGGCGGCGGTCGGCCTGCCGACGCTGCGGCTGGTGCGCAGCGCCATCGGCGCCATCTCGCTGGCCACCCACCCGCTGATGCCGGGCGAGTGGATGGAAGTGTCGGCCAAGGACTTGGCCGGCTAAAATGATGCGTTGCAGCACATAAAATTCTGTTTTTCGAGCATTTTCGTGTCAACTGGAAATTTTGGGCGGCGTTAATGAGATAGATTCATATGAATCTTCGGTTTTTTTTAGCTGGTTCAATTAACTGCCAAAGGAACTCATCATGTCCAAGATCATCGCTGCCCTGGTTGCCTCCCTGTTTGCTGCTTCCGCTTTCGCTGCCGCTCCGTCGGCTTCGGCATCCGCTTCGGCCGCTGCTTCGGCCCCGATGGCATCGGCCCCTTCCGCATCGGCCTCCGCCTCCGCGTCCGCACCAAAAGCTAAAAAAGCCAAGCACAAGAAAGCTGCCGCATCGGCAGAAGCTTCGGCCTCGATGCCAGCCAAGTAATCGCTGCCACTCCAGCAAGCCGGCCGCGGGCCGGCTTTTTTACGTCCGCGCATGCGAAAAAACCCGCGCTGGCCGAGGCCAGGCGGGTTCTTGCTTTAAATCCCAGCGAGGGGAATTAAGCGGACAGTGCCTTCAGGGCAGCTGCCAGACGGCTCTTATGACGAGCTGCCTTGTTTTTGTGGATGATCTTCTTGTCCGCGATGCTGTCGATGGTCGACACGGACGATTGGAAGATTGCCGTCGCAGCAGCTTTGTCGCCGCCCTGGATCGCTTTGCGAACTGCTTTGATAGCGGTGCGCAGGGTCGAACGCTGGGACGAGTTGTGAGCGTTTTGCTTAACTGCTTGACGAGCGCGTTTGCGCGCTTGTGCGGTATTTGCCATGGAATTTCCTAAAACAGGGTAAAGGTGCGTTTGCAAACATTATTGTTTGCCAAACAGGTGCGTTCAGTGCGTCTGCCGAACCATGTGAGTCAAACTACTGCCTGCCAAACATTAGTGTCTGCGTAACAGAATTCTGTACAGCCTGCGATTATAGCGATGTTTTCTGTCAGGAGCAACTATAATCATGCCCCATGAACTTGCTTAAAACTCTAGCCGCCATCTCCAGCATGACCATGCTGTCCCGTGTAACCGGATTATTGCGTGAAACCTTGTTTGCCCGAGCCTTTGGCGCCGGCGCCTACACGGACGCTTTCATCGTCGCGTTCCGCATTCCCAACCTGCTGCGCCGCCTGTTTGCCGAGGGCGCCTTCTCGCAAGCGTTTGTGCCGATCTTGTCGGAATATAAAAACCAGCACGGCCAGGAGGCCAGCAAGACGCTGGCCGACCACGTGGCCAACACGCTGGTGTGGTCCACGCTGTTCGTCAGCGCGCTCGGCATTATAGGCGCACCGTTGTTTGTTTACCTCATCGCCACCGGCCTGGACAAGCAGCCGGGCGCCTTCGACGCCGCCGTCTGGATGACGCGGCTGATGTTCCCTTATATTAGCTTCATGGCCTTCGTGGCGCTAGCCGGCGGCATTTTGAATACCTGGCGCCAGTTCAAGATCCCGGCCTTCACGCCGGTGCTGCTGAACCTGTCCTTCATCGCCGCCTCGGTGTTCCTGCAATCGCACCTGGAGCAGCCGATCTACGCGATGGCGATCGCCGTGTTCGTCGGCGGCATCCTGCAGGTGGCGATCCAGGTTCCGGCGCTGATCAAGATCGGCATGCTGCCGAGCCTGTCGTGGAATCCGGCGGCCGGCCTGGGCGATCCCGGCGTGCGCCGCGTGCTGAAGAAGATGGGGCCGGCCGTGTTCGCCGTGTCGGCCGCGCAGATCAGCCTGATGATCAACACCAGCATCGCCTCGCGCCTGGCCGAGGGCAGCATTTCCTGGCTGTCCTACGCCGACCGCCTGATGGAGTTCCCGACCGCGCTGCTGGGCGTGGCGCTGGGCACCATCTTGCTGCCCAGCCTGTCCAAGGCGCAATCCGACGGCGATCCCCAGGAATATTCCGACCTGCTGGACTGGGGCCTGCGCCTGACCTTCCTGCTGGCGTTGCCGGCGGCGGTGGGCATGGCCGCGCTGGCCAAGCCGCTGATCGCCACCCTCTTCCACTACGGTAAATTCACCGACGAGGCGGCCACGCAGTCGTCCTATCCGCTGATCGCCTACAGCGCCGGGCTGCTGGGCATCATCCTGGTCAAGACGCTGGCGCCGGCGTTTTACGCGCGCCAGGACATCCGCACGCCGGTCAAGATCGCCACCGGCGTGCTGGTGGCGACGCAGCTGATGAACTGGATCTTCGTGCCCTACCTGAAGGTGTCGGGCCTGGCGCTGTCGATCGGCCTGGGCGCCTGCATCAACGCCAGCTTCCTGTACGCCGGCTTGCGCAAGCGCGGCATTTACCGGCCCAAGCCGGGCTGGACGATGTTCTGCGCGAAACTGGCCGTGGCCTGCGTGCTGATGGGCGCCGCCGCGTGGTTCGGCGGGCAGCAGGTGGACTGGCTGGGCTTGCAGCACCACACGCTGCTGCGGATCGGCGCGCTGATGCTGTTGATCGGACTGTGCGGGGTGGTGTACTTCGCGGCGCTGTTCACCATGGGATTCCGGCTGCGGGATATCAAGCGTACCGCGCGATGAGATGCTGAACGTAAAAAAACCCGCCGAGGCGGGTTTTTTTATGTTCAGCTAAGACTTAAGCTGCTTTTTTTGCTTTGCGACGAGCAACAACACCAACCAGTGCCAGGCCGCCCAGCAGCATGCCGTAGGTTTCTGGTTCTGGTACGGCGGTTACCGAAATCGAACCGTTGAAGTAGGCTTGGGTGTACGAGCCAGCGGTGGTACCGAACACGGTCAGGATCAGTGGAGCGGTGCCATCGTAGTTCAGGGTACCGGATTTATGCAGGCCGTTGCTGTTGGTAGCCAATTCAAATTCATTGCCATCCAGCCAAACACCGTGTGCGTCGAAGTTCAGGCGGGTTGCGCTGATCGATGCGTCGATGTTGTAGAGGCCAGCAGCCAGACCGGTGAAGGTCACGGTTTGCGAGAAATGGGTACCCGAAACATCAGCTGGGGTGAAAGCATCGCTGTGGAACTCGGCGAAACCGTTGGCGTCGAACGATGCGGTGGCAGCGTTAGCGAATTGGGACACGAGACCAGCAGTAGCAAACAGCGCCGCAGCCAGGACAGACTTGGTATTAAATTTCATATAGGGTCACCAAAGTAAGGATGCCGTGCTGGCATCGATGGGTTGAAAGGAGTACTTCGGAAAGAATCATAACATAAGAATATTAATTCTAATTGTAATTTTTCCACTTTTAATTACTCCACAACAACTTTTATCACGTTATGAAAATAATAGGATAAATGTCGGCGTGTTAAGTAAAAAATGATAGCGTTTTGATAGCTATTTTCCAGGAAGTGTGGCGTCCCGCCGCTATTCCTGCGGGACGGGCGGCGGTTCGGGTGTGGCAGGCTCAACGGGCGTAGGCGGTTCCTCCGGCGCTGATGGCGGGGCCGGAGGCACCTCCACCGGTGGCGCAGGCGGGGGCGGCGTCGACGGAGGAGCCGGCGGCGGAGCCGCTTGTTGTTGTCCAGCTACAGGCGCGGTGATACGCGGCGACGGTCCCGTCATTTCGGTCGGCACCGCCCCGGCCAAGGCCATCGAAAACTTCCAATCGGAAATGTGCGCCTTGCCCTCGAAACCGGTGTAGCGGGCCGGGAAATTCCCCACTTTGACGGGCTTGGCGTCGGACAGGCTGTAGACCGCCAGCACGCCGACCTTGTCCCCGAGGTACAAGATGCCCCACTCCGCCTTGCCGGTCATCGGGTCGACAAACAGTTTGCGCAGATGGCGGCGGGTGCCGGGGAAGCGCGGATCCTTCAGCAGCTCTTTCAGCGAAGGCGGCTGCGGCGGCATCCCGGCCGGCGTGGCGTCGGCGTAGCTTTTCAGGGCGTCGCTGAAGGCGGCGCCGATATCGAGCAGCTCCAACTCCGCGCGGCTGCGCTGCACCACCGAACCCAGCTTCAGCGCGGTGGCCGTCACCAGGCCGATAATCGCCAGCAGGATCAGCAGGCTCAGGTAGGTAAAGCCGCCCACGCGGCGCAGGCGCTGCGCCCTCATCACCAGTCGGAGTAAGGCTTGCCGCTGCGGTCGTTGCCGGGCGCGCCGCTCTTGATGTTGTAGACCCCGCCCTTGCCCGTGTCCTCCGGCGGCACGATGACCCACGTGGTGTCGCTGTCGGTGATCGGATCGACCGGCATCGCGCGCAGGTACTTCTTCTCCACCAGCTGTTCCAGCGAATCGGGATAGCGGCCGGTATCGCCGTAGTATTGGTCGAGCACTTGCCGCACATTGCGCAGGTTATCGGCCAGCACCACTTCCTTGGACTTGTCGATGCTGGGGAAGTAGCGCGGCACGGCCAGCGTCAGCATCAGCGCGACGATGCCCAGCACCACCAGCAGCTCGATCAGCGTGAATCCTTTGGTCTTCATGGTCACCATTTTCTGTAGGGTACGCCGTTCAGGCCGGTCTTCTCGCTCTGGCTGTAGACGTCGTAGACATCCTCGCCCTCCTTCGGCTGGTCGGCGTCGCTGGCGTAGCTGCGCTTGCCCCAAGTCTGGCCGTCGCTCAGCGCGGCGTCCGGGTTGAACGGATCGCGCGGCACCCGGCGCAGGAAGTAGATCTTGGTGTGCTTGGGATTCTGCGCATCCGGCACGCCTTCGACCAGCAGCTCCAGCGTCTTAGGATACCCGGTCGCGCCCATCGCCTTGGCGACGCGGCCCTGATCGTAGGCCAGCTTGTAGGCGTCCAGCGCGCCGCGAATCTGATGCAGCGCCTCGCGCAGCTCCTGCTCCTGGCGGCGCTGCACCACCACTTGCGCGGTCGGCACCACCAGGGCGCTGAGCAGGCCGAGGATGGCCAGCGACACCAGCAGTTCGATCAGCGTGAAGCCACGGACGCGCTTCATCATCATGGGCTTACTGCTGCGCCGGCGGTATAGGCGCCGGCTCCGGTTCAGGCGGCGGCAGCACCGGCTGCGGCTGTTGTCCCTGGCTAGGCGGCAGCGGCGCCGGCTGGCCTTGCGACAGCGGTATCGCCTGCACCGGTGGGCGCAGCGGCGACGGCTGCACGGCGGCCGGCGGCGGCAAGGCGCCCGGCGACGGCGGCATCGCCACGGCGGGACGCGCGCTCAGGTCCGGGCGGCGGCGGAAGCTCGCCTCGGTGCCGGCCGAGAACTCCGAGGCCGAGGCTTCCGGACGCTGCACATTGCGGATCAGGTGCGGCGTGATCGACAGCACGATCTCGGTCTTCTGGTTGTCGTCACGCTTGCTGCCGAACAGGCGGCCGACGATGGGCAGGTCGCCCGCGCCCGGCACGTGGTTGGCGGTACCGCGCTCCTCGTTGTTGATCAGGCCCGCCAGCACCTGGTTCTCGCCATCCTTCAGCTGCAGCATGGTGGTGGCCTGGCGCGTGCCGATCTGGTAGGCGGTGCCGCCGCTCTTGGTGGTGATGGTGCCGGTCAGGTTGCTCACCTCCAGCTGCACGCGGATCGCCACCTCGTCGTTCAGGTAGACCGTCGGCTCGACGTTCAACGTCAGGCCGACGTCCACATAGGTCACGTTGTCGCTGGCGAAGCCGCCGACGCCGGACGACACGGTGGTGGTAATCACCGGCAGCTTGTCGCCGATGACGATCTTGGCCTTTTCCTTGTTGCGCACGCGGATGCGCGGATTGGCCAGCAGGTTGGAATCCGTGTCGTTCTTGTTGGCGTTGATGCCGGCCGTGATACCGGTCACGCCGATGGTGCGCTGGTTCAGGTTATTCAGGTCGCGGATGGTGATGCCGGTGCCGCCCGACGTGGACAGCGGCGCCAGGCCGATGCCGGTCGGCCAGACCACGCCCAGGTCCATCACGCTGCCCTTCTTCACCTCCAGGATCTCCACCTCCAGCATTACTTCCGCTTCCGGCGCGTCCTGCAGGGCCACCAGCTTCTCGGCCAGGCGGATCGCTTCCGGGCTGTCGCGCACGATCAGCAGGTTGAGTTTTTCATCGACCACCACGTCGCGCGATTTGAGGATGGTCTTGAGCGTGTTGGCCACCAGCTTGGCCTCGGCGTTCGCCAGGAAGAAGGTCTTGACCGTCATCTCCTGGTATTCCTTCAGCTTGGCCGCCACGTTCGGGTAGATCAGGATGGTGTTCGCATCCATCACCTGCTGCTCCAGCTGATTGGTCAGCAGCAGGAAGTAGATCGCCGATTCGATGGTGCTGTTCTTGAGCAGCACGGTGGTGCGCTGGTCGGTCTTGACGTCCTTGTCGAACACGAAGTTCAGGCCGGAGCGGCGCGAGATCACTTCGAACACCTGCTTCAGCGGCGCGTCGCGGAACTCGATCGAGATCGGCTGCTTGTAGGCTTTCGACAGGCCCGGCTCCGCCGCCGGCGGCGCGATCTTTTCGCTCACCTCGGCCAGCATCAGGCGCGCCTTCTCGTTGGCCGGATTCTCGATCAGCATCGCGTTGAGCTTTTGCTTGGCCAGTTCGTACTCGCCCTTGTTGACGTGCGCGCTGGCGGCGGCGAGCAGCTTGGTCTGGCGGGCGTCGCGTTCCAGCGCGCGCAGGCCGGCGCGGGCGCGCTCATTCAGCGGGTCCAGCGCCTGCACGCGGCGGAAGCCCTGCTCCGCCAGGTCCAGTTGGCCCTCGGCCTGCTGGCGTTCGGACTGGTCGAGCAGGCGCAGTGTGGCGCGGTCTCGTTCCAGCAGATAGGCCGAGCGGTATTGCGCGTTGCCCGGATCGGCCTTGACGGCTTCCTGGAACTTGAGCAGGCCGGCCTCGATCTGGTCCTTGGCGATCAGGTCGCGGCCATCGCGATAGGCCATTTGTCCGGCACAGCCACTCAGGGCGATTGCCAGCATGGCAGGCAGCGCGGCGCGGCGGCCCAAATTCTTCAGATGACTAGCCATCAGTCGAGGACTCCAATATTGATCTGTTGTACCTGATTCAAAGGCAGATAGGTGACCGACATCAGCGGCGGCGCGATCTTCTCGACGCGGTAGGTGCCGTCGATGACGGTTTGATTTTTAACGACGTAAGTCTTGTCGCCGCGCGCCAGGTAGACTTCCCAGGCGCCGTCGGCGACGGCCTTGCCGAGCACCGTGAACGGCATCGGCGGCGCCACCGGCGCGGGCGGCGGCGCGTTCGACACGGGCGGCGGCGGTGGCGGCGGCGGATTCCAGTTCTGTCCCTGGAACACGCCCTCGCCCGCAGCGAAGGTAGCCTCGCCGGATTCGCCGACCAGCATGGCGCGCGGCGTCAGGCGCAGGATCGCCACCTCGGGCTGCGGCTTGCCGTCCTTGCCGGCGCGTGGCGCGGGCGTGGGGACGGACGTTGACGCTGGCGCGGCGGCGGGCGCCGTGCGGCCGCGTGTCACCGGCTCGGCGATGTCGCCGGACGGCGAGTTATCGCCGAACAGTACCAGCCCTGCAGCGGCGGCCAGCGCGACGCCCATCGCGATTTGATAAGGCTTCATGGCTCGCCATCCTTCAGGTACAGCGTGAAGCGCAGGCGCGCCTCCACCGTGGTTTCGGCGATGGCTTCGCGGCGGAAGCCGATTTCGTCCAGCGACGCGAACGGCATGTCGCGCAGGCTTTGCATGGCGAACTGCCAGATGGACTGGTACGGCCCCTTGACCGGCAGGATGATCTGGTAGGTGCTGACGCGGCTGGCCTTGTCGTAGCCGGCCTTGTATTCGCCCTGGCTCAGCGTCAGGTTGTTCTTGGCCGCCAGGTCGAACAGCACCTTGACCTGCTGCTCGGCGTAGCGCTTCTCGCCAAGCACTTCGTAGAAGCCGGCCAGGTTCTGGTTGGCCGATGGCGGCGGCGGTGCGGTGACGAGCGACGCCGGCGTCGGCAGGGGACGCGCCATCAGCTGCGCCTGCGCCGCGCGTTGCGGCAGCAGCCAGGCCCACGCGGCGGCGCCGGCCACGCACAGCGCGATGGCGATGCAGGCCGGCGCACCGGCGCGCGTCAACACCAGGCGCGCGCGGAGCACGATGGCGGCGAGATTCACGTTGTTCATCGCGTTACCCATGTGGCCTCCAACTGGAAGCGCAATGGCCGGTTGGGATCCTGCTCATTGATTTCGTGGCGCGTCAGGACCACGCCGGAGAACAGCTCCTGCTGCTTGAGCTCCGCCACGTAGGCCACCATGTCGTCGCTGGTCTTGGTTTCGGCGGTGATCTTCAGCGCCTGCTTGCGCGGGTCCGGCTCCATCGCCACCAGCGCGACGCTGCGCGGCGTGGCCGCGGCCACCGCGTCCTGCAGGTCGCGCCACGGCAGGTTCAGTTGCATGATGGCGCCGTTGACGAAGACGGCCTGCCCTTCCGGTATCGCCACCTGCGCCACTTCCACCGGCCGCGCAGAGATGGCCGCCGCGCGTTCGCGCACGTGGCGCAGCTCATGCTCGCGCAAGCGCTGCTGCTCGACCAGCTTCCAGCCGCCGAATGCCGCCGCTGCGCACAGCAGCAGACCGGCGCAGCCCAACACCAGCAGCGCGGGATGCGTGTGGAACAAGGTGCGGCGCAGGCTGCGCGGGGCGAAATCGATATTCATATTCTTCATGCCGCGCTCCCGCCGCGCGCCATCAGCGCCATGGTAGACAGGCCGCCGCTGGACGCTTGCTGCGACTGGTCCAGCACCGCGCATGCGATATGGGCCGGATTGGTCACCGGCTTGCTCCACGCGGCGGGCGCGGCGCCGCATACCTGCAGCAGCTCCGGCGCTTCCATGTCCAGCAACAGCGCTTCGCGCTTCAGCGTCTGGCCCAGCCAGTACTGGTCGGCGCCCTGCCCGGCCGGCATCGGCAGCGCGCGGATGGCGCGGATGCTCTTGCCGTCGGCTTCAATGGCGGCCAATGTCAGCAGGTGGTCGTGTACGAGGCCGAACCATGCGCCGGGCTTCACGCCGCGGCGCCAGCGGTTGTAGGCGGTGATGAAGTGCGGCTCGATGCCGACGATGTGCAGCTTGAATTCCTCCGCCACCTTGCCCAGCACGGCCAGCAAGGCGCGTGGCACGGCGGCGGCGAAGAACGGCTGCGCGGCGCTCCAGTCGCCCGATATCTGCCAGGCCGATGGCGACTCGCCGTACAGCGACTGGAAACGGAAGCCCGCCGCCGCTTCGATGTCGGCCAGGCGCGCGGCGTCCGGCGGCGGCACGACGCGCCACAGGCGCGTCAGGTCGTCGGCCAGCACGATGCTGACCGGCCAGCCGCCGATTTCCTGCTCGCCCAGCAGCGCGCGCAAAGCGTTGGCGATGGCGTCGAACGGATGCTCGCCCGACGGCGCGAACGCATGTTCGGCCAGCACGGTGACCGGCTCGCCGCGCCAGCGGCTGACGCGCAGCAGGCTCACGGCAAAGCCGGAGACGCCGATGCGCAGTGATTGTCCTATTGCTCTACGCATGCAGGGTTACTCGTTTGATTTCGGCCAGCGTGGTGCCGCCACGCTTGACCAGTTCCAGCGCCGCCTGGCGCAGGCTGCGCGTGCCGTTGGCGTAGGCCGCCTGCTTGATCTGGCGGATCGGCCGCTTGTCGACGATCAGTTCGCGGATCTCATCGTTCAGCGTGAGGATCTCGGCGATCGAACGGCGGCCCTTGTAGCCGGTGCCGCGGCAATCGCCGCAGCCCTTGCCCTGCATGAAGCGGTACTCGTAGACGTCGGCGCGGGCCAGGCCCACGCTGGCCAGCTCGTGATCGTCCGGCGTGTACTGCGCCGCGCAGTGCGGGCAGTTGATGCGCACCAGGCGCTGCGCCCAGATGCCGTTCAAGGCCGACACGAAGGCATATGGGTCGATGCCCATGTGCGTGAAGCGGCCGAACACGTCGAACACGTTGTTGGCGTGGACGGTGGTCAGCACCAGGTGGCCCGTCAGCGCGGACTGCACGGCGATTTCCGCCGTCTCGCGGTCGCGGATCTCGCCGACCATGATCTTGTCCGGGTCGTGGCGCAGGATGGAGCGCAGGCCCTTGGCGAAGGTCAGGCCCTTCTTCTCGTTGACCGGGATCTGCAGGATGCCGGGCAGCTGGTACTCGACCGGGTCTTCGATGGTGATGATTTTTTCGCGGCCGTTGTGGATCTCGGTCAGCGCGGCGTACAGCGTGGTGGTCTTGCCGGAGCCGGTCGGCCCGGTCACCAGCAGCATGCCGTAGGCTTCCTGCGCCAGCACGCGCAGCGTGGCCAGCGACGGCGCGTCGAAGCCCAGCGCTTCCAGCGTCAGCGAGCCGTAGGCTTCGATCATGGCGCGCTTGTCGAGGATACGGATCACCGCGTCCTCGCCGTGGATGCTCGGCATGATGGAGACGCGCAGGTCGATCTCGCGCGAGTTGGCCTCAACGCGGAAGCTGCCGTCCTGCGGCACGCGGCGTTCGGCGATGTCCAGCTCCGCCAGCACCTTCAGGCGCGAGATAATCTGCTCGGCGACGTCGATGCCGTTGACCGAGGTGGCGTGATCGAGCACGCCGTCCACGCGGTACTTGACGGCCAGGCCGCCGGCGGTGCTTTCCAGGTGGATGTCGGAGGCGCCGGCTTTGAGCGCGTCGTACAGCGTCGAGTTGACCAGTCGGACGGCGGGACTGGCCGCTTCCGACACCGAGGCGAACGACAACACGGCGGCGGTCTTGCCGTCGCGCCGGCCCTCGCTGGCGCCGGGCAGCAGCGTGTCGGTGGCGCGCGCGGATTCCTCCTGCTTGGACAGGTAGGCCTGGATGTCGGCCTGCAGCGCCAGCCGCGTTTGCAGCGGCGCGTGCGGCGTGGCGCGCGCCTGCGTGCCCAGCCAGGTTTGCAGATCGAGGTCGAACGGATCGGCGATCACGCCGACCACCAGGCCGTCGTGCCCGCGCAGCAGCACGCAGTGGCGCGCCAGGGCCTGGGACAGCGGCAGCAGGTCGAAGGCCGGCGTGTAGCCCAGCATGTCGACCGTCTCCAGCACCGCCATGCCGAACGGCTGCGCCAATGCCTGCACCACCAGGCGCGGCTCCATGTCAGTCAGCGCGACCAGTTCCTCGACCAGCGTGCGCTTCGATTGCTGGCGCAGGTGGCGCGCGCGCGCGACCAGCGCGGTATCGAGCGCCGGCACCACGGCGGCGATGTGTGGGGTGGCCTGGGCCGTCATGACATGTCTCCGGCCAGATCGAAAATCGGCATATACAGCAGCACCACGATGGCGCCGACCACCAGGCCGATCGCGGCCATCAGCAGCGGTTCAAAGGTTCGGGTGAAGCGTTCTATCCAGCGGCTGATTTCGCCGTCGTAGAAGGCCGCGGATTGGGTCAGCATCGGCCCCATGTCGCCGGTGCGCTCGCCCACGCGCAGCATGCGCAGCGAGATCGGCGTGGTCAGGTTGCTGGTGTCGAAGGCGGTCGACAGCGGCAGGCCCGATTCGATATCGGCGCGCGCCGCCTGCAGGTTCTGGCGGATGCCGGCCGAGACCATGCCCTGCACCGTCTCGATCGCGTGCACGATGGTGATGCCGCCCTCGCTGAGCATGCCCAGCGTCAGGTACAGCCGCGACAATTCGTAGATGCGCACCCGCTCGCCGATGCCGGGCAGGCGCGCCAGCAGGCGGGCGAAGCCGCCATTGCCCATCAGCTGGCGCACGCCCAGCGCCAACGCGCCCAGCACGGCGGCGATGCCGCCCAACAGCAGCGTGGTGTGGGCGCCGGCGAACTGGCCCCAGTTGAGCATCTGTTGCGACAGCCAAGGCAGGTTGCGGCCGGCGCCCTGGTAGACCTCGGCGAAACGCGGCACGACATAACCGATCAGGAACAGGCTGACGCCGCCGCCGACCAGCAGCAGGATGCACGGATAGATGGCGGCCGACACCAGCTTGCCGCGCACCAGGTCGATGCGCTGCTGGTAGTCGATGAAACGGGACAGGGAACGCGGCAGGTCCGAGGTGCCCTCGGCGGCCTTGACGATGCCGATGTACAGTGGCGGGAACAGGTCGGGCTGCTCGGCCAGCACGGCGGAGAAGCGCTGGCCTTCGCGCAGGCCGGACAGCAGGCGCTCCAGCACGCCACGCGTGACGGGGCTGGTTTCCTTTTCCAGCAGCGCCTCCAGGCCTTCGACCACGCCCAGGCCGGCGGTCAGCAGCGCCAGCAGCTCCTGGCTGAACAGCACCAGCGAGAGGCCCTTGCCGCGCGGTTTGCCGCCGCGCAGGCCGAGGCCGCCACGCACCGGCGCGATGGCGCTGACGTACAGCCCGCGCGCCTCCACCTGGCGGCGCGCGTCGGCCTCGTCGCGGCCATCGATCACCAGATGGGAGATGGCCATATCGGCCGACAAGGTGCGGACATCGAACTGCATGGCGAAAACGGCTTTCCGTGTCGGCGAGGCTTATTGTGAGGTGATGTCGGCGTCTTCGCCGGTACCGCCGGGCTGGCCGTCGCGGCCCAGCGAAGTGATTTCAAACTCGGCCTTGGAACCGGGCGCCTTGTACTGGTAAGGATGGCCCCATGGGTCCGGCGGCACGCCCTTCTTCAGGTAGGGGCCGTTCCACTTGGCGCCGGCCGTGGCGGGCGCGACCAGCAAGGCGGCCAGGCCTTCGTCGGTGGTCGGGTAGCGGCCGACGTCGAGGCGGTAGGTGTCCAGCGATTTTTCAAACGCTTCGATCTGCGCCTTGGCGATGGTCACTTCCGACTTGCCCAGCTGGGCAAAGTACTTGGGACCGACATACGCCGCCAGCAAACCGATGATCACGATAACGACCAGCAATTCCAGCAGGGTAAAGCCGCCAGCCTTCTGCACTGCGGTCTGACGGTGATACTTTGCGACTTCCATCCGAACGACTCCTTAATTCGCTAAGCCCAGAGGCTAGAAGTCAAAGGCTACCATGCGGTTTGCATACTCGACAATCTTTTCTTGCCGGGGTGTGCCAACCGTGCGCGCTCAGGCGGCCCTGGCCAGCGGCGCGATGGGTTGCTCGAACAGGTGCAGCGCCATGCCGCGCGCGATCGCATGGGCGCGGTTGGACACGCCCAGCAGGCGGTACAGGCGCTGCAGGTGGTTCTTCACCGTCAGGCCGCTGATGCCGAGGATGAGGCCGATTTCCTCGTTGCTCTTGCCCTCGCGTACCCAGTGCAGGATTTCCATCTCGCGCGCGCTGACCGGCCGCGCCAGCGCGCCGGCGCGGGCCTGGCGTTGTTGCTGGCCCACGCGTTGCAGCGCCAGGTGCAGGTGCGGCAGCAGCAGTTCGAAGAAATAGGCGTGGCGCGGGCGCGGCCGGTGCGGCAGGCCGAACAGCGCGAAGAAGGTTGAGCCGCCCGGCAGGCGCTCGGTGCCGTGCACCAGCAGGTTGTCCAGGCCCAGCGCGCGCAGCTCGTCCATGAACGGCGCCAGCGGCAGCCTGGCGTCGCCGGCGCCGCTGGCGTCCAGCATGGCCGGCAGCCGCACGCCGTCGCGGCAGTGGCGCGCCAGCCGCAGCGCCAGGCCGTCGGATTTGTCGCCCAGACGGGCTAACAGGCCGGCATCCAGCACCGTGCTGTGCATGCATTCGACATGCTGCACCTCGTCCTGCGCGCCGAATTGCAGGCAGACCATGATCTGGTGCGGCAGCAGCGCCTGGAACTGGCCCTGCGTCCACAGGCAGAGCTGGCGCGATTGCCGCACCGGCAGCACCGCCTCGATCGCGTGCAGCAGGTATTCCTGCTCCACCTTGCTCAGGATGACCAGTCCGTCCATCGTCAGGCCCGCGCCGTTTCCCGCAGTGCGGCGGCGCCCTGCTCCCAGGCCACGAAGCGGTAGCCGCTGCCGCGCACGGTTTCGATGTGCTCCTGGTGGCCGCTGGGCTGCAGCGCGCTGCGCAGGCGGCCGACGTGGGCGTCCACGGTGCGCTCGTCCAGGTAGACGGCGTTGCCCCAGACCTGGTCCAGCAACTGGGCGCGGGTGTGGACCCGTTCCGGGTGGTTCATCAGGAAATTCAGCAGCTTGAATTCGACCCGGCCCATGGCCAGCTCGCGGGCGCCGGCCGTCACGCGCAGCGTGTGCGGATCGAGCCGCAGGCCGGCCATCTGCACAGTGTCGGGCTGCTGCTCGGGCGGCGCCGGCACGCGCAGGCGGCGCAGCAAGGCGTGCACGCGGGCCACCATCTCGCGCGGGCTGAAGGGCTTGGTCATGTAGTCGTCGGCGCCGCTTTCCAGCGCCATGATCTTGTCGGGCTCGCCGCAGCGGGCCGTCACCATGATGATGGGCAGGTCGCGCGTGCGCGGCTGTGCGCGCAGGCGGCGTATCAGCGACAGGCCGGACTGCCCGGGCAGGTTCCAGTCGGTCATGATCATGGCCGGCAGGCCGTCTTCCAGCATCAGCAACGCGCTTTCGGCGTCGCGCGCGCGGGCGACGGTGTGGCCCGCCATGCTCAGGTTGAGGGCGATGAGTTCCTGGATCGCAGGCTCGTTTTCAATGACAAGGATATGGGCGGGTGGCATAGCAAATCCGTGCAAAGGAAACACTATGCAACAAGCAATCTGGCAATACTAATATGATTTCCATCGCGGATTCAGAGCTTGGCGATATATATCCAGTGCCCGTCTGTCTCGCTTGCGATTTAGAAGTGGCCGTCTAAATGCAAAAAAACGACACCGGAGTGTCGTTTTTTTGCAGCCGTTAAATTCAGGCGGAGAGCTTGCGGCGGCGGGCGAAGCCCACCAGCGCCAGGCCGGCACCCAGCATGGCCCAGGTCGATGGTTCCGGCACTGCGCTGACGCCGGCGATCGTGCGGTCGGTGATGTCCGACGACAGCATGCCGGCGCCGGCGGTCGGCTGCCAGGTGATCGACATCAGCGTGCTGTCCTGCGGGTTGAAGTTGCCCAGCGCGGTGCTGCCGTCGGCGCCGAACAGCGACACCGCGAACTTGCTCTGCAGCGCGGTCGGCGACGCGTCGGACAGGCCGCCGAAGGTGACGTCGAAGCTGACCTTGCCGCCGAACGAGATGCCCTGGAACAGGTCGTTGTAGTCGGTGGTGTTGCCGAACACGAAGCCGGCGGCGTTCTGCTGCACGTCACCCGTCAGGACGACGCCGGACAGGTCGCCAAAGCCGGACAAGTGGCTGATGGTGGCGCTGGCGAAGCTGGCCGGCACCTGTGCAGGATTGAACTGCAGGTCCAGGAAGCCAGTGCTGGCGGGCGGCAGCGCCAGCGCGCCAGTGTTGAGTTCGACGTGCAGCGTCTGGGCCGACGCCACGCCGGCGCAGGCGACGCCCAGGGCCAGCGCCATCGCGGCATGGCGCAGGGTCAGGGAGAAGTTTGGTTTGAACATGATCGTATCCTTAGAAATTGCCGCTGTAGACTTTGGTGGTGTAGCTGATGTTGGCCGTGCCGGTCTTGCTGAAGCTCAGCGCGAACGAGACGGTGGCGCCCGGCGCCAGCGTGGCGGCGTTGACCGTGATGTACGGTGCGCCGGCGTGGCTGCCGCTGGCGTTGCTCAGCGTGACGCCGGCCGGCAGGCCATCGAACTCGACCTGGAACGGACCGCTCAGCGCGGCCGCGCCGGTGTTGGTGACCGAGTACGTCGAGCTGTACTTGCCGGTGGCGCGGTTGAACACCAGGCCGGTGGCGGACGTCTTGACGCTGGCGCTGATGTCGCTGTACGGCGCGGCCAGGTTCAGGCTGATCACGACCGGGTCGTGGTCGGAGGCGCGGTACGGCGCGGCGGTGTACTTGTCTTCCGGCTTGCCGTCGGTGTTGTAGTCGACCACGGTCGGCTCGTCGGCGTTGTTATGCCATTCGGCGGCGTCCACCACCGACGGCGTCAGCGCCGGGCTGGCCAGCGCGTGGTCCAGGTAGCCGGCCTCGCTGTTGAAGACAAACGAGTACGGCATGCCGCCGCCACCGCGCACGAAGCGCTCCAGCTGGTTGACGTAGCCGGTGTCGGTGATGACCTTGATCGGATCTTCCATGCCGTAGGAGTTGAAGTCGCCGATCATCAGCACCTTGGCGTCGCCGGCGGTGGCGGCCACTTGCGGCGCGAACGTGGTGACCAGGCGGGTGGCCTGGTTGACGCGGGTGGCGTTCCAGCAGCTCTGGCCGTCGCCCTTGTCGGCGTCGCCGCCGGAACCGGTCGGGCAGCTGCCCTTCGATTTCAGGTGGTTGACGATCAGCGAGAACTTGGCGCCGTTGTTGGCGACAAAGGTCTGCGCCATCGGCGGACGGTTGTTGATGCTGTCGGCGTCGGACATGGCGCCGCCCACCATGGTCAGCGAGGCCGGCTTGTAGATCATGGCGACGCGGATGGCGTCGGTGCCGGTGGAGGCCGGCTTGGGCACGACCGCGTAGGTCTGGAAGCCGGTGCCCGGCGAGATCGCTTCGTTGAGCGCCTTGACCAGGTAGCCGACCGTGTACTCGCCGCTGTTCTGGATTTCCATCAGGCCGAAGACGTCGGCGTCGATGGACTTGAGCTCGCCGACGATCTTGGCGGTCTGGCGGTTGAACTCGTTGAGGTTGTCGGCGCCGCGGCAGTTGGACTTGCTGACGCTGCCGCCCAGCGAGCAGCCCTGCCCCGTGTGGCCTTCGACGTCGGTGCCGTTGGTGAAGGTGGTGAAGTAGTTCAGCACGTTGGCGCTGGCGACCTTGATGTTGCCGGCGACCAGGGCTGGCGGCGCGGTGCGCGGATTATCCTGCGAGAACACCGGGGCCACGGTCGGCTGCAGCTTGAAGCCGGCGCCGCCGCCACCCTTGGCGCCGAAGTCCACCACGCCGGTCAGGCCGGAGACGGTGTCGCCGGCGCGCAGCGAGCCGTCCGCGCCCAGGTAAGGAATGGTGGTGGGCGTGGTGAAGATGCCGTCGTCCAGCACGATCTGGTTGCCGGCGTTGGCCAGCGCCAGCGCCTTGGCTTCGTTGGAGCCGGCGCGGTAGTGGTTGGTCGGCGCTTCCAGGCGGCCGGACGACAGCGTCACTTCGCCGCGGTCGCCCAGGAACTCCAGCTGCGACACGGTCAGCGCGTTGGTGAAGCGCACCAGCATGCCTTCGACCTGGCCCAGGTTAGCGTACGGCAGCTGGATGTTGGTCGGGGTGACGGCGATGCCGCTGCCGGTCTTGACGATGGCGCTGATATTCTGCAGCTCGGTGTAGGCGTGGCCGCCGGCCACCGGCGCGTAGTCGGTGACGGTGCCGGTGATGCGGACCTGGTCGCCGACCTGCACGGTGCCAGCGTTGGCGGCCGTGGTGTAGACGAAGATGCCGTCCGAGGTCAGCGGATCACCGTCGCCCACCGGGTCCTGCAGGAAGAAGCCGGAGCCGACCTTGGCCGTGACCACGCCCTCGGTGGTCTGCACGGTGCCGGCGTACGGGCTGGTGTCGCCCGGTCCCTGGATTTGCGGAATGGTGTGGGTGACGCCGGCCGGCGAGGCCACGCTGACGTTGACGGTGCAGCTGGCCTGCTGCGACTGGTCGTTGTCGAAGCGCACCACGACCGGATAGCTGCCCTGCGCCACGCCGGCGCTCACGCTCAGGGTGACGGTGGCGTTGGCGCCGGCGGCCGATGCGGCCTGGAAGTTCACCAGGCTGATGCCGGGCACGGCGGTCGAGGTGATGACGGCGTTGTTGACGATGCCGTCGGCGTCGGTCGCGCTCAGGTCGGCGATGCCGGCGAAGCCGACCGCCATGGACAGGTTGCCCGGGCAGCTGGCGACGATCGGCGGCGCCGTCGGCACGCCGCACGAATGCAGCTCGCTGGCGGTGTTGCGCGGGGTGGGCGCGCCGGCGCTGAAGTCGCTGCCGTTGTTGTCGGTGTCGGTGCAGCCGCCGTTGGCGCGCAGCGCGGCGGTGGTGTTGCTCAGGCCGGGGCCGTTGGTGCCTTCGAAATAGCCGGCGTTGTAGCCCAGCAGGTCCACCAGCGTGCCGCCGGCCGGGGCCGCGCCGGACAAGGCGTTGCCGTCGCTGACCAGCGCGACCTTGCCGGCCGAGCCGCTCATCGGGATGGTGCCGGTAGTGTCCGGCGTCAGCAGCGCGCCGGCGCCGGTGCCGGCCGCCTCCTGCACCAGGTAGTACTGGCCGGGTTGCAGCACCGGGCTGCCGCTGATCTTGGTGACCTGCCACGAGGTACCGGCGGCGCTGGCGTACTGCACGCTCCAGCCGGCCAGGCTGACCGGCTGCGTGCCACGGTTGAACAGTTCGATGAAATCGTTCTTGATGGTGGCGCCGCTGTTGCCACCGCCGCCGTACACCTGGCTGATCACGACCGGCGAATCGGCGTGGGCCGACGCCGACAGGCCCGCCATCAGGGCGGCGGCGATGATGGTGCGCCGGCCCGGCGTGGAGGCAGCCTGGGCTTTCGGCGAGTGGAAGGTTGTTTTCATGTGTGGGTCCTGGTGTGAAGAAAAGGTCGGCGCGCCGGTCTTAACAAAATGATTTCAGAAATTGCATTTTGCATATTAAGCCGCCGGATTGACGCCTTGATGACATACCTTTAGTCCGTTCGGACTAACACATGGTTCAGCCGCCCTCTGCCTTTTTTTCTCGCATCCTGCGCCAACGCATGCTACGATTACTTATGTGCAATTAGTGTTACTTATTTGAAATTCGAAGATGTGGTTCCTGCGGGCGCGCACCACCCGCCCCGCCGCCATGGAGCGAGCATCATGCCTATCTCACGCATCGCCGTCGCCTGCGCTTTGCTCAGTCCCGTCCTGGCGTTCGCGGCCGCGCCGCCCGCCGCCCAGCCGCAAACGGGCGCCTGTGCGCTGGCGCTGCAAGGGCCGCCGACTGTCCAGCCGACTGTCCAGCCGAAGCAGCCGGCCGAACCGCAGCCGCAGCCGCGGCCGCATAAAAAAATCAACATCAATTTTCTGTTCGATCCGTGCAGCATGACCAATGCCGAACGCGACACCCAGCAGGCCGGCAAGGTGGCCATGTCGCGCGATCAGTTGTTGCAGGAATACGAAAGCTGGATGGAGTGGAACCGCCAGCACGGCGACCGCGGCGCGCGCCAGGAGTCGTGGTGGGTCGGCGAGCTGCAAGAGCTGCCGCCCACCTCGGGGCCGGGCGCGACGCAGCCGACCGACTGGGTGCCCGGCGCCTTGGCGGCGCTGCCGATGGTGACGCGCAACGGCAGCCAGCCGTGGCTGGAGGTGGCAGGGCCGCTGCCGGCCGTGCCGGAACCGTCGCGCTACGCGCTATGGCTGGCGGGTCTGGTCTGCGTGGCCGTGGCCGCGCGCCGCCGGACTCAATGGCGGTAAGGGGCGGCCAGCGGCTCGCCGATGAAGACGCCCTGCGCGGGCCAGGCCACGCTCTTCCAGTACGCTTCGATCGCGCTGTTGCCGCGCAGGTAGTGGCCCAGCAGGGCCGTCGAATTCGGGAATTTCTGCCAGTGATTGCAAGGCTCGCTGACGGTGCCGTAGCTGGCCGTCGCGCCCGCGTCCAGCCAGCGCAGCGCGCTCATCTGGCTCTCCGTGTACAACTCCCCGCCTTGCGACGTCAAGTGGTCGGCCAGCGCGCCCGGCAGGAACTTGAGCGTGTTCAGCTTGGGCACATGGGTCAGGCCGGTCTCGTAGACGATGATGTCGCCGACCTGCTCGATGCTGTCGGCCTGCAGGGTCTTGATGGTCAGCTTCTTGGACGGCACCGTCATCGAGCGCGGGAAGAAGCGCGCCCGGCTGCTGCGCGTGGTATCGCTGGTGTTGAGGAAATACGCGGTGGCGGTCGGGGTGGCGAAGCCGGCCAGCACGCCGCGGTCGATCAGCGCCTTGGACGCTTCCACCGACTCGGTCGGCATCAGCATCGACAGGCGCATCTGGTGGTCGGTGTACGGCAGCACCGAGGACGAATTGAAGTAGCTGCTGGGCTTGCTCGGGGAGCAGGACTTGGCGCACAGGCCGCTGTCCAGGCCCATCGTGTAGGCCGACGTCAGCGAGTTGCACTCGACCGCGTACGGCGCGGTCCACACCATCAGCACGGCCTGGATCTCGGGGCCCAGCTTGGCGTCGATCTGCGCCTTGAGCGCTTCGAACTGGTCGGCGTCGATGCGGCGCGGCCGGTGCGGTATGCGCACGTGCACCACGTTGGCGGCCGGAATGGCGCGCGCCTTGCGGTAGTACTCGCCGATTTCAACGCTGTTGGGTTCGTCGTCGTTGATGACCACCGCCAGCTGGGCGGCGGTGAGGCCCAGCCCCGCCGGACTACGGACCTGGGCGCCGGCGCACAGCATCCACCCGGCGGCAAGCAAAAAGAGTAAGAATCGCAAAACGGTTTATTGGCGGGTTCGGGAAGCTGAAGACTATAGCACCTTTGCCCGCCCGCGTTCCATAACTTTCTTCACCGCAAGTACGCCCTCACAGGGGCGCGGCGTTCATCACGTCCGGGGTGCAGTTGCTCTTGACGATGACCGCGGGATTACCCAGCACCATGGAATACGGCGGCACGCTCTCGGTCACGAAAGCGCCGCCGCCGATGCGGCTGCCCTTGCCGATCGTAACCCCGCCGACAATGATGGCGTGCGGACCGACCCAGACCTCATCTTCCAGCGTCGGAAAATAACTGGTGCGCTCGCCGTCGGCGCCGATACGGTCGCTGCGTCCCAAGGTCACGCCATGCATCAGGGTCACGTTGCAGCCTATCTTCGCGCCGGGATTGACCACCAGGCCCCAACCGTGCGTGAGCGCAAGCCCCGCCCCGGCATTGGTCTGCCAGGAAAAATCCATCGCGGCCATGTGGGTCGACACGCGGTGCAGCAGTTTGAACACGGGCGACATCAGGCGCAGCGCGCCGCGCGACTTCGCCGCAGCCTGGCACAGCCGCATCGTCACCACCACCCGGAACGTGCGACGCAGCAAAGCGCCTTTCAGCACGCGCATCCAGGAAAAACCGCCAAACTGGCGATGGGTGTCCGCTCTCAATTCTAAAAAACTCATCCGTCTTCCTATCGGTGTACACACCAAAAAAAAGGAGGGCGAGGCCTCCTTTTCATGTCTGGCGAAAACTCGGGCAGCAGCGCTTGCCCACGCTTGCAAAGCATACCATATTGCACTCGGCCATATTGTTTTTCTTGCACGAATCCAGGCCGCGTTGCTCAGGTTTTGCGGCGGCGCGCCAGCCAGCCCATGATGCCCACGCCGCCCAGCAGCATGCCGTAGGTGGCCGGTTCCGGCACCGCGCTCACGGCCACCGAGCCGACATAGTTGCCGGCCGCCGCGTTGCGCACCGTGCCGCTCACCATCAGGTAGTAGTTATCGGCCGGCAGATGGTGGGCGTCGATGGTCCACACCTCGGCCGTCGCTCCCGGCGCCGACTGCTTCATGCCGTCCAGCGCGAAGCCGGCCGAGTTGTACAGCTTGAAGCTGTCGAAGCTGGCGCCGCCCAGGCCGGCGTCAGCCAGGTCCAGGCTGCTGACCAGGGCACCCATTATTTCACTACTGCCGGCCGTGAAATTATACCGGTCGCTGAACGTGTTGCCGGCGTTGCCGGCGCCGAACGCATGCATCAGCACGGCCGCGCCGCCGCTCAGGTCCAGGGTTTGCACGCCCTGGCTGATGTCGGCCGCCCGCGCCAGCGGCACGGCGGCCGCACCCGCCAACACCAGTGCCGCGATGATTGTTTGTGTACGCTTCATACCTCACCTCCCTTGAAAAAGGCGGCTGCGCACGCGCTGCCGCCGGTTGCTCGATCACTGCGGATTTATCCTAGCATCGGCTGTCGGGACGATCGCGGTGACGCGGCAATCGCGCGTGGCTGGGCCGGTCAGGCGCGCGCAGGCGGCCGCAAGCGGTGCTCAGAGGGGAAACGGGGATGTTGCGGACAGCGTAGGCCGGGGCCTACGCGAAGACGGGAAATCGGCGGCCCCCGCTGCTCAGCCGGGGCCGCCGTGGACCAGCAGGGTCAGGCGCGCTGGTAGACGTCTTCCAGGCGGACGATGTCGTCCTCGCCCAGGTAGCTGCCGGACTGGACTTCAATCAGGTGCAGCGGCAGCTTGCCCGGATTTTCCAGGCGGTGCGTGGCGCCGATCGGGATGTAGGTCGATTCGTTCTCGGTCAGCAGCGTCACCTCGTCGCCGCAGGTCACGCGGGCGGTGCCGCTGACGACGATCCAGTGCTCGGCGCGGTGGTGGTGCATCTGCAGCGACAGCTTGCCGCCCGGGTTGACCGTGATGCGCTTGACCTGGAAGCGGTCGCCCATGTCGATGCCTTCGTAGCAGCCCCACGGACGGTAGACCTTGGTGTGGTGCAGGTGCTCGGTGCGCTGCTTGGTCTTGAGGTGGTCGACGATGTTCTTGACGCGCTGCACCTGGTCCTTGTGGCAGACCAGCACGGCGTCGTTGGTTTCCACCACGACCACGTCCTTGACGCCGACCACGGCCACGATGCGGCTCTCGGCGCGCACCAGCGAACCGCTGACGTCGTCCAGGTAGACGTCGCCGCGGGTGGCGTTGCGCTGGCCGTCCTGCGGCTGCACTTCCCACAGCGCCGACCACGAGCCGACGTCGTTCCAGCCGATGTCGGCCGGCACCACGATGGCGTGGCGGGTGTGCTCCATCACCGCATAGTCGATCGAGTCCGACGGGCAGGCGGTGAACGAGGCTTCGTCCAGGCGGCAGAAGTCGAGGTCGCGGTAGTCCTTGCCGACGGCGGCCTCGGTGGCGCTGGCGATGGCCGGCGCGTACTCCTGCAGCTCCTTGAGGTAGCTGTCGGCGCGGAACAGGAACATGCCGCTGTTCCAGTAGTAGTTGCCGGCGGCGACGAAGCCCTCGGCGGTGGCGCGGTCCGGCTTCTCGACGAAGCGGTCGACGCTGTAGCAGTGCGCGGCCGCGGCCGGCGCGCCGCTGCGGATGTAGCCGTAGCCGGTCTCGGGACCGGTCGGCACGATGCCGAAGGTGGCCAGCGCGCCGCCGTCCACCATGGCGGCGGCGTGGCCGATGGCGGCGTAGAAGGCGTCGACGTTGTCGATCACGTGGTCGGCCGGCAGCACCAGCATGACGGCCTCGGGATCGATGGCGCGCAGGTAGTGGGCTGCGGCGGCCACGGCCGGCGCGGTGTTGCGGCCGACCGGCTCCAGCAGGATGCCCAGCGGGGTGATGCCGATTTCACGCATCTGCTCGGCGACCAGGAAGCGGTGCTCGTTGCCGCACACGACCAGCGGCGCCATCATCTGCGGCCGGCCGTGCAGGCGCAGCGCGGTGTCCTGCAGCATGGTGCGGTCCGAGACCAACGGCAGCAGCTGCTTGGGCAGCACGGCGCGCGACAATGGCCATAAACGGGTGCCGGAACCGCCCGACAGGATCACTGGGTAAATTTTCATGCTCGCATTCTCTTATCTGTTAATTCGTTGTGTTCGGTGCGGCGCTTGCTGCGGCGGTCGCGGGCGTTGGCCCACGAATCCGGATCGGTCTCGGACACGTGCTTCATCTCGCCGGCGCGGTCGACACTATAGTCCTTAAACACGATCATTTCATTTAACGAAACATTCGGTAACACGCGGGTGTACTCGAACAGCACGCTGCGCACGACCTTGGCGCCGGCGCAGATGTGGCTGCCGTGGCCGATCCAGGTCGGGCCGACGATGTGCACACCGGCCTCGATACGGGTGCCGGAACCGATGTAGACCGGGCCCTCGATGGTGGTGCCCTCCCAGTCGATGCTGGTGTTCAGGCCGACCCACAGGCCGTCGTTGATCTGGATGCCGGGCATGTGCAGGTGGGCCACTTCGCCCATCAGCACGCTCTGGCAGGTTTCCCAGTAATCGGTGACGCTGCCGATGTCGATCCAGTTGTAGTTGCGGGTCTGGGCGTAGAACGGCATGCCCTTCTCGGCCAGCAGCGGGAACAGCTGGGAGCCAATGTCGAAGGTCTGGCCGGACGGGATCAGGTCGATCACCTCGGGCTCGAAGATGTAGATGCCGGTGCTGACGAAGTTGGACTTGGCTTCCTGCTGGCTGGGCTTTTCCTGGAACTCGGTGATGCGGCCCTTGTCGTCGGTGACCACCACGCCGTAGCTGGAGACCTTGTCCCACGGTACTTCCTTGGTGATGACCGAGGCCAGCGCGCCCTTGCGGCGGTGCTCGAACAGCGCCGACTTGATGTCGAGGTCGATCAGCGCGTCGCCGCACAGCACGATGGTGGTGTCGTCGAAGAAGCCGCCGAACTCCTGGATCTTCTTCATGCCGCCGGCCGAGCCCAGCGGCTGCGGCACGACCTCGCCGTCGTCGGTGGTGTAGCCCTCGAACGAGTAGCCGATCTGCACGTCGTACTGGTGGCCCTCGCCGAAGTACTCCTCGATCTTCTCGTGCAGGTAGCTGACGTTGACCATGATCTCGGTCACGCCGTACTTGTGCAGATGCTCGATCAGGTAGGCCATCACGGGCTTGCCCAGGATGGGGATCATGGGCTTGGGCAAATCGTAGGTCAGGGGACGGACACGGGTGCCCTTGCCTGCCGCAAGTATCATTGCTTTCATGCTGGCCTCCTAATCAGTGGGCGTGGTCTGCCAGCGCCAGGAGTCGGCGCACATTTGTTCGACGTTGCGCAGGGCCTTCCAGCCCAGTTCGCGTTCGGCCAGGCTGGCGTCGGCGTAGCAGGCGGCGATGTCGCCGGCGCGGCGCGCCACCACCTGGTAAGGCACGGGACGGCCGCTGGCCGCCTCGAATGCGCGCACCATCTCCAGCACGCTGTTGCCTCGGCCGGTGCCCAGATTGTAGGTGAAAATGCCGGCGCCGGTCGCCAGCTTGGACAGCGTGGCCAGGTGGCCCAGCGCCAGGTCGACCACGTGGATGTAGTCGCGCAGGCCGGTGCCGTCCGGGGTCGGATAGTCGCCGCCGTACACCGACAGGCGCTCGCGGCGGCCGTCCGCCACCTGGGCGATATACGGCACCAGGTTGTTGGGGATGCCGTTCGGCTCTTCACCGATCAGGCCGCTTTCATGCGCGCCCACCGGATTGAAGTAGCGCAGCAGCGCGATGCGCCAGCTGGGATCGGCCTTGTACAGGTCGCGCAGCATCTCTTCGATCATCAGCTTGCTGCGGCCGTAGGGATTGGTGGCCGACAGCGGGAAGTGTTCGAGGATGGGCACCGAGGCCGGGTCGCCGTACACCGTGGCCGAGCTGCTGAACACCAGCGACTTCACGCCGGCCTGGGCCATGCACTCGAACAGCACCAGGCTGCCGGTGACGTTGTTGTCGTAGTAGCGCAGCGGCTGCTCGACCGATTCGCCCACCGCCTTCAGGCCGGCGAAGTGGATCACCGAGTCGATGCGGTGGGCGGCGAACACCGCCTCCAGCGCGGCGCGGTCGCGCACGTCGCCCTCGACAAAGGTGAACGGCTTGCCGGCGATGCGCTCGACGCGCTCCTGCACCGAGGCCTTGGCGTTGGACAGGTTGTCCAGCGCCACCACCTCGTGGCCGGCCGCCAGCAGTTCCACCACGGTATGCGAGCCGATGTAGCCCATACCGCCAGTCACTAAGATCTTCATTTGCCCTCTTTCCGTAAGGTCGAGACCGCGCCTGGCAGCGGCGCGTTGGCCGAGTACAGGCGCTCGTAGGCGGCCAGCAGTTTCGGCGCCTCGTATTCCCATTCCAGTTCGTTGACCACGCGGTTGCGGCCGTAGACGCCCATGCGCTCGCGGCGGGCCGGGTCGTCCAGCAGCTCGACGATCTTGCGCGCCATGTCGACCGGGTCGTTCTTGAGCGCGTACAGCGACGCTTCCTGCGCCGAGACCTTGCCTTCGACCAGGTCGAACTGCACGATCGGCTTGCCCAGCGCCATGTACTCCATGATCTTGTTCATGGTGGACTTGTCGTTCATGTCGTTGGCGACGTCGGGGTTGACGCAGACGTCGGCGGTGTTGAGCATCTCCAGCAGCTGCTGGTCCGGCACGCGGCCGGTGAAGGTGACGTAGTCGGCGATGCCCATGTCGGCCGCCATCTGCTTCATCTGTTCCAGCGAGGTGCCGCCGCCGACCAGGCCGAACTGCACGTCGGTGCGGCCCAGCGTCTTGATCAGGTATTGCGCGGCCTGCAGCAGCAGATCGATGCCTTCCTGCGCGCCCATCACGCCGACGTAGCCGACCAGGAACTGGCGGCCGCGCTTGAGCTCGGGCACCGGCGGCAGCACGCGCAGGCGGTCCAGCTTGGGTCCGCTGCGCACCACGTAGCATTTATCGGCCGGCATGCCGCCGCGCTCGATGGCGATCTTCTTGTACGACTCGTTGGTGGCGATCGAGACGTCGGCGGTCTTGAACGACCAGCGCTCGAACAGCACCATCAGCTTGTAGAAGAAGTCGCGGCGGCCGAACTTGGCCTCGTACAGCTCCGGGTTGATGTCGTGGTGGTCGAACAGGAACTTCTTGCCCATCAGGAGCTTGAAGAAGCCGCCGATCAGGAACAGCAGGTCGGGCGGGTTGCAGGCGTGGATGACGTCGAAGCCGCGCGCGAAATGCACCTTCCACGCCAGGCGGAAGGTGTGGAACAGCGCCAGCGAGTATTCCACCAGGTAGCCCTTGGCCCCCTCCGCTTCCAGCGGCAGGCTGTAGCGGTGGATGTGGATGCCGTCGATCTCCTCGTAGCGGCTCTCGTAGCCCTTGCCGGTCGGGCAGATGATGGACACCAGGTAGCCGTTGGCGTGCAGCGTGGTGGCCTCCTGCCACACCCGCCGGTCGAACGGCGACGGCAGGTTCTCGACCAGGATCAGGACGCGGCGCTTACCAGCAGATGCCATCGTACTGTCCCCCGCTCTGTTCGGCGCTGATGCGCACCAGGTCGACCAGCTGCTGGCCCGGCTTGAGCTGGCCCGGCACGGTCTTGAACTCGGCCGCGCCGTTGCCGATGACGATGGTGTCGGCAAACGCCAGCACTTCTTCCATCGAGTTGACCATCAGCTTGGAGATGTGCGGGATGTGGTTGAGGATGTAGTCCTGGTTGGCGCCGGTCAGCGCGGCCAGGTTGACGTTCTTGTCGTACAGCTTGAGCTCGTAACCCTTGCCCAGCAGGTTCTCGATCACGTCGACCAGCGGCGATTCGCGCAGGTCGTCGGTGCCGGCCTTGAACGAGAAGCCCAGGATGCCGACCTTGCGCGCGCCCTTGTCCATGATCATCTTCAGGCCCTTCTCGACCTGCTTCTGGTTCGATGGCAGCACCGAGTTCAGCAGCGGCAGGTCCAGGTCCAGGCTGCGCGCCTTGTAGGTCAGCGCGCGCACGTCCTTCGGCAGGCAGGAGCCGCCGAAGGCGAAGCCCGGCTTCATGTAGTAGGACGACAGGTTCAGTTTGGTGTCCTGGCAGAAGATCTCCATCACCTTGTGGCCGTCGATGCCGACCGCCTTGCAGATGTTGCCGATCTCGTTGGCGAACGCCACCTTGACGGCGTGCCAGGTGTTGTCGGTGTACTTGACCATTTCGGCGGTCTCGACGTTGGTGCGCACCAGCGGCGCGTCCATTTTTTCGTACAGCTGCACCAGCATGGCGCCGGCCTTCTCGTCGCTCTCGCCGATCACGGTTTTCGGCGGATGGTAGTAGTCGTAGACGGCCGTGCCTTCGCGCAGGAACTCGGGGTTGTTGCAGACGCCGAAGTCGACGCCGGCCTTTTTGCCGGAAGCCGCTTCCAGGGTCGGGATGACCACGCTGCTCATCGAGCCCGGCAGCATGGTGCTGCGCGCCACCACCACGTGGAAGCTGGCTTTTTCCTTGATGGCGGCGCCGATCTGCTCGCACACCTTGCGCACGTGGCTCAGGTCGAGGTTGCCGTTCAGCTGCGACGGCGTGCCGACGCAGATCAAGGACATGTCGGAACCCATGACGGCGTCGCGCACGTCGGTGGTGGCGCGCAGGTGGCCGGACTTGACGGTGGCGGCGATCATTTCGCCGATGTCTTTTTCGATGATCGGGGTGGTGCCCTGGTTGATCAGGTCGACCTTGGTGCGGTTGGGATCGACGCCGATCACTTCATGGCCGTCGGTGGCGAGACATCCGGCGGAAACAGCGCCCACATAGCCCAGGCCAAAAATACTGATTTTCAAAATATACTCCTCAATGAATTGTCGATGCCACCGTTAAATGCTTACCTGCTGAGTGCTGACCCGCGCCGCTTCCGGCGCGGCGTCCGCCACGGCGTTGACCAGCAGCCGCAGCTCAGTCACTATTTCTGTCGTACCGTTGACGGTACCCTGCCATCTTAGCGTGTCGATGGCGGTTTTTTCGTCGAACCGGCGGGAAATCCAGCCGCCGATCGGGGTTTCGCTGCCCCGCAACAACTCGGCGCCGCCGCCGAAGCCGCAGCGCAGTTGCAATTCGCTGCGCCGCCCCAGAACCCGCACCGTGCCGTCCTCCAGCTGGGTGCGGCACCCCTCGGCCAGTTGCCAGTGCAGTGCAACATGGTGCTGCGCCCGACATTGTAATATGTCTTTGACAACGAGGGTATTTCTGTTCGTATCGAACTCGACGACCCGGCGGTGGATGACCGGATCGGCCAGGCATTTGTAGCCGTCGTGCTCGCCCTCAAAGCGCTGCACCGGGCCGGCCGGCTGGTGCGCCAGCAGGCGCGCGTTGGCCTTGCGCAGCCACATGAAGTTGCCGCCGATTTCGGACTGGTCCTGGTGGTCGACGCACACCGTGTTGTGCGCGGCCGTGCTGCGGAAATAGTCGCGCCAGGATTTTTGCGTGTGGTAGGCGTAGGTGCCGGGATCGATCAGGAATTCCTCGCCGCCCAGCGACAAGGTGAACGCCAGCGCGTCGGCGTGGCCGTGGGCGGCGATCGACAGGTAGCCGAGCGGCGCGCAATCGGCCACCAGGCGCACCTCGTCGGCGCCGCCGAAACGCTGGCCCAGCAGGTAGTAGCCGCCCTCCGGGAAGGCCATCACCGGCTGCTCGGCGCCGGCGGGCGTGAGCGCGTCCCAGCGCTGCTGGCCGGCGTGGCCGAACAGCCAGCGGGTCTTGTCGTCCAGCGCGCCGGCCTTGCGCTTGAAGTCGGCGCGGCCGAACAGCAGCGCGCAGCTGGCCAGCAGCGAGCGGTACGGCGACCAGCCGGCCTCGTGCGCCAGCCTGACCATCTGGGCGTCGTCGGCGTCGCCGGTCATCGGCATGTGGCCGCCGGCGTCGAGCAGCGCGGCCAGGAAGTCGGCCAGCTTTTCCAGCCGCTGCAGGTAGGCCGGCGCGAACGCCACGCCGTGCGCCTGGCCGACCAGGTGGCACAGCAGCATCATGTCCATCACTTCGTGCTGGTAGTAGACGGCCTGTTCCTTGTTGACGCCGTCGGCGGTGTTCTGCTTGAGCGCCTCCACTTCCAGGCCGCGCTTGGACAGCGCCAGCCAGCGCGCCGAGTCCGGCCAGCACGGCCACACCAGGCTGGCCACGAACAGGCCCATGTATTCGCCGAACAGGTGGTTGTTGGCCGACGAGTGGCGCGAGAAATAGCCCTGGATGAAGTGGCAGTGCTGGTAGATGCTGTCGAGCCACTGGCGCTGGAATTTTTCGCCACCGGCGCCGGCAAACAGCGGCGAGGCGGCGCCGCCCAGCAGTTCCCACGCGAAGGCCCAGTTCAGCAGGCGCACCGCCAGTTCAAGCGAACTGGTCCAGTGTACGCCCTGCGGATACGGGCACTGGTCGAACCACGATTGCAGCAGCGTGCGGGCGCCGTCGGCGTAGCGCTGCTCGCCGCTGGCCCGCCACGCTTGCGCCAGGGTCACCAATTCCAGGTGGCGGCTCGGCTCCCACAGGTATTTGATGTCGCCCACCACGCGTTCGCTGCGGTAGTCGATGGCCTTGCCCAGGCCCATCGGCGCCTGGGTGCCGGTCTTGGGATCGCGGTTCCATTGCGGCGGGAAGCCCAGCTCGACGCCGCGCATGGCGAACACGTTCCAGCGGCCGGCCAGGATGGCGTCGGCCGCGGCCAGCAAGGCGGCGCTGTCGCCGCCGGCCGCGCCGTCGGGCAGGAAGCGCGGCGCCTGCTTCGGCAGCGCCGGACGCGGCGGCTGCGCCGCCAGGCCGAGGCCGAACTTGCTGGCCTTCTTGCGCGCCATCTGCTCGACGCGCCAGACGATCTCGCCCACCGACATCAGTTTCAAACGATTGATTTTCCAGCCCAGTGTGCTCATGCGCGCGCAAATCCCAGTTCTTGATACAGTTGTTCAATGCGCGGCAGAACCGCGCCGCTGGCGAAGGTGGTCTCGACCTTGCGCCGCGCCGCCGCGCCCATGCGCTGCGCCAGCGCCGGGTCCGACAGCAGTTGTTCGAGGCGCGCGGCCAGCGCGCCGACGTCGCCGGCCTCGACCAGGAAGCCTTCGACGCCGTCGCTGACCGCTTCCGGTATGCCGCCCACCGGCGTGCTGAGCACCGGCATGCCGGCCGCCATCGCTTCCAGCAGGCTCATCGGCAGGCCTTCGTTATACGAGGGCAGCACATAGATCGAGGCCGAGGCCAGCAGGCCGGCCTTCTGCTCCGGCCCGACCCAGCCCAGCAATTTGACCTGTTCGCCCAGCCCGCGCTGGCGCGCATAGTCGGCGGTCTGTTCGGTCTCGCCGTCGCCGCCCAGCAGCGCTTGCGGCGCGGCCGGCAGGCGCGCCAGCGCGTCGACCAGGTCGTAGGTGCCCTTGCGCTTGCCCAGCCGGCCCAGGAACAGCAGCTGGCCGGCCGCGCGCGCCGACCAGTCGGTGGCGGCCGGCAGCAGCACCGGGTTGTAGATGGCGTGCACCGGCGTGGTCACGCCGATGCTTTCGACCCACTGCTTCCACATGTCCGACAGCACCACCACGCGGCGCGTGCCGTTGAAGATGGCGCGGATGAAGCGGCGCCGCAGCGGGCCGCATTCCTGCCCGTAGAAGATGACGAACTCGGCGCCGTGCAGGTGCAGGATGGCCGGCACGCGGAACAGGAAGGCCAGCAGGAACAGCGGCGTCTTGCGCCAGAAGCTGGCGCGCGAGGCCACGTGCACGTGCAGCAGGCCGACCCGGAAGGTCAGCAGCATCAGCAGGTAACGGCCATAGGCGCCCAGCGCCGCGCCCAGCTTGGCCGCGGCGCCGCCGTCGCGGTGGGTGGCCAGGTAGACGATGGGATAGCGCTGGAACAGGCCGGCGTCGCGGTACACCTTGACCACCGACGAGATGCCGCCCATGGTGTCGAAGCCGGTGCCGGCCATCACGATTACTTTGCTCATCAAGCCTTTCCAGGGTTGACGCTGCGGGTGGCCGTCATGCGGCTTCCTGCAGCGAGATAAATTCGAATTTGCCGTTGGCGCCGCGCGGGATGGCCGCCACCCGCTTGACGCTGACCGCCACGTCCGGCACGCGCAGCAGGAAGTTGTCGACCAGCTGGGCCTCGTCGGCGGCGCCGAAGCCGGCCGCCGCCACCACGTTCAGCTCGAAGCGGGCCTGGCCGCGGTAGACGATCTGCCCTTCCACCACCTGGTCCGCGCCCTTGAACACATGGTCCAGGCGGCCGATCTGGCGGCCGTCCGGCAGCGTGATCACGCGTTCCTTACGGCCGCCGATCGCCTTCACCACCGGGAACACCCGGCCGCAGGCGCACGGGCCCTCGCCCATCTCGACCAGGTCGCCGGTGCGGTAGCGCACCAGCGACGTGGCCCGGTTGTTCAGGCTGGTGCCCACCAGCTCGGCGCGGCCGTCGCCCTGGTCCAGCAGCTCGACCACGCTGTAGTCGGTCAGCAGGTGGTAGCTGCCGTGCTCGCAGTTGGCGATCGCCGCCACCCGCTCGGCCTGGCCGTACCAGTCGAACACCTTGACGCCGAACACCGCCTCGACCTGGGCGCGCACGTCCGGGTCCATGGTTTCGGACGAGGTCATGATGCCGCGCAGCGCCTTGCCGCCGTAGCTCTGGCCGGCCGCGTGCAGCCAGGCCGCGATGGCGGCGATGGAGGAAGGATACGCGTGGATAATGACCGGATCATAACGGCGCAATTCCTCGACATAGGCGCCGATGGTGGCGCTGGCCAGATGGTAGGACGACATCATCAGCATCTTGCCGGGCCAGTCGTGGCACCAGTAGCGGCCGTCGGCCGGGTGGGCGTCGCACACCACGTCGCCGCGGATCCAGGCGCGCCGCTGGCCCGGTTCAAAGCCCATCCAGCGCAGGTGGCGGTGGATGAAGGCTTCCTCGCGCACCACGCAGGCCAGGTCCTGCACCACCGTCAGCGGCTGGCCGGAGCTGCCGCTGGTCTTGATCTTGTTGCGCAACAGCGTGCCCCAGCCGCGCGGCCGCAGGTAGCGCTGCGGCGTGCCGCGCACGTCGGCCTTGGCCATGGTCGGCGCGTCGCCGCCCAGCACCGGCACGGCGTTGGGCGCCGCCGGCACGGGCAGGCCCAGCAGCCGGCAGCGGGCCGCCACGTAGTCCGCCAGCGCCGCCGCCGAGCGCTCGTTGCGCGCCAGCTCCGGGTACAGCAGCGCCCGCGCCGCGACGCCGCGCACGGCGTCGCGCAGCAGGGAGCGCAGCGAAAATTTTAACGAGTATTTCCACATGTTTGACAGATTCTGGGAGTGCACGCCGGTCCGCGCGCGGTGTTGGGAAAGGCTAGCAACTGGCAAGCCAGCAGGGCTGACGACGGGCATTATATAACGGTTCCGATATCCTTTCGGCAATTCGGCTAACGTGCGAGGCCGCCGCACTCAGTTCCCGGCCTCCACAATCGTCCGATATTGTTGCGCCACCTGCCCGGAAAGCACGGCGTAGCTGCGTGCCGCGCGCAGGTAGTCGGGGCCGCGCGCGGCGCGGGCGCGGGCCGCGGCGGGGTCGCCGAGGATGGCCTCGATCGCCTGCGCCATCGAGGCGGCATCGCTGGCGGTGAGCCAGCCGGCGTCGCTGGCGGCCAGCACGTGGGCCTGGTCCGGAATGTCGTTGCCGACCGCCGGCAGGCCCAGCGCCAGGTATTCCAGCAGCTTGGTCGGCGAGCTGACGTCGTACAGCATGTTGCGCGGCACGTAGGAGACGGCGGCGTCCGCGCTCAGCAGCAACTGCCAGGCCTGGCTGGACGGCAGCCAGCCGGTGATGCGCACCGCGTCCTCCAGCCCCTGCTGGCGGACATAGGCCATCAGCTGCTCGGTGTCGCCGGCGTTGGCGGCCGCGCCCACCAGCAGCAGGCAGGCGTCGGGGATGCGGCGGCGCGCCAGCTGCAGCGCGTCGACCACGGTCTGCAGCTGGCGTTCCTTGTCCAGGCTGCCCAGATAGCCCAGCATCGGGCGCGTTTCCCAGCCGGCCGGGCGGGCGCCGGCGGTGGCGCCGGCGCCGAACAGTTCCATGTCCACGCCCATCGGCACGGCGCTCAGGCGGGCGGCGGGCAGGCCCCGCTCCACCATGTAGGCCACCATCGCGTCGCTCTGCACGAAGATGTGGCGGGCGCCCGGCAGCACCAGCCGGTACAGCACGGCTTTTTCGGCCAGCCCCTTCCACAGCACCAGCCTGGCGCGCAGGCTGGGCTTGCGCGCCAGGTTGGCGCGGGCGCGCTCGATGCGGCCTTCGCTCATCAGGAACGAGACCCAGTAGCAGAACGGCAGCCCCTTGACGCGCGCGACCAGCATGGCCAGCAGGCCGATCGAGACCATGTCGCGCGCCTGGATCAGGTCGCAGTTGCGGCGGTTGGCGGCCAGCAGCGCGCGCAGGCACAGCCAGAAGAAGCGCGCCTCGCGCACCAGGCGGCTGGCGTGCCAGGCCGGGCGCCGCAGCGAGGCGTAGCCCTGCGGGTCGGCGGCCGCGGCCGACGGCATGCCGACCATGTCGCAGTGGACGCCGGCGCGCGGCAGGTATTTTCCAAACAAGACTGCGACATCGGCGCGATGGGTCGGCAGCGCCTCGGGGACCAGCTGCAAAATGGTGAGGGGCATGGGTGACTGAAAATGTAAACGTTCGACAATAAAAAAGGGCGACTGGATAGTATCACAGTCGCCCTTTGAAACATTGTCACGAAAACACTACATCGTCATCCTTAGTTCGGGATGGTGATCGACTGGCCGTTGACCAGCACGGTGCGGCCGGTCGCGGTCGGGGTGACCGTCACCACCGGACGCTTGCAGCCGACGTCCATCAGCACCAGGAACTCGGTGCTGCGCAGCGGCGCGGTCTTGACGAAGGCCGCGTGCACCTCGGTCACTTTCGGACGCGAAGGATAGCCCGAGTTCCAAGGGGTCAGCTTGGTGTCGCCGGTCAGCGAGGTCAGGCAGACCGAGTTGACGCCGCTGACGATCTTGGCCTTGCCGGCGCCGTCATCCAGGATAGGCACGATGGCGTGCATGTTCCACTCGAAGGTGTGCAGGTCCGGCGAGCTCAGCTTGTCCTGCACGATGAACGCGTTGTTGGTGCGCAGATACCAGATCTTGCGGATGGCCGAGCTGATGTTCGGGCCGTAAGAGACCGTGGCGTCGCCCTCGGTGTAGTCCAGCGTCGAACTGGTCGAGAACGCGGTGATCTTGCCGTTGCGCGTCAGATTCTCGCGGCCGGTGATCAGTTGGCCGATCCCGCCATCGTAGGTGACGGCGTTGTGGGCGCGGGTGGTGCGGTACCACGACGTCACCAGAGGCGAGTAGTAGTAGTCCTGATAGCCGCCCTCGCCCAGCAGGCGCACGCCGCCGCTGTCGAGCACAAATGCGTTCTGGTCGCCGTGCGCGTGGTTGTACGAACCATACGGACTGGACTTGAAGTACATCGAGGTGCGCTTGGTGTTGGTGATGTCGCTGTGCATCGCGACCCAGCCGATGCTCGGGAACAGCGCCGCGTTGGGCGGGACCACCGGCGCCACGGCGCTGGTCGGCAGTGGATACTCGGACGCCAACAGCTGGATGGAGTCTTCCACGCCGCTGACCGTGCGCGCATACCAGGCGTTTTCCGGCGTGGCGGTGCGGTTGGCGAACGCCTTCAGGGTGATGTAGTCAAACGGTTCTTCGTGGGCATCGCCAAACACCAGGCCGGGCGCGCCAGGAGGAATGAACTCCATCAGCATCTTGGAGAAGCCGATCGACCATGGCTTCTGGAACAGGTCGACGCCGGTCACTTCCTTGAACGGGCCCCACAGCTGCACCGAATAGGCCGCCTGGTAGGTTCCGTAGGCCGAGCCCGGGAAGTAGCCGCCCTCGGCGCCGCTCCACACAAACACGGAATTGATATACGGGCGCACGGAGAAGTCGAACCACTTGTCGGCCGCCGGCAGGTCGCCGACCATCATGGCGGCGATCAGGGCCAGATAGCCGTAGGAAGTGACGCCGTGGGAATCGTACGGCTGCTCGTCCAGGCGGCCGTCATAGCCCGACAGGTCGTTGTAGATCGCCTCGGTACGGGCGACGATAGTCTTGGTCCAGGCGGCGCGGCGCGTGGTGTCGATATTGTTCCACAACATATCCATGGTCCGGACCAGGGATACGTCGATGCTGCGCGCAACCTGATCCTGGTTGGCGTAGCTGGTCGCCAGGTTCGGATCGAGCGCGGCCATCTGGTCGCCGCGGCGCAGCGCCTCGTTCAGATAAACCGGGTCGCCGCTCAGGCGGTACAGCAGTGCCGCGCCTTCCATCTGGCGCAGCACGGGATTGATGACAACGTTCAGCTTGCCGATGACCAAGGCCGCATCGGTGGCGGTCATGCCCTGGATGGAGACCGTCGACTCGGTCACGTTGGGCACGGTGGTCATCTTGGCCTTGACTTCCGTCATCAGGGCCGAGTACGCCGCGCCACGCTCGATCACCATCGGCAAGGGCCACTTGGCGTAAGGCAGGAAAGTCTTGGACAGCATCCGCGAGCGGCCATGCGCAATTGCCCGGGTGCGCAACACGTCGGTCTCCGGTACCTCGAATATTTTGGCGGTGCTGGGAACGGTGAAGGTGCGCGGGGTGGACCAGGCGACGGTCGCGATGTTCGGCTTCACGCGCCAGCTGTAGGTGCCGGGCGTCATCGCCTTGCTAGGCAGATAGAAATTGCGGGGCGCGGTGTAGGTGGCGACCACGGTGCTGCCAGACGAGATTTCAAGCGTGTAGCTGGCCGGTTTCGGCGTGACCGGATAGCGCGGCCAGGCAAACGCAGGCGGATTTTGCGGCTGGGGCATCAGGTTCGTTGGCGCCGGCTGGGTGGTGTACGCATCGGTGGCGGCGGTGGCCACCCACTCGGCTGCCTGCGCCTGCCCGAGGGTTAGCACTATCCCCGTGACTACACTAGAAATAAGACTCGATTTAAGAAAAGCCATGAGAATCCTCCGACGGGGCGTTGACAGCGTCAACAAATGTAATACAGATGGAAACAGGCAAAATCACCAGCGCGATTCGCTTGCATCCAGAGAGTTTCTTGCGGGAATAATTATTGCAGCTTAGTAACGGAAATATACACTAAAATCGGGGCTTCCGGGTTGCGTAGTAGCAACCTCACATAAATAAGTGTGCACAATAAAGTTGCGCGCCCCAATTATTTTAGTACATCAATTTCTTTTTCCCAGACATATTTGTAGTGGATTTGTAGCAGGAAGCAGATCGGTAGTCGCCTGTAAAGCGAACCCGGCCGGCGGCGCCGGCCAGGCCGTGCCGGCGCATCGCCCCCGTGTCAATGAGGGGACGATACGGCCGCGCCGGCATCGCGCCGCTGCTGGTCCAGCGCCGCCAGCAGCGTGGCGGAACGGGCCTGGTCGAATTTGCGGGCGAAGAATTTGGGCGAGGCCTGGATCGGCGCCAGGTCGCGCAACTCCAGCACGGCCGGGTTTTCGCGCGCCGGATCCCAGTCGATATAGTGCAGCGACACCTTGTTTTCATTGCGGCGCGGCGGCTCCTGCCCCGGCGGCACGTAACCCGCGCAGTACTTGGCCAGCGGGGAGTTGAACAGCACGGTCTGGAAAAAAATCTCGTCCGCCCCGGTCACCGAATGGAAAAACCTGATCAGCTCGCGGCTGCTGTCCTGGCGCACGAAGTCCACCACGTAGGCCGCCGCCGCCGCGCTCAGGCACCACGAGGTGGAACCCCGGAACGGCTGGAACCCGGCCGGGAAGCGGCGCTTGGGCAGCACGCGGTTGGCGGCGCGCACCAGCAGCTGCGTCAGCGAACGCAAGGCCTTCGGCCGGATATGCGGATACAGGTCGCGGAAGGCGTAGATTTCCACCAGCCGGGAGAAATCGCTGCCGGGCGCCAGCGGATAGAAGTTGATGTAGCTGCGTTGCGGATCCTGCGCCAGCAAGGCCTGCAGCTCGCCATGGGGGCGCACGGGATAGTCGCGGCCGCTCAGGAAGATGTAGTGGTCGTGGCCGTCCTGCACGGCCGCCGCCAGCAACTTGAGCATGGCTTCGACCTGCGAGTAGCCGCCCCAGTTGACCTCGACAGGCTGCTCGATGAAGCGCACCGGCAACGCGCCGGCCACCGCGCGGAACGGCCCGGCGTCATGCTTGCGGTCGATGTGCGCATAGAGCGTGGCGCCCTCATGCTGCAGCGCCTCGACCAGCCGGCCAAACAGTTGCGGCTGGTCGTAAGCCATTATCAGGTATGCGATCTTCATGGGTGGGATGTGCCTCTTCAACGCCCGGCGTTATGGATGGAGCGTAGATCATATTCCAATTCCTCGACAAAGCGCCGCTCGACTGCCGTGCGGGCGTGGTCGCCCATCTGCCCCCGCTTGAGCGCGGCGGCGGCGGCCAGCGCCGGATAGCGGTCGCGCAAGGCCAGCACGCCATCGAACAGCGCCTCGGCGCTCCAGCCCACCACGATCGCGCTGTCGCCGACATAGTCGGTGTGGGTGACGATGTCGTTGCACAGCACCGGCAGGCCGGCCGCCATGTATTCGAAGATTTTTTGCGGCGGGCTGGTCGTGTAGAACACATTGGTTTCCAGCAGCGAGACGCCGGCCTGCATCTGGCCGTACAGGCGCACCACGTCGGCGTACGGCATCAGCGGATACAGGCGGAGCGCCTGCGCCAGCTCGGGCGACTCGGCCAGCGCGCGCTCGAGCATCGGCTCGGCGCAGCCCACCAGGTGGAAGGTCGCGGCCACGCCCTCGGCCACCATGCGGCGGGCGCATTCCAGGACCAGGTCCAGTCCCCTGCCCGGCCCGCCCGAGCCGGGATAGACAATGTTCAGGTGGCCATCGGCGGCCGGCGCCGGATGGCAATCGCGGTACAGGTCCAGGTCGACCCCCATCGGTATCAGCGAGACGCGCCCGGTGCGGCCCTGGTACAGCGCGGCCAGCTGGCGCGAGATCGCCATCACCGAGGTCAGGCGCCCCAGGCCGCGCAAAAAGGTTGCCAGCTTGAGCCAGGCCATCAGCTTGAACGGACGCTGCCGTTCGGGGCCGAACGCCTGCTCCAGATGGGTGGGCGCGTAGGCAATCACCGGGCAGCGCGCCCGGAACAGGCCGAAGATGCCCGCGGCCGGCAGGCCGATCAGGTAGATGAAGTCGTAGTCGCGCTTCTTCCACTGCAGGATCCAGGCTGCACGCAGCGAGAACAGCAGCGAATTGAGGTGGGGAATGCAATAGGTGCGGCGGCTGCCCTCGACCTTGGCGCTGGACGAGGCCACCACGGTCGACACCGAGTAGTGCTTCTGCAGGAACTCAAAGCGCGCAAACTGGTCCGGATAGCGCGCCAGCTCCCGGCCCGGCAGGAAGACCACCGCCAGGCATTCCTTTTTGTTCGTCTCAGAACTCAAGCGTCAATCTCCAGTCCGGTTGACGTTGGAGTTTATCGGTGAGCATGGCCAGCCAGCGGTTCTTCTTCTTGAAGGTCCACGACGAGGCGTAGTGATGGATGCCCACCGTCTCCGGCACGATGTCGGAGAACAGCAGCTGGCCGGCGTTGAGCGGATTGTCCACGTCGAACGGATTGAACGGATAAAAGCTCGGCGGCGCCAGAATGTTCAGCGGCCGGTCGCCGGCGACGTCGTCCACGGCGCGCTTGAGCACGCGCGGCGCGGTGGCGAACTTGCGGATGGGGATGAGGTTTTCCAGGATCAGCTGGCGTGCGCGCTGCATGATCGGATCGTGCTGGACGGCGGCGATGAAGCCGGCGCCCATCAGGCCCTTGCTTTCCCAGGCCGAGCTGAAGCGGTCGTCGGTCAGGACGGTCGACAGCGGCTTGATCAGCTCGATGTCGGTGTCGAAGTAGACGCCGCCGTGGCGGGCCAGCACGTCGAAGCGCACCCAGTCGGAAATGAAGGCGTAGTTGTTCTGGCGCGCGGCCTGGCGGCAGTATTCATTGTCGATGTCGGAATTCGATTCATTCCACAGGATGATCTCGTACTCGGGCGCGTACTGCTTCCACGACGCGATGCAGCGCTGGGCCATGACCGGCAGGGGCTTGCCTCCGAACCAGCAATAATGGATTTTCTTCGGTATCACTTCACGACTTCCTTTCCTTCAATACGAGCGTTACCTTCACTACCACCACCAGCGACACGTGCAGCAGGAACGCGCTGATCGCCCCGGTGATGCCAAAGAAATGACTCAACACCAGCAGCTCGCCGATGTACAACAGATTCGAACACACCGTCACCACCGAGGTTTGCCGGCGCTTGCCCAGCGCCCAGTAGAACGCATGGGTGGTGATGAACGATCCGCCGATGACGGCGGTCAGCATCATCAAAAACAGTTCCAGCGCGTAGTGGTCCAGCCCGCGATAAATGATGGGCACCCACAACGGCCGGCACACAAAGGCCGCCAGTCCGATGAAGCTGGAGATCGGCAGCAGCACCAGGATGGTCTTGCGCCACAGCGCAAACGCCCCCTCGCGGTCGCCCACGTTGAGCTTGTGTGAAAACTCCGGGATCGAGTTGGTGTACACCGGGCTGGTCGCCATGGAAATGATCGCGTACAGCCGCTTGAGGATGTTGTAGATCCCCAGCGCCTCCGGACTCAGCGCCACGCCCACCAGCACCTTGTCGATGTAGGAGACCGGCAAGTCCGCCACCGCCAGCATGGTACTCCATTTGCCTGCCGACAGAATCGCCCGGTGGTCCACCAGTGCGGCCTCGGCGGTGGGGTCATCGGCCGGCTGGCGGTGGATGATCAGCGCCAGCACCAGCATGCGGCACAATTCCGGGACCGCGTAACAGACGATCACCGTCGATGGCGTCGGACTCCATTTCGCGGCGGCCAGCAATAGTAGCAGACGCAGAATATTGGCGCACAGGCCGGCCGTCAACAGGACCTGGTATTTGTTGGTGAGCCGGTAGAAGGCCACCAGCGAACCGAGCGATGGCAGCAGCGTCGACACCACGGTCAGCACCACGTCGACCGTGCCGAACCCCTTCACCTGCGACAGATGGAACACCGGCAGCAGCAGCACCAGCACGGTGACGGTGGCCGCCACCATGCCGGCCAGCTCGAACAGCATGCTGCGTCCCACGTGCCGCTTGAGCAGGGTCACCGACGAGCTCTTGCCCGGCAGCTCGACCAGCAAGCCCTGCCAATACTGCACGGTGACCAGCGTGAACGCGATCATGGCCACCGACTGCATGAACACGAAGCTGCCGTAGTACTCGATCCCCATGATGCGCAGGGTGATCGGAATCGCGAAAAAACTGATGGCCGTGCCCGATACATTGAGCAGGAAGGACATCACACTATTTTTGAGCAAATTACCCTTGTTACCAGATTTCACACAGCCTCACCAATTCAGCGCCGAAGCCGGCAGGCCCGGCGACGGTTTGCGGGCCGGCGCGGCTGCGGGCTCCACCTGGCGGCCGAAGCGGCACTGGTGGACGATGCAGCCGACGCAGAACAGGAACAGCAGCTGGACCGAGGATTCATCCAGCAGCGAGCGGTTGTAGATCAGCGTGGTCGACAGCAGCACCAGCACCGCCAGGCAGGTGTCGACCATGGCCCGCCCGTGCGGCGTGCCTTCGCCGCGCGCGACATAGCGCCAGCCCGACCAGATCGGCAGCAGCAGCGCGCCGAGGAAGGCCAGCGCGCCGAGGACGCCGACGTCCCACAGCAGCACCGACAGCGCGGTCGCGGCGATCGCCAGCGGCCGGTAGCGCTTGGCGATCACGCCGCGGCCGATGGTCTGGCTGACCGCCACCGCGCCGGGGCCGTAGCCGATCATCCGGTGCACCATGTCGACGGTGGGATCGCGGTACCAGATGTACAGCGAGGCGAAGCGCCCCACCTCGCCGGTGTCGTAGTGCACCTCGTAGGGGTCGAAGAAGTAGCCGCCGGCCTTCTGGGCTTTTTCGCTGACCGTGTTGCCGGACACGCCCTCGCCCCAGTACATGGCTTTGTAGGCCATGAAGGTGCCGGCCACGAACAGCACGGTGACGGCGCTGTAGGCGATCAGCGTGCCGAGATTGCGGAAGAAGCGCTGGCGCAGCACCAGCACCAGGCCGATCGGCACCCAGAAAATGATCGCCTTGACCTCGCCCAGCAGCATGTCGGCCAGCGCGACCAGGGTCAGCAGCGCCAGCATCCACGGCCCCATCAGGCGCCGGTTCCACAGCGCCACCGCGTACAGCAGCGCGGCGATGCAGAACATGACCATCTCGGCGCTCTGGCCGGGGCCGAAGCTGCCGACCACCGCGTCCCAGCCGATGGCGCCCATGCCGAAGAAGTGCTGATAGGCCACCAACGGCAACTGCAGCACCATGATCGCGATCACCAGCTTCCACAGCAGGCGCAGGCGGCCCTCGCTCAGCTCGGCGTTGGCCAGCAGCAGCAGCACGCCGAACATCGGCAGGCCGAAGCGGATCGCCGACACCCGTTGCACCATGGTGGCGTCGGACGTGGCCAGGCCGAAAAAGAAGAACATCAGGTAGATGCCGACGGCGACCATCACGCTGGCCGCGCCGGTCCAGCCGTGCCGGGCCTCGCGGTCGCTGAGCTTGGTGAGGAACATTTCCAGCAGCACCCGCACCAGGAACAGGAAGGCCAGCCCGCTGCCGGCCCAGGTGATGGCGTTCACGTGCAGCATGCTGCCGACCGGCCCCTGGATCAGGAAGATGAATACGAACAGCAGCGGCAGCAGCGTGCGCGCGCGGATGAACCACACCAGCGGAATCACCAGCAGCGCGCCGCCGATGATGATGGTCATGCGCAGGCCGCCCACGGCGGCCACCAGGCCAAGGAAGATCGCGAACAACATCACGGCCACGCCGGCCAAGCCCAGCTTCCAACGGGAGGGCCCGGCAGCGCGGCGGCGCGCATACTGGCCCTGCGGCGGCAGCCCGGTCGCCTTTTGTAGCTTAAACAATTTCATGGTTACCTTCGTCTCGGGCCGGTCCGGCCCAATGCGGGTTGGTGGAGAATGCGGCCCGGCGCGCGGCGTGACGCCGGCGCCGGACGGACCGCGCTCAGCGGGCGCGGCCGCTGAAGTGGTCGCGCAGCTTGGGCGGGACCGCGGCCAGCATCTCGCCGACAAAGCGCTCCTGCAAGCGGTAGGCGGCGGCGCTGTCGCCGCCGATGCTCGACACCCGGATCAGCGTGGCGTCGGGGATTTCCATCTCCAGCGCGTACGCCAGCCTGGCCTTTTTCAGTTCCCACGAGTTGCGCACCGCCCGGTCGCCGACCACCACCCAGTAGGTGATCGGTTCGACCCGGCTGTTGAGGCTGGCCACCAGGCGGGTCGCGGGGATGGCGCCCGCCGCCAGGTTGAGTTGCTCGAAACTGACCGGCGACACGTTGAAGCCCTGGGCGCCGTAGCACCCCTCGGGATAATGCACGGCCAGGTTGTCGCGCTGGTCGGTGCCGTAGGCAACAGCCAGCATGATGCGCTCGCCGTCGGCGTTGACATAGGTGCGCGACAGCGTCTGCGCGTAGATGCGCTTGATCTCGGCGTCGACCTGAGGATTGATCACGGCCGAGACCTGGTTCACATCCTCGGTCCACTGGCCGAAGTGGGTGGGGATGGCGTCGGCCAGCACGATCTTCTCGTGCAGGTCGGCCAGGCGCAGCGTGGGCCTGACCGCTTGCGCGGTCCAGGCGGTGGCCGCCATGGCGGCGCACAGCACCCAGCCGGTGATGAGGGAAGTTTTCATGGGGTAGCCTTTACAACGGAGGCGCGCTTGGCCTCATGCCGGCGCACCAGCCACTGCAGGAAGGTGTCCAGGCTCAGGATCAGCACCAGCGCGCTGACGAACAGCACCATGCCGGCGAAGCCGTGCAGGAAGCCCTGCCCGGCCGCGTCGCCGAAGAAATAGGTGATCAGCGTCAGCGTCATCACGCGCATCACGTTGGCGGTGAACGAGATCGGGATGATCAGGATCGCCAGCGCGATGTTGCGGAACGCCGAGGTGTGCTGCACCACGTTCAGGTAGAACAGGCCCAGCGACTCCAGCGCCAGCAAGGTCTGCAGGCCGGCGCAGGCGTCGGCCACCAGCAGCTGGTACTGGCCGATCTGCAGGATCACGCCGCTGCGGGCGATCGGGAAGCCGGCCCAGAACAGCAGGTGCTCGGTCGCGTACGAGACCGCCATCTTCATCGGCATGGTCAGCATGGTCACCAGGGTGCCGGGCAGCGGCACCATGAACAGCATGAAGAAGAAGGCGAACCAGACAATGCGCAGCGCCCGCAGGCCGAACTTGATGATGATCAGCGAGGCCATGGTGCCGATGAAGCCCAGCATCTCGGCCGACAGCACTTCCTGCGACCGGCCGACGATGTAGAACAACATGCTGACGATGAACAGCACCCAGCCCAACGCGACGCCGTTCGGGGCGCCGGGCAGCGCGCCGATTTCCGGCGCGCTGCGATAGATCAGCCAGGCCGACAGGCACAGGATGATCGGGCCGTGGGCCTGATCCTCATGCAGCCAGATATCGCTGAACGCGACCAGCGTCGGCACGAACAGCAGCAGGCAGCCCAGCACGATGGGCAGCCAGTCGAGCAGCACGCCCGGAGGCGGCAGCGAGACGCCGAAGCGGGAGCTTTGCGCAGTCATCGGTGTCATCAGAAGTCAACCAGCACCGAACCGACCACCTCGGCACCGCTGTGCGCCATCTGTTCCTGCATGGCGTGGATGTCGCGCACATTGGTGTGGTTTTTGCGCGCCACCAGCAGCACGCCGCCGGTGCGGGCGGCCAGCGCCAGCGCATCCGAGCCCAGCGAGAACGCCGGCGCGTCGTACAGCACCACGTCGTAGTTGGCCTGCAGCTGGCCGGCCAGGTCGCCGAACGACGAACGGCTCAGCATCTCCTGCGGGTTGGGCGGCAGCGTGCCGGCGCCCAGCACGGACAGCGCGACGAACGAGTCGATCTTGGCGATGGTGTCGGTGCCGGCGCGGCCGGCCAGCATGTCCGACAGGCCCTGGCGCGACGGCAGGTCGAAGATCTGCTGCTGGCGCGGGGTGCGCAGGTTGGCGTCGACCAGCAAGGTGCTCTCGCCCAGTTGCGAGAACACGATCGCCAGGTTGGCCAGGAACAGGCTGGCGCCGTCGCCGGGATTGATGCCCACCACGGCCAGCGACTTGCGGCCGCGGGCGAACCAGCGCAGCATCAGCTGGCTGCGCACGGCGCGCAGTTTTTCCACCTGGTGGCTGAACGGCTGGTAGGCGGCCACCAGCTCGGTCGGGAACTTGGCCTCGCCCTGCAGCAGGTAGGGATAGTCGAACTGGCGCGCCAGCACTTGCTGGATGTCCGCTTCGGTGATCAGGCCCAGGCGCATGGCGGCCTCGCCGAAGCGCATGCCCAGTTCCTTTTGCATGCGCAGCACGCGTTCGGCGTTCTCCGGCGTGATCTTGCCGGAGGCCAGCAGCAGGCCGCCGATGCTGGAGTCGGGCCCCGGCTGCACGCTGGACGGAATGAGAGGAGTAACTTGCTGATTCATTTTGTCGTCCATGTTAGTTCAGGCGCATATTGCGGGGCAAAACGGAATTGATGACGCGGAAGCGCTGGTGGGCCGGCGCGTTCCACTCGATGGCGCCCAGCAAAGGAATGCCGAGCACGTCGCTGAGGTCGTCGCCGGAGCGCACGCGGCGGTCCAGCATCTCGGCCAGCAACGCGATCCCCAGGCCCAGCAGGGAACCGAGGAAGGCCGCCAGCGCGGTGTTGAGCCACACGCGCGGACCGGCCGGCGCGGTCGGAACGATGGCCGGGTTCAGCACCGCGATATCGGACTGGTCGGACTGGCCTTCGATCTTGGTCTGCGAGAAGCGCTGCGAGGCGATGTCGAAGGCGCGCTGGGCGCTCTCCACATCCTTGGCCAGCACGTTCATCTCGTCGCGGGTACGGTTCAGTTCCAGCACCTTGTTTTTCTGTTCGGCCAGCGCGGCACGGATCGCGCCTTCGCGCTGGGCCATGATCTGCGCGTTGTTGCCGACGCTGTTGGAGGTGATCCGCATCTGCACCGCCAGTTCGCTGCGCATCTTGTCGGCTTCCGCCTTGGCGCTCTGGTATTGCGGGTGGTTGGTGCCGAGGCGCTGCCCCAGTTCAGCCAGCCTGGTTTCCGCCGCGCCCAGGCTCACCTTGAGGTTCTGGATCAGCGAATTGGTGGCGACGTCGGGCGATTCGGCCGACTGCGTGCCTTGTGCCATGCTGCGGCGCGAGGCCGCTTCCATGCTTTGGCCCTGGGCCGCGACCAGCTGCGCCGACAGGTCGTTCAGGCGATTCGATTCCACGTCCAGGCGGTTGTCGACACTGACGATGCCATGTTCCTGCTGGTATTTCGACAGACGGCTCTGTGCCGCTTCGACGTTGTCGCGCAGCGCCTTGGTCTGCTCGTTGAAGTAGGCGGACGCCTTCTTCAAAGGATCGACCTTGAGCTGGATGGTGGCGCGCTGATACTGGTCGGCGAAGGCGTTGGCCACGGCGGTGACGAACTGCGGATCGCTGCCCTTGAAGCCGATCTCGATGACGCTGCTCTCGCGCGAGGGCACGATTTCCAGCTTGTTCAGCAACAGGTCGGCCAGCCAGTCCTGGATCGAACCGATGCCGTGAGTGGCCTCGTTGAACTGGGCGATGACAGCCGGGCTTTCCGCCAGCTTCAGCTGGTCGACCACGCGGCGCGCCACGTTCATGCTGGTGATGATGTCGACCTGGGTCGCCATATAACCCGGCAGCAGCTGGCTGGGCATGGCCAGGCCGGTCAGCGGATCGACGCCCTTGTAGTTCAACAGCAGCGAGGTCGACGCTTTATACGTCTTGGGCAGCAATTTGCTGACCACCACCGTCGCGGTGACCGTCACCAGCAAGGTAATCAGAAATATCCACTTTCGCGCGCGCAAAATTAGGAAAAACTGGGAAAAATTCATGGCCACTCTCTTTAAAAATTACGAAGGCTAAGCAACGACGGCGTGGCCGGCGTCAGAACAGGCTTTCTTTAACATAGATGACGTCATCCACCTGTACCAGGTCGTCCTGCTTGGCTTCGATGACTTGCAACACGCCCTTGGCGTCGCGGCGCTTGATACGGATGCCGCGCTCGGTGCCGCGCGGGGTCAGGCCGCCGCCGGTGCTCAGTGCCTGCAGCAGCGTCATCTGGCGTTCCAGGCGGAACGTGCCCGGACGCTGGACTTCGCCGTAGATGTAGAAGCGCGGAGCGCGCTCGACGTACAGGATGTCGCCGCCCACGACTTCGAAATCGCGGGTGAAGTCGGTGCCGCGCACCATGTCGACCACATCGATCGTCTCCTTGGTGGTGGTGCCGTTGCGCTTGCGGATCAGGCTGACGGTGTCGGCGCCCTCGGCGCCCAGGCCGCCGGCCAGGGCCAGCATGTCCATCAGGGTGCGCTTGCCTTCGATCGGATAACGGCCCGGGCGGTTTACCTGGCCGAGCACCGACACCTGGGCGCTTTGCAGCGAGGTCACCAGCAGATTGACCTGGGCCTTGCGGATGAAGCCACCGGTTTCCAGCATCGAGCCGATCTTCTTCTCCGCCGCGGCGGCGGTGAGCCCGCCCACTTCGACGGTGCCGATCAGCGGGAAGGTAATCGTCCCCGCTTCGCTGACGCGCGTTTCCAGCGTCAAGTCCTGGTTGCCGTAGACCGACACCTTGACCACATCGCCCGCGCCCAGCAGCACGTCGGCCGCACCGGCCGTCTGTGCCAACAAAGCCAGCATGCCAGCCATCACCCACATTGCAAGTCGCTTCATGATTTGCCCATTTCCGTTTAAATTCTGATTATAAAAACACTACTGCTTACTTCAAACCCGCCACGCCACGGGCATTGGCGTCCGCCTCGCTCGACGCGGACGCGGATGCGGCGGCGGCAGGCGCCGGGGCGCTGGCCGATGCCGAGGCGCTGGCCGGTGCGGCCGCCTTGTCCAGATACTCGATCTTGGCCGCGGCACGCAGGCGCGCCAGTTCGGCGTCGGCGGCGGCCTTGGTCTTCTTGTTGAACAAGAACTGGGCGATCTGGTTCTCGGACGCCGCCAGGGTCTGCGGCGCATCCTTGATCTCGCTGATCTGGATCAGCAGGCTGCGCTCGTTCTCCTTGATGATGAACAGCTGGCCTTTCGGCAGCGACAGCAGCTTGGAGCCCAGTTCAGGCGGCAGATCCGCGGTCGTGCGGGCGATCTGCGCGCGGCTGTAGCTCACCTTGTTGGTGTCGAGCCAGGCGGCCACTTCCTCCAGCGACTTGGCGCTGTCCATCGCCGCCTTCAGCGCCGGCGTCATCGCATTGGTGGCGATGACCAGTTCCTTCATGTCGATCTGCTTGCGCTGGGAGAAGAACTCCGGGTGCTCGTTGAAGTAAGCCGTGATCTCTTCCTTGGTGGGCTTGGCGACGGCGCCCACACGTTTTTGCATATAAGCCTGGGCAATCACCAGCGCCTTGGCGCGCTCGACCGCCTGCACCACGCGGGGATCACGGTCCAGCTTTTCCTTGGCCGCTTCATTGAGCAACAATTGACGGTCGACCAGCGAGTCCAGCAACTGCTTCTTGGCCGCTTCCTGCTGGGCCGGCTGGACGTTGGCGCGCTGCAATTCCTCGTTCAGCTGGGTGATCGTGATTTCCTCGCCATTGACGCTGACCAGCGACTGGCCTGGCTTCTTATCCTTGCTGCCGCCGCAAGCGGACAGTCCGGCGGCCGCGATCAACATCACGGCGGCGCACAGCGCGCGCTTATTCAATGGGACACCTTTGCCTGCGACAAGACCGGTAATAGCATTCAAAATTATTCCTTCCAAGTACATTCGAAAAAGCGGGCAGCGTCCAGGCCCGACACCAGAGTGTGAGCATTATAAAGAATGACACTTAATTTAGCGTTAGACAACCCTGTTTATTTTTACATCCGCCACAACATACTTGCTCCCCACCAAGATCAGTGGGCGTTTTCCCGCTGGGCAACCACCAGCACGGTGCGCACGATGATCCACAAATCCAGCAACAGCGACCAGCGGCGCAGGTAGTCGAGGTCGTACTGGATGCGCGCCTCCATCTTGTCCAGGGTCGCGGTTTCGCCGCGCAGGCCGTTGACCTGGGCCCAGCCGGTGATGCCGGGCTTGACCTTGTGGCGCAGCATGTATCCCTTGATCAGCTTGCGGTATTGCTCGTTGTGGGCCACCGCGTGCGGACGCGGGCCGACGATACTCATGCGCCCTTGCAGCACATTAATGAATTGTGGCAACTCGTCAAGCGAGCTCTTGCGTAAGAATGCGCCGACCCGCGTGACCCGCTGGTCGTTCTTGGTCGCCTGCACCACCTTGTTGCCGTCCTCGCTGACCGTCATCGAGCGGAATTTGTACACGATGATTTCCTCGCCGTACAAGCCATAGCGCCGCTGGCGGAAGATGGCCGGGCCCGGCGAAGTGAGCTTGACGCACATGCCGATGACCAGCATGAACGGCAGCAGGCCGATCAGGATCAGCGTCGCCAGCAGGATATCGCTGCACCGCTTGACCATGCTGTTGAATCCCGTGAACGGGGTTTCGCAGATGGCGATGACCGGCATGCCGCCGACATTGTCGAAGCGGGCTTGCATCAGGTCGAAAATGTAGATATCCGGCAAGAAATACACCGACGCCGTGGTGTCCTGCAATTCATCGACCAGCTTGCGGATGCGCGGCTGCGCCGAAATCGGCTGGCTGATGAAGATCATCTTGATGTTGTTTTCCCGGACAAAACCGGGAATGTCGACCATCTTGCCCAGCATCGGGTGCTGCATGCCCGGCGGGCGGCGGTCTTCCGTGCGGTCGTCGAAGAAACCGCGCACCGCCATGAACAGGTTGGGGTTTTTTTCTATCGTCGAGGCGAATTTAAGGCCGACATCATTGGCGCCGACGATGATCACCGAACGCACCTCGCTGGCGTTGCCAGGGGAGCTGCCCAGCTTGCGCATGGCCAGGTGGCCGATCAACAGCAGGAAAGGCGTCACGACAAACCAGGACAGCACCAGGCGCGTGTTGTAATGGCGGGTCAGGCCGCTGGCCACGCCCAGGAAAATCAGGATCGCCGCCGAAATGCACCAGCCGACCAGGACGTCGCGCGCGTATGCCCACATGCGTCCGCTGCGCCAGGTGCGATACGGATCGACGTGCTGGTATACCGACGACGTCACGAAGTACGACAGCGTCATCAGGATCAAGTCATAGCCAGTAAACGGCAGGCCTAAGACCACGGAAAGCAGGTACAGCGCCCCCATGATCAGCAGCGGATCCAACACCCGCTGGAAAAACGAAATTAATGGAATATCGTTGACGGTCATATTTTTCTTTTTAGAACTGGATGCTGCCACTCAACGAAATCGTGTTGGCCAGGTAGCTGTTGGTGCCGACCAGCGGGCTGCCGGAACGACGCTGGCGGTTGGCGTTGAGGCTGAGCTGCGAATGCTGGGTCGGCATATAGGTCAGGCCAGCCTGCAGCGAGCTGCTGCTGTCGTTGGCGCCGGGCGGCAGCTGGGCGCCGCTGGCGGCGTTGAAATCGCGCCGCTCCCGCAGCACGCGCGCGGTGGCCATGATCTTGCTGGTCAGATCCCAGGAAGCGGCGGCGCTGGCCCCCTTGTTCAGGCTGTTATTCACCAGCGTGCCCTCGACCGCCTCGTACACGCGCCAGCCGGCGAACGTCAGGTGCAGGCGCGAGGCCGGCGACCAGATGAAGGTGGCGCGGCCGGCCGGCCCCTTGGAATCGCGCGTGGTGAAGGCGACGTGCGTGCGGCGGGTGTAGCCGCCCAGCAGTTGGAACTGCGTGGTGGCGCTGAACACCCAGTTGATGTTGGCGTTGATCTCATCCTGCTGGTAGGCGTTGTCGAACAGCAGGCCGCCGCCGGTAAACCGCTGCAATTCATAGCTGCCGCGCACGCGGCGCAACAGTATCCCGACCCGCGACGCGCTGGAGGCGAGGAAGTCCAGGCCGGCGTCGGTCGTGTCCTCGGTGCGGTTGTTGAAGCGTTGCACCGACAGGTCGTATTCGTAGCGGTTGCGGTCGAAACCGGCGTGCACCCGCCAGCTCGGATGGAACAACCAGCCGGCATCGGCGTATTCGTGGCGCTGGATGCGCAGGTTGCGCTCGGTCGAATGGTAGTCGGTGAATGGCGTCAGCGTTTGCACATAGCCCACGCCGGCGTGGCCGTCCACATGGCTGCCGATGCGCCAGTGCAGGTCGGCCAGGTAGTCGCGGCCATCGTAGTTGAAACTGTCGTAGTGCGCGAAGGTGACCTTGGACGCCTTGACGTGGCCGGTCAGTTCCTGGCGGCCGATCGGCCGCTCGAACAGGGCGCCTACCTGCAACTGCCGCATATCATCGCTGCGCGGCCCCGAAAAACCGGGAATATTGTCATCCAAACGCAACAAATTATCGTCATGGGTGTACGTGGCGGCAATAAACGGGTGGATCGTGTCGCTCAGTTCGGCGTGCGCCGGCACCGCGGCCAGGCCGAGCAAGGCCAGCGACAACATACTCAGCATGGGCCGTTTACCGCTTGAAATAGTTTGGACAGGGCTAGGCATTATCGTTTTCTTTTGTGTGATCAATGTATTACTACAGAATATTACCAATAAGTCCACTGGCCGGTCAGTACCACCCACCCGCCCAGCACGCCATTGGTAACCCCGTGCGCGACGATGGGCGCCCATAAATTACGACTACGCATATACAGCAGACTGTAGGCCGCGCCGGCAACGATGCCGGCAAACCATAAATTGTGTTCGATGCCGAACAGCACCACGGAAATCGCCACGGCTTTCACACCGACGCGCGCCGGATCCTGGCGCATGAAATCGCCATCGGCGATCCAGCGCATCAGGAACGAGCGCCAAAACAATTCCTCCATGACCGGCACCACCAGTGCCGCGCCGGCGATGCGCAAGGCCACCAGCAGCCAGTCGATGCGCCCGCCGTTGCGCGGATCGAAACCGGCCGAGCTGCCGACCTGCATCCAGCTCGCGTCGAGGTTAATCCACAGCACCAGCACCAGCAAGCCTGCCGCGACCGCCAGCAAAGCCGTGCCCCAGCCCAGCCGCCAGTCGCGCAATTCCTCGTAATCGCGCCAATACCATGCCAGCACCGCCACCACCGCTCCGATTTTGACCGGATATAGCCAGCGCAGTTCCTCCTTGCCCAGGCCATACCGCTCGGCCATGTCGGCAATGAAGATAAATGCGAGATAGACAAAAAAAGGCAGGACCCGGCGCAACGCCGCCGGTTCAAACACTGCCGTCGCCCCCCCCGGCTGCGGCGCGCGGCCGCGGCAACGGCGGCGAGGAAAACGGCGTGATGAAAGCGTAGCGCATGCGAGTCCCGTGTTTGCGGTGGAAAAAGAAAATTGCCGGCGTCCAACGTCAGCTCAAAACCATGCACATACTACAATAAAACGGCGCTTCGTTGTTGCTACCGTGCGCACCTAGCCACGGGTGGCGGACTCGATCGCCTCCCAGCGTTCCAGCGCCGCCAGCAGCTCACCCTCGATCGCTTCCATGCGGCCATTGACGCGCTTGGCCTCGGCCGCATTTTTCTTGTAGAAGTCCGGGTCGGACAGTTGCAGCGCCAGCGCGGTCTGCTCGTCCTCGAGGCGGGCGATCAGCGCCGGCAGCTCGTCGAGCTCGCGCTGCTCCTTGAAGCTGAGCTTGCGCTGCTTGGCCGCCGCAGGCGCTGCGGTCGGGGCCGGCGCCGGGGCCGGTTCAGCCTTGGCGGGAGCCTTGACCGGCGCGGCCACCGTGCGCACGCGCTCCCAGTCGGTGTAGCCGCCGACGAATTCGCGCCACTTGCCCTCGCCTTCGGCGACCACCACCTGAGTCACCACGTTGTCCAGGAAGGTGCGGTCGTGGCTGACCAGGAACACGGTGCCGGTGTATTCCTCCAGCAGCTCCTCCAGCAATTCCAGGGTGTCGATGTCGAGGTCGTTGGTGGGTTCGTCCAGCACCAGGCAGTTGGCCGGCTTGGCGAACAGGCGGGCCAGCAGCAGGCGGTTGCGCTCGCCGCCGGACAGCGACTTGACCGGCGAGCGGGCGCGTTCCGGCGCGAACAGGAAGTCGCCCAGGTAGCTCATCACGTGCTTGCGCTGGCCGTTGATCTCGACCCAGTCGCTGCCGGGCGCGATGGTGTCCATCAGGCTGGCTTCCTCGTTGAGCTGGGTGCGCATCTGGTCGAAATACGCCACCTGCAGCTTGGTGCCCAGGCGGGCGACGCCGCTGTCGGGCGCCAGTTCGCCGAGGATCATTTTCAGCAGCGTGGTCTTGCCGGCGCCGTTGGCGCCGATCAGGCCGACCTTGTCGCCGCGCAGGATGGTGCCGGTGAAGTCGCGCACGATGACGCGCTCGCCGAAACTCTTGCTGACGTTCTCCAGCTCGGCGACGATCTTGCCGGAGCGTTCACCGGCCGTCACCTCCAGCTTGACCTGGCCCTGCTGCTCGCGGCGGGCGGCGCGCTGCAGGCGCAGCGCCTCCAGGCGGCGCACACGTCCTTCGTCACGCACCCGACGGGCCTTGACGCCCTTGCGTATCCACACCTCCTCCTGCGCCAGGAACTTGTCGAACTTGGCGTTCTCCACTTCCTCGTTTTCCAGCTGCTCGGCCTTGCGGCTCTGGTAGGTGGTGAAATTGCCGGGATAGGACAGCAGACGGCCGCGGTCCAGCTCGATGATGCGGGTCGCGACGTTGTCCAGGAAGGAGCGGTCGTGGGTGATGAACAGCACACTGCCCTTGAAATCGCGCAGCAAACCTTCCAGCCACATGATGGAGGTGAAGTCGAGGTGGTTGGTCGGCTCGTCGAGCAGCAACACGTCCGGCGCCGACACCAGCGCGCGCGCCAGCGCCACGCGCTTCTGCATGCCGCCCGACAGCGTCTTCATCTGCATGCCGGCGCTGAGGTTCAGGCGGTCCAGCACGGTCTCGACCTTGTTCTGCAGGCTCCAGGCGTCGGCCGCGTCGAGCTTGACCTGGATGTCGTGCATGCGTTCCATGACGGCGTCGTCATTGCCCTGGCCGAACTGGCCGGTCAGCGCGTCGTATTCCTTGAGCAGGTCCTGCAAGTCGCCCATGCCGGACGCCACGGCGTCGAACACGCTCATTTCCGGGTCGAACACCGGCTCCTGCTCGACATAGGCGATCTTCAGCCCCTGCTGCATGACCAGCAGGCCGTCGTCCAGTTTGAAGCGGCCGGAAATGATTTTCAGCAGCGACGATTTGCCGGTGCCGTTGCGTCCGATCAGGCCGACGCGTTCGCCGGTTTCCAGCGAGAATTCAGCATGATCGAGGAGCGCGACGTGGCCGAACGCCAGTTGCGCTGAGGAAAGAGAGATGACTGCCATAGTAGAATGAAGAGATCGAAGCGCGCTGCGTGATGCGGGCCCGCCGATTTAGGTGAGTAAAGCACGCATTGTACCGATAGTCGGCGCAGGCGCGCCATTTATTGCGGCCACGACGGCCCGGCGCGTCGCAATGATCGCTGCCACGGCCGGGCGGGCGCCCGGCCGCGCTGCCAGTTGGCGCTCAGCCGCGGCGGCGGCGGGCCGCCACGCCCAGGCAGGCCAGGCCGGCCAGCAACATGGCGTAGGTGTCCGCCTCGGGCACCGCCGAGGTCAGCTCGAAGCGCGTGTCGGAGGTCCAGCGCATGGTGGAATCGGTGACGCCGGTAGGGGTCACCAGATACCGGTATTCCTGGTCATAGGTCTTGATCACCGAGCCGCGGGAAACGAAACCTTCCGGGTCGCTGGACTTCATCCACGTGCCGAACTTGAGGGCGCCTTGTTTATAGGAGAAATCCGACAGACCGCAGGAGAAATAAGGAATGCCGGGATTGGCGCAATTGGCGTATTGCACGCCGTCGACCATGAAGCTGGAGATTTCGCTGCCATCGAGGGAACCGTTGCCGTTGAGATCGCTGCCGACAAAGGCGCCGTTGATCGAATAGCCGGCGTCGAAGGATTGGGTTCCCTCGTTGTAGAAGCCGGTAAAGCTGAAGGTCCACGTCTGGTCCGCAGCTTGGGCCGCAGTGGAACATACCAGTGCGGCAAAAATTGCAAGAATTTTACTTTTCAAGATACCGCTCCCCGATGACGAAATTAGCTAAATAACACGGATAGTATAATGCAAATGAACAAAAGAACAATCCGTATTACACTTTTTGCGGCCAGATGCGGAGGCCGGACTGCGGGGGTGGTATCGCCAACAGGAATCGAACCTGTATCTGATTCTTAGGAGGAACCTGTTCTATCCGTTGAACTATGGCGACACGCTCAGAGAGCCGCCATTGTAGCCGCTATGCCGCGCGGCGCACAGGGAAAAACACGGTCGCCCGGCGTTTTTTTACCAAGCGACCGCCCGGCGCCAGGCGTGGACCCGACTAGTCGCGCGAGGCCGCCAGCAAGGGCTGGATACGCTTCGCGGCGAGTGCATGCGCCAGCTTGTTCCAATGGCCATCCAACGGTTCGAAATCGAACCGTTCATGGCGCCGCTGCCAGTCCTGGGCCAGCGCCGGTTGCATGTCGGCCAGCGCGAACCCACTGTCGCGCACACGCTGCACGATCCACTCGCGGTCGCCGGGCTGCCAGCTCACGCTGCGGGGACTGTCGTGGTAAATCTGTTCGCGGTCGGCATCGATCAGGAAAATAACCTTGCTGCCCTGTTGCGCCGACAGTTGATGCAGTTGGTCAAAATAATAGTCCAGCATCTGGCGGCGTTGCGCGGCTACTGCGGCGGCGTCCGGCACGGCCTGCGGCGTCCGTCGCCGCAGCGATGCCATCTTGGCGCTAAACCAGTTCGGGAACTTCAAGTTGTTGAATGCATAACGCGCCAACGCCGAACGGAACACCAGCGTCTTGGCCTTGGACTCCTGATAGTTGTTGTGCGCCATGCCGACCACGCCGTCGTTGATGACAAAGCCGCTGTGGCCGCGCTGAGGCGCCTCCAGCAAGGTGCTGACGTCATACGCCTCGACAAACAGGATGACGTTTTTCGGATGGAATTTCGGCCCCAGTTCACGCATCAGCTGCAGTGAATCCGCCAGGCCATTGCCTGAGGCCGACGCCGCATAGACGCCGCCGCCCAGTGCCTGGTCCAGCTGCCCCTGCACCGTATCGGGATAGTCCAGCATCAGCGCTTCGATATAGCTGTCGCCCAACACAATGGCCTTGGCGCCATCGCGCATGTCCAGCGAATTATTGAAGCCGTCATGATTGATCTGGCCGCGGCGCGCATTGTCCAAGGCCCAGCCAACGGAGTATGTATAGCGCTGGTCGGGAACGAAGCGGAAATTGGGCGCATCGGCGCTGGTCGGCAGCTTGCGCGGGCCGCTGTTGACCGGCGCCAGCTGCAACACCGCTTCCAGCACGGCCAGGGCAAAGGCAATGCCCAGGAAAAGATAAAATGAAGTTCGCATGCGGCAGTCTAGAAATTGAAGTAGAGGAATTCAGAAGCGCCGCGCGTCTCGCCAATCGTCAGCAGCACCAGACACAGCGCCAACGACGCGCCCAGCACAAACGCCCCGAGCCGCGCGCCGAGTTTGGCTTCGCGCTCGCGCAGCAGGCCGCGCCCCAGCACTTGGTAGGCGTTGGGCAGGCAGAACGCCACCAGCGCGCAGACCACCAGCCAGCCGCCGCACGCCTTCACGTTCATGAGACGGTTGACGCCCAGCTCCGCCACGCCGGCGGATGCAAGGTAGGTGCCGTGCCACATGGCCCGCAATACCTGCAGCGCGATCTCGATGGAATTGGCGCGGAAGAACACCCAGCCCAGCACCACGGCCATAAAGGTGGCCAGCGCGCCGGCCACCTTCAGGCCGGGCCACTGGCGCTCTCCCAGCAAGCGCCGCAGGCCGTGGTTGATCGCCAGATAAAGGCCATGCAGCCCGCCCCAGACCAGGAAGGTCCAGTTCGCGCCGTGCCAGAGGCCGCCAAGCAGCATGGTGATCATCAGATTGATGTAGCGCTGCGCGCCGCCGCGGCGGTTGCCGCCCAGCGGGATGTAGAGGTAGTCGCGCAGGAAGGTCGACAGGGTGATGTGCCAGCGCCGCCAGAAGTCGATGATCGAGGTCGAACGGTACGGCGAATTGAAATTGATCGGCAAGATGATGCCGAACATATAGGACAGCCCATAAGCCATGTCGGAATAGGCCGAGAAATCAAAATACAGCTGGAACGTATAGGCCAGCGCGCCAGCCCAGGCCTCGAGCTGGGTGAGGTGGTCAAAATGCAGGTCGAACACCGGCGCCACGTAGCGCGCCACGCCGTCGGCGAGTATCACCTTCTTGAACAGGCCGGCGGTGAAGAACAACATGCCGACCGCCAACCGTCCCTGCGTGAACCGATGCGACTCCGGTTGGTCGAACTGCGGCATCATGTCCTTGTGATGCAGGATGGGACCGGCGATCAAATGCGGGAAATAGGTCACGAACAGGCCGTAGTTTTCCGGCCGATACTCGCGCACCTTGCCCTGGCGGCTGTCGACCAGATAGGCGATCTGCGTAAAGGTAAAGAACGAAATGCCGATCGGCAGCGCGATCGGCGCCACCTCGTTGGGTACACCGGTCAGGGCCGCGAGGTTGTTGAGGAAGAAGTTAAAGTACTTGAAGAAAAACAGCACGCCCAGGTTCAGCGCCACGCCGAGGATCAGCCAATTCCCGGCGGCATGCGATTGACCGCGCTCGACGTGGCGGGAAATATGGCGGCCCAGCGTAAAGTTACCCATCACGGACAGCGCCAGCAGTGGCAGGTAGCGCACGTCCCAATAGCAGTAGAAAGCCACCGATGCCGCCATCAGGAACACCGTTGACGCACGCAGCGAGTATTTCGATAACTGGAAATAAGCTAGCAGAGCCAGCGGCAGGAAGACCAGAAAGAAAGGAAATGAATTAAACAGCACGTCTAGCCTATTCTTGGACAGGAATCGGCGCCTCGGTCTTGGCCGGGCGTTCAGGAACATCGGTTATGGTAAACTATAATTTATAATCTACCAACACTGATAAGTAACGTTACCTGGCCCGTCCGCACGGATCGGCGCCCCGTTATCCGGGCGGCACCACCGCCGTCACCTCGATCTCCACCCGCGCCCGGTCCTCCACCAGGCCGGCCACCTGCACCGCCGTCATGGCCGGGAAATGCAGGCCGACGATCTCGCGGTAGGCCACGCCGACCTCCTTGTAGGCGCCCACATATTCCTTTTTATCGAGCACGTACCACGTCATGCGCACGATGTGCTCGGGCCGCGCGCCCGCCTCGGCCAGCACCTCGACCACGTTCTGCAGCGCCTGCCGCACCTGGCCGGCGAAATCATCGGTGTGGAACACGCCCTGCCCGTCCCAGCCTATCATGCCGCTGACGCAGACCAGGCGTCCGCTGGCGGCCACGCCGTTCGAGTAGCCACGCGGCCGCGCCCAGCCCGGCGGTTGAAGAAATTCCATCATGCTTCCTTAGTGTTGGCCGCGCGCAGCAGTTCGCGCGCGATGATCAGTTGCTGGACTTCGGTGGCGCCCTCGTAGATGCGCAGCGCGCGGATCTCGCGGTACAGGCGCTCGACCGGCTGCTCGCTGACCACGCCCAAGCCGCCGAACATCTGCAGCGCGGCGTCGATCACCTGCTGCGCCGTTTCGGTGGCCGTCATCTTGGCCATCGCCGCTTCCTTGGTGACGCGGTTATTCCCCCCTCCCTGGTCGCGCTGCCAGGCGGCGCGGTAGGTGAGCAGCGCGGCGGCGTCGATGCCGGTCGCCATCTGCGCCAGCTTCGCCTGCGTCATCTGGAAATCGGACAGCACCTGGCCGAACATCTTGCGCTGCGTGGCGTGCGCCAGCGCCTCGTCCAGCGCGCGCCGCGCGAAGCCCAGCGCCGCCGCCGCCACCGAGGTGCGGAACACGTCCAGCGTGGACATCGCCACCTTGAAGCCCTGCCCCGCCTCGCCGATGCGCTGCGCGACCGGCACGCGGCAATCGCGGAACACCAGCCGTGCCAGCGGGTGCGGGGCGATCACCTGGATACGCTCGGCGATTTCGAAGCCCGGCGTTTGGGCGTCGACGATGAAGGCAGTGATGCCGCGCGCGCCCGGCTGTTCGCCGGTGCGCGCGAACACCACGTAGAAATCGGCGATGCCGCCGTTGGAGATCCAGGTCTTCTCGCCGTTGAGCACATAGTGGTCGCCGTCGCGCACCGCCGCGCACTGCATGGCGGCGACGTCGGAACCGGCCTGCGGCTCGGACAGCGCGAAGGCGGCGATGGCCTCGCCGCGCGCCACGCGCGGCAGGTAGGCGTCGCGCTGTGCCGCCATACCGTGCAGGCTGATGGCGCCCGAGCCCAGGCCCTGCATGGCGAAGGCGAAATCAGCCAAGCCGTTGTGGCGCGCCAGCGTCTCGCGAATCAGGCAGATGGCGCGGGTATCGATGCCTGCGCCCTCGGCGCCGGCGATGGCGTGCGCGAGCCAGCCGCCTTCGCCCAGCTGACGCACCAGCTGGCGGCAGGCCGCGTCGACGTCGGCTTCATGCTGCTGGCCGATGTGCTGCGCGGCCCAGGCATCGAGCTCGCGCTCCAGCTGCGCATGGCGGGCGTCGAAGAATGGCCATTCAAGGTAAGTCTTGTCGCTCATCAGTCGCCTTCGAATTCCGGTTTTTGCTTGGCCACGAAGGCATGGTAGGCGCGATGAAAATCGTTGGTCGCCATGCAGATCGCCTGCGCCTGCGCTTCCGCTTCGATGGCTTCGTCCACGCCCATGTTCCACTCCTGCTGCAGCATCTTCTTGGTCATGCCGTGGGCGAAGGTCGGGCCGTCGGCCAGGCCTTGCGCGAAGGCGCGCGCGGCGTCGAGCAGCGCTTCCGGTTCGTGCAGGCTGTTGAAGAAGCCCCAGCGCTCCGCCTCGGCGCCGGACATCGAGCGGCCCGTGTACAGCAGCTCGGCCGCGCGGCCCTGGCCGATCACGCGCGGCAGCAAGGCGCAGGCGCCCATGTCGCAGCCGGCCAGGCCCACCCGCGTGAACAGGAAGGCGGTCTTGCTGCGCGCCGTGCCGAGGCGGATGTCCGACGCCAACGCCAGAATCGCGCCGGCGCCGGCGCAGATGCCGTCGACCGCGGCCACGATGGGCTGCGGGCAGGCGCGAATGGCTTTCACCAGATCGCCCGTCATGCGCGTGAAGGCCAGCAGGCCGGGCATGTCCAACTTGGTCAGCGGACCGATGATGTCGTGCACGTCGCCGCCGGAGCAGAAGTTTTCGCCGGCGCCGGTGATCACTATGGCCTTGACGTCGTCCGCGTAGGCGAGCGCGCGGAACAGGTCGCGCAGCTCGGCGTAGGAGTCGAAGGTCAACGGATTTTTGCGCTCGGGGCGATTGAGCGTCAGCGTGGCGACGCCGCCGCTGACTTCAAACAGAAAATGGCTGGCCTGATAATCGGCCAGCGCGGCGCGGTTGCCGGGCAGTTGCTGCGCTTCGCCGGGAAGATATCGCATGGTGTGGTTCCTTATTTTTCGTCCGAGGCGTTCAGGTGCTGCTTCATCTGCGACAGCAGGTCGATCAACTGGTTCTTGTCGGCGCCGGACATGTCCTGCAGCAGCTCGGCGATCCAGCCTTCGTGTTCGGCGGCCATGGTGGCGAAGGCCTTGCGGCCGGCCGCTGTCAGCTTGACGCTGTAGGCGCGGCCGTCCTTCGGGTCCGGCACGCGCACCACCAGTTTTTCCTGCTCCAGCTGGTCGGTGATGCCGGTGATGTTCCCGCCGGTGACCATCATGCGCTTGGACAGCTCGCCCATGCGCAGGCCTTGCGGGTAGCGCTCCAGCTGCGCCATCAGGTCGAAGCGCGGCAAGGTGATGCCGAAGCTGGCGCGCAACCGGCTGCGGATTTCGTTTTCGATCTTGACGGTGCAGGACAACATGCGCAGCCAGAGCTTGAGCGATTGATGGTGGTCCTGCGTCAGGCGGCTGGCCAGGTCGAGCACCGGCGCCTCACCGTCCTCGATGGGGTTTTGATTGTCGTCGTTCTCTGAAAATGGTGGCATAGCTTCCTCGTGCTTCACATTACTTCGCCGCCGGCGACGGCGACGGATTGTCCATTCATGGCGCCCGCTTCGGGCAGGCAAAGCCAGGCCACGGCGCTGGCGACTTCCTCGCTTTGCACCAGCCGCTTCTGCGGATTGCCGGCGGCCAGTTCGGCGCGCGCTTCATCTTCGCTGCGGCCGGTCTTGGCGACGATGTTGGCGACCGCTTCGCGCACAATGTCGGTTTCGGTGTAGCCGGGGCAGACGGCGTTGACCGTCACGCCCTTGGTGGCCACCTCCAGCGCCAGCGCGCGCGTCAGGCCGACCACGCCGTGCTTGGCGGCGACGTAGGCGGACACGTAACGATAGCCTACCAGCCCCGCCGTCGATGCGACGTTGACGATGCGGCCCCACCCTGCCTCGATCATACCGGGCAGCGCGGCCTGGGTGCAGTGGAAGGTGCCGGTGAGGTTCACGTCCAGCATGCGCTGCCACAGCGCGGCGTCGGTCTTGCCGAACGGCGCCGGGACGGCCTGGCCGGCGTTGTTGACCAGGATATCGATGCGGCCGAAGCGTTCGACGGCGCCGGCAAAGCCGCTGCGCACCGATTCTTCATCGGTGACGTCCAGCACTTGCATCGCGACCGCGCCACCCGTGGGCGCGGCGATGGCGTTCATGGAGTCGACGGCGGCCACCAAGGCCTGCGCATCGCGCCCCGCCAGCGTGACGCGCGCGCCGCGCAACAGCAAGGCTCGCGCGCAAGCGGCGCCGATGCCGCGAGCGCCACCGGTTACAAACGCGTGCTTGCCACTTAGCGGCAAGCCGGCCGTGCTGGCTCCGGCTCCGGCTCCGGCGCCCGCGCCCTGGACTGCGCCGGCGCCTGCGACCGCGCTGGCCCCGGTGCCCGCGCCGGCGCCCCCCGCTGCCACTGCCGCCGCGCCATGGGCCGAGGCGGAACCCGGCGCCAGGCAGGCGTCGCGCGCCGAAGGCTTCTTGGTTTCGCTCATTGCCTCACCCTTCCAGCAGCTTAGCCGCGACCTGCTGCGGCGTGAGGCCGGTATTGGCCGCAGCCAGTTGGCGTTCGCGTTCGAGATTGCGTTCCAGCTGCTGCTTGGCCGGCAGGTACTGCTTGGGCCAGGCGACGCCGGAATAGCCGATCTTCGCCGCCTCCGCCAGCGTCCATGCCGGATTGGCCAGATGCGGGCGGCCGACTGCGCACAGGTCGGCGCGGCCGGCGGCGATGATGCCGTTGGCGTGATCGGCCTCGAAGATCGAGCCGACGGCGATCGCGCCTATGTCGGCCTCGTTGCGGATGCGGTCCGCGAACGGCGTCTGGAACATGCGGCCATAGACCGGCTTTTCCTGCTTGCTGACCTGGCCCGACGAGCAGTCGATCATGTCGGCGCCGGCGGCCTTGAACAGCCGGGCGATCAGTACCGCGTCGTCCGGCGTGATGCCGCCTTCGACCCAGTCGTGCGCGGAGATGCGTACGCTCATCGGCTTGTGCTGCGGCCATGCGGCACGCATCGCGGCGAACACGCGCAGCGGATAGCGGCAGCGGTTCTCCAGGCTGCCGCCGTATTCGTCGCCGCGCTCATTGGTCAGCGGCGAGATGAAGGACGACAGCAGGTAGCCGTGCGCGCAATGCAGCTCCAGCCAGTCAAAGCCCGCTTCGTCGGCCGACAGCGTGGCGCGCACGAAGTCGGCTTCAATGCGGTCCATGTCGGGCAGCGTCATGGCGCGCGCGGTTTGCGATATGCCCGCCAGGTACTGCTGCGGCGAGGCGGAGACCAACGGCCAGTTGCCCTTGTCCAGCGGCTGGTCGATGCCATCCCACATGGCGCGGGTCGAGCCCTTGGCGCCGGCGTGGCCTAGTTGCAGCGCGATCCGGGCGTCGCTGTGCTGGTGGACGAAATCGACAATGCGCTTCCAGGCTTGCGTGTGCTCCGGCGCGTACATGCCGGGACAGGCCGGCGTGATGCGCGCATCGGCCGATACGCAAGTCATTTCGGCGAACACCATCGCCGCGCCGCCCAACGCGCGCGCGCCGAGGTGGGCCAGGTGATAGTCGCCGGCGATGCCATCCACCGCGCTGTATTGCGCCATCGGCGAAACCACGATGCGGTTTTTCAGAACGAGGTCGCGGACTTTGAACGGCGTGAACATCGGCGGCGGCGCCGCGTGCGCTGGCGGGAGGCCGGATTGCGGCAGCGGCGACGGCTGGCCGGATCGCGGTGGCGCCAGGCCAGTTTGCATTGGCGGCACGCCGGCTTGCTTGCAGGCGCGGTCGGCGAACCAGCGCTCGTAGTCCGCCACGTAGGCCGCATCGCGCAGGCGCAGGTTCTCGTGCGACAGGCGCTGGCTGCGCGTCAGCATCGAGTACGCGAACTGCGGCGCTTCCATCGCTGTGTAGCGCTCGACGTTTTCGAACCACTCCATCGAGTTGCGGGCCGCGCTTTGCAACTTGATGACCTCCACCGCACGCACCGACTGATACGCCGCCAAAGCGGTAGCGGCGTCGGCGTGCTGACCGAAGCAGCGCGCCAGTTCGATCGCGTCCTCCAGCGCCAGCTTGGTGCCGGAGCCGATCGAATAGTGCGCCGAGTGCGCGGCGTCGCCCATCAACACCACCGGCACATCGCCGTTCCAATGCACCCACTGGCCGCAGACGATGCGCGGGAACTTGATCCACATGCCGGAGCCGCGCAGGTGCGCGGAATTGGACATCAAGCCGTGGCCGTCCAACTGGTCCGCGAACAGCTGCTCACAATACGCGATGGACTGCTCCGCGCTCATCTCCTCCAGCCCCGCCGCTCGCCACACCGATTCCGGCGTCTCGACGATGAAGGTCGAGGTGTCGCCGTCGTACTGGTAGATGTGCGCCTGGAACCAGCCGTGCTCCGTCTGTTTGAAGGCGAAGGTGAAGGCGTCGAACTTCTTGCGCGTGCCCAGCCACACAAAGCGGCACTGACGCGCTTCGATCTGCGGCTGGTAGCTGTCCGCGTAACGCGTGCGGGTGCGGCTGTTCAAGCCGTCGGAGGCGATGACCAGGTCGGCGCCGTAGCGGGCGGCGATTTCCTGGTCGTCCGCCACCTCGGTCTCGAACACCAGCGACACGCCCAGCTCCTCGCAGCGCTGCTGCAGGATGTTGAGCAGGCGCTTGCGACCGATGCCGCAGAAACCGTGGCCGCCGGACGTGACCTTCTCGCCCTTGAAGAAGACGTCGATATCGTCCCAGTGATTGAACGACTGCAGGATCACGCGCGCGGTGGCCTCGTCGGAGTTCATCAGGTTGCCCAGCGTCTGATCGGAGAACACCACGCCCCAGCCGAAGGTATCGTAGGGACGGTTGCGCTCCACCACCGTGATCTGGTGGGACGGGTCCTGCTTCTTCATCAACAGGCTGAAATACAGGCCGGCGGGGCCGCCGCCTATGCAAACGATATTCATGCGATTCTCTTTATTCGGTTCGCAGCTTGAAGCGCTGCAGCTTTCCGGTTTCGGTGCGCGGTAGCGCCGTCAGATAGCGGATCGAGCGTGGATACTTGTACGGCGCGATCTGTCCTTTGACAAACTCCTGCAACTGCGCCGTCATTTCCTCCGACGCCTCGTGGCCCGGCTTGAGCACCACATGCGCTTCGACGATCTGCCCGCGTTCCTCATCCGCCCTGCCGGTCACGCCGCATTCGGCGACGGCGGGATGGCGCAGCAGCGCGTCCTCCACCTCCGGGCCGGCGATGTTGTAGCCGGCCGAGATGATCATGTCGTCGGTGCGCGAGCGGTAGTAAAAATAGCCGTCGGCGTCCATCTCGTAGGCGTCGCCGGTGAGGTTCCAGCCATTGAGCACGTAGTCGCGCTGGCGCTCGTCGGCCAGGTAGCGGCAGCCGGTCGGCCCCTTCACCGCCAGCCTGCCGATCACGCCCGGCCCGACCGGGTTGCCGTCGTAGTCCAGGATGCAGGCCTGGTAGCCGGGCACCGGTTTGCCGGTGGCGCCGGGCCGTATCTGGTCGCCGGAGGCCGAGATGAAGATGTGCAGCAGTTCGGTCGCGCCTATGCCGTCGATCATCGCCAGCCCGGTGGCTTGGCGCCAGCTCTCGCGCGTTGCCAGCGGCAGCGCTTCGCCGGCGGAGACGGACTTCCGCAGGCTGGCGATGTCGTATTTGCCGGCCAGCGGCGCCATTTGCCGGTAGAAGGTCGGCGCGGTGAAGCAGACCGTGGCCCGGTATTTTTCTATCGCCTGCAGCAGCGTTTCCGGCGTCAGCTTTTCCAGCAGGACGGCGGTCGCGCCCACGCGCAGCGGAAACAGCAGCAGGCCACCGAGGCCGAAGGTAAAGGCCAGCGGCGGCGTGCCGATGAAAACGTCGTCGGGCTGCGATGCCAGCACCGAGCGCGGGAAGCAGTCGCAGATCGCCATCACGTCGCGATGGAAATGCATGGTCCCTTTCGGTACGCCGGTGGTGCCAGAGGTGAAGCTGATCAGGCAAACGTCATCGGCCGCCGTGTCCACCGCGTCGAAGCTGGCCGGCTGCCGCGCCATCAGCGCCTCCATCCCTCCGTCGGCGGCGCCGAAGCACAGCGTTTTCGCCTTCACGGCGGCCGGCAGGTCCACCGCTTCCATTTCGGCGCGCAGGCTGTCGGCGCACAGCACGGCGTTGATCTCGGCCTTGGCGGCGATGGTGCCCAGTTCGCGCGCGCGCAGCAGCGGCATGGTGGGCACCGCGATACAGCCGGCCTTGAGCACCGCCAGGATGCAAGCCGCCATCATCGGATTGTTCGCGCCGCGCAGCAGTACGCGGTTGCCCGCCTCCAGCCCCAGCGGGCCGCGCAGCACGTGGGCGATGCGGTCGACCTGCTCCTGCAATTGGGTGTAGGTCCAGCTGAGATGTTCACCGCGGATGGCGATGTGGCCGGCCGCGCCGTCGGCCAGCGCACCGTCGAACAGCGCCGCCACGCAATTGAGGCGCGGCGGGTATTGCAGCTCGGGCAGGTCGAAGCACAGCTCCGGCCACAACGCCGGCGGCGGCAGGTGCTCGCGCGCGAAGCGGTCGGTGTGCGCGCTGTCGTTGCTGACGGAGGTGCTGCTGACTGAGATGCTGGTCATGGTCGCCCTGAAGTTGGAGGTCGTTCGGTAGCCGCTGCTCACGCAGCAGATACTTTAAACCTAAACTATATCAACATCAAGTGCTATCGCTCAGGCGGCGCCGCTTTGCCGTATCAGGCCGGATTGATGGATCACGGCGCGCACCACGTCGGCCAGCACGGCCTGCACCGCCTCGTTGGACAGCTTGCCGGGGACGAGGCTCTTCAGCACGGCGGCCGCGCCGTCCAGCCCCAGCGTGACGCAGCCGGCGTGCAGGCGTTCGACGCGCGCCTGCGCCTCCTGCTGCTGTCCCTTGGCCAGCAAGGCCTCCAGGTCGCCGGTGGCGGCGGTCAGCTGGTTCTGGAATCCGCTCAGGTAGACCAGCAGGCGCTCGGCGTTGATGCCCAGCCGGCGCAGCGTGGCGGCGGGATCCTCGGCATGATGGTCATAGCCGTTGGCCGCCTGGTCGAGGAAATTGACGAGGTGGACCCGCACCTGCTCGGCCTGGAATGGTTTGACAATGTAGCCGGCCGCGCCGGCGTTGGTGGCTTCCTGCACGGTGTCCTTGTCGTTGGCGGAGGTCACCAGCACAAAGGGCATGGTGTTCAGTTCCGCATGCCCCTTCACACGCTGGAGCAGCTCCAAGCCAGACAGGCGCGGCATGCGCAGGTCGCAGAAGCAGATCGCAGGACGCAAGCCGTCTTCCAGCTGCTGCCAGGCGTCCGCGCCATCTTCCGCTTCGACGATATCGAACTTGCCGCAGCTGTCGATCAGGTGCATCAACACCATGCGCGATACGACGTCGTCGTCGACTACCAAAACTTTCATGAGACTCCCTGTGCCCTTAACAACTACTTTAGTGTGACCTCAGTACGGCACTTAGCAGCGATATTACATGAAAAACAGGGCTAATATGTCCTGGACATCGAAGGATTTGTCGAATTACGTCAGCTTACGAAGTGCTAGCCGCGCCGGCCCGCGCCAGCAACGCGCGCAGCTGGGGCATGGCTTCGGCGATGCGCGCCCAGTTGCCATGGTCGGCGTCGAGTTCCAGCTCGCCGCACAGGGCCTGCAATTCCTGCTCCTCCAGATAGCCGGCGCTGCCCTTCATGCCGTGCAGCAGCCGGCTGGCGGTATCGGCGTCGGCCTGCTCGACGGCGCGCTCCAGGTCCGCCAGCCGCAGCGGCGCATCCTGGAGGAAGGCGCTGCGCAGGCGCAGTCTCAGGTCGCTGCCGCCGCTGTGCTGCGCCAGCCGGGCCGGCTCCTCCGAGGCCGGCGCCACGCCGAACAGCGCGTCGAGTTCCGCCGTGCCGTGCGCCGGATCGTGGCGCGGCTCCATGCGCGGCAGCTGGAAGCCCCGCTGCAGCTGGCGTTCGATGGCGCGGCTCAGTTGGAAGTGCAGCTTGTCCTCGTCGATCGGCTTGGTGAGGAAGTCGTCCATGCCGGAGGCCAGGTAGCGGCTGCGGTCTTCCTCGCTGGCGTTGGCGGTCAGCGCGATGATCATCAGTTCCTGGTCGCGCACCGGCATCGCCTCGGTGCCGCCGGAGCGGATCATGCGGGTGGCGCTGGCGCCGTCCATCTCCGGCATGCGGCCGTCCATCAGGATCAAGTCGTAGCGCGTGAGCGAGCAGGCCTTGACGGCCAACGCGCCGTTGGCGGCAATATCGACCTTGTGGCCCAGGTCTTCCAGCATCATGCGGATGATGATCTGGTTGGTCGGGAAGTCTTCCGCACACAGCACCTTGAGCTGGTGGCTGTGCGGCTCGCGCGGCACGTGCGGCACCAGCGGCGGCGGCACGCCGTTCGCCAGCGGCAGTTCGAACGAGAACACGCTGCCCTCGCCCGGCGCGCTGACGGCGTTGATGCCACCGCCCATCAGCTCGACCAGCTGGCGGCAGATCGCCAGTCCCAGGCCGGTGCCGCCGTAGCGGCGCGTGGTGGAGGCGTCGGCCTGCTCGAACTGCTGGAACAGGCGCGGGATCGCGGCGGCCTCGATGCCGATGCCGGTGTCGGCGACGCTGAAGCGGATGCGGTTGAGCGCTCCCTTGTAGCCGGCGCGGGCGCGGGCGTCATCCTCCTGCGGCACGCGCTCCACGCGCATCCGCACCGACCCGTGCTCGGTGAACTTGAAGGCGTTGCCGACCAGGTTGACCAGCACCTGGCGCAAGCGCGTCGGATCGCCGACGACGAACTGCGGCAGGCCCTCGCCGAACTCCAGGCTGAATTCCACGCTGTGCGCGGCGGCCTGCTCCTCGAACAGGCTAACCACGTTCTCCACCGCCGCCGACAGCGAGAAATCGATGTTCTCGATGGTCAGCTTGCCCGCTTCGATCTTCGAGAAGTCCAGCAGGTCGTTGATGATCGACAGCAGCGACTGCGCGCTGGCCTGGCCGCGCAGGATCTGCTCGCGCGTGCCGACCGCCAGCCGGCTGTCGCGCAGCGCGAAGTTCAGCATGCCGATCACGCCGGCCAGCGGGGTGCGCATCTCGTGGCTCATATTGGCCAGGAATTCGGACTTCTGGCGCGTGGCGTCTTCCGCCTTCTGCTTGGCCAGGCGCAGGCGCTCGTCGTTCTCCTGCAAGGCGCGGTTGGCCAGCGCCAGCTCCTCGGTGTGCAGCCGCACCTGGCGCTCCTGCTGCAGCAACTGGGCCTGGGTCTGGCGCAGCTCCTGCAGCGTTTCCTCCAGCTGCTGGTAGGCGCGCGCGTTTTCCAGGCCGGCGGCGGCGTGCGACGCCAGCGTTTGCAGCATGTCCATGTGGACCTGCTGGTAGCGGTTCTTCTCCACGCTCTGCACGCACAACAGGCCGACCACCTTGTCGTTGGCCACCAGCGGCGCGTACATCATCGATTGCGCCACGGCGGCGGGAATGCCGTCCTCGCGCACGCAGGCCACCAGTATGCCGAGGCCCGTATCGTCCATGTAGTTGCGGTATTCGGCCTCGAAGTCGTTGATGAACACCGGCTTGCGCTGCGTGAGGCACCACACCGCCAGTTGGTTGGGCTGGTCCATGCGGCGCTGGTAGGGCAAGGTGCGCACGCCGGCGTCGATGGCGAAGGGGAAGTCGATCACGCCCTCGTCCTCGCGCACGAAGCCGATGCCGAAGATCTGCGCGTCCATCAGGTGATGCACGTGGCGGTACAGCGTGCGCATGGAGGTTTCCATGTCCAGCGTGGCGCTCATCTCGCGACCCAGTTCGCTCAGCACCGAGATGTTGCGGTGCGCCTGTTCGACATTCTCCTTCTGCCGCTCGACTTCCACCTTTTGCCGCTCGGTGTCGACGCGGCGCTGCTCGGCCTCGGCGCGCTGGGCTTCGGCTTCCAGCCGGCGCTGTTCCAGTTCGCGCTTCTGCTGTTGCAGCAGCAGGTTCTTTTGTTCGACTTCGGCCGTGCGCGAGCCGACCAGCTCCTCCAGCCGCTGCTGCTGGTGGTGCAGGCTGCGCACGCGCGCGTGATAGGCTGCCCAGGCGGTACCGGCCAGCACCACGCCGAGCAGGCCGCGGAACCACCAGGTCTTCCAGAACGGCGGCAGGATCGTGATCTCCAGCGTGGCCGCGTTGTCGTTCCAGATGCCGTCCTTGTTGGCGGCCTTGACGCGGAAGGTGTACTGACCCGGATCGAGGTTGGTGTAGGTGGCGAAGCGCTTGGTGGAATCGGTAACCACCCAGTCCTCGTCGAAGCCCTGCAGCTGGTAGGCGAAGCGGTTGCGCTGCGGCGCGGCGTAATGCAGCGCCGCGAACTCCAGCGAGAACACGGAATCGTTTTCGAGCAGCGTGAGCGCGCTGGTATGCTCGATCGCCACCTTCAGCACGTCGGGATGGTCGCCCTGCCCCGGCTTGAGCGACTTGTTAAAGATCTGGAAATCGGTGATGGCGACGGTCGGCGCCACGCTGTTCTCGCGCACCTCCGGCGGCGCAAACGCGGTGATGCCATTGAAGCCGCCGAAGTACAGCGTGCCGTCCGGCGTGCGCAGCGCGGAGCCGTCGAAGTAGGCGCCTTCGATGGTGCCGTCGGCGCCGCTGTAATTGCGCACCAGTCCCTTCTCGATGTTGAGGCGCGACAGGCCGCTGTTGGTGCTCAACCAGAGATTGCCCGCGTCGTCCGGCAAAATGGAGGCGATGGCGTCGTCGGCGATGCCGTCCTTGCGCAGGTAGCGGCGGAAGCGGATGGCGCCGTCGGCCCCCACCTCCATCTTGTTCAGGCCCGCCGCCGTGCCGACCCAGATGGTGCCGCGCCCGTCCTCGTACAGGTAGTGGACCTCGTCGTGACTGAGGCTGAACGGGTCGGCCGGGTCGCGCCGGAAGTGGCGGAATTTGCCGGTCTTGCGGTCCAGCAGATCGAGGCCGTTGAAGGTGCCGACCCACAGCTGGCCCTTGCGGTCCTCCAGGATCGGCCGCACCACGTTGTCGGCCAGGCTGCTCATGTCGGAGGGATCGTGGCGGAAGGTGCGCACGTCCATGGTCTGCGGGTCCAGCCGGTGCAAACCGCCGCGCGAGGCGATCCACAAGATGCCGCTGCGGTCGCCGACGATGTTGCGGATGGTGTCGCTGGCCGGGTCGCCGCGCACGAAGGACAGCGCCTTGATCGCGCCGCTCGCCACGTCCAGGTGGTTGACGCCGGCCCGCCCGCCGATCCACATATTGCCGTTCTTCTCGCGCCACAGCGCGGTGACCTGGTCGTCGCTCAAGCTGTTGGCGCGCTGCGGATCGTGGCGCCACACCTTGCCCTCGCCGCTGACCGGATCATACAGATTCAGGCCGCCGCTGCTGCCCAGCCACAGCTGGCCGCGCGCCTCGGCGACGATGGCGCGCACCTTGTTGTCCGACAGGGTGTTCGGGATGTCGGCCTGGCGCACGATGCGGGCGAAGCCGCCGCTGCCCAGGTCCACGCGGCTGGCGCCGTCGTTCCAGGTGCCGACCCAGAAGGTGCCGACACGGTCGCGGAACAGCGCAGAAATCTGGTTGTCCGCCACGCTGTGGCTATCGCTGAATTGATGCAGGTACTGCACCAGCCGGTTCTCCGACGGCAGCCAGCGCAGCAGGCCGTCGGCCTGGGTGCCGACCCAGACGTTGGTCTCGGCGTCAATATACAGCGTGGTGACGCTCATGCCGGGCTTCATGCCCTCGCGCGCGCCGAGGCGGCGGCGCTGCGGCTCCTTGCCCAGCAAACGCCATTGTTCCAGGCCGCCCAGCGTGCCGACCCACAGTGTCTGCGCGCTGTCGACCTGCAGCGCCAGCACGGCGTTGAATTTGCTGTCGCCGTGGGCGTCGATGGTGAAGTGCTGGAAGCGCGATTCGCCCGGCGCCAGCATATCGAGGCCGGTGGCGGTGGCCACCCACAGGCGGCCGGTGGCGTCCAGCGCCAGCGCGTTGACCTGGTCGTTGGCCAGGCTGCCGGCATCGGCCGGATCGTGGTGCCAGCTGGTGAAGCGCTGGCTGGCCGGATTGAAGTGATGCAGGCCGTCGGCGCTGGCCAGCCACAGGCCGCCCTCGCCGTCGTCGGCGATGGCGCGCACGTGGCGGTTGCCGTTGCCGCGCTGCGCCGATTCGTGCGGCAGGAAGTGGGCGAAGGTCTTGGTGGTGGGGTCGTAGCGATCCAGGCCGCCGTCGGTGCCCACCCACAGCTGGCCGGCGCGGTCCAGGTGCAGCACGCGCACCCAGTTGTCGGCCAGGCTGCTCGGGTCGGAGACGGAGCTCTTGTAGGTGACGGTACGGTAGCCGTCGAAGCGGGTCAGGCCGGCCTGGGTGCCCAGCCAGATGAAGCCCTGCTTGTCCTGGGCGATGGCCAGCACCGATTCCTGCGCCAGCCCGTGTTCGACGCTGAGCTGCTCGAAACGCAGCGTGCGCGGTGGCGCGCCGGCCCATGCGGCGGCCGCGCCCAGGCCCCACAACAGCAGGACGGGCAGCAGCAAGCGGCTACAGAGGCGTATTAAGAACTGCAAAAAAGTCCCGTCGGTCAGGTATCCATGCGCAAAATTCAGGATTCGAAAAAGGCCAGCACATCGTCCTTGCGCGCCTGCGTGTCGCGCTGTCCGAGGCGGATCAACTCGCAAGTATATGTCGATTCGAACAACAGGTACGACGCAAGTGCGGCGCCGCGGGTTTCGGTGGCGCCTATCCCGGACAGCATGGTGCGTATCGGCGCCGGCAAACTGGCGATGTGGCGGCTGGCGATGTCGTCGAGCCGCTCGGACGGCGCGATCACCAGCAGCTGCACCGGCTTGAGCGGCGTCTTCTCCAGCAGCTCCGGCGGCAGCATGGACAGCGTCTTGTTGATGCGCTCCAGCCGTTCGATGTCCACCGCCAGGCTGTCGAGGAAGATCGACGACATCGCGTGGCCGGCGATCTGCGCCAGGCTGGGATAGCGCGCCGCGCTTTTTTCGGCGGCGCTGCGGGCCGGCTCGGTCAGGCGCCCGGCCCCGACCACCAGCACCTTGCTGGCGCCGAGGTGGATGGCCGGCGAGATCGGCGCCAACTGGCGCATCGATCCGTCGCCGCAGTATTCGCGGTGGCCGCCCATGTACAGCGGCGTGGCCGGGAAGATGAACGGTATCGCCGACGACGCCAGCAAGTGCTCGACGCCGATCTGGTCCTGCAGGGCCACGCGCTGCATGCGTATCCACGGCGCGATGTCGGCGGCGGTCTGGTAGAACGTCATGTGGTTGCCGGCCGTGTAGGACGAGGCGGTGACGGCCAGCGCGTGCAGCAGGCCCTCGGACAGCACGGTGTCCAGGCGCGGCAGATCGAGCATGCGGTGCAGCAGGCCGACCAGCGGGGTATTGTCCAGCAGCGACGCGGGCGGCGCGGCGCGCCATTTGCGCAGCAGCCAGCCGAACGACAGCAGCGACAGCCAGCGCGCGCCGGAACGGATCACGCCCAGCGAATCGGCGCGGTAGACCTGCTCCACTTCGATGTTCTGCCAGACGTCAAGCAGCTTTTGCACACCCTCGCCGAAGTTATCGGCGCGGCAGGCCAGCGCGGTGGCGTTGATGGCGCCGGCCGAGGTGCCGCAGATGATGTCGAACGGATTGCGCGCGGGCGGCCAGCCCGCTTCCCACAGTATCTCCGAGATCGCCTGCAGCACGCCGACCTGGTAGGCGGCGCGGGCGCCGCCGCCCGTCAGGATCAACCCTGTTTTCTTTTGAATTCCCATGCGACAAGATTAGCAGGGTATGCCGGATTTGGGGAGCGTTTGACGGCTTTAGTCACCTAATACGACACCTTCGCGACGGGGATCGGCGCCGCCGAACCACTGTTCCTTGCCGCCGGCCGTGCGGCGCTGGATGCCTTGCAAGCCCGAGTTGAGCTCGAACTCGCGCACCTGGTGGCCGCGCGCCTTGAGCTGCTCCACCACGGCCGGCGCCACGCGGCCCGCTTCCAGTTCGGTCGGGCCGTTGCGGCTGCCGATATTGGGCAGGCTGATGGCCTGCTGCACATCGAGCTGCCAGTCCAGCGTACCGACCAACACCTTGGCCACGTAATTGATGATGGCCGAGCCGCCCGGCGAGCCGGTGGCCAGCACCAGTTTGTGCGTGCCCTTGTCGAACACCAGCGTCGGCGACATGGCGCTGCGCGGGCGTTTGCCGGCCTGCACGCGGTTGGCGATCGGGCCGTTTTCGTCCTGCGAATCGAAGGAGAAGTCGGTCAGCTGGTTGTTCAGCATGAAGCCGTCGACCATCTGGCGCGAGCCGAAGGCGTCTTCCACCGAGGTGGTCATCGACAGGCCTCCGCCGTAGGCGTCCACCGCCACCAGGTGCGAGGTGGATGGCTTGTCGATGGCGGTGTCGGCGCCCCACGCGACCTGCATCGTGGCCGGCGTGCCGTAGTTGGCGTGGCCCATGGACTTCTCGCCGATCAGCGACGCGCGCTGTTTCAGGTAGCCCTTGTCCAGCAGCGCAGCCACGCCCTTGCCGGGCAGCGGCACGAAGTCGGTGTCGGCGACGTAGCGGTTGCGGTCCGCGTAGGCCAGGCGTCCGGCCTCGCTGAACAGGTGGATGCCTTCGGCGGTCAGCATGCCGTTGACCGGCTTGTACGGGCTGATGTCCTTCACTTCCAGGATGCCCAGCATCTGCGCGATGGCGATGCCGCCCGACGACGGCGGCGGCGCGCCGCACACGGTCCATGCCTTGTAGTCGCTGCAGACCGGCGTGCGCTCCTTGGCCTGGTAGCCGGCGATGTCGGCGGCGGTCAGCTTGCCGGGATTGGTCGGATGGCTGGCCACCTTGGCGGCGATGTCGCGGGCGATGCGGCCTTTGTAGAAGGCGTCGGCGCCGCCGTCGGCGATCTCGCGCAGGGTGCGCGCCAGTTCGGGGTTCTTCAGCAGGTAGCCGACCGGGCGCGGTTTGCCATCCTCGCCGAAGAAGTAGGCCTTGGCGACCGGGTCGCGCGCCAGATAACGGTCCCAGCTGAGCAGCGCGTTCAGGCGCGGGCTGACATTGAAGCCGTCTTCGGCCAGCTTGATGGCCGGCGCGAACAGCGCCTTCCACGGCAGCTTGCCGTGCTCCTTGTGCGCCAGCTCCAGCATGCGCAGCACGCCGGGCGCGCCGACCGAGCGGCCGCCGATCACGCCGATTTCACGCGAGACGGCCTTGCCGTCCTTGTCCTGGAACAGATGTTCGTCCGCCGTGACGGGTGCGGTTTCGCGGCCGTCGTAAGATTGCACGCGTTTGCCGTCGGAGTACAGCAGGAAGGAGCCGCCGCCGATGCCGGACGATTGCGGCTCGACCAGCGTGAGCACCAGCTGGGTGGCGATGGCCGCATCGATCGCGGCGCCGCCCTGCTTGAGCATCTGGTAGCCGGCCTGGGTGGCCAGCGGATTGGCCGCCGCCACCATGAATTTTTGCGCGGACTTGCCGGCTTTTTCGGCGTAGCCGGTGGCGATTTCGGGCGCCACGTCGGCGCCGGTGCGTTGTGCGTAGACCGGCGCGTTCAACGCGGCCAGCAGCGGAAGGGACAGCGCGAGGCTCAGCGCCAAAGGCTTCAGACGGAACATGGACTCTCCAAAATAAGAGGCGCGCGGCCAGGGCCGCGCGCCCGATCACTCTGGCATCCTACACGAAATCGTGTAAACCGTTTACTTCGGTTGCATGCGGATAGCGCCGTCCAGGCGGATGGTCTCGCCGTTCATCATGGTGTTCTCGATGATGGTCTTGGCCAGGTGGGCGTATTCGTCCGGACGGCCGAGGCGCGGCGGGAACGGCACCATATTGCCCAAGGCGGTGCGCACTTCCTCCGGCATGCCCATCAACATCGGGGTTTCGAAGATGCCGGGAGCGATGGTCATCACGCGGATGGCGCTGCGCGACAGGTCGCGCGCCATCGGCAAGGTCAGGCCGGCGACGGCGGCCTTGGAGGCGGCGTAGGCGGCCTGGCCGATCTGGCCGTCGAAGGCCGCGACCGAGGCGGTGTTGATGATCACGCCGCGTTCGCCGCTGTCGGTGGCGGCGGTCTTGCCCATGGCGTCGGCGGCCAGGCGGGCCATGTTGAAGGTGCCGACCAGGTTGATGTTGACGGTGCGCTGGAAGACGTCCAGCGGGTGCGGGCCGTCCTTGCCGACGGTCTTGACGGCCGGCGCCACGCCGGCGCAGTTGATCAGGCCGCGCAGCGTGCCCAGCGCGACGGCGGCGTCGACCACGGCCTTGCCGTCGGCTTCCGAGGTGACGTCGCACTTGACGAAGACGGCCTTGAGCTCGGCGGCCAGCGCCTCGCCCGGCTCGACCTGCACGTCGGCCAGCAGGACCTTGCCGCCCTGCTCCACGATCATGCGCGCGGTCGCGGCGCCCAGGCCCGACGCGCCGCCGGTGACGATGAATACGTTGTTCTGAATTTGCATGTGTGTCCCTATCTGTTTTTATTTGACGTTTACGTTAACGTCACATCGCAATTGTAGCGAATTTTTCATTGGGTTTGAGGAAAAAGCGCAAAAGGGCGCCCGCCCTGCCATGCTACCGTTTGCGTCCGACCGCGGAGGAGCCATGGACGCCAGGATCAGCCTCAACTTTTCCATCGCCAAGGTGATCGCGATCTTCACCGTGCTCGCCGGCCATTGGTTTTCGCCGTCGATTTTGTGGATACCGGTGACGGTCGGGTTGTTTATCTTCGCGTTTTCGTCGGGGTACTTCACTTCGCGGAGATATGGGGCGGGCCTCGGCATCGGGCGGTTCTGGCGGAATAAACTGGAGCGGCTGGGCGTGCGCTACTGGGTCATCCTGGGATTTCTTGCGGTCGTGGTTGCGCTGCGCGGCGGGACGCTGTTTCACTGGCACACGCTGATGCATTTTTTCGGGCTGTCGGGGGTGCTGAACTGGATGGGCATCCACAACCGCAGCGGGCTGGGCGCCGGCCTGTGGTTCTTCACGTTGTTGCTGGTGTTTTACCTGAGCTATCCATTGCTGGCGAAAGCCTGCCGGTCGACGCCGCGCGCCGTGGTTGTCGCGGTGGCTTCAACCGTGATCGCGATTTATCTCGAACAGCAGTCCCGCATCGGCCATGAACTTTGGCTGACATCGCTGGGTTTTATCCTCGGCGTGGCGTATGGTATGCCGAGGCCACGGCTGCGCGCCTGGCCGGCGGCGCTGGTCGCCGCGCTCGGATGCGCCGCATTATTGGTGGCTTACAGCATCGGGTTCAAGGATGCCAATACCGCGCTGATCGCCCTGACCAGCATCGCCTGCTGCGTTTGGCTGGCCAATGACACCAGCCTTCATTGGCACGGCTTGGCCCGGCTCGCCAGGCTTGAGGACTACCTGCTCGAAATCTTCCTGATACACACGTATCTGTTTGTGCGCCCCACTCACAACACCCTGTTGGACCTCGCCATCTCGACCATCGTCATCGTGGCGGTGGCCGTTGCCCTCAACCGGGCAGGCAACTGGATGTCATCAAAAATCCTGTCTACTCAAAAACGGGACGGAAAAAGCTACGCTCGTAGCTAATGATGCAGCGTGTCTCTTCCGCATATTTGAACGCGGCCTGGCATTCCGAATCCTGAAGTGACAGCGCCCTGTACTCTTCGTACGCCGCCAGGGATGGGAACGAGAACATAGCGAGGGCTACATTATTGCTGCCTTCCGACGGCAGAAAGTATCCATGATGCTGACCGCCGAATTTTTCGACTAACGGTATCCAAATCTTTCCGTACCGCTCGAATTCAACGAGTTTATAGGGGTCGATGATATAGCGAAGATAGCAGGTGATCACGAAGCGCCCCAGGGGAAAGTTGAAATTAACTATAACATATTGCAAAGACCAGCACTGGGGGGCCCAGCGTGATTAGCACTGCAGCCAGACGCCGTTTCGGTTGCAGACTTTGCCGGAGGGGGAGATGGCGGTGCCGGGACCGGCATTGTTGATGTGGGTGCCGTTGGCATCGTTGCAGCCGGTGGGGCCGCAGTTGTTCAGGGCCTTCGGTGCGTTGGGAGGATTCAGCAGGGTTTGCAACGACGGCGATGGCGGCGCGGCGGGCATCGCCACTTGCGGCGCCTGCTTGACGACCGGCATGCGCTGGATGATCTGCGGGACCGGACGGCGCGGCATCGGCTTGCGCGCCGGCGCGGTGCGGCAGGGTTCGACAGCCAACCGCAGACCGTCAGCGCTCAGGGTGCAGACCGGCAGCTTGGCATATTCGCGCAGCTCGGGACTGGCAGGTGCCGCGCCCGGGGCCGGCGTCTGGGCGATAGCCAGCGCGCCGGACAGCGCCAGCATCATGCAGAGCGCGGCACGCGGCATCATGGCGGCGGCACCACGGTGGCGGTCAGCGTGCGCCACGGCAGCAGGCAGGCTGTGATGTTGGGATAGTAGCCACGCGGATTGTCGCAGTAGTACAGCCTTCTCGACGATACGCCGGCGTCGGCCGGCGGCAGGTACAGCGGTGCATCGGAGTAGTAGCCGGGAGGATAGTAATACCCGTCGTAGTAGGGGCCGTAGTAGCGGTAACGCGGCCAGAGCGGCGCGCCGATGAAGACGCCGCCGCGCACATAACCATGGCCATGATGGTAGCCGTGGCCGCCGCCCCAACCGCCATGGAAATAGCCGTGGCCCCCTCCTCCTCCGTGGCCATGGCCCTGCGCCCAGGCATATGGGCAGGTCAGCGCTCCCAGCAGGAAGGCCAACAGCAATGCCGGTTTCAACAAGTTCATGGTCTCACCTCGCGTAGTGCTACACCTTTCATTATTAGCAGGTGTAGCACCAGAGGGAAGCGATTGAAACAATTGGTAACGCTTACTTGCCTGGCGGTGGCGCCTCCGCCGACGCGGCGGGCGTTGCCGCGGCCGACGTGCCCTCCGCCGGTTGCGCGCCTTCAGTCATCGGCGCCGAGGCCGAGGGCTGTGGTGGTGGCGGCGCGTCGGCCGGCTTCATCATGCCGGCAGCTGGCGACGTGATCATCATCGGCGCCGGCGCGGTGATGGCCGTGACCGGCGCAGGCGCCGACACCGCCAGCCAGCCCGAGGCCGGCAGCAGCGGCACCAGCAGCAGCGCCACGATGTTGATGATCTTGATCAGCGGGTTGACCGCCGGACCCGCCGTGTCCTTGTACGGATCGCCCACGGTGTCGCCGGTCACGGCCGCCTTGTGCGCTTCCGAACCCTTGCCGCCAAAGTGGCCGTCCTCGATGTATTTCTTGGCGTTGTCCCAGGCGCCGCCGCCGGTGGTCATCGAGATCGCCACGAACAGGCCGGTGACGATAGTCCCCATCAGCATGCCGCCTAGCGCGGCCGCTCCCAGCAGCATGCCGACGATGATCGGCACCACCACCGGCAGCAGCGACGGGATGATCATTTCCTTGATCGCCGACGCGGTCAGCATGTCGACCGCCTTGTCGTACTCCGGCTTGCCGGTGCCGTCCATGATGCCCTTGATGTCGCGGAACTGGCGGCGCACCTCCACCACCACGGCGCCGGCGGCGCGGCCCACGGCCTCCATCGCCATCGCGCCGAACAGATAAGGAATCAGGCCGCCGATGATCAGGCCGACGATCACCATCGGATTCGACAGGTCGAAGGTGACGCTCTTGCCGCTCGATTCCAGCGCGTGTGTGTAATCGGCGAACAGCACCAGCGCGGCCAGGCCGGCCGAACCGATCGCATAGCCCTTGGTGACGGCCTTGGTGGTGTTGCCCACCGCGTCCAGCGGATCGGTGATGGCGCGCACCGATTCCGGCATGCCCGACATTTCGGCGATGCCGCCGGCGTTGTCGGTGATCGGGCCGTAGGCGTCCAGCGCCACGACGATGCCGGCCATCGACAACATCGACGTGGCCGCGATCGCCACGCCGTACAGCTGGCCCAGTTGGTACGACACCAGGATCGCCGCGCACACCGCCAGCACCGGATAGGCGGTGGACTTCATCGACACGCCCAGGCCGGCGATGATGTTGGTGCCGTGGCCGGTGGTCGAGGCTTCGGCGATATGCTTGACCGGATGGAAATCGGTGCCGGTGTAGTACTCGGTGATGTAGACCATCAGCCCGGTCAGCACGATGCCGACCACGGTGCAGCCCATCATCTTCATGCGCATGGCCTCGTCCGGCCAGATCTGCCAGGTGACGACGGCGAAGCCGACCAGCGAAAGGCCGGCCGCCCACCACAGCCCGGTGTACAGCGCCGACATGATCTTCTTGCCCGGCTTGGCCTTGACCATCGAGCAGCCGATGATGGAGGCGATGATGGACACCGCGCCCAGCAGCAGCGGATAGACGATGGCCGAGGTCGGCGCCGACGTGATCAGCAAGGCGCCCAGCAGCATGGTGGCGATCAGCGTCACCACATAGGTTTCGAACAGGTCGGCCGCCATGCCGGCGCAATCGCCGACGTTGTCGCCGACGTTATCGGCGATCACCGCCGGGTTGCGCGGATCGTCCTCGGGGATGCCGGCCTCCACCTTGCCCACCAGGTCGGCGCCGACGTCCGCGCCCTTGGTGAAGATGCCGCCGCCCAGCCGGGCGAAAATGGAAATGAGCGAGGCGCCGAAGGCCAGGCCGATCAAAGGCTCGATCACCTTGTGCGGATCGAGCGGCGGGTTCGGCGCGCCCGGCGCCATCCCCATCAGGAACATATAGAACAGCACCACGCCCAGCAGGCCCAGGCCGACCACCAGCATGCCGGTGATGGCGCCGCCCTTGAAGGCGACGTCGAGCGCCTCGTTCATGCCCTTGGTGGCCGCCTGCGCCGTGCGCACGTTGGCGCGCACCGAGACGTTCATGCCGATGAAGCCGCAGGCGCCGGACAGCACCGCGCCGATCAGGAAGCCGACGGCGGTCTTCATGTCGAGCAAGGCGGCAATGAGTATGAGCAGCACCAGGCCGACGATGCCGATGGTGCGGTACTGGCGCGCCAGGTAGGCGGCGGCGCCCTGCTGGATGGCCAGCGCGATTTCCTGCATGCGCGGATTGCCCGCGTCCTGGCGCAAAATCCAGCTTCGAGACCATAAACCATAAACCACGGCGATCACGCCGCACGCAACTGCAAGCCAAAGACTAGCTGCCATAGTGTCCCCTTATTTTTATTGATCGAGCCTACAAACCCACACTTCAGAAAACCAACGCCCGCCGGGTAGGCAAGCGCAGCCAACTAAACCTGCGAACTGCAACACTTCATAAAACGGGATGGCATCCAGCCAATTGCAAGCGCAAAAAAAGCGGACACTCGGTCCGCTCTACTTTAACGCTTATTCCGCGAGCGCGGCAAACGCGCTGTCACGAATTTGCTCTACCGGACCGACGCCGGCGATGCGGCGGTATTTCGGCGCGCCTGGCTGGCCCGACTGCGCCCAGTTGTTGTAGTAGCTGAGCAGCACTTCGGTCTGGTTATGGTAGACGTCCAGGCGCTTCTTGACGGTTTCGGCCTTGTCGTCGTCGCGCTGCACCAGCGGCTCGCCGGTGACGTCGTCCTTGCCTTCGACCTTGGGCGGGTTGAACTTGACGTGGTACACGCGGCCCGAGGCCGGATGGCTGCGGCGGCCGTCCATGCGCTCGATGATCGACTCGTCCGGCACGTCGATTTCCAGCACGTAGTCGACCTGCACGCCGCTGTCCTTCATCGCATCGGCTTGCGCGATGGTGCGCGGGAAGCCGTCGAACAGGTAGCCGTTGGCGCAGTCCGGCTCGGCCAGACGGTCCTTGACCAGGCCGATAATGATGTCATCCGATACCAAACCACCCGCGTCCATCACCTTCTTGGCGGCCAGGCCCATCTCCGTGCCCGCCTTGATCGCGGCGCGCAGCATGTCGCCGGTCGAGATTTGCGGAATGTTGTATTTTTCCTTGATGAAATTAGCCTGAGTGCCCTTGCCGGCACCTGGTGCTCCTAAAAGAATAAGACGCATGAAAAATTCCTAAAACAGATATGGGATGGGTTAGTTGTATGAGATCGTACGAAACTTACCACAAAACTTCGTCTCAACGCCAATTTGTGACGGTTTGAACCGTTCTTAGCTGGCGAAACCGGGGTACGGAGAGATATTCCGTATGAATATCGCACCATTGTCTTCGTTATATCAGTTGTTACTGACTACTGCCTGACGGTTGTTTGATGCAAATCAATAGAACTGTCGGACGCGGGCCAGGTCTTCCGGCGTGTCCACCCCGGCCGCCGGGGCCGAGTCGGTCACGTAGACCGCGATGGGATAGCCGTGCCACAGCACGCGCAACTGTTCCAGTGCTTCGATCGATTCCAGCGGCGACACCTCCAGCGCCGGGTAGGCTTGCAGGAAGTCGTTGCGGTAGGCGTACAGTCCGATGTGGCGAAGCGGTACGTAACCGTCCGGCAGCGAGGATTTAGACTGCGCAAAAGCGTCGCGGTTCCAGGGTATGGTCGCGCGCGAAAAATAAAGTGCCCTGCCGGCCTTGTCCAGCACCACCTTGACCACGTTCGGGTTGAAGGCGTCGGCGGCGTCGTGCAGCGGGTGGGCGCAGGTGGACATGGGCACGTCGGCGCCGATGCGCGCAGCGGCCGCTTGCAACAGCGCCGGGTCGATCAGCGGCTCGTCGCCCTGCAGGTTGACGACCACGGCGTCGGCCGGCAGATTGAGCGCGCGCGCCACTTCGGCGATGCGGTCGGTGCCGGACGGATGGTCGGCGCGGGTCATGCATACTTCCACGCCGTGCTGTTCGCAGGCGGCGCGGATGTCTTCGTGGTCGGTGGCGACGATGATGCGGGCGGCGCCCGACTGCTGCGCGCGCTCGGCCACGCGCACCACCATGGGCTTGCCGCCCAGGTCGGCCAGCGGCTTGTTCGGCAAGCGGGTCGAGGCCAAGCGGGCCGGGATGATGACGATGAAGGACACCGCCTAGTCCGCCTTATCCTGCAGCGTGCGCGCCTCGTCGGCCCACATGATGGGGATGCCGTCGCGGATCGGGAAGGCCAGGCGGTCGCCCTTGCAGATCATTTCCTGGTTCTTTTTATCGTACTCCAGGGGGCCTTTGCAGACCGGGCATACCAGGATATCAAGCAATCGAGCGTCCACGACATTTCTCCACAATTTGGTCGGCCAGCGCGCCGTCGAGGTGCGCCGTCACCGGGACGACCCATAGTCGCGGGTCGTCTCTGAGTTCTTCAATTTGCGCACATTTTACTGCATCCTTCTCGGTCATCAAGATCAGGTCGGCGTCGAGCGCGTCAAACGGACGGTCCTGGAAGTCGTGATGGTCGGGCAAAGGCAGTTCCGTGATGCGCAGGCCGGCGGCCTTGAGCATGCCGAAGAAGCGCGCCGGATTGCCGATGCCGGCGGCGGCGGCCACGCGCAGGGCCGCGCCCGGACCGGGACCGGAGCTGCTGCTGCCGCCGTTGCCGCTGCCGTCGTTGCTGGCCTCGGCCAGCTCGGCGAGCGTGCGGCGCTGGCTGCGGTCGCGCAGTTGCTCGGCGTGGGCGCCGGCCAGCGTCATCTGTATGGGCGCCGCGCCGGCCGCGCCGACGGAGCGCGCCAGTTCGGCGGTCAGCGCCGGCGTGTTGATGACGGTGAAATCGCGCCGGCGCGATACGGGCTCCCGCAGCGGGCCGGCCGGCAGCAGCCAGCCATTGCCGGCGCCACGGCCGTCGAACAGGATGATCTCCACATCGCGCTGCAAGGCGTAGTGCTGCAAGCCGTCGTCGGTCAGCAGGATATTCACTTCGGGATGGGCGGCCAGCAGCGCGCGGCCGGTGGCGGCGCGGTCGCGGCCCACCATCACCGGGCAGCCGGTGCGCTGCTTGATCAGCAAGGGCTCGTCGCCGACCTGCGCCGGCGTGGACGCGGCGCCCACCTCGCGCGCGCTGCCGCCGTCGCTGCCGTGGCCGCGCGAAATCACGCCCGGCTGCATGCCTGCGGCCTGCAGGGCTTGCACCAGCCAGATGGTCAGCGGCGTCTTGCCGGTGCCACCGATGTAGATATTCCCCACCACCACCACCGGCACCGGCAGCCGCGAGGACTTCAACACGCCGGCGCGGAACAAGGCCGCGCGCAGGCCGCTGAGTGCGCGGAACAGCAGCGACACCGGCCACAAGGCGCAAGCGAGCGGGCCGCGCCGCAGCCAGTTACGCGTCAGCGTCGTTTCCAGCGCTGACGATTTGGAGGGAGTTTGATTTGGCAATTCGGAGCCTTGGCCTGCCGCCCGTCATTCCCGCGCAGGCGGGAATCCATGCTGAACGTCCGCAACCGGCGCTCTATGGATTCCCGCCTGCGCGGGAATGACGGCGGGCGTCGTTACATTATTTGGCACCGCTGGTCTGCGCGGCGAAGGTCAGCTTTTCGTAGCCCGCGATGCGCGCCGCTTCCATCACGTTGATGACCATCTGGTGCATCGCGAACTGGTCGGCGTTGACGATCACCACCGGCGACTTGCCGGCCGCACCGCCCTTGTCGGCGGCGGCCTTCATGGCCTGCGCGAAGCCGGCCACGTCATGGAACGACACCGGCTCACCATTGATCGTGTAGTTACCCTTGGCGTCCACCGTCACGTCCAGCTCGAACGGCTTGTCGGTAGCCTTCTGCGCGTCGGCGGTGGGCAGCGTGATCTGCAGTTCGGTGAACTTGCTGTAGGTGGTGGTCACCATCAGGAAGATCAGGATCACTAGCAGCACGTCAATGAACGGGATCAGGTTGATCTCGGGGTCCTCGCGATGCCGGCCTTTGCGGAAGTTCATGCGGCGTCCTTACTTGCGCTTGCAGTGCACGACATCGACAAACTTCACCGCCTGCTGCTCCATCTCGATGATGAAGCTATCCACCAGCGCGCGGAAGTGGCGATAGAAAACCAGCGTCGGCATCGCGATCGCCAGGCCGAAGCCGGTGTTGTACAAGGCCACCGAGATACCGTGCGCGAGCTGCGCAGGATTGGAGCCGGTCGCGTTCTGCGCGCCGAAAATCTCGATCATGCCGACCACCGTACCGAACAAGCCCATCAACGGCGCCAGCGTCGCGATGGTGCCCAGCGTGGTCAGGAAGCGTTCCAACGTATGGGCCACGCCGCTGCCGGCCTCCTCGATGGATTCCTTCATCACCTCGCGCGGCGAATCGATGTTGCGCAGCGCGGACGACAGCACCACGCCCAGCGGTGAACTTTTCTCCAGCTTGTCGATGACGTCCGGTGTGATATTGCCGCTGCGGTAGACCTGCACCACCTCATCAAGCAGCTTTTTCGGCAGGATCTTGCTGCGGCGCAGATAGAGCAAGCGTTCGATGATCAGCGCGGTCGCGACGATCGATGCGACCAACAACAACCAGATAGGCCAACCGGCAGCTTGTAATATGGCGAGCAAAAGAAACTCCTGTCTAGATAAACACCCGAAGGCGCAATGTATCTTGTTGGGCCGTCCACGGCAAGTGGCGGATGACAGCCGGAACGCCGCCGCCAGCCGCCCAGCCGGCCGCCGCAAGAGTTCTGCACATTTTCTGTGGACAATTGTGTGCGCAATGGCCGGCAAGCCATTTCAAGTCTTTGATTTTAAACGGGAAAATATCAAAGCTCAAAAATAGCGCAATTTATGCGCTCGGGCCCGCTTTTTGCTCCGCAAAAGTTGTGCCCAGTTATGCCCATATTCTGTTGATAAGATTGTGAGCAAGGCACTCAACGCCCATCCAAGTCGTTGATTTCAATCAATTTTATTTCCCTGCGCAAAAATCTGGCATATGGCCTGATATGGCCAGTATATGGGTCGTTCAGCCACCAAAAGTGGCCAAGCGGAGCGGCTTGTGGAGTTCTGCACAAAAAATGTGGATAAGATTGTTAGCAAGGCTACCCACTCCAGGCAAAGCCTTTGATTTATAAGGAGATTTTTTCCATGCGTAAAAATAACGCAGGAAAAACCGGCCAAAAACGGGCTGGTATGGCTGTGGACTTCTGCACACTTAATGTGGATAAGATTGTTAGCAACGCCTCCCACATAGTGAAAGATCGTTGATTTATAAGGGAATTTTTGCCGTGAGTAAAAATCGTGCAGGCCGCCGTTTTTAACCACTTTTCATAGCTAAAACAGGGTTTTCCACCGGGCAGCACCAGCCCGCTATCGATAATGTCCGGCTATCGCCGCGAAGCGGCCACTTCTGCACATTTTATGTGGATAAGATTGTGAGCAAGGCAGCACAGCATGACCAAAGCCATTGATTTATATCGTTTTTATTGCCCTGCGCAAAAATAAAGCAGGCGATTTTTTATCCCCAGCCTGGCCGCCAGGCTGCCCGGCCGAGTTCGCCGCCCTCATTCACCATCATGCGGCGCCTGGGGGCAAGTCGAGAGTTTTGCACACCTTCTGTGGATAAAAGTGTGCGTAATACCATGCATCACTATCTAACCCTTTGATTTATCTCAATATACTTGCTTTGCGTAAATTTTAGGCATGATGAAATCAGCAAGAAGAAAATGGCTATCGCTCACCAAAGTTCCACACATCTTTTGTGGATAACTTTGTGCGTAACTGCCGGTGGCCATGCCAAAGTGCTTGATCCATAAGGGTTTTTCCTCGCTGCACGCAAATACGGCAGAAATGTTTACCCTTTAAAATCATATACCTACCTATAATACCTACCGCTTTAGATGCTCTATGACCGCTGTGTGACCTAAATCGCAAAGTGTGGATAGTTTCCTTTATTGAAACCTATGATCTTCGACGACCACAACGCCCCCGCCCCTGCCGCCGCCCCCGTAATGACCGTTACCGCGCTCAACCAGGCTGTTGCGCGTTTGCTCGAACGGACCTTCCCGCTCACGTGGATTTCCGGCGAGGTGTCGAATTTCACCAAGGCCAGTTCCGGCCACTGGTACTTCACGCTCAAGGACGACGCGGCCCAGGTGCGCGCGGTGATGTTCCGCGGCCGCGCCCAATATGCCAACTTCATTCCGCGCGAGGGCGACAAGGTCGAGGTGCGGGCGCTGGTCACGCTGTACGGCGCGCGCGGCGATTACCAGATCAATGTGGAAGCGATACGCCGCGCCGGCGTCGGCTCGCTGTTCGAGGCCTTCCAGCGGCTCAAGGAGAAGCTGGACGCGGCCGGCCTGTTCCACCCGGAGCGCAAGCGCGCCTTGCCGCTGTTCCCGCGCACCGTGGGCATCGTCACCAGCCCGCAGGCGGCCGCGCTGCGCGACGTACTGACCGCGCTGAAACGGCGCGCGCCGCATGTGCATGTCGTGCTGTATCCGACGCCGGTGCAGGGCCAGGGCGCGGGCGAGAAGATCGCCGCCGCCATCGACACCGCGTCGCTGCGCAACGACTGCGATGTGCTGATCGTCTGCCGTGGTGGCGGCAGCATCGAGGATCTGTGGTCGTTCAACGACGAGGATGTAGCCTACGCCGTGGCCAACTGCCGCATGCCGGTGATCTCCGGCGTCGGCCACGAGACCGACTTCACGATCTGCGACTTCGCCGCCGACCTGCGCGCCGCCACGCCGACCGCCGCCGCCGAACTGGCCGTGACGCCGCGCGCGGACTGGATGGCGTCCCTGCGCGCCGACGTGATCGACCTGCGGCGCGCGATGCGGCGCACCGTGGGCGACGCGTCGCAGAACCTGGACAACTACACGCGGCGCCTGCTCAGTCCCGGCGCGCAGATCCGCCAGCAGCGACTGAAACTCCTGGCGCTGTCCACCGCGATGACGCACGCGAACCGCGCCCCGCTGTCGCAGGCGCGCTTCCAGCTGGATCGCCTGAGCGGACGCCTCGGCGCGCGCAAGCCGGATGTGACGGCGGCGCGCTCCCGCCTGTCGGACTTCCAGCACCGGGTGACGATGAGCGTCTCCACGCAGCTTACGCAGCGGCGCGATGCGCTGGCCGCGCTGTCGTCGCAACTTGAACTGCTCAATCCACAGCGCACGCTGGAACGCGGCTATGCCATCGTCACCGACGAACAAGGCGCCATCGTCCGCGCGCCGGCGCAACTGAAGCCGCGCAACACGTTGAACTTGCGCCTGGCCGAGGGGAGCGCGCAAGTGAGTGTGGAGTCGGTGCAGCCTTCGCTGGACTAGGCGGCTGCGGGCGGCTTGTGTCGTGCCCGATGTTGTGATATTTTTCGCAACCTCTCACGACTTCGGACGTCCATGAAAAATCCGCGTATCTGGCACTTCCTGCTGGGGGCAGCGCTGCTGCCGCTCACCGCCCACTCGGCGACGGTGGACGTCGACATCAAGCTGGTCTCCGCCGATGCGCTGGAAGTGAGCTTCGCGCTGCCGGAGCATTGCACCGCCCTCGCCTTCCTCAAGGATGGGCATGGCGGCCAGGAGATCCGCGCCGCGTGGCAGAGGCAAAACGATTGCGCCGTGCCCGAAGGCGATCAGCTGAAAAGCGCCGGTGCCTGCACCGCGCGCTTCCGCGTACCGGCCACGATGCAGAAGATCAGCGGCTATCCCGGCTCCTTCCCCGCGCCCGGCGGCATGTACGTCCACAGCTCCAACTACGCGCTGGCGGACAGCTGCGGGCCTGTGACCTACCGCTACCACGCGGCGGACATCGTCATGGACGGCCGCCGCTACCGCGACGCCGCAACCGCCCCCGCCGCCACCGGCGGCGACACGCCCGCCATGCTGATGCTCACGCCGCAGACCAATGCCTCGCTGGACTACTTCGATCCGCGCCTGTCGGTGGCAACTGTCGCGCAGATCCGCGAAGTGGCCGATGGCACGATCGCGTACCTGAGCAAGCAGCTGCCGCTGGCGGTCTTCAGCCGCCCGGTGATCGCGGCCATCGCCGCCAGCGAGCCAGGCGGACCGAATGTCGGCGGCGATGCCGGCAACATACTGCGACTGGCATTATTCAACTGGCCGCAGGCGCCGGGACCGGAGGAAAACGCCAAGTTGACGCTGCTGGTCTCGCACGAATTCAGCCACCGCTTCCAGCTGCGCGACGCGGTCGACGTCTATCCCGATGCGCGCCTGATCAACGAAGGCGGCGGCGAGTTCCTGCGCTGGCTCACATCGGTGCAGCAAGGCTGGCTCACGCGTCCGGAGGCGGCAGCGCAACTGGACAAGGCGCTGGCCGAATGCATGCTGTACACCGAAGGCAAAAGCTGGCGCGCACTGACGCCGCGCCAGATCGGCAGCCAGCGGCTTGAATACCTGTGCGGCCTACCGGCCTATGTCTACAGCCTGGCGGCGCGCCAGGGCGCGGGCAGCGCGCTCTCGCGCTTCGACAGCTTCTACCACCAGCTGCGCCAGGGCCAGGTGCCGGACTTCCCACAGGCGCTCGAATGCGGCGACACGGCCGGGTGCAAGGCACAGGTGCTGCCAGCGCTGCTGTCGTCCGACGCGACCATGGAACAACAGTGGAACGACGTGCTGCCCAAGACCGGGCTGGCGACATTGCGTCCGCCAAGCCAGGCGCTGCGCGACCGGATGGTATTACGCGCCGTGGTCAAACTGATGACCGACGATTGCGCAGGCCGCAGCGGCACAACCGAAACGCCGCAGGGCATCATCCTGGACGGCATGAAGGTCTGCAAGTCCATCCATCAAGACAGCTACGTGACCAGCATCGAAGGCCATCCTGTATTCGGCGATGCCGCCACCGGCCCGGCGATGACCAGCGCCTGCCAGACGCGCCACGAAGTGTCGTTCGGCTTGAAGGACGGCGGCAAGCTGGTGGTCCCCTGCCAGTCGCCGTATCAGATGCATACCGCGTTCTACGCGATCGACATCGATAAGGCGCTGGCCCGGTTGATGCGCGAATAGCGGGCCGTCAGCCCGCCGGCACGTTCAAGGCTTGAACGTGCGCGCCTCCAGTGCGACGTTGACGCTGGCCGCATCCGCATCGGCCGCGCTGTGCGCCAGCAGCACCTTGTAACTGCCCTTGGCGATGCGCCAGCTCTTGCTGCCGCTGTCGTACACCGCCAGCAGGCGCGGATCGACGGTCACGCTGACTTCCCGGCTTTCGCCCGGCGCCAGTTCAACCTTGTCCCAGCCGGCCAGGCGCTTGGGTGCTTCCCACTTCGCGCCCTGCGGCGCCACGTAAAGCTGCGGCACGTCCTTACCCTTCACCGCGCCGGTGTTGGTCACTTTGAAGCGCAGTTGCAGCTTGCCGTCCTTCTGGCTGGCGGCGAGGCCGGAGTAGGCGAACTGCGTGTACGACAGGCCGTGACCGAACGGGAACAGCGGCTTCATGCCTTTCAGGTCGAACCATTTGTAGCCGACGGCCGCGCCTTCGTGATAGTTGACGTCGAATCGCTTGCTCTCGTCCTTGGGATCGCCATCGAGCACTGGCCGTGGCAACTGACTTGCCGATACCGGGAAGGTGGCCGGCAGCCTTCCCGACGGATTCACTTCGCCGAACAGCACGCGGGCGATGGCCTCGCCGCCGCTGGTGCCGGAGTACCATGCCTGCAGCACGGCGGCGCTCTGGCCCAGCCACGGCATCAGCACCGGGCCGCCGGTCTCCAGCACCACCACTGTCTTCGGATTGGCCTTCGCCACGGCGGCGATCAACGCATCCTGATTGTCCGGCAGCGACAGCGAGGCGGCATCGAACGATTCGCCCGTCCACTGCTGCGCGAACACCAGCACCACATCGGCATCGGCCGCAGCGCGGGCTGCTGCTGCGGCATCCACGCCATCGTGATAGACCACGCTGGCACCAGGAGCGCGCGCCTGGATCGCCTTCAGCGGCGACGACGGATGATAGACCACGGGACCAGGCCAGCTAGCTGGCCCGATACCCGTGACGGCGCTGCCGCCCACCGGATACACCAGCGACGATCCGCCGCCGGCCAGCACGCCCACGTCCGCATGCGCGCCGATGACGACGATCTTCCTCGCACCGGCTTTCAACGGCAGCACGCCGCCGGCGTTCTTCAGCAGGACCATGCCCTCCTCGGCGTCGGTGCGGCTGACTACACCATGCGCGGCGAAGTCGATCGCCCCGCCCTCCGCCACCGGATGATCGACCACGCCCTTGTCGAACATTGCGCGCAGGATGCGGAACACCATATTGTCCAATCGCGCCTGCGGCACGTGGCCGTTGGCGACCGCTTCTTCCAGCGCGACGCCGAAGTACGCGGTCTTGTCGAACTCCCACGCCGATTCCTGATCGAGGCCGTTGTTGGCGGCTGCCACGGTGCTGTGTACCGCGCCCCAGTCGGACATCACGTAACCCTTGTAGCCCCAGTCCTTCTTCAGCACCTGGTTAAGCAGATAGTCGCTCTCGCAGGCGTAGGCGCCGTTCAGGCGGTTGTAGGCGCACATGACGGAGCCGGGGTCGGACTGCTCCAGCACCAGTTGAAATGCCAGCAGGTCGGACATGCGGTTATCGGCATCGCCGATGCGGCTATCGAGGATGAAGCGGCCGGTCTCCTGGTCGTTGACGGCGAAGTGCTTCATCGTCGCGATCACGTGGTTCGACTGGATGCCCTTGATCTGCTGCGCCACCATCGTGGCAGCCAGCAGCGGATCCTCGCCGGCGTATTCGAAATTGCGGCCGTTGCGCGGCTCGCGCAGCAGGTTCACGCCGCCGGCCAGCATCACATTGAAGCCGGAGGCGCGCGCCTCGGCGCCTATCATCGCGCCGCCGTTGTAGGCCAGCTTGCGGTCCCATGTCGCAGCGGTGGCCAGGCCGGATGGCAGCGAGGTGCGCTCGCGCGGCGTCTTGGTGGCCTGCGTCGCAACCCCCAGGCCGGCGTCGGTCTCGAACAAGGCCGGCAGGCCAAGGCGCGGCGTGCCGGGGATATAGCCCGCCGAGAAAGGCAGCGCGGCGGGATTGCGCTTCTTGTCGCCGAAGTCGGAGCCGAACCAGCCCAGCACCCAGCTCAACTTCTCCTTCTGCGTCATGGCCTTCAGCGCGAGTTCGGCGCGGCGGTCGGCGCTCAGCGACGTGTCCATCCACGTACGCTCGGCCACGGGAACGGCGGCGGGCGGTGCGGCTTCGGCGGCATATGCGGGCAATGCCGTGGCGACCACGATGACCGTGGTGGCGGCAAGCGCCAAAGCCGCTGCCAGCGCAATCGCCAGCGGGCGCAGATTCAATTCTGAATTCAAGATATCTCCTTCTGTAAAAACAGGCGGCGGCGAACCGCTGCCTGCCGTGCCACATACACGTTAGTAGTTGATGCCGAGTCGTCCGCCCACGGTGCGCGGTTCGATGTAGCCGGCCTGCATCTGGCCGCCGGTCGCCGCGCCGCCCCAAGTTTTGGCCCAGGTGTCGGTCACGTTGCGCACGTAGCCTTCCACGTACCACTTGTCATCCGGGCTGGCCAGCTTGAGCGAAACGTCGCCCTTGGCATAGCCCTTCTGCGACAGGCCGATGTGCGGATCGTCGAAGTTGAGCAGGTCGAAGTAGATCTTGCTCTGGTAGCGCATGCCGCCCCACGCCGTCAGCTTGTAGCCGCTGTCGAGCGGGAAGTCCTGCGACATGTTCAGGCCGAAGGTGTATTTCGGCGCGTTCGGCAGCGTGTTGCCTTCGAGGTTGCGCGCGCGGCGGCCGCGCAGGCGCGCTTCCGGTCCGCTGTACACCTCGGGGCACTTCGATACCGAGTTGAACTCGATGCGCTCGTTGCACAGATAGCCGTCGTTGTAGGAATCATAGTCGTGGATGGTCGGCTTGATGTAGCTGGCGAAGCCGCCGATCTTGGCGCCCGCCCACGGCTTGTAGTCCCACTCGATTTCCAGGCCGGGGATGTTGACCTTGGCCACGTTGACGGTCTGCCAGCCGTGCTGGATGTCGCACGCCGGATCGGAGGTGCATGGGCTCTTCGGTATGATCTGCGCGAAGAAGTTGTCGCCGGTGATCTGCATGTCCTTGTAGCGCTGGAAGAAGGCCACCACGGACAAGCCCAGGCGATTCTCCAGCAGCTTGGCCTTGTAGCCCAGCTCGAAGTTGATGACGGTCTCCGGGCCGTATGGCGTGTACGAGATGTTCGGCGACGGGCCGTTCACGCACTGCATGCCGCCGCACAGGTCGTGCTTGTCGCCGAAGCCGCCGGACTTGTAGCCGGTCGAGACCGAACCGTAGGCCATCTCCTGCGCGTTGATCTGCTTGTTCAGACCCAGGCGCCAGGTGAATTTGCGCCAGCTGTCGGCGTGGTCGTTCGGCGTCGGCGCGCCGAAGCCGAGCAAGGCTTGCGGGCCGTTGTTCGGCCCCATCGCCGTGGTCAGGTCGTTGCCGTTGTGCGGACGCCAGCCCGGCGAGCCAGGCACGCCGGGGTTGTACAGGCCGAGGTAGTAGGCGTTCGGGTAGTTGCCGCCCCAGCTGTCGCCGCCGTAATTCAGGCCGCCCTTGTCGGACTTGCTGTCGCGGCTGAAGCGGCCGCCCACGGTGCCGGTCCAGGTCGGAGCGAAGGTCCAGTCGGCATGCGCAAAGGCGGCCTTGGCGTCGATCTCGCGGTCAGGCTGCGCATAGTACTGCGAGATCGGCGCGCCGTACGGGCCGTAGACCAGCGTCTCCTGCGAGAAGTTGATCTGGTTTTTCTCGTGCATCCAGAACAGGCCGGCGACGTATTTGACGGCGCCGAAATTCTGCTTCAGCTGCAGCTCGTTGACGGTGGACTTGTAGCGCGAATCGTGGGTACGGGTGGCGTTGTCCTTGACCGGCCACGTGCCCCAGTTGCCGCCCGATTGCAGCGGCAGGCTGACCTCAACCTGGAACGGCAGCGGGTGGAAGCCGTTGTCGTCGTCGTGCACCTGGCTGCGCTGCTGGTCGGCCCAGGCGAAGCCGTAGTCCAGCGTGGTGTTGGCGTTGACGTTCCACGTGGCTTGCGAGCGCACGGTGTTGATCGTCATGTCGGTCTGGCCCGGCACATTGATCAGCACATCCCACTGGCCGCGCGTGCAGGCGTAGCGGGTGCCGGCGCCCTGGTCGCAATCGCGCACGTTGACGTAGCCGGCGCCGTTGTTCTGGAACTTCTCGCCCGTCAGCAGCCACTCGACGTCGCGGCCGAACTTCATGCGCGCGGCCAGCCGGCCGGCCCATTCGTCCTGGTTGTTGTAGGCGTGGGCCGCGTCCACCTTGGTGTTGTAGCGCTGGTCCACCAGCGGCGTGCCGGGCGGGAAGACCGAGGCGAAGCCCTTGTCGGTGTAGCCGGTGAAGTCCTGCAGCTGGTTCAGGCGGCTGTCCTTCTTCACCTTCATGAACGTCGCGCGCAAGGCCAGCCAGTCGTTGACGGCGATGTTCTGGATCATGTTGAGCTGCTTCATGTGCAGGCTGCCCATCTCGTACGAGCTGCTGCCGTAGGTACTGCCGAATTCCGGCTTGGCCGGGATGATGTTGATGCTGCCGGCGGTGGAGTTGCGGCCGAACAGCGTGCCTTGCGGGCCGCGCAGCACTTCCACCTGCTCCAGGTCGAACATCAGCGCCTGTGCGCCCTGCGGACGCGGCGAGTACAGCCCCGCCACGTGCAGGCCGGCCGACGGGTCGCCGATCTCGGTGAAGTTGGTGGCGCTGATGCCACGGATGGTGATCTGCACCGCCGAGTCGTTAGCCTCGGTCATCTGCACGTTGGGCAGCTCGCCGGAGATGCCCTTGAGGGTGGTGATGCCCTGGCGGGTCAGCTTGTCCTGCGTGAAGGCGGTCACCGCCAGCGGGGTTTTCAGCAGCGAGGTGGAATAGCGGGTCGCGGTCACCTTCACTTCGGGGATGCCGTCCTTGTCGACGTCGGTGCCGACCACTTTGGGGGCGGCATCGGCGGCGTCGCCCGGTGCGGCGTAGGCGTGTTGTGCGGCCAGGTTGAAGGCACTGGCTATCGCCAGGCTCATTATTGTTTTCTTAGTCATCGCGTGCAAAATAGGTCTCCTGATTTTTATTGTAAAAAAACCGGCCCCCACGTCGGGGCCGGCAAACTTCGCGGCGGGCGAAGCGATGAACTTGTCCTGCTGCTTACTGCTCGATCAGCTTGAACGATTGCGCCGGCGTGCCGTTGCAGTCCCAGACCTGCAGGCGCGCGCCGTCCGACGTGGAGGCGCCCGGCACGTCCAGGCACTTGCCGCTGGCCCGGCCGACGAATTTGTAATGGCCGTCACCCTGGTCGACCGCCTGCCATTGCTGGTTGCTGCCGCCGCCGTAGGTCCACAGCTGGACCGCCGAGCCGTTGGCCGTGCCCCAGCCGGCCACGTCCCACGCCAGCGCCGGCGCCTGCCGGCTGCTGACGCGGTAGTTGCCGCTGTCGGTCGGCGTGAACTGCCATTGCTGGTTGGCGGCGCCGCGGCTGTCGCAGGCCCATTGCTGGACCACGGCGCCATTGCTGGTCCCGTATTCGGCGTCGTCGATGCAGGAGCCGCTGTTCTTGTTGACCACGCTGTACCACTTGGTCGGATCGATGCCGGCGATCGGGTCGGTGTGGAACTGCACGTCGAAATCGCGGCTGCTGAAGCCGGAGCCGTTTCGCCAGATCTCGGTGCCGGCCTCGACGTCCAGCAACCACCAGTTGCTGTCGACCGACTTGCGCCCGACCGAGTCGCGGAAGAACGGCACCAGGTCGAAGTTGACCTCGTTGACCGGCGAGGTGGCGACGTAGGAAACGATGTTCCAGCGCGGCCAGCCGTTCGGCGTGTTCCACGCGGTCCACACGTCCCAGTTCCTGCCATTGATGTTGACGTTGTCGGTCTTGGTGCCGGCCGGTTGCGGCGTGCCGTTGTGGTTGATCCAGATCATGATCTCTGCGCCGTCCGGCTGGCCGCTGGCCGGGGCCTCCCGCGTGGTGTTGAACCAGATGTCGTAGGCCACGTCCCAGCCGCCGGCCGCGCCGGGCGTGGTGCGCCAGCGGGTCGGCGCGTAGGTCAGCGCGCTCTGCTGCAGCGGCAGGCCGCTGTCCTTGGTGCACGAGTGCCAGTGGCAGCCCTTGTAGATGGCCGGATAGGCGGCCGGCGTGCTGTCGGGCGAGGACGGCGCGCTGCTCAGGCTCCATTCGCCGGTGTCCTGGTTGACGTTGATGCACTGGGAACCGGTGGCCTTGTCGTTCCAGAAGTTGGTGATGACGGTGTAGGTCTCGCCCAGCACCGGGTACGAGGCGTAACGGTCGCAGCTCGATGCGGCCATGCCGGGTGCGCTGTAGCCCAGTGTGATGGCGGCCGCGAGCGATAGTTTGAATAGTCTGCTTGCTGTCATAGCTTAGTCTCCATAGTTATTTTTAAGAGATCTTCCGTGTGCGATATCAAAAACAACATTGCACACAGATAAAGCATAGACAGATCGACAGCCCTCCACCCGTTCAAAGTTGCGCAGCCTTCGGAGTGTCTTTTCAACCACACACATGTAACGGTGCTGGCCTTGACGAAAAGAGATGACTATGATGGAAACGTTTCACTTGTCTTTTTATATTGACAGCATTTCCCGTTTTATAACCCGGAGCCCGTACCATGCACATGCCATCCCCGACGTCCCGGCCGCTGGAGCACCGGCTCAACCAGGTGCTGGACTATATCGACGGGCATCTGGGCCAGAACCTCAACCTCGACTGCCTGGCCGCGCAGGCGCATCTGTCGCGCTACCATTTTTTGCGCCGCTTCCAGCAGTGGAGCGCCGAGGCGCCGCACGCCTACGTGCGCCGGCGCCGGCTGGAGACCGGGGCTTCGCAGCTGCTGTACTCGTCCGATTCGGTGGCCGCGATCGCGCAGAACTGCGGCTTCGACACCGCCGACGGTTTCGCCCGCGCCTTCCGCCAGCACTTCGGCCTGTCGCCGTCGCGCTGGCGCGACCGGCAGCGCGGCATGGCGGCCGCCAGCAGCCAGGGTCCGGTGGCCGGCCAGAACGGGCCGGTACGCATCGTCCGGCTGCCGACCGCGCGCGTGGCCTACACGCGCCACTTCGGCCCCTACGACGAGGACAGCGCGGCGCAGTGGTCGCAGCTCGACGCCTGGTGCCGCCAGCACAACCTGCCGCCGTCGCCGCGCTTCGGCATGGGGCTGGACGATCCCGACATCACGGCGCCGGAAAGGTGCCGCTACGATGTCTGCGTGGAGGTGCCGGGGGATTTCGTGGCGCCGGCCGGCATGCCGATCAAGACCATCGCCGGCGGCGCGCACGCGGTGCTGCGCTTCATCGGTCCGAGGGTGTTGAGCAAGGATGCGTGGCACCGGCTGCTGCACGAGGGCGTGCTGTATGGCCGCTACAAGGCGGCGGCCCGCCCCTGCTTCGAGCGCTACGAGCCGGAGCAGCGCGACGCCTGCGTGGAGGCGCAGGACTGCGAACTATGCCTGCCGCTGGAGCCGCAGATGGCGCTGTGATCTTGGGTGGATTGATGTCTTAACCCTTCTAGATGTTAAAAAAATTTACAGCCAGTGATAATTTGTGAATATGTAAACATTGTTTTTAATGTAAATTTTCGTAACGAAAACATCAAGGAGGGTGCGATGCAGAATCTTACGGATGAACAAGCAGAGCTTATGGCCAGTTACAGCAGCAGCGACACTAGTTTGCCGTCGGTAACGGTCACTGCCGATCAAAACTACAATGACGGCAACTATAATTATTGGGACTATAGCCCTGGGGGTGGATTAATAGGTGGTGGTGGCTATACAGATAACGGACCAGGTTGCAGCAAGCATACTTCAGCGCCCCCGCCGGCGACGCCCAAAAATGTGGATCTTGAGAAGTTGCGGGATCTAGTACAACATCTGGCAAATGACATGGGCGCGCAACCCTATTTTAAAACAAATGAACAGGGTGCCTTCATAATCCGAGAGGCGAGCGAAGAGTTACGCGTTACCACCATACAAGTTGGTGGTCCTAACGGTGTGCAGTATGGGGCTCAATTGAATGCAGGTGACGTGATAGTTGCTTCGCTTCACAGCCACACTCCAGCTGATGGGAGCATTACCGCCCTTCCCTCCAATGAGCACAATCACGTGGACGGGGGGCCTGGCGATACTGTCGATGCGGCCAGGTTGATGAAGGAGGGGACGATAGACCCAGGAGCGCTCTACTATATCGTAGACGCTGCTACAAGGGGTACTTATGAATACATTTGGCCAACCTCGGACGTCAGTATCGTGGGCTCAAACATCGCCACTGATACCGTGCCATGTGGGTGAGTTATTGCCATCACTGTCAGACTCTCAAGGAGGTCATCCGTGAAAGTTGTCCCCGGATTTATTTTTTTAGCGGTAATGGCCGCATCCGCGCACGGAGCAGAGCGGACGGTGATCGCTAACAGCACCCACCCCGCCCCGCCAAGCCAATCGGACGTTCATTACGAAGTAAAATGCTCGACGCATCGTTATGATCTCAGTATTAATTATCAGCGCGATGAGGTTCGTTTTAAAGTAGACGATGTCGTGCGAGGAGACGATTTGGCCGCCAGTCCACTTGGCGTATTAATGCGATCCAGGGAATTTTTCGGCCACTTTGGCTTTTCGTGCTCCGCCAAAGGTCTCAGTCTTACTTTTTTGGGCTTTAATATAAATGGTTCGACGCCGCCGCAACCGATTGAATATATGGCGGTGATCGGAGACGATGGACAAGTGCTGATGAATACCGGTCTTCAGCCGACGACCTTGCTTTTTATTCAGAAAATGTGGTCAGGTGCACGCCCCGCTCCATAATGCCTTGATGATACGTCAATCTATTCCCTATAGACCTGTTGCTTGGCTCGACCAAAATTCACATTCAAAAAAAATGTGGATGACGTGCCAGGAAGCACTTGAGCAGGCTCTTAAGCATCCTATGCCAACATACAGGATGCTTGCCAATTTTACTGACCCAATGACGGCTCATCCAGTCGTTAGGCCTGAAATCGTGGCGTTTGTAAGGAACCGGTCCCGATCCAGCTACTCCTCTATCCAAGAACGAGCAGCACTCGACGCTTGGATTTCCAGCTGGACGCCGGGGACGCTTTCAAAAAAGGTGGATCAACTGGCAAAAGAAGTTTTCAAGCTGTTGATGGGAAAACTTGAAGTAGCACGGACGAATACTTTATCGATTGTTTATCATCCATGGTTAAGGCTTCCACCAATCAAAGAGGAGGATCCGCTGTCATGGTACTGCCCTGACGAAAAAGAGCCATGGTTTTTTCGCGCGCTGCAAGCATTCTTAGTACTTATTACCGCGCATCCGTTCTCTGATGGAAACGGCAGAGTGGCACGTATTGTATTTAATGCATATCTGCGTCATGGCTGTGGCGAGGGATATCTTCCTGTCGCCGATATCCTGCGAGCGACAGAGGGGCGGTACGAGGAGCTTCTGGCTTTGGCAGCGGTTGATGGGCAGTATGAGGAACTGCTCGTCTATTTGCGGGGTCTTTTCGCGAGCTACGCTGACTTCATCTTGCGAGGCGCTCTCATTTCTAATGAAGTGGATCAATTTCGCGCTGCGGTAGAGCTATCAGCCGTCAGCAGTGAACGAAGTCCACAAGTATTTAATCCCCATGCCTTCCCATATGTAATTTCCTATCAATGGCTGCTTGAGAGTGCTCATGAGCCGCGCAATAGGCTTGTCTTAGATGCGTTGACGGGAATAGTTAACGATCTTTATCAAGTGGCAGAAATTAAGTATGCAGTTTGCTCCCTTAAGCATCTGCAGTTCTGGCCTGAGGAAGGTTTGCCGCCTTTACTGCTCGTAGTTAGGACCTCTGACGTAAATGGTTTGCTGATTAAGTCGCGCGCCATCAAGGCCAAATATTTGGACACAGTGACCCTACGAATCGCACTGGAAACCGACAACTCGGTTGCGAACGCGCAGCTTCTCCTTGGTTTTTGTTTGTCTAGTTTCTCTTCTACCAATTTCGACACAACATTAATTACCGACATCCTACCGCGCTTTGCGGACACAGCACCGGAAGCTCGTTTTGCCTAGCCGGCCGACAACATGGCCGACATGCCGATCAGCGTGGGATATTGTTCGGTGATGACGAAGGTGGGAATGTGCGACAGGTAGTCGGAGAAGCGGCCCTTCTGCTCGAAGCGCGCGCGGAAGCCGGAGCGCTCGAAGAACTCGCTCATCTGCGGCACGATGCGGCCGCCGATGTAGATGCCGCCCTTGGCGCCCAAGGTCAGCGCGACGTTGCCGGCCACGGTGCCGAGCATGTCGCAGAAGGCGTCCAGCGTCTCCTCGCACACGGGACACAGGCGGTGCAGGCCGCGCTCCATGATCTGCGCGGTGTTCAGGTCCTGCGCCTCGACGCGCGCGCGCTCGGCCAGCGCGCGGTACACCAGCGCGATGCCGATGCCCGACACCAGCCGCTCGCTCGACACATGCTCGTGGTAGCGGCGCGCGTAGCGCAGGATGTCGATCTCGCGCTCGTTCATCGGCGCGAAGGTGCTGTGGCCACCCTCGCTATCGATGGCGATCCAGCGCTCGCCGGCCGGCACCAGGCCGGACACGCCCAGCCCCGCGTCCGCGCCCACCAGGCCGATGGTGGCGCCGGCGCGCGCGACGCCGCCGCCTATCTGGCGCTTGTGGTCCGGCGCCAGGTAGGGCAAGGCGCTGGCCAGCGCGGTGAAGTCGTTCACCACCACCAGCGATTTCAAACTGAATTGCGAGCACACCGCCTCGATCGAGAACGACCAGTGATGGTTGGTCATCGTCACCCAGTCGCCGTCGATGGGATTGGCGATGGCGATGCCGGCGAAGCGCGCCTGGTAGCCGCCCGCCGCCACCGTGGCCGGCTGCGACAGGTAGGCCACCAGCGCCGCGCCCAGCGTGGGATAGGCGGCGCAGTCGGTGACCCAGATCGCCTCGATCCGGTTGGGGGCCGTCTCCAGCCCGAAGCTGGCGCTGGTGCCGCCGATGTCGGCCAGCAGCCGCGGGCCGTTGGCGAGGTGCGAAAACGATTCGCGTTGCATGTCTCTTCCTGGTTTCTTGTTGTTTGCCGGCGGCTTGATTATATGTCACCTCGCTTATGAAAACGATTTCAAGCGCCTTTTTCATTAAATACCGTATCGTGGTGAAAGTCAATGCGGCATCGGGGGTGGATTTGGCCGGGAAATCGTGAATTTTATGGTAATCTCCTGCGAAAAGGTTTTCACAAAATAACGATCACAACAGGAATTGCCTTGGCAGACGTCCCCCACTCTTCCGGCCCATCGACCCTGATGGATGTAGCACGCCAGGCGGGCGTGTCCCCCAGCACCGTGTCGCGCATCCTCAACGGCACCGCCAAGGTGTCCGACGACAAGCGCCTGGCCGTGCTGGCCGCCATCGACAAGATGAAATTCGCGCCCAACCAGATGGCGCAGGGCCTGAAAAAAGGCCGCTCGATGACCATCGGCATCGTGGTGCAGGACATCTCCTCCCCCTTCTTCGACGAAACGCTGCGCGGTGTGGACGACGGCTTGAAAGGCACCGGCTACGCGTCGGTGATCGTCAGCGGCCACTGGAACGCCGACGAGGAGGCCGACCGCATGCGCCTGCTGCTGGCGCGCAAGGTGGACGGCATCATCCTGCTGTCAGGTCGCATGTCGGACCAGGCCGTGCTGGGCTTCGCCAGCCAGCGCCCCATCGTCTCCACCGGCCGCGCATTGCAGACCCGCAGCGCGCTGGGCTTCAAGCTGGACAACGAATCGGGCGCCTGCATGGCGGTGCACCACCTGATCGAGCTGGGCCACCGCCGGATCGCCTTCATCTCCGGCCCGGCCAACAACATCGACGCCGCCGAACGCCTGGCCGGCTACACGCGCGCGCTGCGCGAGGCGAATATCGAACTGGACCAGGACCTGATCGTCGAGGGTAACTACCACGAGGCCAGCGGCATGCTGGCGATGAACCGGCTGTTCGACACGCACCAGCAATTCACCGCCGTGTTCGCGGCCAACGACCTGAGCGCGTATGGCGCGCGGCTGGCGCTGTACCGCAAGGGCATCCGCGTGCCGGACGACATCTCGCTGGTCGGCTTCGACGATTTGCCCGGCTCGTCCTATACCACGCCGCCACTAACGACTATACGCCAGCCCTTGTATGACATCGGCCGCATCGCCACCCAGGCGCTGCTGCGCATCATCAACGGCGAGGAAGCGCGGGGCGAAGTGCCGCCATTGGAGCTGATCGTGCGCGAAACCACCCGCCGCGTGCGCTGATCGAGATAGCCACACGGAAATCTGGCCTTTTCTGCACCGATGGCGCAACCGCTTTACAATGACGGACGTTTCGGCAAGAATCACCTCGATTTTTTCACATCGTCAAACCAACACAAGGAAGAACAATGGAACATACCCTGCCACCACTGCCATACGCCATCGACGCCCTGGCGCCGCACATCTCGCAAGAGACGCTGGAATACCACTACGGCAAGCACCATCAAACGTATGTCACCAACCTGAACAACCTGATCAAGGGAACCGAGTTTGAAAACCTGTCCCTGGAAGAGATCGTCAAGAAATCGTCCGGCGGCATCTTCAACAACTCGGCCCAAGTGTGGAACCACACCTTCTACTGGAACGGCCTGACCCCGAACGGCAAAGGCGCACCATCGGGCGCGCTGGCCGATGCGATCAACGCCAAGTGGGGTTCGTTCGACAAGTTCAAGGAAGAGTTCACCAAGTCGTGCGTGGGCAACTTCGGTTCGAGCTGGACCTGGCTGGTGAAGAAAGCCGACGGTTCGCTGGACATCGTCAACACCTCCAACGCCGCCACCCCGCTGACCACCGACGCCAAAGCGCTGATCACCTGCGACCTGTGGGAACACGCCTACTACATCGACTACCGCAATGCGCGTCCTAAGTACGTAGAGACCTTCTTCAAGCTGGCCAACTGGGACTTCGCAGCAGCCAACTTCGCCTGATTGTAAGATTGCAGGCCAAGGGGTCAAGTCCGGGACTTGACCCTTTTTTATTGGAGCTGCAAGGTCTTCACGATCTTGGACTCGCTCTTCTCGCCGGCGCCCGATGCGGTGTTGCGGCTTTCCTTACGTATCGATACCAAGCGGTTGCCCGCCAGCGCGTAGACGCTGGACTCCTCGTTTTTCGCCTCGAAGCTGATGACGATGAAGGCGCGGCCGTGCATGCTCTGCGTGATGCGGCTGGCCAGCGGCGTGCCGTCGGCGGCGATCCACACGTTCAGCCGTCCATCGAATTCCTTCACGTATTTGCGGTCCCGATCCGCCAGCACGTCGATGCCCTGCGCGAAGGTGAGCAGGCGCGCCGGCTTGCCCTGGTAGACGTCGGCCTTCTCGCTCAGGAAGCTGGTCTTCTCCAGCATCTGCGTCAGGCTGCTGGCGGCCGAGATCATGGGCCGCAAATCGGTCGGGCTGAATTCGCGGGCGGCGTTGAGCGTCGGCGTCTTGGCGTTGGGGTTGCGGGCAACCGCCGTCGCTTCCGCATCGAGCCGGGCCAGCATGTCGCGGCTATAACTGAGCTGCATGCCGCGCTGGCCGTCCTCGATGCCGACCGCGGCCTGGCCGCTGGTTTCGTCGGCGTCCTTGCCCTCGCCGTTGCGGCGCCATACGTTCGAATCCAAAGTGGCTTTCAACGGCACCGGCTCCTGCAGGTGCTCCAATGCGGCCTTCAGATCGGCCAGGCCGTCGGCGTGCGCGGCGGCGCCGGCCAGCGCCAGCACCGGGATTAACATCAGCTGTGGCAATCGCATTTATTCCTCTCTCAAGCGGCGGCGGTCAGGCGGCCGGCGTTCATGGTGACGGTTCTGCCGCAGCGCGCGGCGATCGACAAATCGTGCGTGACCAGCACCAGCGTCGAGCCGCGCTCGCGGTTCAGGGCGAACATCAACTCGATCACGGCGGCGCCGGTGGCCGCGTCCAGCGCGCCGGTCGGCTCGTCGGCCAGCAGCAACGGCGGCTCGCAGACGAAGGCGCGCGCCAGCGCCACTCGCTGCTGCTCGCCGCCGGACATGTATTTCGGATAGTGGCGCAAACGGGCCGACAAGCCTACCCGCTCCAGCATCGCCTTCGCTTTCTCGCTGGCGTGCGTCTCGCCGCGCAGCTCCAGCGGCAGCATGACGTTTTCCAGCGCGGTCAGGTGCGGCAGCAGCTGGAACGACTGGAACACGAAGCCCACGTTCTGCTGGCGGAACACGGCGCGGCCGTCCTCGGTGAGCTGGAAGATGTCGGTATTCTCCAGCTCCACCGTGCCGCTGGTCGGCAGGTCGAGCCCCGCCAGGATACCCAGCAGCGTGGACTTGCCCGAGCCGGATGCGCCGACGATGGCCAGCGTCTCCCCTGCCTGCACCGTCAGGTCGACGTCGTGCAGGATGGTCAGTTCGCCGGTGGCGTCGCTCACGCGCTTGCCCAGGTTTTTCACCGCTATCGCTGGCCGCAGCAGGCTGGCCGAGAGGTTCATGTTCGTCATTGCTACTCCTAATTTTCCCGAAGACTGAGTAAGGGCGGTTGATTCAGCACGTTGCGCAAGCCCGCCCAGCCGCCGGCCAGCGCGCACAAGGCGCCTGCCAGCAGGCCGGTGGTCCACAACCACGGCGACCATTGCCACGCCAGGTGAAAGCTGAAGCGCGCCAGCGCCCAGCTGGCGGCAGTCGCGCCACCGGCCGCCAGCAAACCCGCCAGGGCGCCGGTCAGCAGATGCTCTATCCACTGCGCCTGCGACAGCTGCCGGCGCGTGGCGCCCAGCGCGCGCAGCAGCGCGGCCTGGCGCTTGCGCGCGTCCAGCGATCCCGCCATCGCAGCGTACAGTACCAGCAATCCGGACATCAGCGTGAACGCGAACAGGAATTCCACCGCCGCGCTGACCTGCGCCAGCGTGTCCTGCATGCGCTGGATGAAGGCGCTGATGTCGAGCACACTCACGTTCGGGTAGTCGCGCGCCAGCAGGTAGGAGAAGCGCCGGTCGTCCGCCGGCACGTGCACGGTCGTCGCCAGCGTGGCCGGCATGGCGGTCATCAGGCCGGGCGCCACTTCGAAGGCGGCGCCCACCTGGTGCGCCCGCCAGTCCACCTTGCGCAGGCTGGTGGACTTGACGTCCAGCGTCTCGCCGGCGACGTCGAAGGTCAGGCGGTCGCCCAGCTTGATGCCGAGGATTTCGGCGATGCCCTCGTTGACCGATACTTCGGCGGCGGCGCCGTCGTACCAGCGGCCGGCGGTGATGGTGTTGGGCGCTTGCAGCTTATCGGCCTGCTCGATCTCCATCTCGCGCTCGACCATCTCCTTGGCGCGAGGATCGTCCGACTTGGCAGGCTTGCCGTTGATGCCAACCAGCCGTCCACGGCTCAGCACATGCATGGTCGGCTGGCCGTAGCGCTTCAGGCGCGTCTCGAGCGCCTGCCGTTGGTCCGGCTCGATGTTGATGATGTAGTGATTCGGCGCACCGTCCGGCGTGGCCTGGCGCCATGCGGATAGCAGATCGCCGCGCACCACCGTCAGCAGCAGCAAGGCGGTCAGGCCCAGCGCGAGCGCGACGATCTGCGTGATGCTGGCCGCCGGGCGGCGGCGCATGTCGGTGACGGCGAAGCGCCATGCCGGATGATTGAACAGGCCGCGCATCGGCCGCAGCGCGCCCACGCCCAGCCATGCCGCCAGGCCGAACACCAAGCCGCACAGCGTGAAAGCGGCGGCCGCGATCAGGCCGAGCACGACGTCTTCGGTCTGCCACACCAGCAGCGCGGTGAACACGCCGGCGCCCAGCGCGTAGCTGGCGATGGTGCGCGCCTGTGGCGCTTCCTGCTCGCGGCGCAGCAGCCGCACCTGCGACACGTTGCGCATCTGGAGCAGCGGCGGCAGCGCGAAGCCCAGCAGCAGCGCCAGCCCCGCCACCAGGCCTTGCAGCGCCGGTTGCCAGCCTGGTGGCGGCAGGTCGGCGTCGACCAATTTTCCCAGCCATTCGAGCAGCACGAAGTGGCAGCCGAATCCCAGCAGCACGCCGGCGATGCTGCCGGCCACGCCCAGCATCAGGAACTCCAGCAGGTACATGCGGATCTGCTGCGATTGCGTCTGGCCCAGGCAGCGCAGCACGGCGCAGGCATCGAGGTGGCGCTGCACGTAGCGGCGCGCGGCCATCGCCACCGCGATCCCGGCCAGCAGCGCGGACAACAAGCCGACCAGCGACAGGAACTGCCGCACCTGGTCCTGCATCGATTGGCTCTCCTTGCCGGCCGAAGCGAGCGTGTTGATTTCGATGCCCAGCTTGGGCGTGGCGGCGATGTGCGCCTTGATCCATTGCTCGAACCCCGCCACCTGCGCCGGTTCGCCGGCCACCAGCAGGCGGTGCGTGGCGATGGCATGCTGTTGCAGCAGATTGGTGGACAGCAGGTCGGCGCTGTTGATCATCGCGCGCGGCGCCAGCGTGACGAAGGATGCGGCGGCGTCGGGCTCGGAGGCGATCACCCCGGCCACCGTCAGCGTGCGCTCGCCGATGCGCAGCGTGGAGCCGATGCGCAGGTTCAGCGCCGCCGTCAGGGTTGGATCGACCCATACGGTTCCGGGAGCCGGGATGGTCGCGGCCACGGCGTCCGGCTGGCTTTCACGCCGAAGCTTCATGTGGCCGCGCAAGGGGTAGGTGTCGCTCACGCTCTTGAGCGCGACCAGCATCGACGTGCCCTGCCCGTCTGCGCCGGCGAGCGCCATGTTCAGCATCGCGACCGTGTCGGCGCTGCGCAGGCCGCGCCGCCCTGCCTCGGCGCGCAGGTCGTCGGGCAAGGGCTGGTCGGACGCCAGCACCAGGTCGGCGGCCAGCACCTGGTTGGCGTTGCGCGCGATACCGGCGCCCATGCGCGCGGTGAAGAAGTTCACCGACGACAGCGCCGCCACCGACAGCATCAGCGCCGCCAGCAGGAACCGCAGCTCGCCCGCGCGCCAGTCGCGCCGCAGCATGGATAAGGATAGTCTGAACATCTGGGCGGCTTCCAGGATAAAACCGGCAGCTTGCCAAAACCGCCGCTCGCCGTCCGCCGGAATGCGACGAAACGCCAGCAGCCGCGATGATTTGCCAGAATCGACGGCTGGATTGCACGCCACAATCTGCACAATCGGGCCGGCATGCCTATAATCCGGAACACCTCTCTTCCACCCCGGAGTATCCAGATGACCTACCACGCCTCGCCGCACCGCTACGAAGCGATGCAATACCGCCGCTGCGGCCGCAGCGGCCTGCAACTGCCGCTGATGTCCCTCGGGCTGTGGCACAACTTCGGCGACACCAACTCGCTCGCCTCGCAGCGCGACATGCTGCGCACCGCCTTCGACCTGGGCATCACCCACTTCGACCTGGCCAACAACTACGGGCCGCCGTACGGCTCGGCCGAGACCAATTTCGGCCAGCTGTTCAAGGCCGACTTCCAACCGTACCGCGATGAGCTGATCATCTCCACCAAGGCCGGCTGGGACATGTGGCCCGGCCCCTACGGCCAGGGCGGCGGTTCGCGCAAGTATGTGCTGGCCAGCCTTGACCAGAGCCTGAAGCGCATGGGCCTCGACTACGTCGACATCTTCTATTCGCACCGCTTCGATCCGGACACGCCGCTGGAAGAAACCATGGGCGCGCTGGCGCACGCGGTCCAGCAGGGCAAGGCGTTGTATGTGGGGGTGTCGTCGTATTCGGCCGAGAAGACCGCCGAGGCGGCGCGCCTGCTGGCCGAGTGGAAGGTGCCGTGCCTGATCCACCAGCCGTCCTACAATATGCTGAACCGCTGGATCGAGGAAGACTTGCTCGACACGCTGGCCAAGCAGGGCATGGGCTGCATCACCTTCACCGCGCTGGCGCAGGGCATCCTGAGCGACAAATATTTGAACGGGATTCCGCAGGACTCACGCGTGAACCGCCCGGGCGGGGGCTCGCTGCAGAAGGCCCACCTGAGCGATGAAAACCTGGCGCGAGTGCGCGGCCTGAACGAGATCGCCAAGGCGCGCGGCCAGACGCTGGCGCAGATGGCGCTGGCCTGGGTGCTGCGCGATCCGCGCATCACGTCCACGCTGATCGGCGCCAGCAGCAGCGCGCAGATTCGCGAGAACGTGGCGGCCTTGCAGAACCTCGCCTTCACCGCCAAGGAGCTGGCCGACATCGACCAGCTGGCCAAGGAAGGCGACATCAATTTGTGGGCCGGATCGTCCAGCCACAAATAGATCGCCCGCAGATCGCCCGCTTTAAGGCCGCGCGGCCGGCGTCGAGCCGGTGCGCGACCAGTCGCGCCGCTCGGGGCGTTCGGCGCCATCGGTCTCGGCGCCCTCTTCCGGCACCTCCTCGTGGAATTCGCCATCCACCACCGGGATCGCTTCAACGTGATCGAAGCCGATGTCGGTATCGGCCGGCAGCGTTTCGACGTCCACGCCGGCGCGCTCGCCGGTGCCTTCGGCGTCGGTGTCGCTATCGAGGCCGATGTCCGGCTCGCCGGCGACATCGCTGCCACTGTCGGAGTTGTCGCTGGGGCCCAGCGCCCGCGAGCCATGGCCGCGCCCCAGTGTGCGGTCGGTGCCGACCGGGATATTGTCCGGGTCCAAGGTACTGTCAGACATGATCTGTCCCTCCCTCTGAAAACACCCATTTGACCACCGCCGCCGCGCCCGTTCCGTGCGGGACCGCGCATAAAGGCTATCGTTCTCATAGGTATTTTTTACTTTACAAATGTATTATTCATCTCTATAGTTACTCCATCCCAGCAGCCAACACAAGGAGCAACGCCATGAGCACCACGACCAAAAACCTGATCAAAGCCGTCGCCACCGCCGCTTTCGCGATCGCCGCCACGGCCACCACCGTCACCAACGCCTTCGCGCAGAACGCCGCGCCGGCCACCACTGCGGCCACCACCGCCGCCACGGGCACCGCCGCCGGCAGCGCCGCCGCGCAAACGGCCGTCGCCAACGGCGCGCTGGCCGCGACCACCAAAGCCCAACCGGCCGGCCTGACCCGCGCCCAAGTGCAGGCCGAATTCCTGGAAGCGCGCAAGAACGGCACGCTGATCGAGAACGAAGCCGACATGGACGTCGCCCAGACCAAGAAACACCACGTCAAGTAATCGGAAGCCCGACCAGTGAAATCGCCGCGCGCCATCCAGTCAACCGCCCTCGCCGCCTTCGCGCTGGCGCTGCTGGCCGGCTGCGCCGACATGGGCCACATCCATCCGCAGGCAAGCGCGCTGAAACCGGCCGGGCTCAATCCCGGCAAGGCCATCGCCGCCGCCAGCGCCGATGTGGCATGGCCGGAGCAGCAATGGTGGCAGGCGCTGCACGATGAGCAGCTGAACCGACTGGTGGCCGCCGCGCTGGCCGACAACCCGACGCTGCGCGCCACCCAGGCGCGCGTGCGCCAGGCCGAGGCGCTGGCCGGCGTCGCCAAAGCAGGCACGCTGCCGCAGGTGACCGCCTCCGCCAGCGCCGACCGCGAGCTGTATTCCGCGCACAGCACCGTGCCCGCTCCGCTGGCCGGCAACTACGCGTGGAAGAACACGGCCACGCTGTCCGGCGCCTACGACCTGGATCTGTGGGGCCGCAACCGCGACGCGCTGGCCGCCGCGCTGGACGAGGTGCACATGGCGTCGGCCGAGGCGCAGATGGCGCGCCTGACATTGGCGTCGGCCATCGTGCGCAGCTACATTCAGCTGTCGCTGGAATACGCGCTGCAGGACAGCGTGGCGCAGAACCTGGCGCAGCGCCAGCGCATCCTGGAGATCACGCGCAAGCGCCAGGCCGCCGGCCTGGCCAGCGAGATCGAGGTGGCGAGCATCGAGACCACGCTGCCGGCCGGACGGCGCGAGCATGAGCAGATCGGCGAATCGATCGCCCTGCTGCGCAACCAGCTGGCGGCACTGATCGGCAAAGGACCGGGCGACGGCGACACGATCGCCCGGCCGATGCTGGCCCTCGACGCCGGCCATGGCGGCGCGGTGCCGGCCTCGCTGCCGGCGGAGCTGGTCGGCCACCGGCCCGACATCGCGGCCCAGCGCTGGCGGGTGGAAGCGGCCGGCGCGCGCATCGCCGGCGCCAAGGCCGAGTTCTACCCGAACATCAACCTGGCGGCGTTTGTCGGCTTGCAGTCGCTGGGCTTCGGCCACTTCCTGGACAGCGGCTCGTCGATGCGCGGCGTGACGCCGGCCATCAGCCTGCCGGTGTTCGAAGGCGGCCGGCTACGCGCGCAGCTCGGCAACCAGACCGCGCTCTATGACGGCGCGGTCGAGCAGTACAACGCCGCCGTGGTGCAGGCGATGGCCGACGTGGCCAACGCGGTGGTGCGCATCGATTCGGTGCGGCGGCAGGACCAGCTGGCGCAGCGCGCGCTGGCATCGGCGCGGCGGCAGCAGGAGCTGGCCGAACGCGCCTACCGCGCCGGCATGACCGACGCGCTGAATGTGATCAATGCGCAGCTGACCTTATTGAACGAGGAACAGCAGATGGCGCAAGTGGCGAGCAAACAACTGGATAACTACACATTGTTGATGGCCGCGCTAGGCGGCGGCATAAAACTGGATTTGCCGTGACGCTTAGATAGTACAATCAAATCCTTTGAAAATTAGTGAGGAGCAGGCAATGAGCAGTTTTGAAGCGACTAAAAAACGCCTTAAAAACATCCATGCCCGAATGCCGGAGTTCCCAGAGGATTTGATGCGCGTGCTGCGCATGACTTATCACATCCAGAAGCGGATGAAAGACCTGAGCAACGCGGCGCTGCGCAAATATGACCTGGTCGACGCCAGCTACATGGTGTTGGCCGTGCTGTACGGATCGGACGATGAGACCTCGACGGCATCCACGCTGGGCGAGGCCTGCATGGAGAAGCCGGCCAACCTTACGCGCGTGTGCAACGACCTGGAAGCCCAGGGCCTGATCTCGCGCGGCAACCGGCCCGGCGACCGCCGCTGCGTGATGATCACGCTGACCGACGCCGGCCGCGAGCTGGCCGCGAAGGTGCTGCCGGAAGTTTGGGGCACCACCACCCGCGCCTACGACGGCTACACCGCCGAAGAAGTTAAAGTACTTGAAGCGCTGCTGAAAAGGCAGCTGGACAACCTGGAAGCACTAACCTAGCCTGAACCGACCGCCATGAACCCTCCCCAAGCCGCCACTCCCACCCAGGACCCAAGCGCGGCAAGGGGAGCATGGCGCTGGCTGGCGCAGGAGACGGCCGGCTGGTTCAACACCGAGGGCCCGCGCTGGCTGTTCGTCGCCAGGACCATGCTGGCCTCCTTCTCCGCGCTGTGGCTGGCCTTCCGCCTTGGCCTCGACGCTCCCTACACCGCCCTCGCCACCACCGTCATCCTGGCGCTGCCCAGCAGCGGCATGGTGCTGGAGAAGGCGTTCTACCGTTTTCTCGGCACGCTGGTCGGCTGTTCGGCGGCGCTGCTGTTGGTGGCGCTGTTCCCGCAATCGCCGCCGCTGCTGTTCGCCGGCGTGGCGCTGTGGATCGCGCTGTGCACCGCCGGTGCAGCCATGCACCGCAACCAGCAGTCGTACAGCTTCGTGCTGGCCGGGTACACCGCCTGCATGATTGCCGTGCCCGCGATCGACGCGCCGGACCATGTGTTCACGCTGGCCGTCACGCGTGTGACCGAGGTCGGGCTGGGCATCATCTGCGCCGCCGTGGTACACGACGTGGTCTTCCCGCGCCGGCATTCGCATGCCGTGATGCGCACCGTGCAGGCGCGCTACGCCAGCTTCATCGCCTTCAGCATCCAGGTACTGGAGCAGCGCCTGTCGCCGGCCGAGACGGAGCTGAACCATCTGAAGTTCGCCGCCGACATCGCCGCGCTGGAATCGGGCCGCGCCGCAGCCTTCTTCGAGGCCGGCCACGCGCGCGCCCACACGCGCCAGCTGCACGCCTTCAACGCCGCCTTCATGGCGGTGCTGACCACCTTCTACACGCTGCACCGCCTGATCCACCGCCTGCGCGGCGCGGCGCCCGCGCATGCGCAGCCGGTGCTGGCGCTGATCGAACCGATGCACGCCCACCTGGCACAAGCCATGCGCAAGGAGCTGACGCCGCAACGCATGGCGCAAATGCGCGCCAGGCTGGCGGCCGACACCGCCGCCGCCCGCGCGCAGCTGGGCGCCGCTGCTGACGTGCCGCAGGCCACCGATGCCGCTGGCGCGCAGCCGGCCACCGGCGCCGACGGGAGGCCGACCGCTGCCGACGACGCGAAGTTGGCCGACATCGCCACCGACGGCGCGCGGCAGGCCGCCACCGACGCGGTGCCGCTGGAACGCGCGCAGCGCATCGACTTCGACACGGCGGTGGAGCTGCTGGAGCGCTACGCGCGCGATATGGAGGCCTTCGCCTGCCTGTACCACGGCCTGACGCAGGAGAAGCGCCAGCAGGTCAGCGATCCCGGCGCCTACTCGCCGAAGACGCCACCGGCCATCGTCGCCGCCAGCGGCTTCCGCGCCGGCGTCGCCCTGCTGCTGACGGCCGGCGCGTGGTACTGGCTGGCCTGGCCCTACCTCGGCAACGCCATCCTGATGGCGACCATCTTCTGCGCGCTGGCCTCCTCCTCGCCGCGCCCGACCGCGATGGTGCAGCAGGTGCTGACCGGCTTCCTGGTGGCCACGCCGCTGGCCTTCGCCACCGAATTCTTCCTGGTCGCCCGCGCCAACGACTTCCCCACACTGGTCCTCGCCGCGCTGCCGATCTTCGTGCTGGGCAGCTACCTGATCACCAGCCCGCGCTGGGCCGGCGTGGGCATCGGCATCTGCATGTTCTGCGCCACGCTGGTGGTGCCGGCCAACTTGATGCACTACGACGTGGAAAGCTTCATCAGCAGCGAGCTGTCGCTGACGCTGGGCGTGGCGGTGGCCTACCTGATGTTCAAGGTGGTCCTGCCCGAACACACCATGGGCCAGAAGGACCACGTGGCCGCCGCGCTGTGGCGCGAAGCGCAGCGCGCCTGCACCGCGCCGATGTACCGCCTGAAGCGCCGTTTCGACAACCGCGTGCGCGACCTGCTCAGCCAACTGAACGCCGCGTCCGGCCCGGCGCCCGGCGCACCGGTGCGCGCCGTGGTGCGCCAGGGCCTGACGCTGCTGGAGCTGGGCCACGCCGTGATCGAACTGCGCCAGCTGGTCGCTACGTCGCAACCCGGCCCGGTGCCGGTGGCGCTCAAGCGTGTGGTGGGCGAACTGGCCGCCCACCTGCGGGCGCCGTCAAGCGCCAGCGGCCACGCGGCGCTGCAATCAATACTGGACGCCGGCGCCAACGTGCGCGCCGCGCTGCCCACCGCCACGCCGGAACGCCAGTTGCGCCTGCAAACCGCGCTGACCGACCTGCATTCCATTTACACGTCCCTGCTGGACCAGATCACTACAGGAGAAACCGCCGATGCCGCGTGAGATAGACTTTTTTGGCGTACTGCTGCCCGGCGTGCTGCCGCTGTTCCTCGTCAGCGTGCTGCTGCAACTGGTGCTCAACAGCGCCCTGAGCCACCTCGGCGCCTACCGCCACAGCTGGCATCCGGCGCTGGCGCGACTTTGCCTGTTCATCTGCATCTTCAGCGTCCTGCTGGTCACGCTGTACAAATAATCCAACTCAATCAGAAAGCCCGCCGTGAGTGCATCCAAAATCTTCCGCTTTTTCCTGACCATGCTGCTGGTGGCCGCCGCCCTGTGGATGGGCCGTTCGGCCTGGGACCACTACATGGAATCCGCCTGGACCCGCGACGGCCGTGTCAAGGCCGACGTGGTCACCATCAGCGCCGATGTCGCCGGCACCGTCACCGACGTGAAGGTACGCGACAACCAGCTGGTCAAACAGGGCGACGTGCTGTTCGAAGTGGACAAGGCGCGCTACCAGGACGCGCTGGCGCAGGCCGACGCCATGCTGGCGTCGCAGCAGGTGGAGAAAGGCCGGCGCGGCAAGGAGGCCAGCCGCCGCGCGGGGCTGGACGACGCGGTCGTCTCGGCCGAGAGCAAGGAGACGGCGCAATTCGCGGCCGGCACGGCGGCCGCGCAGTACCAGGCGGCGTTGGCGGCGCGCCGGCTGGCGGAGCTGAACCTGCAACGCACCGTGGTGCGCGCACCGGTCACCGGCTACGTCACCAACCTGAATGTACATGTGGGCGACTTCGCCGCCGTCGGCGCGGCCAAGCTGGCGATGATCGACAGCGCCTCGTTCTACGTGGTCGGTTATTTCGAAGAGACCAAGCTGCCGCTGTTGAAGGTGAACGACACCGTCGAGGTGCACCTGATGAGCGGCGCGGCCCAGCTGCAAGGCCACATCGAGAGCATCGCCCACGGCATCACCGACCGCGACGCCAACACCGGCCGCGAGCTGCTGGCCGACGTCAACCCGACCTTCAACTGGGTGCGGCTGGCGCAGCGGGTGCCGGTACGCATCCACATCGACCAGCTGCCGAAGGGATTGGACCTGGTGGCCGGCACCACCTGCACGGTGGTGATCCATGGATAACGGCGCCGATCGTTTCAGCACCATCCGCCTGTTCCTGGATGCGGCGCTGCTGGGCAGCTTTTCCGCCGCCGGCCGCAAGCAAGGCATGTCGCCGGCGGCGGCCAGCGCCTGCATCCAGCGGCTGGAGGCCTCGCTGCAGGTCAAGCTGTTCGAGCGCACCACGCGCCAGCTGCGCCTGACCGAGGAAGGCCAGATGTACCGCCACTTCAGCGAACAGGCAATGGCGCTGATGGCGGAGGCGGAAGCGGGCCTGCACGCGGGCGGCGACAATGTGCGCGGCATGGTGAAGATCTCGGCACCGTCGGACCTGGGCCGCAACGTGCTGATGCCGATGCTGGACGAATTCCGCGCCCGCCATCCCGAGCTGCAGTACGCGCTGACGCTGAGCGATTCGACCGCGAACATGGTGCAGGACGATATCGATCTGGCGATCCGCTACGGCCAGCTGGCCGACAGCGAGATGGTGGCGCGCGTGCTGGCGCCGAGCCGGCGGGTGGTGTGCGCGGCGCCGTCGCTAATCGCGCAGACGGGCGGCCCGGCCACGCCGGAGGAGCTGGCGCGGCTGCCGACGCTGGTGCTGGTGACGGCGCTGGGGCCGATGCAGGAATGGCGCTACTGCAGCAACGACGAGGCGGACGAGAAGCGCGCGGTGCGCGTGCGCCGCACGCAGCAGAGCAACGACGGCGAGGTGATACGCAAGTGGGCCATCGCCGGCCAAGGCTACGCCTACAAGTCCATCCTCGACATCGCCGGCGACTTGCGCGCCGGGCGGCTGGAGACGGTGCTCGACGAGTACTTCACGGAGAGCGCGCCGCTCAACCTGCTGTATCACCGCAACCGCTATCAGCCGCCGCGCATCGCGCTGCTTATTGCGTTTTTGCTGGAGCGCTTTGCAGACATGGCATGACGCCCATCTGCTGCAACAGCGTCAGGTTGTCCTCCAGATGCCAGTTCTCGGCGATGCGGCCGTCGGCCACGCGGTACAGGTCGAAGGCGCGGAAGTCGATGGGCTGGCCCTTGCCGCTGGTGGCGCCGAAGGTGCTGGTGAAGTGCCCGGTGAAGTGCAGGTGCACGGCCACGCGGTCGCCGTTGACCACCATGTCGGTGATCTCGGCCTTCAGATCGGGGACGGCGGTGCGGAAGCCTTTCGACGCCTGCAGCGGGCCGTTGACGCCCTGCTCTCGGCCGGCCGGCAGCGTGCGGTCCATGAAGTCGGGGGCCAGGGCCTGTTTGGCCAGCGCGGGGTCGCCGGTGTTCCAGAAGGCGGCGTAGCGGCGGGCGGCTTGCTCGGTCAGGTCGGTGGCGTCGGCGTTCGCGGCGCCGGCCAGCAGCAAGGCGGTCAGCAGGAGGGAGCGTTTCATGGGCAGTCCTTTCGTTGTGGGGATGCCCGGATTGTGCGCCGCCCGCCCCCGCGCCGGAATTGGCCTGGCCGTTGAAGCAGCTGCTTGCGGCGGTTGAAGATCGCCGCGCGTTCGCCGCGCAAGCCGCGTTTGGGCGCTCGCCGCATCTGCCGCCCTCGCCGCGTTGGTCGCACTCACCGCGTTGGCCGCCTTCGCCGCGTTAGCCGCGTTGGTCGCACTCGCCGCGTTGGCGTCCGCGTTGGGCGTCCGCGTTAGCGCGCGCCGCCCGCGTCGACGATGGCGCCGCTCACGTAGGACGATTGTGGGCCGAGCAGCCACAGGATGGTCTCGGCGATTTCCTCCGGCTGGCCGCCGCGCTGCATCGGCACGGTCGATGCGAGCCGCGCCACGCGATCCGGATCGCCGCCGCTGGCGTGGATGTCGGTGTAGATGATCCCCGGCCGCACGCAGTTCACCCGGATGCCCTCTGCCGCGACCTCCTTCGACAATCCCAGAGTCAGCACGTCGATCGCGCCCTTGGACGCGGCGTAGTCGATGTAGACGTTCGCCCCGCCATGCCGCGCCGCGCCGGACGACAGGTTGACGATGCCGCCACCCTGCCCGCCGCTGGCGGTCGACATGCGCCTGACCGCCTCCCTGCTGCACAGGAAGTAGCTGACCACATTGGTGGTGAACACGCGCTGCAGGCGCTCCACCGACATCTCCGTCAAACGGCACTGCCGCTCCAGCACCCCGACGTTGTTGACCAGCGCAGTCAATGGCCCCAGCTCCGCGTCGACGGTGGCGAACAGCCGCAGCACATCCGCTTCCACGCCGACGTCGGCCTGCACGGCGATCGCCTCGCCGCCCTCGGCCAAGATACGCGCGCGCAGCAGCTCGGCCGCCTGCGTGTCGCGCAGGTAGTTGATGCAGACCGCGTAGCCGCGCCGGCTCGCCATCAGCGCGGTCGCCGCGCCTATGCCCCGGCCGCCGCCGGTCACCACCATCACTTGTTTCATCGGATGCCCTATCAAGCAAAAGCCCGCTGCTGCGGGCTTGGGGAAGGTTTATTTTTCCGGGCTGACGTGCGTCAGCGCGTAGCCGACGTGCTGCCACCAGTGCTCGCGCGAATGCACGGTGTGCAGGCACTTCTTGTCGAGCTCTCCCTTGAAGACCGGATCGGCGCACTGCTTGGTCATCAGCGCGTTGCGCTGGTTCTCGGCGTTGGTCAGCGCGATCAGCAGCCAGACAATGAAGCCCAGCGCCAGCACTGCCAGGCTCCAGGCCACGTGGTTGATGTAGGCCCATTCAAACAAGGTTTCGATGACCGGCGAAGACTCCTTGTAGATCTTCATGACCTCGCCCTCGGCCGCCTTCTGTTCGTCGCTGATCTGTTTCATGGCTATCCTCACTTCTTGTTGGCGCGTTCCTGGGCCGACTTGGCGACCAGGCTGTCCATCACCGCAAACAATGCCGCGTGCGCCGCCTGGGTGGACGGGAGGTCGTGGCCGGCCTGCGCCGGCGACGTCGTGTAGTGACCGTCGATCACCAGCGTCGGCGCGCTGTCGAGTTTATACTGGTTCGCCACCTGCGCGCCACGTTTCATCCTCGTTTGGACCGCGAACGAGTTGAAAAATTCCAGATATTTCGCCTTGTCGACGCCGTTCTTGACGACGAAGTCCAACAGCAGCTGGTCGGTGTTCAGGCGGTTATGCTCGACGTGGACCGCGTGGAACAGCTTCTCGTGCATGCCGTTGCCCAGCGCGTTCATCGCCTCCAGCGTGAAGAAGGCCTTGGCCTGCGCGTCCTCGCCCAGGTGCATGCGGCGGAACACGATCTTGTCGCCCTGCTTGCGCACCCAGTCCGCCAACGGCGCTTCCAGCGCGTTGCAGTACGGGCAGTGGTACATGAACACTTCCAGCACTTCGACCTTCTTGCCGGTGTCCGGTCGGCTCGTCAGGTCCACCGTGCTGAAGTCCACGCCGTTCTTGAATTCGGCGGCGTGGGCCCCGGCGGCGGCGGCCACAAAGGCGGCGGTGGCGATCAGCGGCCGCAGGAAACTCAGGAAACGCATAACAGTCCTTCAATCAGGTGAGTGGCAAACGCCGCGAGGTTACCACTTTTTCCGCGCCGTGCAAATTAGGGCGGCATTAAGCCTCAGGGCCGGCGCCGGCGCGCCGTCTCCAGCCGCTCGCACAGCGCCGCCACGCCGTCGGCGATGCGCGGCGTGGCGCGCACCAGCTGTTCGCCGCCAAGCATGAACAGGTTGCCCCGCTGGACCGCCAGCATGCCCCGGTATTGCTTCCAGATGTTGATGCCCGATTCGGCGTCGTGGGCGACGCCGCCGATGATCGCTTCCGGGTTCTCCTGCAATACTGCCTCGGTGCTGACGGTGGGCGCCGGCGCCTTCAGCGCGGCGAACACGTTCTGGCCGCCGCAGACGCGGATCACGTCGCTGACGATGTGCTCTCCGCTGAGCGTGAACAGCGGCTTTTCCCAGATCTGGTAGAACACCCGCACCACCGGCCGCTGCGCGTAGGTGGCGGACAATTGGGCGATGCGCTGGCGGTAGTCCTGCGCGGCCTTCTGCGCGGCGGCCTCGGTGCCCATCAACTGGCCCAGGCGGGTCAGGCTGGTGGCCACTTCCTCCAGCTTTTGCGGGTCGCTGTAGAAGATCGGGATGCCCAGGCTTTTGAGCTGTTCCAGCTGGCCCGCGGTGTTCCCGCTCTTCCACACCACCAGCAGGTCCGGGCGCAGCGCCAGCACGCGCTCCATGTCGATGGTGGCGTTGCTGCCGACCTGCGGCAGGCGTTTGGCTGCTTCCGGGTAGTCGCTGTAGTTCATCACGCCGACCACGCGCTCGCCGCCGCCAGCCGCGAACAGCAGCTCGGTGATGTGCGGCGCCATCGCGATGATGCGCTGCGCGGGCTTGGCGACGGTGACGCTGTTGCCGGCGTCGTCGCGTACGGTGACGGCGGCGTGGGCGCCGACCGTGGTGCACGCGGTGGCGCATGCCAGCAAGGCAGTGCTCAACAAGCGCGCTTGATAGGTGAGGGTGGTCATGGGCATAGTGACGGGCGGCGGAAGCCTGGGATTATACGCGCGCGCCCCGATCATTCACATTTTAGATAGGACCTATCTACATTTCGTGCATTGATCGGCGCGGCGCCGGTGCTTATAGTGGTGTCATACTCATACCGGAGCTTTGCCATGAAAGTCTTGCCCACCTATTTCCTGTCCCACGGCGGCGGCCCCTGGCCCTTCATGATGGACCAGGTCGGCCATCTGTACGCCCAGCTGGATGCCTCGCTGCGCGACATGCCGCGCCAGATCGGCGTGACGCCAAAGGCCGTGCTGGTGATCACCGCGCACTGGGAGGAGCGCGAATTCACGCTGTCGTCGTCGGAGGCGCCGCCCATGATCTACGACTACGGCGGCTTCCCGCCGCACACCTACGAGGTGCGCTACCAGGCGCCCGGTTCGCCGGAATTGGCGGCGCAGGTCCAGCAGCTGCTGGAGGCTGGCGGCCATCCGGCGCGGCTGGATCCGCAGCGCGGCTTCGACCACGGCACCTTCAGCGCCATGTATCCGGTGTATCCAAATGCGGACGTGCCCATCGTGCAGCTGTCGCTCAAGCGCGGGCTCGATCCGCTGACGCACCTGGAGGTGGGCCGCTTGCTGGCGCCCTTGCGCGAGCAGGGAGTGCTGATCGTCGGCAGCGGGCTGAGTTACCACAATCTGCGCGCCTTCAACGCGCAGGGCGCGGCGGCCTCGCACGCCTTCGACGGCTGGCTGCGCGCAGCGATGGCGCTGCCGCCAGAAGAGCGCAAGGCGCAGCTGCTGGCGTGGGAACAGGCGCCGGCCGCGCGCATGGCGCATCCGCGCGAGGAGCATCTGCTGCCGTTGATGGTGGTGCTGGGCGCGGCGGAGAATGATGCGGCGTCCGTGCCGTATCACGAGGACGCGTTCATGGGATCGCTGGCGGTGTCGAGCTTCCGCTTCGGCTAAGCGGCTAGGTCCCGCGCTTGCCGTTGGCGTAGGCTTCGGCCTTGGCGGCGGCGATGGCGGCCTTTTCGGCAGCTTTCACCGCCATCTCGGCGTTGTGTTCTTCCAGCCGCTCCTTGCGGGTGGCCGGCGTCTCCAGCGAGATGCGGCCCAGGATGCCGCTGCGGTAGTCGCCCAGGAAGGTGTGCGAGGCCTTTTCGAAATCGAGGTCGCCGCCCTTCTGGCGGAAGCCGCGCTTGGCCGCCACGCCCTCCACCACCGCTATGCCGTCGAAGCTTTCGATATCCTTGAAGCCGTAGCGCGCCACCAGCAGCTGCGGGTAGTGCTTGAGCATCTCGTCGGCCAGGAACACCGCCACCTCCTCCTCGATCAACGCGTTCGAGCCGATCGCGTGGCTGGCGGCCAGCATCAAGCCGTCGCTCGGCAGCGCGATCTTCGGCCACAGCATGCCGGGTGTGTCGACCAGAATGGTGTTCTTGTCCAGGTAGAGCTTCTGCTGCTGCTTGGTCACCGCCGGCTCGTCGCCGACCTTGGCCACGCGCTTTTTCAGCAGGGCGTTCATCAGCGTCGACTTGCCGACGTTGGGGATCCCCATGATCATGATGCGCAGCGGCTTGGTCGGCACGCCGCGGTGCGGCGCCAGCTGCTTGGCCAGCTCCGGCACGCGCGCCACGTCGGCCGGCTTCTTGGTCGTCATCGCGAACGCGGTCACGCCCTCCTGCGCGTTGTAGTAGGCCACCCAGGCCGCCGTGGCGGCGGGATCGGCCAAGTCGATCTTGTTGAGGATCTTCAGGCACGGACGCTGGCGGAACTTGCGCAGCTCCTCCACCATCGGGTTGGTGCTGGCCTCGGGCAGGCGCGCGTCGACCACCTCGATCACCAGATCGGTGTTCTCCATCTGCTCGGCCGCCATCTTCTTGGCGGCGTTCATGTGCCCCGGGTACCATTGTATCGACATGCTCTGACCTTCAAATTCGTTCTGACAATCCGCTATTTTACCTGCTACCCCGTCTGGACTTCGGATATCATGGGGCGCTTTTTCCGTTTCCTGACCATATAAACAATATTATTTTCTCCACCGGAGTGCTGAAGATGAGCATAGCTGCACCGTCCAACCCCAAGGAAATCACCGTTCGCGGGATTATCCTGGGCATTCTGATTACGCTGGTGTTCACCGCCGCGCAGGTCTACCTGGGCCTGAAGGTCGGCCTGACCTTCGCCACCTCGATCCCCGCCGCCGTGATCTCGATGGCGCTGCTGAGCGCCTTCAAGGACGCCACCATCCAGGAAAACAACATCGTCCAGACCATCGCCTCGGCGGCCGGCACGCTGGCCTCGGTGATCTTCGTGTTGCCTGGCCTGCTGATGATCGGCTGGTGGGCCAAGGTGCCGTTCTGGCCGACCTTCGGCGCCTGTGCCATCGGCGGCGTGCTGGGCGTGATGTACACCATGCCGCTGCGCCGCGCGCTGGTGTCGCAGTCCGACCTGCCCTATCCCGAAGGCGTGGCCGCGGCCGAGGTGCTCAAGGTCGGCATGGCCTCGCGCGCCGGCGCGGCCGAGGGCAAGGCCGGCCTGTGGGCCGTGATCTGGGGCAGCGTCGCCTCCGCCGTGTTCGCGGCCGGCGCCGCCGTCAAGCTGATGGCCGGCGAAGTCGCGATCTACTTCCGCACCGGTTCCGGCGCCGGCGCGGGCGCCACCGGCATCGGCGCTTCCAGCTCGCTGGCGCTGATCGGCGCCGGCCACCTGATGGGCATCACGGTCGGCATCGCGATGCTGGCCGGCCTGGTGATCGCCTGGGGCATCATGGTGCCGTTGATGACGCACCTGTCGCCGGCCGCCGCCGGTGTCGACGCCTCGGCCCACGCGCTGGGCATCTGGTCCAAGGAAGTGCGCATGATGGGCGCCGGCGTGATCGGCATGGCCGCCATCATCACGCTGGCCGGCCTGGCCAAGCCGATTCTCGGCGGCCTGAAGTCGGCGATGGAATCGGCGCGCAAGGCCAAGCTCAATGGCGGCGTGGTCGACCGCACCGAACAGGACTTGCCGATCTTCGTGGTCGGCCTGGTCACGCTGCTGTCGATGGTGCCGGCCGGCTGGCTGCTGGCCTCCTTCCTGCAGGGCGGCCCGCTGTCGTCGCTGGCCTTCCCGCTGGTGGCGGTCGGCATCGGCTACATCCTGATCGCCGGCATGTTCGCCGCCGCCGTCTGCGGCTACATGGCGGGCCTGATCGGCTCCTCCAATTCGCCGGTGTCGGGCATCGCCATCCTTACCATCCTCGGCGCCGCGCTGAGCGTGGGCATGGTCGGGCGCAGCGTCATGGGTCCGGAAGTGGCGCAGGCGCTGATCGCCTACGCGCTGTTCGTCACCACCGTGGTGCTGGCGGTGGCGGTGATCGGCAACGACAACCTGCAGGACTTGAAGACCGGCCAGCTGGTCGACGCCACCCCGTGGAAGCAGCAGGTCGGCCTGCTGATCGGCGTGGTGGCCGGTTCCTGCGTGGTGCCGCCGGTGCTGGAGCTGCTCAACCACGCCAACGGCTTCGTCGGCGCGCCGAATCTCAACTCGATCTCGGACCAGCCGCTGGCCGCGCCGCAGGCGCTGCTGATCTCGACGCTGGCCAAGGGCGTCATCGGCGGCCAGCTGCGCTGGGACCTGCTGGGCTATGGCGCGCTGGTCGGCCTGCTGCTGGTGCTGATCAACTTCGGCCTGAAGCGCTCGAGCAACGGCAAGTACTCGCTGCCGCCGCTGGGCGTGGGCCTGGCGATCTACCTGCCCAGCGCGGTGATCACGCCGGTGTGCATCGGCGCCGTGACCGGCTACCTGTTCGACCGCGCGATGGAGCACAAGGTCGGCGGCGACACCGCCAAGCGCCTGGGTGTGCTGGTGATGTCGGGCTTCATCGTCGGCGAGAGCCTGTTTAACGTCGCGCTGGCCGGCCTGATCGTGGTCTCCGGCAAGGGCGAGCCGCTGGCCATCGCCAACTCGCTGAGCGAGCCGCAAACCATGATCGTGGCGCTGATCCTCGGCGTGGCCATGGTGTGGGGCCTGTATCGCTGGTCGGCCAAGAGCGGGCGCAACGTCGCCGCCTAATTGACAAAAATACAATCACCCTCTAGGATGGCCGAAAAACCATTCCAGAGGGTCCCATGTCCAAAACGCTGTTCCGCTACGCCCCCTTCCTGCTGAGTCTGCTGTTGCCGTGTGCCGCGCGCGCCGCGGCGCCCGACGCGGCAGCTTTCTTCCAAGACCCGCAAATCAACCACGTGACGCTCTCGCCCAAGGGCGGCCACGTGGCCAAGGTGGCCATGCTGCCCGGCGGCGTCTCCGGCCTGGTGGTCCACGACACCGCCGACCTGAGCAAGTTCACGGTCATCATCAAGACCTCGGTCAACGAGGTCATCACCTCGGTCCACTGGGTCAACGAGAAGCGCATCGGCTTCACCGTCAAGAACCGGCGCATCGAATTCGAGGGCAACCAGGAAGAGCTGGCGGCCGACATCGACGGCGGCAATCTGGTCCACCTCATTGCCGGCAACTGGAATCACCAGCAGGAAGTCACCGGCACCATGATCAAGGCCCACAAGCTGACGGCCGACTATGCCTACTACGACGTGACGCATGACGGCTCCGACGACATCCTGGTCGAGCGCTACCACTGGAACGCGGTCGACCGCGCGCCCGAATCCTCCCGCCTGTACCGCCTGAACACCCGCACCGCCCAGCTGCGCTCCGTCTTCGAGGGGACGCAGCCGGACGCGGTCGGCGCCTGGCTGACCGACCTCCACGACGCGCCGCGCGTGGCGATCTCGGTGCGGCAGGGGCGCTGCATCAGCTCCTACCGCAAGGACAGCGGCTGGGTGGAACTATCCAACGGCAACTGCCAGCAGGACGAGCGCTTCACGCCGATGTTCCTGGCCGGCGACGACGTCATGTACGTGCGCGCCAACTATCAGGGCTACGCGGCGCTATTCCGCTACGATCTCAAGACCATGAAGCGGGCCGCCGAGCCGTTCATCTCGGTGCCCGGCTACGACTTCAACGGCACGCCCGAAATCGACGGCGCCAGCGGCAAGCTGCTCGGCGTCCACACGCAGACCGACGCCGGCGCCACCTACTGGCTGCATCCCGTGCTCAAGGCCGACCAGGCCAGGATCGACGAAGCCCTGCCCGCCACCACCAACACCCTCCACTGCGCGCAGGATTGCCTGGCCGCGCCGGTGTTGCTGGTGGTCGCCTCGTCGGACCGCCAGCCGGACCAGTACGCCATCTACACGCGCGCCACCGGCAAGCTGGCCGGCCTGGGCGGCGTCCATCCCGACATCGACCCGCGGCAGATGGGCCAGCGCGACCTGCACCGCTACAAGGCGCGCGACGGCCGCGACATCCCGGCCTACGTCACCCTGCCGCCCGGCAAGGCCGACGGTCCGCGGCCGGCGGTGGTGCTGGTGCATGGCGGCCCGTATGTCCGGGGCGGCTACTGGGACTGGGACGCCGAGGCGCAGTTCCTCGCCAGCCGCGGCTACGTGGTGATCCAGCCGGATTATCGCGGCAGCACCGGCTTCGGTTACGACCACTTCCGGGCTGGCTGGAAGCAATGGGGCGCCGCCATGCAGGACGACCTGGCCGACGCCGCGCGCTGGGCGGTCAAGCAGGGCTGGGCCGATCCCAAGCGCATCGGCCTGATGGGCGCCAGCTACGGCGGCTACGCCACGCTGATGGGCCTGATCAAGGACCCCGAGTTGTTCCGCTGCGGCGTCGAGTGGGCGGGCGTGACCGATATCGGGCTGATGTTCTCGACGCCGCAGTCCGACGCGTCCGAGGAAAGCCTGAACTACGGCATGCGCACGCTGATCGGCGACCCGCAAACCGACGCCGCCCTGTTCCGCGCCCATTCGCCGCTGCTGCGCGCGGCCGAGCTCAAGCAGCCGTTGCTGATGGCGCACGGCCTGGAAGACCGCCGCGTGCCGCAGGTGCACGCGGACAGCTTCCGCGACGCGGTCAAGGCGCAGAACGCCAACGTCCGCTACATCACCTACAAGAACGAGGGCCATGGCTGGCGCCATGAGGAAAACCGCATCGATTTCTGGAAACAGGTCGAGGCCTTCCTGAACCTGCATCTGGCGCAGGCCAAATAAGAGCCTGCGTGACAATTGGCGATAATCCAACGTTAAAAGTTCAATAACATACGGGGTTCCCATCTCAGTCACCTCAGGAACTCATGAAAAAACCTACCGTATGGCTGCCCACCTTGGCGGCGATGGCGACGTTGGCGCTGGCCACGTCCGCCGCCCGGGCGCAGAGTATCGACTTCGCCGCGGACAACGCAAACGTGCTTCCCCCGTACAACAGCGGAAAACCGGCCCCGTCTTATGCTTACCAATTCGCCGTGGACGAGTTCTCCGACGCAAAGCTGAATTTCCGCATGAATCCACCGCAACCCACGTTTTCAGCCGCGCTGACAACCGTTCCGACCTTCCAGTCGATCGGCATTTATTGGGCGCCGCCCAACGCAGTCGTCGACCGTCGGGCGCGGGTGCAGTTCCGCAAACATGGGGATGAGGCATGGCAGGATGGCCTGCCGCTGTGGTTCGACCCGCGCAACCGGGAATATCGCGGCAGCCTGGTGATGCTGGACGCGGACACCACCTACGATATCGCGTTGCAGCTGGCCGACGAACCCGGCACCACCGCCAGCACCACGCAAGCCACCTGGACCGACCATCCAGTGGTCGCCAGGACCATCATCGTTCCCGAGACTTCGAGCACGACCCTTCAAGTGAACATCAGCGGCAAGGAAGGCGCCTATGTGCGCTACGAAGGCGCCCCCGGCACGCGCAGCGTCATCAACATGGGCACAGCCCTGAATCCCGATGCCGGCAGCTGCGTGAAGATCACCGCCTCGTTTGTCATCGTGAGCAATCTGACCCTGCAAAACTGCCAGCGCCAGGGCATAGAGATCGCCGAAAAAACGACCAACGTCATTATCGAAGGTAACGACATCAGCGGCTTTGGTGCGGCGCCGACAGGCACCGAGCCGCCGCCGACAGCCGGCAGCGAGCCGACCAATAAAATCGTCCCTGGCACCGAATACGAGGCCGGCGTCTATTGCCAGAACACGAAAACCGCGCCCGACGACAAGGCGCGCCGCATCGTCATCCAGCGCAACACGATACATCATCCGCGCTACGGTTCGCAGCATTGGGCATACGGCCATCCCAACTCGGCCCAGGCAGTCATGTTCAGTCACTGCGGCAGCAACCATGTGATCCGCTACAACACGATTTACTCGGCACCAGGCCACTACTTCAACGATGGCATCGGCGGCTTGTCCAACTTCTCGTTCGAAGGCTTCCCGAATACAGATTCGGATATCAACGGCAATGACATTTCCGGAGTCTATGACGATGCCATCGAATCCGAAGGCGCCAATCGTAACGTCCGCATCTGGGGAAATTACCTGCATCACGTCTACAACGGCGTGGGCATGGCAACCGTATCGGAAGGGCCCATCTACGCGTTCAGAAACATCCTTGGCGACACGGTGGGCATGCATGCCCCCGCCACCAAGGATCCGGACGTTGATGACCACGGCTCCTTCTTCAAGCTTGGCAGCGACCAGCCCATCGTCAACGGCGGCAGAGTCTATATATTCCACAATACGAATTTTCAGCCGCCCCCCTTTGGCGAGAGCGGCTTGACATTGGGGATGGGTGCGGGCGGCTTCCTGACCATGCCCAGCAACTACAGCACCTGCAATATCGTCAGCCGCAACAACCTGATGACCAATAGCCGTGCGGATCGTACCGTCGTCAACGTTAATGAAAACTGCGGCAAGAACGACATCGACTACGATGCGTTCATCGGCTCCATCAACGGCGCCGCGTTCGAGCAGCACCGCGCAGCTGGAAGCGGCTCGACCATCAATGCCAAGCCGATTGTCTTCAAAGCAGGCAATAAGGTCATGCCGACGTTCGAACTCTGGACCGATAAGAAGAGCTATACGCCGGCCGCAACACTGGTCACTGGTCCGGTATTCCTGACCCTCGTGGAGCCGCAAAACAAGGGGGACTTCAGCCTGGATAAAACATCACTGGGATATGGTACCGGGGTCTATCTGCCTAACTTCAATACGGCAGCCACGCCAGGGCCAGGCGACACCGGCATCGACGCAGGCGCGCATCAGCGCGATACGGCGCCGATGGAGTTTGGCGTCCACGCCTACGAGCCCAAGCCGTAACTGCCGAAGCGGGAGGACGCGCAGCGCGCGTCCTTTTTTCGGAACAGCCTGCTTCCTTGCAGAGGGGTTAGACGCCGGGTCCTGAAATCCACCCGCCACGCTCACAGGTCGGCCAGCGCCTTCACATGCGCCACCACGCTGCGGCCCAGCGCCGACAGGTTGTAGCCGCCCTCGAGGCAGCTGACCACGCGGCCCTTGGCGTACAGCCTGGCCACCTCCATCACCTGCTGCGTCATCCACGCATAGTCCGCCTCGACCAGCCCCATACCGCCGATGTCGTCCTCGCGGTGGGCGTCGAAGCCGGCCGAGATGAAGATCATCTCCGGCTTGAACGCGTGCAGCGCCGGCAGCCATTGCTCCAGCACGATCTGGCGCACCGCGTCGCCCTTGGTGTGGGCCGGCACCGGCACATTGACCATGTGCCCGCCGATCGGCAGCGGGTCGGTGTACGGATAAAACGGATGCTGGTAGAAGCTCACCATCAGCGCGCGCGGCTCGTCCAGCAGCGCCTCCTCGGTGCCGTTGCCGTGGTGGACGTCGAAGTCCACCACCGCCACCCGCGCCAGCCCGCGCACGTCCAGCGCGTGCTTGGCCGCCACCGCCACGTTGTTGAACAGGCAGAAGCCCATCGGCTCGATCGGCCGCGCGTGATGCCCGGGCGGACGCACCGAGCAGAAGGCGTTATCGATCTCGCCGTCGATGACCGCGTCGGTCGCGGCCACGGCGGCGCCGGCGGCGCGCTGCGCGGCCCGCCAGCTGTAGTGGTTGAGCGAGGTGTCGCCGTCGATCGGGTAAGTATCGCCCGGCTCCGGCACGTTGTCGCGCACGATGCCGATGGCGTTGCGGCTGTGGTTGCGCTCCAGGTCCGACAGCTCAACCAGCGGCGCCTCGCGGTATTCCAGCAGGTCGCTGATGTGCGAGGAAATCAGCTGGTCGGCAATCGCTTGCAGGCGCGCGGGGGATTCAGGATGCCAGTCGCCCATGTCGTGGCGGGCGCAATCGGGATGGCTGTAGATGGCTGTGGTCATGTGCTTGTCTTGCTGCGTGTAGGCGCTAATCTACCATAGATGGACGGCATGGTATCGCCCGCGCGGTTTCTCGCATAGAATCTGAACAGCGCCCAACTCCCATCGATACCATGTACACCAAACTGCACGCCGTGGCCCGCCAGGTCGGCGACATCATCGTCGGCAAGGAGCAGCAGATCCGCCTGGCGCTGACCTGCCTGCTGGCCGGCGGCCACCTGCTGGTCGAGGACGTCCCGGGCGTCGGCAAGACCACGCTGGCGCACGCGCTGGCCATCTCGCTGGGGCTGCGCTTCAACCGCATCCAATTCACCAGCGACCTGCTGCCGGCCGACGTCAACGGCATCTCGATCTACGAGCGCGAGAAGAACGGCTTCGTGTTCCACCCCGGCCCCATCTTCACGCAGGTGCTGCTGGCCGACGAGATCAACCGCGCCACGCCCAAGACCCAGTCCGGCCTGCTGGAGGCGATGGAGGAGCGCCAGGTCAGCGCCGACGGCGTCACGCGGGCGCTGCCGGAGCCGTTCTTCGTCATCGCCACGCAGAACCCGACCCACCAGATCGGCACCTTCCCGCTGCCCGAATCGCAGCTCGACCGCTTCCTGATGTGCCTGTCGCTGGGCTATCCGGACGCCGCCGCCGAGCGCGCGCTGCTGATGGGCGAGGACCGCCGCGTGCTGCTCAAGGCCCTGCCACCGGCCATGACGCCGGCCGAGCTGGCCGGGGCGCAGCAGGCGCTCAAGCGCATCCACGCCGCGCCGGCGCTGATCGACTACGTGCAGGCGCTGGCCGCCGCCTCGCGCCAGAACGGCCTGTTCGCCGAGGGCATGAGCCCGCGCGCCGCCATCGCGCTGCTGCAGGCCGCGCGCGCCTGGGCCGCGCTGGAGGGCCGCGACCACGTGCTGCCGGAGGACGTGCAGGCGGTGCTGGTGCCGGTCTGCGCGCACCGCCTGCGGCCGCTCAAGGCTGCGCACGGCGTGGCGCTGGCCAGCCGCGATCTGGTGCTGCAGCTGCAAAAGTCGGTGCCCGTCTAGAGCGCCATGGCCGGCCCGCTGCCCTCGCTGCAACGCCTGTACCGGCGGGCCCGCGACCAGTGGCTGTTCCAGCTCGGCCCCAGCGAGCCGGGCGAGGTGACGCTGACCATGCGCCGCGTCTTCATCGTGCCGACCCGGCCCGGCATGGCCTTCGCCGGGCTGCTGCTCTTGATGCTGATCGGCGCGCTCAACTACAACCTCGGCCTGGGCTTCGCGCTGACCTTCTTTGCCGGCGCCTGTGCCGTGGCCGACATGGTCCAGACCGCGCACAACCTGGCCCGCCTGCGGCTTGCGCCAGGCCGCGCGCAGCCGGTGTTCGCCGGCGAGGCCGCGCAGTTCGAGCTGCTGGTGCACAACCAAAGCAAGCATGACCGCTACGCCGTCTGGCTGGGCTTCCAGGCCGACGGCGAGCCGCGCCAGGTCACCGACGTGCCGGCCGGCGGCGCCAGCGTGGTAAAGCTGACGGCCGCCACCAGCGGGCGCGGCTGGCTGGAGGCGCCACGCGTGCGGCTGGTCACGCGATTCCCGCTCGGCCTGTTCCGCGCGTGGAGCTACTGGCGGCCCGCGCTCAGGGTGCTGGTCTACCCCGCGCCCGAGCTGCCGCCGCAGCCGCTGCCGTCGAGCGGCGCCGCCAGCGAGGACGGCCACGGCACCGTCGGACTGGACAACTTCGCCGGCATCCGCAGCTACCAGCCGGGCGACCCGATGCGCCACCTGGCCTGGCGCCAGATCGCCCGCCACGACCCGGCGCTGGGCGGCCAGTTGGTCACCAAACATTTCGACGGCGGCGCGGTGGCCGAGCTGTGCCTCGACTTCGCCGAGCTGCCGCCGCAACTGGATTTGGAACTGAAGCTGTCGCGCATGGCGCGCTGGGTGCTGGAGGCCGAGCAGCGCGCCCTGCCCTACAGCTTCCGCCTGGCGCAGCACGACTACGGCCCCGCGCTGGGCGACGCCCACCAAGCCGCCTGCCTGCGCGCGCTGGCGCTGTTCGGCAGCGAGGGCCAGTCATGACCACAACCCCGCCACCACGACAACCGCCGCAGCCGCCCGGCGCCCTCACCGCCGACAGCGGCGCCAGCCTCGCGCCCGCCCCTCCGCCCCACCCCGGCTCGGGCGCCAGCCTCGGCTCAGGCCCCAGCGCCAACGCCGGCCCGCGCGGAAGCCTGTCGCTGCGCCTCACCCGCGACAAGTCGGACACGCTACTGTTGCTGACCGCCGCGCTGATGGTGCTGGCGCCGCACTTCGAGCACCTGCCGCTATGGATCGGCATCGTGGTGTGCGCCACGCTGCTCTGGCGCGCCGCCATCACCTGGCGCGGCCGGCGCATGCCGCCGCTGTGGGTGCTGCTGCCGGTGTCGCTGGCCGCGATGGCCGGTGTCTACCGCAGCTTCCACACGCTGCTGGGCCGCGACGCCGGCGTCGCCATGCTGGCCCTGCTGCTGGCCTTCAAGCTGCTGGAGATGCGCGCCAAGCGCGACCTGTTCGTGGTGATCTTCCTCAGCTTCTTCGTCCTGCTGACGAACTTCCTCTACTCGCAAACCATGCCGACCGCGCTGTGGATGGGCGCCACGCTGATCGTCCTGCTGACCGCCCAGCAATCGTTCCAATACACCGGCACCGTGCCGCCACTGGCGCAACGCCTGCGCAAGGCCGCCAGCACCGCGCTGCTGGCCGCGCCGCTGGCGCTGCTGATGTTCGTGGGCTTCCCGCGCATCCAGGGTCCGCTGTGGGGCCTGCCCGGCGACGCCCACAGCGGCCACACCGGCATCTCCGACAGCATGGCGCCCGGCACGCTGTCCTCGCTGGCGCAGTCCGACGCCGTGGCCTTCCGCGCGCGCTTCCCAAGCGGCGCGCCGGCCCAGAGCCAGCTGTACTGGCGCAGCATCGTGCTGGGCGACTACGACGGCCGCACCTGGACCCGCGTGCCGCGCCGGCGCGGCCTGCAGCGGCTGGACATACAGGTCGCCACGCGCGGCCAGCCGCTGCACCACGAAATCACCATGGAGCCCACCAACACCCGCTGGCTGGCCGCGCTGGAGCTGAGCGGCCCGACCTTGTCCCTGCCCGGCCACCGCGTGCGCGACTCCGACGAACTGGAATTCTTCACCAGCGATCCCGTCACCCAGCGCCTGCGCTACGAGGCCGACGCCTGGACCGATTTCAGCGTGCAAGCAACCGAACAGCCGCAACGCATGGCGCGCTGGACCGAACTGCCGGCCGGCTACAACCCGCGCACGCTGGCACTGGCGCGCGGCTGGCGCCAAACCGTCGCCCCCGGCGCCGACGGCCCGCTGACCGCGCGCCAAGCCGCCGGCGCCGCGCTGCAGGCGCTGCAATATTTCCACGACGGCGGCTACGCCTACACGCTGCAGCCACCACTGCTGGGGCGCGACGCGGTCGACGACTTCCTGTTCGGCAGCAAGGCCGGCTTCTGCGAGCACTACGCCGGCGCCTTCGTGGTGCTGCTGCGCGCCATGGGCGTGCCGGCGCGCGTGGTCACCGGCTACCAGGGCGGAGAGCTGAACCCGGTGGACGGCTACCTCACCATCCGCCAGTCCGACGCGCACGCCTGGGCCGAATACTGGGCCGCCGGCGCCGGCTGGCGCCGCGTCGACCCAACCACCGCCGTCGCCCCCGAACGCATCGCCCACAACCTGGCCCGCGCGCTGCCGCAGCCCGGTTTTGGCCTCGCCCCCTTGCTAAATCTGCAAAACGACCCCAATTCGTGGTTGAGCCAGATCAGATTCCGTTACGCCGCGTTGAATAATGCTTGGAATCAATGGGTCCTGGATTACAATCCAGACAGGCAGCGAGGTTTCCTCGAAGAACTAAGCTCGGCCTTCGCCAACTGGCGCGGCGCGCTCGGTGCGGCGCTGGTGTGCGCCCTGCTGGCCGGCTTGCGCTGGCTGCGGCGGCGCCGGCCGGTGGCGCCGCTGGACGGGCTGTACGAGCGGTTTTGCCGGCAGCAGGCGCGCCACGGTTACGCGCGCCGCCCGGACGAGGGCCCGCTCGGCTACGCCGCCCGCCTGCGCACGATGCAGGCCAGCCCGGACAAGCATGCCGCGATGGAAAAATTTTTAACCCTGTACGGCGCGCTGAAGTATGGCGCCGCCGGTTCCGAATCACGTTCGGCGTCGCTGACGACGCTTAAAACACTGCTAACCTTATGCCGATGAAGACTTTGATTTCCGCCCTGCTGCTGGGCGCCGCCACCCTGGGCCAGGCCAGCCAGGCCGCCGCCGTCGACCCTTACGGCTACAAGCTGCCGCCCAGCATGCGGCCGAAGAAGAAGGCCGCGCCGGCCCCCAAGAAAAAAGGCCCGCCGCCGATCGACTACGTCGGCGAGTTCGTCAACTTCGGCGACTGGAAGGAAGTGCGCGCCTTCCTCGACGACGTCGCCACCCGCGACGGCTTCGACCGCGCCGAACTGAACACGCTGATGGGCCAGGTGCGCTACGTCGACTCGGCGGTGCAGCTGGTCAAGCCGGCGCCGCCGGGCAAGCCGAAAAACTGGCAAGCCTACAGCAAGCTGATCGTCGATCCGGTGCGCATCGACAACGGCGTCAAGTTCTGGAACGACAACCGCGAGGCGCTCGAGCGGGCCGAGGCGCTGTACGGCGTGCCGGCCGAGATCCTGGTCGGCATCCTCGGCGTCGAGACCGTGTACGGCCGCAACACCGGCCGCTTCCGCGTGATCGACGCCCTGACCACGCTGGCGTTCTCGTATCCCGAGGCGCCGCAGCGCACCGAGCGCATGGCCTTCTTCCGCGGCGAGCTGGAGGCGACGCTGCTGTTCGCGCGCCAGAACGGCATCGACCCGCTGTCGCTGCGCGGCTCGTTCGCCGGCGCCATCGGCATGCCGCAGTTCATGCCCAGCAGCCTGATGAAGTACGCGGTGGATTTCGACGGCAGCGGCAAGGTCGACCTGCTCAACTCCGGCGTCGACGCCATCGGCAGCGTGGCGGCCTTCCTGGTCGCGCACGGTTGGCAGCGCGAACTGGGCGGACCTCTGATATATTCTGCCGCCGTCTCGCCCAACCGCGCCTGGGAAAGCATGACCAACCAGGGCCTGAGCGCCAAATACCGCGCGCAGGAACTGGCGGCGGCCGGCGTCAGCACCACGGTGCCGGTGCCGGAACAGCAGACCTACGGGCTGGTGGACTTGCAGAACGGCGCCGAGCCGACCGAATACTGGCTGGCGAACAACAATTTCTTTGCGATCACGCAGTACAACCGCAGTTATTTCTACGCGATGTCGGTGGTCGAGCTGGGACGCGCGGTGCGTCTGGCGCGCGGCGGGATGTAAGGAAGCGTAAAGTAACTTGTCCCACAGACTTGCAGACTGTATTGTTTAGTTGACACTTGGCAATTATTTGTACAAACTTGCGGTTACTGTGGGACAAACGTAAACCGTTCTACAACAAAATTAATTTATAATTAACTTTGTGTGTTCATTAAAAGTGTGCACAGGCAGCTTAGCATAACGTTGGGTGTATAATTCTCACACAATGTTGCAACCCGACAACAATAACCTATGGCAAGCGAGTTTTTTTATTGCTTATGAGTATTAGAAGGCGTGTTGTTGTACAATTGTGTATATATTATGAAACTTGTTATCCCGGAATCCGTCCGTGTGTGAATTCGTTCCTTGGTAAGGATGAACATTAACGCAGCAAAGCGAGCTCCGAGTGTTGTACTTTGCAGGACAACTTTACAGAAGGAAAAGACGAAATCATGACAAACCAAGTCGGCATAGATATGAACAACGATGCGGATGGCGATGATCTGTTGCAATACAATCCCAACCGCCTGCTCGATACCCTGATCGAGAACCTGCGCCTGAAAAACGACGCGGCCCTGTCGCGCGCGTTGGAAGTGGCGCCGCCGGTCATCAGCAAAATCCGCCACCACCGCCTGCCGGTTGGCGCCTCGCTGCTGATCCGCATGCACGAAGTAAGCGACCTGAGCATTCGCGACCTGCGTTACTTGATGGGCGACCGCCGCAACAAGTTCCGCATCAGCGACAAGCAATTCAAGCCGAAAGAAGGCGAACCAGGCGGCCAGGGCTGATCGCAGCCCCCGTCCTGCCGCCGCGCCCCGCCCCTTATCCGGGGGCGGGCGCGCAGCTCACGCTTGGCTTACGCCGGGAACACCCCGGTCGATAAGTAGCGGTCGCCCCGGTCGCACACGATGAACACGATGGTTGCGTTCTCCACCGTTTGCGAGATGCGCAGCGCGATTTCACAGGCGCCCGCCGCCGAAATTCCACAGAAGATGCCCTCCTCGGCAGCCATCCGGCGCGCCATGCGTTCGGCCGCCGCCTGCGACACCGATTCGATCTGGTCCACCCGTGCCCGCTCGTAGATCTTCGGCAGGTAAGCCTCCGGCCATTTGCGGATGCCCGGGATCGACGAACCCTCCTCCGGCTCGGCGCCGATCACCTGCACGCCCGGGTTCTGCTCCTTCAGATAACGCGACACGCCCATGATGGTGCCGGTGGTGCCCATGGCGCTGACGAAGTGCGTCACGCGGCCCTCGGTGTCGCGCCAGATCTCCGGCCCGGTGCCCTCGTAGTGCGCGCGCGCGTTGTCGAAGTTGCCGAACTGGTCGAGGATGATGCCCTTGCCGTCCTTCTGCAACTGCTCGGCCATGTCGCGCGCATACTCCATGCCGCCGGTCTTGGGCGTGAGCATGATCTGGGCGCCGTAGGCCGCCATGCTCTGGCGCCGCTCCACGCTCAGGTTTTCCGGCATCAGCAACAGCATCTTGTAGCCGCGCAGCGCGGCCGCCATCGCCAGCGCGATGCCGGTGTTGCCGCTGGTGGCCTCGATCAGCGTGTCGCCGGGCTTGATGTCGCCGCGCTCCTCGGCGCGCTTGAGCATGGACATGGCGGCGCGGTCCTTGACCGAGCCGGCCGGATTATTTCCCTCCAGCTTGCCGAGGATGACATTGTTGCGGGCCAGCGCGTCGGCGCCGGGAATCCGGGTCAGCTGCACCAGCGGCGTGTTGCCTATCGTATCTTCCAGAGTCTTGTAAGCCATCGTGTTCTATTGTCAGTGATTTCGCTAAAACAGCCATTCTAATCCGAGTTGACCGGCGGCGTATTCCGGGCCCCTCCCTCCTAAGTGTTTACACCGGGCGCCGCCCTTGCGCTAGACTTGCAGCATTTCGTCCGCCCTCACATTTTCCCGGAATTATCATGGCCATCCCCCCTCTGGAACTGCTCCCCGAAGACACGCCGGACGAGCCCACGCCGCAGCTGCCGCTCGACCTGGAACAGCGCCGCCACCAGATCTTCCCCGTGCTCAGCGCGACCGACATCAAGCATATGCACCGCTTCGGCCATGTGCGCCATTACAGCGACGGCGAGATGGTGTTCGAGGCCGGCAAGACCGGCTTCGGCCTGATGCTGGTGCTCAAGGGCGGCATCGAGGTCAGCCGCTACGACGGCCTGGGCAACACCGCCTACATCACCACCCACACGCCGGGCCAGTTCGGCGGCGAGGTGGCGCAGCTGTCGGGCCGGCCCTCGCTGGGCAACGGCAAGGCGGCCGGCGCGACCGACGTGCTGGTGCTGCCGTCCGAATCGCTGCGCGCGCTGCTGGTCGCGCACGCCGACCTGGGCGAGCGCATCGTGCGCGCCCTGATCCTGCGCCGCGTCGGCCTGATCGAACAGAATTCCGGCGGCCCGGTGATCGTCGGCCCGCGCGGCCACGGCCGCATCCACACGCTGCAAAGCTTCCTGGCCGCCAACGGCCATCCGCACACCGTGCTCGACCCCGAGCAGGACCGGCAAGCGGCCGACCTGATGGCGCACTACCAGCCGAAGGCGGAAGAGCTGCCGCTGGTGGTCTGCCCGGACGGCGTGGTCAAGAAGAACCCGACCGTGGTCGACATCGGCCGCTGCCTGGGCATGTTGCCCGAGCTCGACGGTGACAAGATCTGGGACGTGATCGTGGTGGGCGCTGGCCCGGCCGGCCTGGCGACCGCGGTGTACGCCGCGTCGGAGGGCTTGTCGGTGCTGGCGCTGGAAACGCGCGCCTACGGCGGCCAGGCCGCCGCCAGCGCGCGCATCGAAAACTACCTGGGCTTCCCCACCGGCGTCTCGGGCCGCGCGCTGGCCGGCCGCGCCTACGTGCAGGCGCAGAAGTTCGGCGTCGAGGTGGCGATCCCGGCGCCTGCGGGCCGCCTGATCTGCGACACCTATCCGCTGGAAGTGGAAATGTGCGGCAGCCTGCAACGCCTGAAGGCGCGCACCGTGGTGCTGTCGTGCGGCGCGCGCTACCGCCGGCCGTCGCTGGCCAACCTGCGCCAGTTCGAGGGCAAGGGCGTGTACTACTGGGCCTCGCCGATCGAAGCCAAGCTGTGCAAGACCGAGGAGATCGTGCTGGTCGGCGGCGGCAACTCGGCCGGCCAGGCCGCCGTGTTCCTGGCGGGCCACGCGTCCAAGGTCCATATGCTGATCCGCAAGGACAGCCTGGCCTCCACCATGTCCAGCTACCTGATCGAGCGCATCCAGGCCACGCCCAACATCGAGCTGCACACGCACTCGGAGATCGTCGCGCTGGAAGGCGATGACGACGGCCTCAAGCAGGTCCGCATCCGCAATTCGCTCAACGAACAGGAATGCGACTACGACGTCTGCCGCGTGTTCCTGTTCATCGGCGCCGACCCCAACACCGGCTGGCTGAGCGACTGCGGCGTGGACGTCGACGCCAACGGCTTCATCCGCACCGGCTTCGACGTCACCAAGTCGCAATGCAAGGCCAACTTCGCCGACGGCGTGTATCCGCGCGAGCTGCCGTCGCGCGCCGCGCTGGAGACCAGCGTGCCGGGCGTGTTCGCCATCGGCGACGTGCGCGCCAGCTCGACCAAGCGGGTGGCGGCGGCGGTGGGCGAAGGCGCGGCCGTGGTGTCGCAGATCCACGCCTTCCTGGCCAACCTGCCGGCCGACAAGGTGTTCAGCTAAGTCCGCCCCGCCGGCCGCCCGGCTCAACGGGCGCCTGGCTCAGCGCGCTTGATTCAGCGCGCGCCCAGTTCAGCGCCCGCCGCGTAGCGCCAGCCGTGCGCGCGGCGGCGCCAGCCTGGGCTCCGGCCGGCTCGCGGGACCGGCCGCCCCGCCCTTCAGATGGAACACCTGCACCGACTGCGCCAGCGCCTGCGCGTGCTCCTGCAAGCTCTCCGCCGCCGCCGCGGCCTGCTCCACCAGCGCCGCGTTTTGCTGCGTGATGTCATCCATCTGCGCCACCGCGCGGTTGACCTCGCCGATGCCGGTGCTTTGTTCCTGGCTGGCCTCGGTGATCTGCGCCATGATGCCGGCCACCTTCTGCACCGACGCCACCAGCACGGTCATGGTGCTGCCGGCGTCGTTCACCAGCTTGCTGCCGGCATCGACCGTCTCCACCGACGCCCCGATCAGCTCCTTGATCTCCCTGGCCGCCGCCGCGCTGCGCTGGGCCAGGTTGCGCACCTCCGACGCCACCACCGCGAACCCCCGCCCCTGCTCGCCTGCACGGGCCGCCTCCACCGCCGCGTTCAGCGCCAGGATATTGGTCTGGAACGCGATCCCGTCGATGACGCCGATGATGTCGACGATGCGGCTGGAACTGGCCTTGATCGAGCCCATGGTGTCGACCACCTGCGCCACCATCGCCCCGCCCTGCACTGCCACGGTGGAGGCATCGGCCGCGAACTGGTTGGCCGCGCGCGCGCTGTCGGCGTTCTGCTTGACGGTGTCGGTCAGCTGCTCCATCGAGCTGGCGGTCTGCTCCAGCGAACTGGCCTGGGCCTCGGTGCGCGACGACAGGTCGGCGTTGCCGCGCGCGATCTCGTTGGTGGCCACCAGCATCTCGTCGGTGCTGGAGCGGATGCGGCCTATCATGCCGGTCAGGTTGGTGTTGATGGTGTTCATCGCATCCATCAAGTGGCCGACCTCGTCGTCCCGCTCGACGCGGATGTCGTGACTCAGGTCGCCGTCGGCGATATTGCGCGCGGTATCGATCGCGTGGTCGAAGCTGAGCTTGATGTGGCGGTAGATGATGAACAGGCACAGCAACGACACGCCCACCAGCAGGATCAGCAGCGCTATCGCGGTCCAGAACGCCATATTGGTGCTGTGGGCCGCGTTGGTCACCGCCGCGCCGGTGCGCTGGTCCAGCAGCACCAGGAACTCGTTCACCGGCTGCATGATCTTGGCCTTGTTCTTGTGGTACTGCTCGTCGTGCATGATCTTGCGCGCCATCTCGGGATCGGGCGGCCCGGACTTGGTGAACTTGCCGCTGCCGTCGTCGAACAAGCCCTTGACCGCGTTCATGGCGATCACCTCGGTCTTGACCAGCCCGTCCGAATTGGCTTGCGCCTCCTTCAGCTTGCCGAACTCCTCCTCGGTGAAGCCGGCCTGGCGCATCAGGTCCGACAGCGCCACCGTCTCGCCGTCCGGCGTGGGCTTGTCGACCCCGGCCGCGACGAAGTCCCAGTAGATGCGCTCATAGTGCTGCGGGCGCGGCTTCTTGCCGTTGCGGATGTCGAGGATGTCGAGGTATTCTTTTTCGTACTTGGGATCGCCGGTCACAACGTAGGTGCGGGCCAAGCGGGTCAGGTCGTCCGAACTCTGCCGTAATTCGTCGGCCAGCAGATAGGAGTGGTAGCGCGCCTCGTTGGCGTGGTTGAGCTCGGCCTCCTTGGTCGAGATGCGCACCAGCGCCCACAAGGTCAGGCAGGACAGCGCCAGGCTGACCAGGAAGAACAAAATGAAAATATTCTTGATGGAGAATGTGCTTTTCATGATCGCCCTCGACTATTTGCGCCAATTGTAGACGCAAGCGCACCAGCTTGGCGCGCCGCACGGGACGGTTTTCCCGACTGTTGTTTCCTGGCGATAGAGCTGGTGCCGCCTAGTCCGGCAGCGGCGCCCACTTCTGCATGGTCGCTGTTTTCAGGGTGCCGGCGCACCGGCGGAGCCGGTCAGCGCATTGATCTCGAAGTCGCCGTCATCGACCAATCGCTCCCAGCCCTCGAACTTGCCCATGCCGCGCGTGCGCGCGATCGACAGCAGCAGGCTCTGTCCGGGCACCTTGCGCTCCGGCTGCAGCTGGTAGACCGGATCGGCATACGCCTGCGCCGGCGTGATGATGGTCCAGCCCATGTCGACGAACTGCTGGATCGCATCCTTGAGCCACAGCGCGTTGAGCAGGTTATGGTGCATCAGCATGACCTGCGGGATATCGCGCCCTTCCAGCTTGCGCGACAGGTCGCGGTACGCGGTGGCGCGCTGGCGCAGGTGCGACAGGTAGGCCAGCCGGATCGGCTCGATGTCGGCCTTGGGATCGGCGCGCAGCACCTCGGTCAGTTTTTCATCCAGCCGCCAGTCGCTGGTATCGAGGCTGACGTAGCCGTTCCGGTAGCCGCTCTGCTTCAGGAACGCGCGCATGCCGTCGCGCTTTTCCGGCGTGTTCCCCTCGCGCAGGAAGGTGAAGCGGAACCACTTCTGGTAGCCCGGCAGGGTCGACGTGATGCGGTCGCAGTCCTGCACTTCCTGCCGGTACTGCGCCAGCGTGAGCTTGGCGTCGTTCAGGTCCGGATGGGTCATCGTGTGGTTGCCGAGCGCGTGGCCCGCCTGGCCCCAGGCCTTGGCCAGCGCATAGCCTTCCGGCTTGTCCGCGCCGAAGCCGCAGGTGACGAACAGCGCCGCCTGCACATGATGCGCGGCCAGCGCGCCGAGCAGCGCCTGGTTGCGCTGCTGCGGCGACAGCAGCGGCGTGGTTTCCAGCCTGGGTCCATCGTCAAACGTGAAGGCCACCGATTGTGCCTGCGCGGTGGAGGCGAAAAATGTGGCGGCGATCAGCAAGGCACGGCCTGAAGTCATTGTGCGGTTCTCTCTTTGATGCGTTGAAGTTGTGCCGACTGATACGCGCCGAAGGCGTCGTTGAACAGGCAGCGGATCAGGGGATCATCGACGATATCGGCATCGGGCGGCGCGCCGTTGATGCGCATGTACATCGACGTCAGCGACTCGCCCAGCGCCAGTCCCGCGTACAGTTTGGCGATCGGGATTTCGGTCATCCACGTCGGCGCTTCCTCGTCGCCGGCGAGCGCGATGCGGTCGCCGTGGATGCGGTAGCGGAACTGCCGCACCGCGCCCTCATGGTCGTAGACCGAGAGCTGCCAGATGCAGGGTGTTTCGAAGTAGCTGTCCGGCGGCAGCTCCATGTCCTGATACTTTTCCAGCAGGCCGCTGCGGCAGTAATCCAGTGCCAGCGCGGTCTGTCCGGCGTCGAGCGGCGCGAAGTGGCGGGCGATGTCCGATGTCGGCGGCGGCACGATGCCGGCGTCGTACTCGTAATCGACATCCTGCTCGCCGACCGGCAGCACCCAGGCCAGCGGCGCGGAAGGCGCCAGCCCTTGCGGCGTCAGCTCCACCGACACCGATGGATTCAGGCGCACGATGGCCGCCTCGGGCAGCCACGCGCCCACCTCCTGCGCGAACTGGCGGTAGGTGATCGGGAACAGCGCATGGTTGTACCACGACCACGGCTCCTGTACGAACTGGCAGGAACTCGGCACCACGTAGCGCGGCGCCAGCGCCTGCAGCTGCTCCGGCCATTCCTCCGGCAGCGCGGGCACGCCGCCCTGCGCGCGCGACGGCGCGATGACATCGATCTCGCGCATGGTCTGGAAAGGCCACAGCACCATGTCCCACGGCGCGTAAGGCTTGAGCTGCTCCAGCGTCTCCGGGTCCATCCACGAGTCGACCACGTTGAGCACATTCAGGCCGGCGGCGCGGATGTGGAACATCGAATCGACATCGGCATCGAGCGCACGGCGCGGAATGACCTCGATCGCGCCCACCTGCACCGGTGCGTCCACCGCCAGCGGCTGCACGTTGACGAAACCCAGCGCGCGTATCAGCGCAAACAGTTCGTCGAACAGACAATACAGGTAGATCGGCGTCTCGCGGTCGAGCAGGTCCAGGCTCTCCAGCGAGCAGTGATCGTCGTGGAAATGCGAGATGAAGACAGCGTCCGGTTTCCACCCGCGTATCTGCGCGTGATCGAAGCGCACGTCGGGAAAGGCGTGGCAATTCCTGCTGAACGGGTTTTCAAATATCGGATCGAATGCGATCAGCGTGCCGTCGCATTCGAAGACATAGCCTGCGTGCAGGATGCGGGAGATCTTGAGTGTCATGGTTGAAGTAGGCGGCAACGGGCCGCGATGATATCAGCAATACCGGCCATCCCGACTTCAGGCAATTCCCTACTCGCATATAGGGATTTCCCGATATTTCCAAAAAATAACATTAATTAAACTAGGGGAACTTAAAAGCTTTGAATGAAAACCATGAACTTAACCAACTTCAAAATAGGTCACCGGATGGCGGCAGGATTCGTCTGCATACTGGCGTTGCTGCTCTTCATCGCGCTGCTCGGCATCAACGGTATGAGCGGCGTGCAGGCCCGGCTTGAGGAGATTACGTTCACCAACAACCCGGAATCCGCCCTGGTGACGGAAATGGCGTCGGCGGTCGACGATCTTGCCATCGCTCTGCGCAACATCATACTCTACACCGAGATGGAGGATATGCAGCTGGAAATGGACCGCGTCAAGGCCGACCAGAAACGCTATAACGACGCCGAAGAGAAACTGCGCAAGATGTTCGCCAACTCGCCAACCACGCTGCCGGAGGAAACCGCGCAGTTCGAAACGGCCCGGAAATTGGAGGAAAAGTCGCTCCCACTGATCGCCGAGACAGCGGCACTGGGCTTGGCCAACCGGAATGACGAAGCCACCAAGGTATTGCTGTTTAAATTCCGCCCGTTGCAGCGCGAATGGCGCGGCGGGCTCATGCGATTCGCCGCCTTCGAACAGAAAATGAATGAGCAGGCGGCCGAGGACGCGAAGAAAAACTTTAAGGCGGCGCGCGCGCTGGTGCTCGCGTTCAGCGCACTGGCGCTGGTCCTCGGCGGCGTGATCTCCTGGCTCATCGCGCGCAGCATTACCCGTCCCCTCCAGCAGGCGCTGGAAGTGGCGCAAACCGTCGCCGCCGGCGACCTCAGCAGCCATATCGCCGTGGCCGGCAAGGACGAGACCGGCCGACTGCTGCTCGCCCTGAAGGAGATGAACGACGGCCTGGTCAGCATCGTCAGCGAAGTGCGCGCCGGCACCGAAACCATCGCGTCGGCATCAAGCCAGATCGCCGTCGGCAACCAGGACCTCTCGTCGCGCACCGAAGAGCAAGCCAGCTCGCTGGAGGAAACCGCGTCGTCGATGGAAGAACTGACGTCGACCGTCAAGCACAACGCCGACAACGCGCGGCAGGCCAACCTGCTGGCGATCGCCGCGTCCGAAGTGGCGGTCAAGGGCGGCGTGGTGGTGTCCGAGGTGGTGAGCAATATGGAGGAGATCAACGGGTCGGCGCGCAAAATCGCCGACATCATCGGCGTGATCGACAGCATCGCGTTCCAGACCAATATCCTCGCCTTGAACGCGGCGGTCGAAGCGGCGCGCGCCGGCGAGCAGGGACGCGGCTTCGCCGTGGTGGCCAGCGAGGTGCGCAACCTGGCGCAGCGCAGCGCCCAGGCGGCCAAGGAGATCAAGACCCTGATCGATCATTCGGTGGACAAGGTCGAGCTGGGCAGCAAGCTGGTGGAACAGGCCGGCGCGACGATGCAGGAAGTGGTCGGCAGCATCAAACAGGTGACCGACCTGATGGGCGAGATCAGCGCCGCCAGCGCGGAGCAGACGATGGGCATCTCCCAGGTGCAGGAAGCGGTCATGCAAATGGACCAGGCGACCCAGCAGAACGCCGCGCTGGTCGAGGAGGCGGCCGCCGCCGCGGAGGCGATGCAGGAGCAGGCGGACAATCTGGCGCAGGTGGTCGGCCGGTTCAAGCTGCAGAACCAGCCGTCGATGGCGAGGACGACGGCGCGGCCGGCGCTGGCCCTCATCCAACGCCGCGGCGCGGCCCCGGCCGCCCGGGCCGTCCGCGCCGGCTAGCGCAGCGGCGTCGGATAGCTGGCCGGGCTGGCGTTGCCGTCGTTGTCGATCGCCTGCACGCCGAAGTAATAGTTATCCTTCGAGAGCGGCACCGTGAACTCGGTTGCCTTGCCGACGAACTGGCTGCCCTGCCATTCGGCGGCCGTGGTGTCGCGCCACACGACGCGGTAGCCTGCCAGGTCGGGCTCGGCGTTGGCTTGCCAGACCAGCTCGGTATCGTTCTGCAGCTTGGCGGTGCGGACCTGCACCTTGGCCGGCGCGGCCGGCGCCAGCGACAGCGACGACAGCGCCGCCGCGTTCACCCGCGCCACCTGGGCGATGTAGTTGAAGTCGTCGTACTGCGGCAGGTCGCCGATCAGCACGCCGTTTTCGGTGCGGATGTTCTGGTGCTGGTGGTTGAAATCCTCGGCCGGCTCGGTGAAGCGCAGCGCCGCGTAGCCGCGCTCCAGGAACGGCATGTGGTCGCCGCCGCGCAAGTAGCGGTCGCGGCGCTGGATGATGTTGACCCTGAACTTGGGCACATAGCGCTCGCCGGCCTCCTTCACCGCCCGCGCCAGCTGGCGCGACAGCGAATCGTTCTCGCCGCCGGTCTGGATCAGCGTGCGCACGGCGTCGCTGTTTTCCTTTTGCACCGGCAAGCCTTCGGCAAACAAGCGCACTTGCGTGTTGTCGACCTTGCCGTGCTCGTCGCGCGAGCTGCCGATGATGTCGTTGGTGAACATGCCGGCGATGTTCAGGTTTTTCTGCCTGGCCTGCTCGGCCCAGTGCGCCGCGCCCAGCAAGCCCTGCTCTTCCGCCGCCACCGTCATGAAGACCAGCGTGGCATCGAACTTGTACCTGGCCATCACGCACGCCATCTCCATCACGGCGGCGGTGCCGGAAGCGTCGTCGTTGGCGCCCGGCGCATCGCCCTTGGCGTCCATGATGTCGGTGTTGCGGGAATCGTAGTGGCCGCTCACCACATACATGCGGTCCACCGACGCCGCCTGCGTGCCCGGCAGGGTCGCCACCACGTTGACGATCTCGGTCGGCCGGCTGATGCGCGCGGATACCGGCGCGACATGGCTGTCGAACGCCACCTGCAGGCGCCCGCCCTGGGCCGCGCCGCAGCGCTCCAGTTCGCTCTTGATCCAGCGCCGTGCCGCGCCGATGCCCTCGGTATCGGAGACCGTGTCCGACATCGTGTGGCGCGTGCGGAAGCCGGCCAGCTTGTTGATATAGCCTTCGATGCGGGCCGGAGAAATCTCCCGCACGATCTGGTCGATCTGGGCCTGGTGGCGGTTGGTGTCGGGCGTGGCGGCGAAGGCTGGCGCGACGGCCAGCAGCGACAGGATGAGGGACTTGCAATACATCGGCGGTCTCCGGTGAAAAGATCCCGGTATCTTCTCACGCCGGCGCCGCCCTGTGGGAAAGAGCGGATTATTGAGCCGCTTCGGCCACCGCCAACATGGCCTCGAACGCAAGCAGCGGCACCGGCTTGCCAAAAAAATAGCCCTGCACCAGCTGGCAGCCATGCGCCGACAGGTAATCGGCCTGCGCCCGGGTTTCCACGCCCTCCGCCACCACTTCCAGCTGCAGCGCCGCCGCGATCGACAGCATGGCCTTCACCAGTTCGCACTGCCGGCGGCCATACGGGATGCCTTGCACGAACGACTTGTCGATCTTGATCTGCGCCACCGGGAACCGGTGCAGATAACTCAACGCCGAATAACCGGTGCCGAAGTCATCGATCGAGATCGACACGCCCATCCCGTCCAGCTCCGCCAGCATGTCCGCCACTTCCGGGCTGTCCTCCAGCAGCAGCCCCTCGGTGATCTCCAGCTTCAGCCATTCGGCCCGGCAGCCGCTGCCGGCCAGGATGCGGCGCACCGCCCCCACCAGGTCGTTGCGCAGGAACTGGCGGGTCGACACGTTCACGGCCATCCTCACCGGTGTGGCCGATACCGCTTCAAGCTGGCGGTTCAGGGCCGCCGCCTCGGCGCACGCGGTCGCCAATACCCACTCGCCGATCTCGACGATCAAGCCCGACTCCTCGGCGATCGGGATGAACCGGTCCGGTGGCACCAGCCCATGCCCCGGACGGTTCCAGCGCAGCAAGGCTTCGGCCCCGACCACGCGCCCGCTCGGCAAATCGATCTGCGGCTGGTAATGCAAGGCCAGCTCGCCCTTGTCGCATGCCTTGCGCAGCGCCGACTCCAGCTCCATTTTCTCGGAGAATTGCTCGCCCATTTCCCTGGCGTAGAACTGGAAATTATTGCGTCCCTTTTTCTTGGCGAAATACATGGCCGTATCGGCATACCTGAGCAGCGCCTCCATCTCGACACCATCGTCGGGAAACAGCACGACGCCGATGCTGCACGAGACGAACAGTTCGCGGCCTTCGATATGGAAAGGTTCGGCCAGCGCCTGCAGTATGTTCCCGGCCACCGTTTTCAGGTCGCCCTTGCCGTGCACCTCCGGCAGCAGCACGCCGAATTCGTCGCCGCCCAGCCGCGCTATCGTGTCGGCGGTGCGCACCGCGTGTTTCAAGCGCTGCGCCACTTCGCACAGCAAGCGGTCGCCGGCCCCGTGGCCCAGCGTGTCGTTGACTTGCTTGAAACGGTCCAGATCGAGAATCATCAACCCCATCTGGTCGCGATACCGCTGGGCATGGGCGATCTCCAGGCGGATGCGGTCGAACAGCAATGCGCGGTTCGGCAGCTTGGTCAAGCTATCGTAGAACGCCAGGTGCCGCACCTTCTTGCGGTATTGGTCGATTTCCGTGATGTCGCGTCCGACCGCCAGCACCCGCGCCACCTCGCCGGCGTCGTCGAATTCCGGACTCAGGCGGACATGCGAGCAATGCCCCACGCCCTCGACCTGCCAGTGCAGCTCGAAATCGCGCGGCTCGCCCTGCTCGAACACCGCGCGCATCTTGTCCATGTATTCCTGCGCGTGGGTGCCGCCGGGATATTCGATCGGCGTGGTGCCGAGGATTTGTCCCCGGCCTTTCTCCATCTGCGTGATCAGCTTGCGGTTGGCGTACAGGCGGCGGCAGTCGCGGTCGTAGCGGGCGATGGTGTCGGGCGAGTTTTCCGCCAGCGTGCGGAACTCCTGCTCCCGGGTCAGCAACAGCGCCTCCATGCGCTTGCGTTCAGTGATGTTGCGGATCATGGCCATGTTGTAGCCCCGGCCGTCGGACTCAAGATAGTTCGCGACAATTTCAATCGGAAAAATGCGGCCGTCCCTGGTCCGGTGGCGGCGTTCCAGCGTCAGCGAGCCGCGCGCCTGGAGCTCGCGCCAGTGTTCGCTCCAGAACCCTTGCTGGCAGTCGGGATCGATATCCGCGACGCTCAGGCTGCGCAACTCCTCCTTGCTGTAGCCCAGGCCACGGCAGGCGTGCTGGTTGGCATACGTAATCCTCCCCGCGTCATCGAGCAGGTACACCGCTTCCTCGATGTGGTCGATGGCATAGTTCAGCAGGCCCAGCTCGTCTTCGCGCCGCTTGCGTTCCGTGATATCGCGGCTGATGCCCAGCACGCCGACGACCTCGCCACCGGCGCCGCGCACCGCGACCTTGCGGGTTTCCAGCAAGACGCGCCGCTCGTCCTCGGCCACGCTGCCCCATTCCTCGTAAATGCAGATGCCGCCGGCCTCCACGGCCTGCCGGTCTTTTTCGCGGAAGGAATCGGCCAGTTCGGCATCAACGAAATCGTAGTCGGTCTTGCCGACGATGTCGGCTTCCCGCGCGTTGAAGTAACGTTCGAACGCCGGATTGCACGCCACGTAGACACCGTCGGCATTTTTCAACCAGATGTAATCCGGCAGCGTCGTCATCACGCTGGACAGGCGGTTCCGGGATTCCTCAAGGGCCCGTTCGTTTTGCTTGCGCTCGGTGACGTCATACAAGAACCCATGCCAGACCGTGGAGGAGTCCGATTCGCGCAACGGGGTGGAGCGCGCCTCGACCCAGCGCTCCGGCAAGCCCGGCCGGCAGACGCGGAACACCAGCTCCAGCGCCGACAGCGTGACCGCCGTCTCGGCCAGCGCGGCCTCGACGCCGGGCCGGTCGGCGGGATGCAACAGCGCGTGCAACGGCGCCATGTCGCTCTCCACATCTTCCGGCTGCAAGCCAAAGATATCGACGATGCCGGGGCTGGCGAAGGCAAATCGGAAATGCCCGCCGGGCGAGCGGCGCAGGGTATAGACAAAGCCCTTCACGTTGGCGACGAAATGCGCCATCCGGCGCTCGGCTTCGCGGATCGCCGTCAGGTCGCGCGCAATGGCGAGCACGGTCGCGACCTGGCCGTCGGGGCCGGGTTCCGGCACCAGCAGCACGTTGTAGTCGCGGCGCAGCTGCTCGCGGTCGACGCAGTCGAGGTTGATCTGATTGGCCACGCCGCTGGCAAACACGCCGCGTATGGCCTCCATGAGTTTACCGCTCTGCCGGGTCCCCAGCAGCGCGCCGTCGCTGGGCGGACAGCCGATCAGCTGCGCCACGGGCGTGCCGAATATCCTGTCCACGGCCCGGTTGACATACAGCCGGCGGCAATCGGGGCCATAGCGGTAAATCGGGTCGGGGCTGTTCTCGGCCAGGGAGCGGAACTGTTCCTCGCGCGCGACCAGGCACTCCTCCATCGCCTTGCGTTCGGAGATATCGATCATCAGCCCGTGCCACTCGGTGGCGCCGTCCGCCTGCCTTTGCGGCGTGGAGCGGATTTCCACCCAGCGCTGTCCCCGTTCGGGATGTTCGATGCGGATTTCGATACGGAACGGCCCCAGCGTCCTTGCCGTTTCCGTCATGAGTTGCAGAAGGCGCGCCCGATCGTCCGGATGGTAGCGGGCGCGCAGCGTGGCGGCATCGGCGCGTATCTCTTCCGGACGCAGGCCGAACAGCTTCTCCACGCCCGCGCTGGCGTAGGGGAAACTGGTATGGCCGTCGACCTCGACACGAATGGTGAACAGGAAGCCCGGCACGGCGGCCGCGACCGACGAGAGCCGCTCCTGCAGCTTGGACTGACGCAATTGAAGGCGCGTTGTCTGACGCACCGGGCGACAGCGGCTAAGAGATGACATAGGCTTCTTCATGAGCATGCACTTCGGTAGACCACAGCTGCGAGCAGACATGCAGAGGATATTATTTTTCGATAAGGAAATTGTCCTTACATTTTAATAATACAGATGAACTTTTCGGGATGCTATCGACCTAGGCTGATCTCGCTGTAGGGAATGCCCTACCTTGCTTGGCCGGCGGATGCGATATGGGGGAATGGGAAAGCCGAACGCCCGCCTGGCGGCGGGCTGGCGTACTGCGAGGGAATTACTTGGCAGGCGGCGCTGCTGGCGTGGATGCCGCGGCGGCTTTGTCGGCCTTGGCGGCTTTGGCTGCGGCCTTGTCGGCCTTGGCGGCGGCTTTATCGGTGGCGGCGGCCTTGTCAGCCTTGGCGGCCGGCGCCGTGGCGGCTGGCGCGCCGTCCAGTGGCTTGCCGTTCACTACCAGGCCGGCTTGCGACAGCTTGACGGCGTTTTTCTCGCCGATGCCCTTCACGCGCTTCTCCAGGTCCGCCCAATCCTTGAAATCGCCTTTCTTGCGCTCTTCCATGATGGCTTTGGTTTTGGCGGGGCCGATGCCCTTGACCGAATCCAGCGCGGCGGCGTCAGCCTTGTTGACGTCGACCTGCGCGAAAGCGAAGCCCATCGTTGCAATCAGGGTTGCAACTGCCAGCAAAAGTTTCTTGAACATGTCTCAATCTCCATCGTGGGTGAAAGGCGGCAAGCGCGCCTTGAACACCCTTAACGGCCAACCTCGGCGGCGGTTGACAGATAATCCATGAAGCTTTTGTGACATGCCTCAACACTGGCCGCTCAAGCGTTGAACAACTCCTCGCGCGTAACCGTCGCCGTGCCCAGCTTGCCGACCACGATGCCGCCGGCGCGGTTGGCCGTCTGCACCGCCTCGTTCCAGCCCACGCCCGCGCCCAGCATCGCGGCCATGGTGGCGATCACCGTGTCGCCGGCACCCGAGACATCGAACACCTCGCGCGCCTGCGCCGGCATGTGGAATTGCTCGCCGTCGGTGTACAGGGTCATGCCCTCTTCCGAGCGGGTCAGCAGCAGCGCGTCCAGCTTGAGCTCGGCGCGCAGCGCCTGCGCCTTGGCGGTCAGCTGCTCCTCGCTGTGCCAGCTGCCGACGATGCGCTTCATTTCCGACTTGTTCGGCGTCAGCACCGTGGCGCCGGCGTAGCGGCTGAAATCGTCGCCCTTCGGATCGACCATCACCACCTTGCCGGCGGCGCGCGCCGAGGCGATCATGTCGGCCACGTTGACCAGCGAACCCTTGGCGTAGTCCGACAGCACGATCACGTCGTAGTCGGCCAGCAGCGCCTTGAACTGCAGCAGCTTGTCGCGCAGCACGGTGTCGGTCGGCGGCTCCTCGAAGTCGATGCGCACCATCTGCTGCTGGCGGCCGATCACGCGCAGCTTGATGATGGTGGAGATCGCGTCGTCGCGCTTCAGGTAGCTGTGGATGCCGCCGCTTTGCAGCATGTGCTCCACTTCATTGCCGGCCTCGTCCGCGCCCACCACGCCCAGCAGCCCGGCGCGCGCGCCCAGCGCGGCCGCGTTGCGCGCCACGTTGGCGGCGCCACCCAAACGCGCTTCGCGCTTCTCGATGCGGACGATGGGCACCGGCGCTTCCGGCGAAATGCGGCTGACATCGCCGAACCAGTAACGGTCCAGCATCACATCGCCTACCACCAGGATGCGCACCTGCTCCAGCGCCGGTGCTTTGTATATCGTAACGTCAGTGCTCACATATTCCTCGTTAAACTCTGGTCAGGATGGAACGGCCGATGCCGTGGTATTCGAAGCCCGCCTCGGCCATCACTTCCGGCTCGAACAGGTTGCGGCCGTCGAAGATGATGGCCTGCTTCAGCGACGACTTGATGCGGTCGAAGTCCGGGCTGCGGAAGGCCTTCCATTCGGTGACGATCACCAGCGCCTCGGCGGCGGCCAGCGTGTCCATCGGGCTGGTGGCGAAGCGGATGCGCGCCATCTCTTCGGCGCTCAGGTCCAGCTCCAGCACGCGCTTGGCTTCCGTCATCGCGACAGGGTCGTACACCGCCACGGTGGCGCCGCCGTCCAGCAGCTGCTTGATCAGCACGCGGGCCGGCGCTTCGCGCATATCGTCGGTGTTCGGCTTGAAGGCCAGGCCCCAAACCGCGAAGTGCTTGCCGCGCAAATCGTCGCCGAAGCGCTTGACCACTTTCTGGCCCAGCACCAGCTTCTGCTTGTCGTTGACCGCCTCCACCGCGCGCAGGATCAGCAGGTCCTGGTCGTACTGGCGCGCCGTGCGTTCCAGCGCCTGCACGTCTTTCGGGAAGCAGGAACCGCCATAGCCGGCGCCGGCGTACAGGAAGCTGTGGCCGATGCGCGGATCGGAGCCGATACCGTGGCGCACAGCCTCGATGTCGGCGCCCACCTGGTCGGCCAGGTTGGCCAGCTCATTCATGAACGAGATGCGCGTGGCCAGCATGGCGTTGGCCGCGTACTTGGTGAACTCGGCCGAGCGCACGTCCATCCAGAAAGTGCGTTCGTGATTGCGGTTGAACGGCGTGTACAGTTTCTTCATCAGGCCGTGGGCCTTCTCGCCCTCGGGCGTGCCGTCGTAGCCGATGACGATGCGGTCCGGACGCATGAAGTCTTCCACCGCCGCGCCCTCTTTCAGGAACTCGGGATTGGACACCACCGAGAACTTCGACGCGTCGCCGCGCGCGGCCAGCTCGGCCTGCACCGCAGCCTTGACGCGGTCGGCCGTGCCGACCGGCACGGTGGATTTATCGACGATGACCTTGAACTCGGTCATGTGCTTGCCGATGTTCTTGGCGGCGGCCAGCACGTATTGCAAATCGGCCGAGCCGTCCTCATCCGGCGGCGTGCCGACCGCGATGAACTGCAGGCAGCCGTGCGCGACCGAGGCGGCCACATCGGTGGAGAACTGCAGGCGGCCGGCGGCGCGGTTGCGCGCGACGATTTCTTCCAGGCCCGGCTCATGGATCGGAATGCCGCCGTTGTTCAGCAGGTCGATTTTCTTCTGGTCGACGTCGAGGCAGAAAACGTCGTTGCCCAGCTCGGCGAGGCAAGCGCCGGTGACAAGGCCTACATAACCGGTGCCGATGATGGTGATTTTCATGTTGGTGCTCTTCTTAGTTCATGACGTTGAGTTCTTCGGTGCGGCGCGGCGGGTAGGTCTCCCAGCGGCTGCATCCCGGGCACTGCCAGTAGAACTGGCGCGCCTTGAAACCACAGTGGCTGCACTGATAGCGCGCCAGCTTTTGCGTATAACCGTGGACCAGGTTCTTGACCATGGACAGTTCCGGCACCAGGCTGGCCGGCGCATCCATCAGGCGCGCCTCCAGCAGCTTGTCCAGGCCCAGCAGGGTCGGCGTGCGGCGCAGCTCGTTGCTCACCAGCTGCTTGGCGGCGTCCACGCCGTCCAGCTCCAGCACCGCCTTGTACACCACTTCGATCAGGTCGATCGACGATGCCTGTTCCAGATAGGACTTGAGCAGGTTCACGCCTTCCTGCGGACGGCCCACCTTGCGGTAGGCATCCATCATGCGCTGCGCCACCAGCGCCGTGTGCGGCACGCTGATCTGCTCGACGCGGCGCCAGGTCAGCAGCGCGCCTTCGACATCGCCTTGGGCCAGGTGGGCGTCGCCGCTCAGCATGGTGGCGCGCACGTTGACGCGGTCCGCGTGCAGCGATTTATCCAGCAGCGGCAGCGCCTCCTCCGGATGCATGTGCACCAGCGCGTCCTGCGCCAGCTCGCAGTAGAACTGCGCGATTTCCTTCTGGCGCGAACCGGCGCCCGATTCCTGCAGGCCGATCGCCGCCTCGATGGCGCGCGGCCACTCCTTCTCGCGCTGGAAGATCTCCAGCAGCGCACGGCGCGCCTGCACGGCGTACTGGCCGCTGACCATGGCGGTGAAGGTTTCCTCGGCGCGGTCCAGCAGGCCGGCCTTCAGGTAGTCCATGCCCAGCTCGTACTGCGCGTGTTCCTTCTGCTCCTGCGGCAGGTCCGGGCGCGACAGCAGGTTCTGGTGCACGCGGATGGCGCGCTCGGTCTCGCCGCGGCGGCGGAACAGATTGCCCAGCGCGAAGTGCATGTCGGCCGTTTCGGTGTCCATGCGGACGATCTCGATGAAGGCATCGATGGCCTTGTCCGGCTGCTCGTTGAGCAGGAAGTTCAGGCCCTTGAAGTAGGCGCGCGGCAGCGTGCGCGATTCCGACACCAGTTGACGTATGTCGACGCGCGCGGCGACCCAGCCCAGTCCGAAGAAGACCGGGATCCCCAATAACCACCAGAGTTCGAATTCCATGCTTGATGTTTTTTATTGTGTGTTTATTGTGTATTAACGCTGTCCGGCTGCGGCTGGGCGTTGGCCTGCAGCGCGCTCGACTGCAGCGTGGTGATCGTGGTTTTGTGTTTATTCGTTTCGCGGCGGTGGCGGAACACGGTGGGCGTCAGCGCCAGCACGCCCAGGACGGCGCCGGCCACAAAGAAGCCCAGCAGCATCAGGACCAGGGGTCCGTGCAGGTCATAGTGCAGGAAGAAATGCAGATCGACTTCCTGCGTGTTCTTCAGGGCAAAGCCAAAAAACAGGACGAAAAGAACGAATCCAATAATCGTGGATATGAATTTCATTAGCCAGGTTTCCTGTTCAGTATTTCTAAAAAAAAGCGGCATCCGTAGACGCCGCTTTTATTTTAACTCATCAGACGCTTCAGTCCTCGATGATCGGTTGCCCGACCATCGCGTCGACCCGCTCGCGCAATTGCTTGCCCGGCTTGAAATGCGGCACCCGTTTTTCAGGCACCATCACTTTGTCGCCCGACTTCGGATTACGTCCGATGCGCGGTGGCCGGCTGTTCAGAGCAAAGCTGCCAAAACCGCGGATCTCGATGCGCTGACCGGTCGCCAGGGCGTTGGTCATCGCATCCAGAATGGTCTTGACGGCATACTCCGCATCTTTGGCCACCAGCTGAGAGTAACGCTCAGCCAGGCGGTTGATCAACTCGGACTTAGTCATCGACTAGTTCTTAGTTCTTGTTATCGAACTTGGCTTTCAACAGCGCGCCCAGGCTGGTGGTGCCCGAAGCTGCGTTGTTGTCGGTCGCGGCCATCTTCTGCATGGCTTCTGCAGTTTCAGCGCTGTCTTTAGCTTTGATCGACAGTTGGATCGAACGTGCTTTGCGGTCGATGTTGATCACCAGAGCTTCGACGGAATCGCCGACTTTCAGGTGGGTGCCAGCATCTTCCACGCGGTCACGCGAGATTTCCGACGCGCGCAGGTAGCCTTCAACTTCTTCGGACAGTTGGATCACGGCGCCTTTAGGCTCAACCGATTTCACGGTGCCGGTAACCAGCGCGCCCTTGTCGTTCATGGCTGCGAAGTTGTTGAATGGGTCACCTTCCAGTTGCTTGACGCCCAGGGAAACGCGCTCGCGCTCAACGTCGATGGCCAGAACGATGGCTTCCAGTTCGTCACCTTTCTTGAAGCGACGCACGGCTTCTTCGCCGGTTTCGGTCCAGGACAGGTCGGACAGGTGCACCAGGCCGTCGATGTTGCCGGCCAGGCCGATGAACACGCCGAAGTCGGTGATCGACTTGATCGCGCCACGGACTTTATCGCCCTTCTTGTGGGTCACGCCGAAGTCATCCCATGGGTTCGCTTTGCACTGTTTCATGCCCAGCGAAATACGGCGACGCTCTTCGTCGATTTCCAGAACCATCACTTCAACTTCGTCGCCCAGCTGGACAACTTTGTTTGGAGCGACGTTTTTGTTGGTCCAGTCCATTTCGGACACGTGAACCAGGCCTTCGATGCCTTGTTCAACTTCAACGAACGCGCCGTAGTCGGTCAGGTTGGTGACTTTACCGAACAGACGGGTGCCTTGTGGGTAACGACGGGACAGACCGGTCCAAGGATCGTCGCCCAGTTGCTTCACGCCCAGGGACACACGGTTTTTCTCTTGATCGTACTTCAGAACCTTGGCGGTGATTTCCTGGCCAACGGTCAGCACTTCCGATGGGTGACGCACACGACGCCATGCCAGGTCGGTGATGTGCAGCAGGCCGTCGATACCGCCCAGATCCACGAACGCGCCGTAGTCGGTGATGTTTTTGACGACGCCGGTAACCACGGTGCCTTCTTTCAGGGTTTCCATCAGTTTCTGACGCTCTTCGCCCATCGAAGCTTCGATGACGGCGCGGCGGGACAGAACGACGTTGTTACGCTTGCGGTCCAGCTTGATCACTTTGAATTCGAGGGTCTTGCCTTCGAATGGGGTGGTGTCTTTGACTGGACGGGTGTCGACCAGCGAGCCTGGCAGGAAGGCGCGGATGCCGTTGGTCAGAACGGTCAGGCCGCCCTTGACTTTACCGTTGACGGTACCGACAACGATTTCGCCCGATTCCATGGCTTTTTCCAGTGCCAGCCACGAAGCCAGACGCTTGGCTTTGTCGCGCGACAGGATGGTGTCGCCGAAACCGTTTTCGAGCGATTCGATCGCCACGGAAACGAAGTCGCCTACTTTGACTTCCAGTTCGCCGTGGTCGTTCTTGAATTCTTCAACTGGGATGAATGCTTCCGATTTCAGGCCGGCGTTGACGATCACGAAGTTGTGATCCAGACGAACGACTTCAGCCGAGATCACTTCGCCCGAACGCATGTCTTGACGCGACAGGGATTCTTCGAAGAGGGCTGCAAAACTTTCCATATTAGACATTGTAACTTCCAGGTTACCAACAAGGCTCGCGAGATGCGACTTCAGTTGGGTTAGGGTTAATAAACGCCACGGCCATCAGAGCGACCGCGACACCAGCTATTTACCGATGGCCGCATACCACTGCAACACCTGGGCGACCGCTTCGTCAGCGGTCATATTCGAGGTATCGAGCACATGCGCCCCCTCTGCGGGGACCAGCGGCGCGATGGTCCGGTTTGTATCCCGGTCGTCCCGCGCCTGCAAATCCATCAGTAGGTCTTCCATATTAGCAGAAATTCCTTTGCCAATCAATTGCTTATAGCGACGTTCCGCGCGCGCCGCCACACTGGCGGTCAAAAACACCTTCAGCGCGGCGTTCGGGAAGATCACCGAGCCCATGTCGCGGCCGTCCGCCACCACGCCCGGCGCCTTGCGGAAGCCCAGCTGCAGCCCCAGCAGCGCATGGCGCACGGCGTGGAATGTTGCAATTTTTGAAGCGGTGTTGCCGACCTCTTCCGCACGGATGGCCTCGGTGACGTTTTCGTGCGACAGGATGATGTCGCCGCCCTGGAAGCTGCACTGCAGGTGCTCGGCCAGCTTGGCCAGCGCGTGCTCGTCGGTCAGATCGGTGCCGCGGCGGATAGCCGACAGCGCCGTCAAACGGTACAGAGCGCCAGAATCCAGGTAGTGGAAGCCGAGCTTATCGGCGACGCGGTGCGCGACGGTGCCCTTGCCGGATGCGGTGGGGCCGTCGATGGCGATGACTGGAATTTGGGAAGTAGCCATTGTGTTTATATTGTTTATTTTGCTATTGCCGCGAAGGCGGCGAAATACTCGGGGAAAGTCTTGCCCACGCACTTGGGATCGTTGATGCGCATGACGTTGCCCTTGCGGGCGGCGCCGTCCAGCGACACCAGCGAGAAGCACATCGCCATGCGGTGGTCGTCGTAGGTGTCGATGGTGGCGGGCGTAATGACGGCCGGCGGCGTTACCTTGATGTAGTCGGGGCCCTCTTCCACCACGGCGCCGACCTTGCGCAGCTCGGTCGCCATGGCGGCGATGCGGTCGGTCTCCTTGACGCGCCAGCTGGCGATGTTGCGCAGCGTGCTGGTGCCGTCGGCGTACAGCGCGGCGATGGCGATGGTCATGGCGGCGTCGGGGATGTGATTGAAGTCGGCGTCGATGGCTTTCAGCACGCCGTTCGACTTGGCCTCGATCCAGTTGTCGCCCATGGTGATCTGCACGCCCATCTGCTCCAGCGCGGCGGCGAAGCGCACGTCGCCCTGGATGCTGTCCTTGCCCACGCCTTCGACCCGCACCGGACCGCCGGCGATCGCGCCGGCCGCCAGGAAGTAGGACGCCGACGAGGCGTCGCCCTCGACGTGGATGGTGCCGGGCGACTGGTAGACCTGGCCGGGCTGGATGGTGAACGACTCCCAGCCGTTCTGCTCCACCGTCACGCCGAAGCGGCGGATCAGGTTGAGCGTGATTTCGATGTAGGGCTTGGAGATCAACTCGCCGATCACGTCGATGCTGATCGCGTGCTCGCGCGCCATCAGCGGCGCCACCATCAACAGCGCGGTCAGGAACTGGCTCGAGACGTCGCCGCGCACCGACAGGCGTTGCGCGTGGATCTTGCCCTGCTTGATGTGCAGCGGCGGGAAGCCGGTGTTGCCGGTGTATTCGACGTTGGTGCCGGCGGCGTTCAGCGCGTCGACCAGGTCGCCGATCGGGCGCTCGTGCATGCGCGGCACGCCGTGCAGCGTGTAGTCGCCGCCGATGACGGCCAGCGCGGCGGTCAGCGGACGGATCGCGGTGCCGGCGTTGCCCATGAAGAGATCAGCCGATTTATTCGGCAGCACGCCGGCCACGCCCTTGACGTGGTGGATGGTGCCGGTGGCGGTTTTCTCTTCGGTCCATTGCACGCCGAGCGAACGCAGGGCGGCCAGCATCACGGCCGTGTCGTCCGAGGCCAGCAGGTCGACGATGTCGACATCGCCCTGCGACAGGGCGGACAACAGCAGGATGCGGTTGGAGATGGATTTCGAGCCAGGCAGGCGCACCGCGCCCTGCACGTGGGCGACCGTTTGCAGGTCGATATATTCGTGGGTCATGCTGGTTTCCTGAATTAGTCTGCTTTGTCCTGCGACGGCGGCGCCTCGGCCGCCTCGATCGCTGTAATCCACTGGTGGCGGGCGCGCTGGGCGTTGGCGTACACGCTCTCCAGCCCTGCCCCGTCACCGGCGGCGAGACGGGCACGCAGGCCCGTTAATTGTGCCAGATAGGCATCAAGCTCCGTCAACAATGCCGACTGGTTGGCCAGGCTGATGTCGCGCCACATTTCGGGCGACGACCCCGCGATCCTCGTGAAATCGCGGAAGCCGCTGGCCGCATACTGAAACAGTAAATCCGCATGCGGTTTGTTCGCGATGTCGTCCACCAGCGCATACGCCAGCAAATGCGGCAAATGGCTCACGGCGGCAAACACCTTGTCATGTTCTTGCGGGGTCAAACGGTGGATGATCGCGTCGCAGGCGCGCCACGCGGCGGCCACACGCTCGACATCCTGCGCCGAATTCTCATCCAGCGCCGTCAGCACCACCTTTTTGCCGACGTACAGATCGTCGATCGCCGCCTCGGGACCATTGGTCTCGCGGCCGGCTATCGGATGGCCCGGCACGAACTGGGCGATCTTGCCGCCCAGCGCGCGCCGCGCCGACGCCACAACGTCCGACTTCGTGCTGCCCGCGTCGGTGACCACGGTGCCGGGCTGCAGATGCGGCGCAATCGCCGCCAGGATCGCCTCGGTCTGCGCCACCGGCGCGGCCAGCAGCACCAGATCGGCGCCTTGCAGCGCCTCGGCCATCGTGCAGCCACCGCCACCCGCGTCGGCCACGCCGATCACGTCGATGATGCCCAGTTCCTGCGCGCGCTTGAGCGAGGCGGCGGACCGCCCCATGCCGACCACGCTGCCGACGGCACCGGCCTTCTTCAGCGACCGCGCAAACGATCCGCCGATCAGGCCCACGCCAAAGATGACGACCTTGTTCAACATTACTCCGCCAACGCCTTGGTCAGCGCCGCGATCAGCACCGCGTTCTCCTGCGGCAGGCCGATGGAAATGCGCAGCCATTCCGGCAGGCCGTAGTTGCCGACCGGGCGCACGATCACGCCCTGCTTCAGCAACGCCAGGTTGACGCGCGCGCCGGCGCCGGCATCGTCGCCGACCTTGACCAGCACGAAGTTGCCATACGACGGCACGTACTGCAGGCCCAGTTTGTCGAACGCCTCGGTGAACTGCTGGTAGCCGGCGGTGTTATTGACAGCGCTCTGCTTCAGGAATTCCTTGTCGTTGAGCGCCGCGATGGCCGCGGCCTGCGCCAGCGAGTTGACGTTGAACGGCTGGCGGATGCGGTTCATCAAATCGGTCAGCGCCGGCTGGGCGATGCCGAAGCCCACGCGCAAACCGGCCAGGCCATACGCCTTGGAGAAGGTGCGCGAGACCAGCAGGTTGGGATACTTCTTGACCCATTCAGCCGATTCGAACTGGTTTTCCTCGGCCAGGAATTCGTTGTAAGCCTCGTCCAGCACCACCACCACGCCGGCCGGCACCTTGTCCAGGAAGGCCTGGATCTCGGCGGCCGGGATGAAGGTGCCGGTCGGGTTGTTCGGATTGGCGATGAAGATCAGGCGCGTGTCTTCCTCGATCGCCGCCAGCATGGCCGGCAGGTCGTGGCCATGGTCCTTGGCCGGCACCACGATGTGGCGCGCGCCGACGCCCTGCGTCGCCAGCGCGTACACGGCGAACGAGTACTGCGAGTACACCACCGACTGGCCGCGCTCGACGAAGGCGTGGGCGGCGATTTCCAGGATGTCGTTGCTGCCGTTGCCCAGCGTGATCCACTCGGCCGGCACGGCATAGCGCTTGGACAGCGCGCCCTTCAGATCGAAACCATTGGCGTCCGGGTAGCGGCCCAATTCCGCGGCGGCGGCGTTCATCGCCTGCACCGCCGATGCCGGCACGCCGAACGGGTTCTCGTTCGACGCCAGCTTGACGATGGCCTCTTCATCGAGGCCGAATTCGCGCGCGACTTCCGCAATCGGTTTGCCCGCCTGGTAAGGAGCGATAGCGCGGACGTATTCGGGGCCGTAATTCTTGGACATGGTCTCTCTCAGATTCTCGTTAAAAAAAATTAGTTCAGGCTGACCGGGTAGGAACCCAGCACCTTGAAGAAGGCCGCGTTGTTCTGCAGTTCCTCCAGCGCCTTGGCCACGCCCTCGTCCTGCACATGGCCTTCGACGTCGACGTAGAAATAGTATTCCCACGTGCCGGTGCGGGCCGGGCGCGATTCGAAGCGCGTCATCGACACATTGTGCCGGGCCAGCGATCCAAGCAGGCGATAAATGGAACCCGCCTTGTGCGGCGCGGCCAGCGCCAGCGAGGTGCGGTCCTGGCCCGAGCGGCCGGCCTGCAACTGGCCGATCACGGCGAAGCGCGTGCGGTTGTGCGGATCGTCCTGGATGTTGGCCTTGACCGTGCCCAGGCCGTAACGCACGCCCGCACGCTCGCCGGCGATGGCGGCGATGGTGCGGTCGTCGCGCGCCATGCGGGCCGCTTCGGCGTTGGACGAAACGGCGCGGCGCTCGATGTCCGGGTAGTTGTTGTTCAACCAGATCTGGCACTGCGCCAGCGCCTGCGCGTGGGCGCAGATGGCGGTGACGCCGTCCATGTTGCCGGTGCCGGTCAGCAGGCTGTGACGCACCGCCAGCGAGACCTCGCCGCTGATCGACAGCGAGGTATGCAGCAGCAGGTCCAGCGTGCGGCCGATGGCGCCTTCGGTCGAGTTCTCGACCGGAACCACGCCGAATTCGGCGGTGCCGGCCTCGGTGGCGCGGAACACCTCGTCGATGGACGAGCAAGGCAGCACGTCGACGGCGGTGCCGAACTGCTGGTACGCGGCCTGCTCGGTGTAGGTGCCAGCAGGGCCGAGGAAGGCGATGGTGACGCGCTTCTCCAGCGAGCGGCAGGCGGACATGATCTCGCGCCAGATGGTCTGCAGCTCGACGTCGCCCATCGGGCCCGGATTGCGCTCGGCCACGCCGCGCAGCACCTGCGCCTCGCGCTCGGGACGGAATACCGGGGCGTTGGTTTCGGCCTTGACGTGGCCGACCTGCTGCGCCACTTTGGCGCGCTGGTTCAACAGGTCGAGGATCTGCGCATCGATGGCGTCGATCTGCTCGCGCAAGGGTGTCAGTTTGTCAGTCATGATGGGTTTATTTTCCGGTGCGGCCTGCGAATTCGTTCAAGTAGTCCACAAGCGCCTGCACACCCTCGATGGGCATGGCGTTGTAGATCGATGCGCGCATGCCGCCGACGGACTTGTGGCCCTTCAGTTGCAGCAGGCCGCGCGCCTTGGCGCCGGCCAGGAATGCCTCATTCCGACTCTCGTCCTTCAGGTAGAAAGGAACGTTCATGCGCGAGCGGTTTTGTTTCGCCACGCGGGTCTGGTAAAAATCGTCGGCGTCGAGCGCCGCGTACAGCAGTTCGGCCTTGGCGATGGCGCGCTTCTCCATCTCGGCCACGCCGCCCTGCTTCTTGAGCCACTGGAACACCAGGCCGGCGATGTAGATGCCGTAGGTAGGCGGCGTGTTGTACATCGACTCGTTGTCGGCCACCAGCTTGAAGTCGAACGCCGACGGGCAGGCCGGCAGCGCCTTGCCCAGCAGGTCTTCGCGGACGATGACGATGGTCACGCCGGCCGGGCCGATGTTCTTCTGCGCGCCGGCGAAAATCAGGCCGTACTTGGATACGTCGACAGGGCGCGACAGGATGTGCGAGGACATATCGGCCACTAATAGCACGCCGTCCAGCGGCGCCGGCACGCCGGCGTCGAAGTCGTACTCGATGCCGTCGATGGTCTCGTTGGTGCACATGTGCAGATAGGCCGCGCCGGGCGTGAGCTTCCACTCCGACTGCGGCGGCACTTGCGTCGTCGACGAGGCGGCGACATTCACGTTGGCGTACTTGGCGGCTTCCTTGATGGACTTGGCCGACCACGAACCGGTCTGGATGAAATCGATGGTCGCTGGCTGCGGCTTGTGGCCGGCGAGGTTCAGCGGCACCAGGGCGTTCTGCGACAGTCCGCCGCCCTGCATGAACAAGATCTTGTAGTTGTCCGGTACTGCCAGCAGCTCGCGCAGGTCGCGCTCCGCCGCCTTGTAAATCGAAATAAACTCCGGTCCGCGGTGGCTCATCTCCATGACGGACATGCCGCTGCCATGCCAGTCCAGCATCTCGGCAGCGGCTTGCGCCAGCACTTCCTTCGGCAAGACGGCGGGGCCGGCCGAAAAGTTATAGATATGAGTCACGTTGCGGTCCTTATTTTGCGTTTTGTTTTTCCTGCAGCTTCTGCATCACCGGGCCGATGCGGCGCGAGGCGACCTGCTGGCCAATCTGCATGGCTTCAGCCGTCAGCTTGGGCATGGTGGCCAGCATCTTGGCGCCGATCGGCGTGCGGTAGAAAGCGGTGATCTGTTTCAGTTCGTCGGCGCTGTAGGTGCGCGCGTACAGCGGCACGCTTTCGGCCATGATTTCCTCGATCATTCCCGGGTCGGTGATCACGCCTTGCAGCGTGGCGACGACGGCCGGCAATTCGGCCTCCATCTTCGCCGTTTCCGCCGCCTTCTGCTCCGGCGTGGTCTTCGGATTGTTCTTGATGGCGGCTTCGGCGCCGGCGCGCATGGACTGGCCGATATTCAGCGACATCTGCTGCATGATGCCGGTCATCATGGTGCGGTAGTTCATCACCTCGAACAGCTCGCGCGCGGCGGCGGTGGACGCGGCGTCGGCCTGGGCGAATGCCGGCGCGGCGCCGGCCAGGGTAAATGCGGCTACGATGCTGATTACGATCTTTTTCATGTGCGCCTCTCGGAATTTTTCGGAATAAAAAAGCGGGACCAGTCTTATTGTCGCATTTATCCGCGCAATAAACCTGACCCCGCTCTCCCCGGACCTGGGTCCGGGGCGGTGTGTGCTACAACTTACTCAGCTTGAGCTTCGTCTGGCTTGGCATCAGGACCCGGTTCCAGCTCGACTTCGTCGATGTCGGTCTCCACCACACGCTGCAGGCCGGACAGCTTGGTGCCGTCTTCGACCGCGATCAGCGTCACGCCCTGGGTGGCGCGGCCCATCTCGCGGATCTCGGAGACGCGGGTGCGAATCAGCACGCCGCCGGTGGTGATCAGCATGATCTCGTCGGTCGAATCGACCAGCGTCGCCGCCACCACCTTGCCGTTACGCTCGGAGGTCTGGATCGCGATCATGCCCTTGGTGCCGCGGCCGTGGCGGGTGTACTCGATGATCGGAGTACGCTTGCCGAAGCCGTTCTCGGTGGCCGTGAGCACCGACTGCTGCTCGTTTTCCGCCACCAGCAGCGCGATCACGCGCTGGCCTTCGTCCAGGTTCATGCCGCGCACGCCGCGGGCGTTGCGGCCCATCGGACGCACGTCGTTCTCGTCGAAACGCACCGCCTTGCCGGCGTCGGAGAACAGCATCACGTCGTGCTGGCCGTCGGTCAGCGCGGCGCCGATCAGGAAGTCGCCCTCGTCCAGGTCGACCGCGATGATGCCGGCCTTGCGTGGATTGCTGAAGTCCTTCAGCGGCGTCTTCTTCACGGTGCCCAGGCTGGTCGACATGAAGACGTAGTGGTCTTCAGGGAAGGTGCGGTTTTCGCCGGACAGTGGCAGGATAACCGTGATCTTCTCGTTGTCCGCCAGCGGGAACATGTTGACGATCGGCTTGCCGCGCGAGTTGCGCGAGCCTTGCGGCACTTCCCACACCTTGAGCCAGTACATGCGGCCGCGGTTGGAGAAGCACAGGATGTAGTCGTGCGTGTTGGCGATGAACAGCTGGTCGATCCAGTCTTCCTCTTTGGTCGCCATGGCCTGCTTGCCGCGTCCGCCGCGCTTCTGCGCGCGGTACTCGGAAATCGGCTGCGCCTTCATGTAGCCGGTGTGCGACAGGGTCACCACCATGTCCTGCGGCGTGATCAGGTCTTCGGTGCCCAGGTCGGTCGCGTTGTGCTCGATGTTGGAGCGGCGCGGATCCTTCTGCGGGTCGCCGAATTCGTTGACCACGTGGGTCATCTCGTCGGTGATGATGGTGGTCACGCGTTCCGGCTTGGCCAGGATGTCCAGCAGGTCGGCGATTTCGGCCATCACGTCTTTGTACTCGTTGACGATCTTGTCCTGTTCCAGGCCGGTCAGGCGCTGCAGGCGCATCTGCAGGATTTCCTGCGCCTGGTCGTCGGACAGCTTGTACATGCCGTCGGCCTGCATACCGTAGTGCTTAGGCAGGTGCTCGGGACGGAAGGCGTCGATGCCGCCGGCGGTGGTGCCGTCGCCGGTACGGGCCAGCATCTCGCGCACCAGCGACGAATCCCAGGAACGGTCCATCAGGCCGGTTTTCGCGACCGGCGGCGTCGGCGCCGCCTTGATGATGGCGATGAAGTCGTCGATGTTGGCCAGCGCCACGGCCAAGCCTTCCAGCACGTGGCCGCGCTCGCGCGCCTTGCGCAGCTCGAACACGGTGCGGCGCGTGACCACTTCGCGGCGGTGCGACAGGAAGCAGCTCAGCATTTCCTTCAGGTTCAGCAGGCGCGGCTGGCCGTCGACCAGGGCCACCATGTTCATGCCGAAGGTGTCTTGCAGCTGGGTTTGCTTGTACAGGTTGTTCAGCACCACTTCCGGCACTTCGCCGCGCTTGAGCTCGATTACCACGCGCATGCCCGACTTGTCGGACTCGTCGCGGATGTCGGAAATGCCTTCAAGCTTCTTGTCGCGCACGTTTTCGGCGATGCGCTCCAGCAGCGATTTCTTGTTGACCTGGTACGGCAGCTCGTCGACGATGATGGCGGTGCGGCCGCCGTCCTTGCCGTATTCCTCGTAGTGGGTCTTGGCGCGCATCACCACGCGGCCGCGGCCTGTGCGGTAGCCGTCGCGCACGCCCGAGACGCCGTAGATCGTGCCGCCGGTCGGGAAGTCCGGCGCCGGGATCAGTTCGATCAGCTCGTCGATCGAGCATTGCGGATTGCGCAGCACGTGCAGCGCGCCGGCGATCACTTCATGCAGGTTGTGCGGCGGGATGTTGGTCGCCATGCCGACCGCGATACCCGACGAGCCGTTGATCAGCAGGTTGGGGATGCGGGTCGGCAGGACGGTCGGTTCTTTTTCCTTGCCGTCGTAGTTGGGCTGGAAGTCGACGGTTTCCTTGTCGATGTCGGCCAGCAGCTCGGCGGAGATCTTGTCCAGGCGGCACTCGGTGTAACGCATCGCCGCGGCGCCGTCGCCGTCGACCGAGCCGAAGTTGCCCTGGCCGTCGACCAGCATGTAGCGCAGCGAGAAGTCCTGCGCCATGCGGACCAGCGTGTCGTAGATCGACGCGTCGCCGTGCGGGTGGTACTTACCCATCGTCTCGCCCACCACACGGGCGCATTTGACGTAAGGACGATTCCACACGTTGTTCATTTCGTGCATCGCGAACAGAACCCGGCGGTGCACCGGCTTGAGGCCGTCTCGGACGTCAGGCAAGGCGCGGCCCACGATCACGCTCATGGCGTAATCGAGGTAGCTCTTGCGCATCTCTTCTTCGAGGGAAATAGGGATTGTTTCTTTTGCGAATTGATCCATTGGCGGGTCGACTGATCTTTGACTGTGGTTTATTAAGCAATGTATGCCGCACGTACTGCATTTCTAGCGCCTCTCACTACGGACAGGCAAGCGTGCGATTTTAGCATGCGCGCACAGCAACCAGCACATTTCCGGCACGCCACCCGCCGTTGCTGGGCCCGGCCGGAGAGGACGACGTTGTAACGCCATGTAATAGTCATGACACATTACTCAATTATTATCGATAATCACGTTGCAACAAAACAACATTTTGGTCGGAATCAAAAAGGACTCGTGTTATGCCCTTTTCACGCCCAAAGATAGCTTGTGGCAAAATGGATTAGAAGTTAATTGCTCGTTTCGCAATCGGGAGACAAGCGCGCCGCACCCACGTGGTAGAATTCGCCCCACGTATTACTACGTCGCGCAGTTTTTCTGCGGATATCACCCCCGAAAGGAAGAAAAATATGAAAAAACTGATTACGATGTTGGCCGTATCGGCTGCATTTGCAGGTTCGGCTATTGCACAAACCGCGCCTACCGCTCCTCCGTATGCGCCTGTTACCCAGGACATCAAGGCAGCAACCCCTAAGAGCGCTTATGTGCAAGATGCACGCGGCGTGATCGCCCGTGACCCGTTCGGCCTGTGCTGGCGCACCGGCTACTGGACCCCGGCTGATGCCGTTCCAGGTTGCGACGCGCCACTGTGCGTTGAGCCAGAGAAACTGGTTGACGGCAAATGCGTCGCTCCAGCAGCTCCTGCCGCTCCAGCTCCAGTAGCACCAGCCGCAGCACCGGCACCTAAGCCAGCCGCTCCAGTGCCAACCGCACAAAAAGTCAGCTTCGCAGCCGACGCGTTCTTCGACTTCGACAAAGCCGTTCTGAAACCAGAAGGCAAAGCGAAACTGGACGACGTGACCTCGAAACTGGGTTCGATCAACCTGGAAGTCATCATCGCCGTCGGCCACACCGACTCCGTTGGTAGCGATGAATACAACCAGAAGCTGTCGGTACGCCGCGCTGAAGCCGTCAAAGCCTACATCATCTCCAAAGGCGTTGAAGCTAACCGCGTGTACACCGAAGGCAAAGGCGAGAAACAGCCAGTTGCAGACAACAAAACTGCAGAAGGCCGCGCCAAGAACCGTCGCGTAGAAATCGAAGTAGTCGGCACCAGCAAGTAATTGCTCGTTCGGCAGCTCGAAACCCCGCTCCGGCGGGGTTTTTTTACGCCCGCTGCTTTAGAATAGCGGGATTAGTCTTTTACAGCTTAGAGCCGAACCGATGAACGCCGATCCCTTAGAACTGCAAAAATTCTCCGACCTCGCCCATCGCTGGTGGGATCCGACCTCCGAGTTCCGTCCGCTGCACGAGATCAACCCGCTGCGCCTGGAATGGATCAACGCGCGCGCGCCGCTGGCCGGCAAGAAGGTGATCGACATCGGCTGCGGCGGCGGCATCCTGAGCGAATCGATGGCGCGCAAGGGCGCCATCGTGACCGGCATTGACCTGTCGGAAAAAGCGCTGAAGGTGGCCGACCTGCACAGCCTGGAATCGGGCGTGGCGGTGCGCTACAAGCTGATCGCCGCCGAGGAAATGGCGGCCCAGGAGCCGGGCCAGTTCGACGTCGTCACCTGCATGGAAATGCTGGAGCACGTGCCGGACCCGAGCGCCATCGTGCGCGCCGCCGCCACCCTGGTCAAGCCGGGCGGCCACGTGTTCTTCTCCACGCTCAACCGCAATCCCAAGGCCTACCTGTTCGCCATCCTGGGCGCCGAGTACCTGCTGCGCATGCTGCCCAAGGGCACCCACGACTACGACAAATTCATCACGCCGGCCGAACTGGCGCAGTACGTGCGCAGCGCCGGCCTCGACGTGCAGGGCTTCAAGGGCATGAGCTACAACCCGCTGACCAAGATCTACTCCCTGAACGACGACACCAGCGTCAACTACCTGGTCGCCACCACCCGTCCGCTGTAAAGACTCTTTATGACCCAGATCAATCCTCCGCGCGCCATCCTGTTCGACCTCGACGGCACGCTGGCCGACACCGCCCCCGACCTGGCGGCCGCCGTCAACCTGCTGCGTACCGAGCGCGGCCTGGAACCGACCGCCTACGAGCTGCTGCGCCCTACCGCCTCCGCAGGCGCGCGCGGCATGATCGGCGCGGCCTTCGGCCTGAAACCGGAGGACGAGGGCTTCATCCCGCTGCGCGACGGCTTCTTCGCCAACTACCAGGCGGCGATGGCGGTGCACAGCTCGCTGTTCCCCGGCATCGTCGAGCTACTGGCCGGCATCGAGCAGGCCGGGCTGCAATGGGGCGTCGTCACCAACAAGCCGGCGCGCTTCACCGATCCGCTGCTGCCGCAGATCGGCCTGGGGCACGCGGCCTGCGTGGTGTCGGGCGACACCACGCCCCACGCCAAGCCGCACCCGGCGCCGCTGTTCGAGGCGGCCGCCCGCCTCGGCCTGGCCCCGGAGCAATGCTGGTACGTGGGCGACGACCTGCGCGACATCCAGGCCGGCAAGGCCGCCGCCATGCCGACCATCGCCTGCGGCTGGGGTTACTGCGGCCCGGTCGAACCGCAGGGCTGGCAGGCTGACTATCTGTTTGATAGTCCTTTGCAACTATTGGTACTGCTGCAAGAAACGTTGTCCGGCAGATCCGAATTAGCCGCCTAAAATTAGCGATTTGGCATTTGATAACGCTAACTGTTGTATAGACGAGCCAATGAAAACGCTACCATTTGAGCAGGGACACTAAACGGTTGTTCAGGCAGTTTAACTACGTATAATCGGCCCCGACTGCGTAGTATTACTTATTTCCTGCAAGCCACAAACTCGCTGAATGGGAAGGGAGACAGTCACCACTATCTCAACTTTCCTTTTCAGGGGTTTTATGACTTTTCCTGAGCTGGCTGCCCCGACTTCGCAGCCTTACTCCGCACAATCCGGGCCGTGCGCGCCGCAAAGCTGGACGGTCGGCGTGGCCAACGCCAAATATCACTGGTACGACCTGGTGGCGGGCTTCCCGCAGGCCCCGGACATCCGCGATCCGATCGGCCGCTACCAGCGCCGCATGCAGTTCGAGCTGGAGGCGGCGTCGGCCCAGCGCCACCTGTTCTTCGCCGTGATCCGCCCGCGCGTGCGCTTCGACATCAAGGGCGCGGTGCAGTGGGGCTTCTTCTCGCTCAAGCTGACGCTGCCGCTGCTGCTGGGCGCGGACGAGGCCAAGGAAAGCATCACCATCGAGCTCAAGGTGCCGTTCGCGGCTACCATGAAAAAGCCGACCGTGACGCTGACGCCGAACTTCGTCACGCTGAACTGGGGCGGCCTGATCGAGGCGTTCTCGGTCCACGACATCCTGCAAACCTACGCCCACGCGCTGAAGATCCCGAGCAAGGTGATTTACGTCGGCCAGACCCGCGACGACGAGGCGCGCCTCGGCAAGGGCCGGCTGCCGGCGCTGCAGCGGCTGCACGCGCAGCACAGCGAGCATTTCGACACGCTGCTGCTGGTGCAGCAGCTGGAGGTGCAGGTCCACTGCGCCGACGGCGATCCGGCCGAGGCGCCGCACAACGCCGATCCGGTGGCGGCCGAGGCGCTGCAGGAAGGCCGCATGGAACTGATCGAGGCGGCGCTGGTCAGCTACTTCGAGGGTCCCTCCGCGCGCACCCGCAACGCCGAGCAGCGCACGCTGCGCGCCGCCCGCCTGACCGCGCTGCAGGTCGAGCACAACCTGACCCAGTACACCATCGATCTGCGCTACGACGATGCCGGCCGCTACAACTACCTGTGCTCCGAACATGTGGCCAGCGCCCGCCAGCACCTGCTGAGCTGCTTCATCGCCGACGGCCAGGCCATGGTCGCCACTATGCCGCCGCCGGCCAAACCCGCCAAGGGCTGAGCCGCGCCCGCTTGCCGGCCGCCACGTGCGCGCCGGCCGCCGTGGTGTTACATTGCGTGAAGATTGACACTGCTATAGACTTGCCAGATGGAAATGTTCCGGGAAGCATACTATACTGTGGAAAATACTTACATCAATCCAGGAGCGCAGGCCATGACGAGCGATTTGATCGCTGAGGACGACTATCCGGATCCATCTCTGGATGAGTTGGGCGTAGGCGCATTGTTCGCCGAAGCGCCGGAGCCGTTCCACGACCTGCTGGCCGCCCCGGTCGAGCAGATCGACGAGTTGCTGCCATTGATGCCGCAGCGTACCGCCGCACCGCAGACCTGGGTGGTGACGGTGGCCGACGCCAAATTCCACTGGTACGACCTGGTGGCCGGCTTCCCTGAAATTCCCGACATCCGCGATCCGGTCGGCCGCCACCTGCGCCGCATGCAGTTCGACTTGGAAGCGACGATGGAAAAACGGCTGATCTATTTCGCCGTCAACCGCCCGCGCGTGCGCTTCGACCCGTCGCGCAGCACCAGCTGGGGCTTCTTCTCGCTCAAGCTGACGGTGCCCATCCTGGTGGGCGCCGACGAAAAGCGCGACAGCATCACCATCGAACTCGAAGTGCCGTTTGCGGCCACGCTGAAAAAGCCCAGCGTGGTGGTCACCGACCGCTTCATCACGCTGAACTGGGGCGGCTTGATCGAGGCGCTGTCGATCCACGACGTGCTGCAGCAATACGAGAATGCGCTGACCTTCCAGAGCAAGGTGCAGTACGTCGGCCAGACCAAGGACCCGCTTGGCCGCCTGGCGCGCGCGCGCCTGCCGGCGGTGCAGAAGATCCACCAGCAGTTCAGCGAGGACAACGACATGCTGCTGCTGATCCAGCGCATGAACGTGGAAGTGATCTCCGACGACGGCGACCCGGCCGAGCTGCCGGCCAACGATAATCCGGTGGCGGCCGACGTGCTGCTGAAGGACCGCATCGACGCCATCGAATGCGCGCTGATACGCTACTTCGAAGGCCCGGAGATGCACGGCCGCAGCGACAAGGAAGCCGACGTCCGCAAGCAGCGGGTGCGTCAGATCAAGGAGATCAACAACCTGGAGAGCTTCCGCATCGACCTGCGGCTGGAGAATCCGGGCAAGTACCACGACCTGTTTTCCAAGCACGCGGGCGTGTCGAGCAGCCATATCATCGACTGCACCATCGCCGCCGACGGCGAGGTGCTGGTCACCCGCGTGCCGGACAAGGTCAAGACCAAGTCCTAGACCGCGGCCAGCGCCTGCTCAAGATCGGCCAGCAGATCGTCGCTGTGCTCGATGCCAATCGACAGGCGCACCGTATCGACTGTCACCCCGGCCTTGGCCAGTTCCTCCTCGTTGAGCTGGCGGTGCGTGGTGGACGCAGGATGGCAGGCCAGCGACTTGGCGTCGCCGATGTTGACCAGGCGCGTGAACAACTTCAGCGCATCCTGGAAGCGCGCCCCGCCCTGCACGCCGCCCTCGACGCCGAAGGTCAACACGCCGGACGGCCGTCCGCCCAGGTACTTGCGCGCCAGCGCGTGGTCGCGGTGATCCTCCAGCCCCGCGTAGTTGACCCACTTGACCTTCGCATGAGCGCTGAGGAACTGCGCCACCTTGCGCGCGTTCTCGGTGATGCGCTCCATGCGCAGCGCCAGCGTCTCTATCCCCTGCAGTATCAGGAAAGCGTTGAACGGCGAGATCGCCGCGCCGGTGTTACGCAGCGGGACCACGCGCGCGCGGCCGATGTAGGCGGCAGGCCCCAGCGCTTCGGTGTAGACCACGCCGTGGTAGGAGACGTCCGGCTCGTTGAGGCGCTTGAAGCGCTGCTTATGCTCGGCCCACGGGAACTTGCCGGAATCGACGATGGCGCCGCCGATCGAATTGCCATGGCCGCCCAGGTACTTGGTCAGCGAATGCACGACGATGTCGGCGCCATGCTCGATGGGGCGCAGCAGGTAGGGCGTGGCGACGGTGTTGTCGACGATGAGCGGCACGCCATGCTGGTGGGCGACGGCGGCGATGGCTTCGATGTCGGTGATGTTACCGAGCGGGTTGCCGATCGATTCGATGAACACGGCCTTGGTGCGCTCGTCGATCAGCGCCGCGAACGAGGATGGATCGCGGGCGTCGGCAAAGCGGGTGGTGATGCCGAACTGCGGCAGCGTGTGGGCGAACAGGTTGTAGGTGCCGCCGTACAGCGTGGAGGCGGAGACGATGTTGTCGCCCGCCTCGGCGATGGTCTGGATCGCGTAGGTCACGGCCGCTTGGCCCGAGGCCAGCGCCAGCGCCGCCACCCCGCCCTCCAGCGCGGCCACGCGCTGCTCCAGCACGTCCTGGGTCGGGTTCATGATGCGGGTGTAGATATTGCCGGGCACCTTGAGGTCGAACAGGTCGGCGCCGTGCTGGGTGTCGTCGAAGGCGTAGGCGACGGTCTGGTAGATCGGCACCGCCACCGCGCGGGTGGTGGGGTCGGGTTGGTAGCCGCCGTGGACGGCGATGGTTTCCAGCTTCATGAAGTCTCCGCGATGAAGTTATGTAAAAATCATTTTTAAGAATAGAACAAAATCGCGGAGCGGCCAAGGAATTAAATCGCGCTTGAATATGCGGAATCCGGTCTCAACCTCCCGGCTCGGTCAACACCGACAGCCTGGTCACGCCGGACCGCTGGATGTTGGCGATAACCTTGGCGACCGCGCGGTACGGCACGCCCTGGTCGGCTTGCAGGCTCAGTGCCAGCTCCGGGTCTTTGGCCACCAGTTCCTTCAGTTCCGGCTCCAGCGCCGCCGGTTCCACCTCGCGCTTGTCGATGAAGATCTTGTTGCCGCCGTCGATGCTGACCGTCACCGTCTTCGACGGATTAGCCGGCGTGGTGGTGGAGGTCTTGGGCAGGTTGATGCGCACCGCGTTGTTGAGCAGCGGCGCGGTCAGGATAAAAGTCACCAGCAGCACCAGCATCACATCCACCAGCGGGGTGATGTTGATCTCGCTGACCACGTCGCTACTGTCTCTACCGGTCGAGAAGGCCATTATGCGTATGCTCCCTGTTGCGGCGCGCCGGCCGGACGGGCCGTCTGCGGCACGGCCCTGGATGCGGGGCGCGTGACGCGGAAGCCGTTCTTCTGCGCCAGGTTGACGAAGTCGGTGGCGTAGTTATCCAGTTCGGCGGCCGTCACCTTCAGCCGGCGCACGTAGAAGTTGAACGCCAGGACGGCGGGCACCGCCACCGCGATGCCGACGCCGGTGGCGATCAGCGCCTCGCCGATCGGGCCAGCCACCACGTCGATGCCGGCGGAGCCGCTCTTGCCGATCGCGCCCAGCGCATGGATGATGCCGAACACGGTGCCGAACAAGCCGACGAACGGCGCCGTGCTGCCGATCGACGCCAGCACCGCCAGCCCGCTTTCGAGCGACTGGTACTCCTTCTGGATTTGCTGGCGCAGGTGGCGTTCCAGCAGCTCCTGTCTATCCCAACTGTGTTCCAGGTCGCTGCTGGCGTCGCCCGATTCGCTCACATGCAGCGCCGCGAAGCCGACATTGGCCAGCCGCGATTTCGGACTGGCGTCGCTGGCCAGCGCACTGGCCGCGTCCAGCGTGCTGGCACTCCAGAACTGCCGTGTAAATTGTTTATCCCGTTTTCCGAGGCGGTAGTGCTGCACGCCCTTGGCCAGTATCAGCACCCAGGTAATGACGGAGAACAGCACCAGTGCGTAAAGGGCGCCTTGAACGATAAGATCTAAGTAGTAGGAAGACATGGATAGCGCTCTCAGTTAAAAAAAGGATTAGGAAAGTTTGAAATTCAGCGGAACCTTGACCCAGCCGTCGATCGGCGTCTGGCCGCGTTTGGCCGGATCGAAGGACCACGCCAGCACCGCCTTGACGGCGGCGTCGTCGAGGATCTTGTGGCCGCTGGATTTGTCGACGGCGACGTTGTCCGGTTTTCCGGAAGCGAGTACGTGCACCTTCAGCACCACCTGCCCTTGCAGGCCACGGTCCTGCGCCAGCGCCGGATAGTCGGGCGCCGGGTTGCTGCGGTAGCCGGCGTAGCCGCGCGGCTCGGTCACAGGTTCCGGCGGCGGTGGCGCGGGCGCGGCGGCGACCGGCGCAGGCGGTGCCGGTGTCGCCACCTGTACCGTGTCGGCGCCTGGCGGGCCGTCGTCCACCGGCGCCTGCGCCACCACAGGCACTTGCGGCGGCGCCTTGGCCGGCGCGGGCGCCACCTTGGCCACCTGCGGCTGCACCTTCGGCGGTTCGGGTGGTGGGGGCGGCGGCGGTGCGAACTCGATCGCCAACGGCTCGGCCGCTTTCGGCGGCAGCGCATCGATCCGGCCGCCGTGCTGCAGGGCGACGATCACGCCCGCATGCAGCAGCACCGCCACCCCGGCCAGCGCGGCCAGGCCACGCTTATTGCCCTTGGCGGCGATGGTGCCCGCTCGCGGTATCGCCACGCTCACCGGCAGCGCGGGCGCAGCCACCGGCACGGGCCGCGCCTGCCGCCGTACCGCTGCGCGTCGCGGCGAATAATTGATGCTCTCAAAAGTCAGTGCGGTCATGAAGATGCCCTCTCGATTGTGTGACTGAATTCATTGATATCGCTGTTCACCATCGAACAGCACCGCTGGCGCAAGCCACCACCGCGACGGCGAACGCGATCGACAGCAGCAGCGCCGGCCAGCTGCCCTTGGCCGCCGGGGCGCCGGTGCGTACTTCCTTCCAGCCTGTGACCATCGGCTTGACCAGGTTGTCCTTCTTGACGAACAGGTAGACCAGGATCGCCAGGATATGCACGGCCAGCACCGTCAGCAGCACATAGGCCAGCAGCTTATGGACGCCGGTGAGGCGGTTTGCCAGGCCCTCCTCCACCAGCGCGAACAGCGGACCGGTAAAGGCGATGTCGTCGTTGCCGAACAAACCGGTCCCCGCCTGCGCCGCCAGCAACCCTAGCAAGGCAAACACCGACAACGCGCCGAGCGGATTATGGCCCTGCCCTTTCCAGCGGCCGCGCAGATAGGCGCGCAAGCCGGCACCTGTCGGCAGGAAGTGGGCGAAGCGCGCGTAGGTGGATCCGGAAAAGCCCCACGCCAGCCGGAACGCCACCAGGCCCAGGATCGCCAGCCCGGCCTTGCCATGAACTTCCATCCAGTCGCCGCCGATCTCGCCGCTGATCACGGCCACCGTCACCGCCAGCACCAGCGACCAGTGGAACACGCGCGTCGGCAGGTCCCAGACCAGGATGCGCTTTTTCGCCGCAACGACCGGCAGCACTTCCTCAAAGGTGGCGCGCTTGTTCATGCTGCGACTCAGTTAGGCGCGGCCGCGGCGACCTGCTTGGCCGGCGCGGCGATGCGGACGATCTTGCCGCCCTGCGCTTCGTAGTCCTCGGAGCCGGCGGCTCCGGCAACCTTGTAGCCCTTGGCAGTCAGCAGGTCGCCTACGGCGCCCGCGCGGTGCGCGTGGTTGGAGACGGTGACGATGACGCGGTCCTTGGGTATATACGCCAGCTGGCTCTCGACATCCTTGGCCTGGATATTCAGGAACACCGGGAAGCTGCCCTTGGCGGTCACTTCGTCCGGGCGGCGCACGTCGAGCACCACCAGCTTCTCCGGCTTGGCCAGCAGCGCATCGACTTCGGCGCGCTCCAGCTGCTTGGTCTTGTAGGTCCACGGCTGCGGCGCTTGTTGCGCCCATGCGGATACGGTGGCGCTCAGCGCCAGGGCCAGTGCGGCGATACGGATTTTTTTCATGGTGTCGGTGCTTTCAAAGTGATTGAGTGGGATGCCTGCCCAGCCACTTCTGCAACTATCGTGCCAAACCAGACGATGCGGCACGAAGCCTGTATTGACGGGCTTTCCGGGAGTTTCCGTCGCAGCGCCGGTGCTGTCAGCCCACCAGAAACGGAAACAGGGCTGCTGCGAATTCAACAGGCCTTTCGGTGCCTCCTTACACTGGCGCTGCCAGGCGCACAGGTGGAATTCCAGGCTGATACTGATGCTTAACCATATGCGTTAATCGTATAAACGATTTCTCCAAGATGGCACGCTACTTGCGGAATGGAGGTCAATACCACCGCCATCGTCAGGAGAACAAAGTAATGAGCAAAGCGCATACCGTCTTACCTAAACACTTCCGAGCGGCGCCGCTGGCGGCCGCAGTCGTTGCCGCACTTGGGCTGCTGTCGTCGGGCGCCCTGCACGCCGCCGATACGCCGACCATCGCCGAGCTGCAAGCCGAAATCGCGCGGCTCAAGCAGGCCTTGGCCGCGAAGGAAGGCGCAGCCGCGCAGCCCGCGCCCGAAGCCGCCCCTGCCCCAGCGCCTGCCGTTGCCGCCGCGGAGGAAGAGCCGCAAGCGCTGGGCGCCGTCACCGTGCGCGCCAAGCGGAAGATCGAACTATTGAAGGACGTGCCGCTGTCGGTCTCCGTGGTCACCGGCGCGGAGCTGGACCGCGAGCTGGCGCAGGACCTGAGCGCCATCACCAAGCGCAGCGCCGGCATCCAGTTCAACCAAAACAATACGCGCGGCGCCTCGCTGTCGATACGTGGCCTGGGCAAGCGCTCCTTCACCGAAACGCAGGACCCCAGCGTCGGCATGGTGGTCGATGGCGTCAGCTACGGCCTCTCGCAGCTGGCCAACTTCGATTTCTACGACGTCGATTCGGTCGATGTCACGCGCGGACCGCAAGGCACGTTGGGCGGCAAGGGCGCCAGCTCCGGCGTGGTCAGCATCAACACCAAGCGGCCGTCGTTCTATCCGAGCGCGGACTACCAGATCACCTACGGCCAGCGCGACACGCTGATGGCCAAGGCCAACCTGGGCGGCCCGATCATCGACGACCTGCTGGCCTGGCGCGGCTCCTTCCTGGTCGACCGCAGCCGGGGCTACTACGTCAACAACTTCGACAGCAACTACAGCCTGTATAACAAAAACCGCGTCAGCGGCCGCACGCAGTTCCTGTTCACGCCCAGCGCCGATTTCAACGCCCGCATCAGCTTCGACCTGGAACCGCACGCACCGCAAGTGCAGAACGGCCTGACCTTCTACAAGGACCAGCCGGACCGCTTCGCCGACGGCTCGCTGACCGATCCTAGCGGCACCACCACGCGCGCCAAGCTGGCCGGCTACACCAACGCCAGCGGCGCCTACACGCCTGGCCGCGCGTGGTTCGCCGGCCGCGATTTCAACGGTACGCCCTACACCTACGCCAACAACTACATCGGCGACAACAAGCTGAATTTCAACGAGAACCAGGGCCAGACGGTCCACAACAAAGGCGGCCAGATCGACCTGACCTGGAACCTGGCCAACCATACGCTGACCTCCATCACGGCCACCCGCAAATACAGCTTCGACGCCCACAACGACGAAGGCACGCCGTTCGATATCAGCCGCAACGGCGGCGGTGGCGTCGACTACCAGCAATTCAGCCAGGAGCTCAAGCTCAAGTCCAAGCCGGGCGGTGCGTTCGACTACGTGGCAGGGCTGTTCTACCTGAAGACGAAAGACGATATCGCATCAAAAACCGGCTGGGGCTCGGACGCCGGCGCATGGTTCGCCACCACCGCGCAGTACAACACGCTGGACCGCCTGGCGGGTGTCAATCGCGGCGCCGGCCTGGCGCTGCTGAAGGATGCGCTGGACGACACTGCGGTCAAAGGCGACACCATCGTCGATACCAAGAGCAGCGCCATCTACGGCAACGGCACCTGGCACGCCACCGACGCCGTCAGCCTGAACGCCGGCCTGCGGCTGACGCACGAGAACCGCACCACCACCGACCTGCGCGTGCTGACCGCCAACGGTGCCGGCGCCGCGCTCAATCCCGTAGCGGTACGCGGCGTGCAGCTGGGCGGCTTCAACTCCACCGCCAGCGGCGCGCTCGCCGCCGGCAGCAGCGCCGCGCAGGTGGCGCTGGCCGATGCCGTGGCCAACCGCTACTTCGGCGCCGCCTCGTATGGCGCGCTGAGCTCCGCGCAACTGGCGCAGGTGGCCGCCGCCAAGGCGCTGCGCGCCGGCCAGGTCGGACAACTCATCAGCGGCATCACCAGCCATTACGACGACAACCTGGTGACCGCCACCCTGAGCCCCAGCTACCGCTTCAGCGACAACGTCACCGGCTACACGTCGTGGCAGTACGGCGAGAAGTCCGGCTCCGCGCTCAACGTCAACGGCCTGTCGGCCAACGTGAGGCCGGAGAAGACCAACGCCTTCGAGGTCGGCCTGAAATCGAGCCTGCTGCATAACACGCTGATACTCAACGCCGATCTGTTCCAGATGAATATCCGCGACTACCAGTCGACGGTGCGGGTGGTGGACGACTTCACCACGCAGACCAACATCGCCAACGGCCAAGCCAATCCGACCGCGTACGTGACGGCGCAAGGCAATGTGCCCAAGGTGCGGGCGCGCGGTCTGGAACTGGACGCGGTCTACTCCGGCATCCAGAACCTCAGCATCCGCGTGGCCGGCGCCTATACGGACGCGCGCTACATCAGCTTCCCGCTGGCGGCCAAGCCGGACGAACTGGCCTACCTTGCGGCGCCGTACGTCGACCAGAGCGGCCTGACGCTGCCGGGCGTGGCCAAGTGGACCGGCAACGTCGGAGCCGAATACCGCCTGCCGGTATGGGGCGACAAGCAGTTCCACACCAGCTTCACCACGGCCTTCACCAGCCGCTATAACAACACGGACACGCTGTCGGACTACGGCTACGTTCCTGGCAACGCGGTCACCGACGTATCGGTGGGCCTGACCTTCAAGAGCGGCTTCGACGTCAGCCTGATTGTGAAGAACGCCACCGACAACCGCGCGCACGAACCGGCATGGACCAGCTACGCGCCGAATCCGTATCCGCGCTGGTTCGGCCTGACCTTCAGCGGCAAGCTGTAATTCCAGCAGCGGCCTGCTGCCGATTCAACAGCAGGCCGCCGCAACTGACCGCGCAGCAGCAGGCGCCCTCCCCCTCCCCCGACACAATTTCCAATCAAATCAAACACATGGCCGCGACGCGACTGCTGGTCCGATAGTTGCTATCTAAAGCAGTAACACCTTATCTCGTCCACGCATACAGAAGGAGCAAGTCAGTGAACAAGCCCGCCATAAAGACGCTATCGATCGCCGTGCTGCTGTGCTTTTCCGCAGTGCTGTCGGCTGCGCCAGACGACACCACCAAGCCCGCGGCACCGGCCAGCAGCAAGGCATGGGCATACACCACGCCGCAGCAGCCGTCCGCGCCCATCGTCAAACTGAAAAGCTGGGTGCGCACGCCGGTTGACGCCTTCGTGCTGGCCAAGCTGGAAGAAAAAGGCCTGAAGCCGTCGCCGGACGCGGACCGCGCCACCTTCATCCGCCGCGCCACGCTCGACACCTGGGGCCTGATCCCGACGCCGGAGGAAGTGCACGCCTTCGTCAACGACAAATCGCCGGACGCCTACGAGAAGCTGGCCGACCGCCTGCTGTCATCGCCGCATTATGGCGAGCGCCAGGCGCGCCGCTGGCTGGACCTGGCGCGCTACGCCGACAGCGCCGGCTTCCAGAACGACACCACGCGTCCGAACAACTACCGCTATCGCGACTACGTCATCAACGGCTTCAACACCGATAAGCCGTTCGACCGCTTCATCAAGGAACAGCTGGCGGGCGATGAGCTGTGGCCGGACAGCCAGGAAGCGAAGATCGCCACCGGTTTCCTCGCCGGCTATCCCGACAACTCGAACTCGCGCGACCTGGTGCAGCGCAAATACCAGATCGCCACCGACATGACGGACCTGGTGGGCGAGACCTTCCTGGCCGCCACCGTCGGCTGCGCGCGCTGCCACAACCACAAGGCGGACAAGGTCACGCAGAAGGAGTACTTCCAGCTGCAGGCCTTCTTCGCCAACACCAGCTTCGACGAGAAAACGCCCGCCATCAAGGGCGAGGCCGAGCTGGCGTACGAGAAGCAGCAAGCCGCCTACCGTGAAGCGACCAAGGATATCCGCGCGCAGCAGAAGGCCATCCTCGACACCATCCGCACGGTGGCCGTCAAATACCACAAGGAGCGCTACCTGACCGACAGCCGCGAGGCGATCTTCAAGCCGGAATCCGAATGGACGGCGATGGACCGCTGGGTCAACTTCCGCCTGAAATCCGTCAGCACCGAGCAGGATGTGGTGGCCTACCTGAAGCTGACCGCCGAAGACAAGGACAGCGCCGATTTCACTCCGGCCAATGTCGACAAGTGGAAGCAGTATCAGAAGCTGACCGCGGACCTGAAGAAGTTCGAGAAGCTGAAGCCCGAAAAAGGCAGCCTGACGCTGACCACCGCCACCGAACTGGGTCACGCCGATGCGCCGCCCACCTTCGTGCGCTTCGGCGGCGTGCATGAGCGTCCGACCGAGGAAGTGCAGCCGGCATTGCCGGCGCTGTGGGCCGGCGCCAATGCGAAGGTGGACATCAAGCCGACCGCCACGTCGTCGGGCCGCCGCACCGCGCTGGCCAACTGGCTGGCCAGTCCGGAGAATCCGCTGACGGCGCGGGTGTTCGTCAATCGCGTGTGGAGCCAGTACTTCGCCAACGGCATCGTCGGCACGGTGGCGGACTTCGGCCGCGCAGGCCAGAAGCCCACGCATCCCGAACTGCTGGACTACCTGGCCACCGACTTCGTCAAGCAAGGCTGGAGCGTCAAGAAGCTGCACCGCCAGATCCTGCTGTCGAGCGTCTATCGCCAGTCCTCCGGCCAGCGCGACGATGTGCTGAAGGTCGATCCGGACAACAAGCTGTTGGCGGTCTACCCGCGCAAGCGCCTGGAAGCCGAAGAGATCCGCGATTCGCTGCTGGCCGCCTCGGGCAAGCTGGAAGACAAGATCGGCGGCCCGGCGGTGTTCCCGCCGGTGCCGGCCAACTTCAACGCCGGCAACCTGTGGACGCCGTCCACCGATCCGGCTGAACAGAACCGCCGCAGCGTCTACGTGTTCGTGCGCCGCAGCGTGCCGTATCCGCTGATGCAGAGCTTCGACCTGGCCGACCCTTCGCATGCCCACCACAAGCGCGACGTCACCACCACGCCTTTGCAGGCGCTGACGCTGTTCAACAGCGACGTGGTGTTCGGCTGGTCGCAGGCACTGGCCGGCCGTGTGATCCGCGAGGCGGGCAAGGATGAATCGGCGCAGCTGAACCGCCTGTACGAAATCCTGTTTGCCCGCGCGCCGAACAAGTCGGAGAAGGCGGCGCTGAAGGACTTCCTCGACAAGGAAGAAAAAATCATCCTGGCCAAGAACGCGGAGGGCAAGTTCGAAATCGCCGTGCCTTCCGGCCTGAACGAGAAACAGCAAGTGAACCCGGTGCGGGCGGCGGCCTTCGTCGACCTGGTGCACGCGGTTTCCAACTCCAACGACTTTGCATACCGCTTCTAACACGCTTCTAACACTACGAAAAAAGGACAGCACCATGAGCATCAATTCACGTCGCGACTTCCTGCTTAAATCCGGCCTTGGCCTGGGCGCCGGCGCCCTCACCGGCGTACTGCCCGGCGGCGGCCTGCTGCACGCGGCCAGCGCTGCGGATTTGGCGGACCCACTGGCGCCGAAGCAGCCGAACTTCCCGGCCAAGGTCAAATCCGTCATCTGGCTGCACATGAACGGCGCACCGAGCACGCTGGACCTGTTCGACTACAAGCCGGACCTGATCAAGCTGGCGGGCCAGGACGTGCCGGCCTCCTTCCTGAAAGGGATCAAGACCAGCACCCAGGGCGGCGTCGGCAAGCTGTATGCATCCAACCGCACCTGGAGCCAGCATGGCGACAGCGGCTCGTGGTTCTCGGACCTGGTACCCAACATCGCCACCCAGTCCGACAAGATCGCCTTCATCAAGTCCAGCGTGACGGTGGGCGCCACCCACGATATCTCGATCCTCAAGCTGAACACCGGCGACCTGAGTCCCGGCCGTCCATCGCTGGGCGCGTGGGTCAGCTACGCACTGGGTTCGGCCAACCCCGACCTGCCGCCCTACGTGGTGCTCTACAACGGCAAGAGCGAGCCTAGCGCCGGCTCGGTCAACTGGAACTCCGGCTTCCTGCCGGCGGTGTACCAGGGCACGGCCTTCCGTCCCGGCCCGTCGCCCATCCTGTACCTGGAGCGCCCGGAGCTGCGCACCGCGTCGCAGCAGCGCGCCTCGCTGGATCTGCTCAAGCGCCTCAACAGCGAAGGTGCCGCCCGCTATTCGGCCGACACCGAACTGAAAGCCCGCGTGCGCTCCTACGAACTGGCCGACCGCATGCAGGTCGCCGCGCCCGAAGCCGTGGACCTGACCAGGGAAAGCGAGGCCACCAAGGAACTGTATGGCCTGAACGACGAGACCAGCGCCAGCTACGGCACCACGCTGCTGCGCGCACGGCGGCTGGTGGAGCGCGGCGTGCGCTTCATCCAGGTGGTGTCCGGCGCGCCGGACGGCCAGACCGAGATCACCAGTTGGGATGCGCACAGCGACCTGGAAAAAAACCACAGCGTCAATGCCCGCATGGTCGACAAGCCGATCGCCGGACTGCTGGCGGACCTGGAATCGCGCGGCCTGCTCGAATCGACGCTGGTGGTGTGGACCTCGGAATTCGGCCGCACCTCCTACGGCCAAAGCGGCAATGGCCGCGACCACAATCCTTGGGGCTACACGCAATGGGTGGCGGGCGGCGGCATCAAAGCCGGCAGCACCTACGGCGCGACCGATGAAATCGGCCTGCAGGTGGCGGACAAGGACAAGGCCGTCGACACCTACGACCTGCACGCGACGGTGCTGCAGCTGCTGGGCCTCGACCATTTGAAAACCACTTTCCTCAACAACGGTCGATCGGAACGTCCGACTGTCGTCTACGGCAAAGTGATCAAAGAGCTGCTGGCCTGAGCATCCGATGCGTAAAGTCTTTTTGTTATTTGCAGCCTCGATGGCGCTGTCGGCCGGGGTCCGGTCGGCGGAGGAATTGAGCGTGGACCTGATGCAGTCGATCGAGGACACCAACAAAAGCCTGTCTTCGAATATCGCCCTCAGTAACAAGCAGGCCGCCACGGCGGACGCGAAGGAGCTGACGCAGATGTTTGCGCAGGTCGAGACCTTCTTCGACCACAAGGGCGATGCGAAGAACGCAGTGGACCTGGCGAAGCAGAGCAAGGACCTGTCGACGGAAATCGTCGGCTACGTGGCGGCCAACAATTTTGAATCGGCCACCACGGCAGCCACCACGCTGTCGCGCACCTGCCGTACCTGCCACACGTTCTACAAGAAGGAGTAGCGTATTTACAGAGCATTGCAAGCGGCCGCGCTGGCGTCGTTGCTGGTGCTGCTTCCTGCTTCAGCCAGGCCGGGAGATCCGGTGGCAGGCCGGGAAAAGGCGGACACCGAACGCTGCCTGGAATGCCACGGCGGCAGCGGCGAAGGCCAGGGCTTCAGCGTCGGCACGGATGGCAAGTTCGCCAAGTTGGGCGGCCAGTATCCGGAGTACATCATCAAGCAGATACAGGATTTTCGCAGCGGTCGACGCAAGCATGAATTCATGAAGATGATGGCCACCGGGATCAGCGACGCCGACCTGGCCGACATCGCAGCTTATTTTGCCACGCTGCCGCAGATGCCCGTCGCTGCGCACGCCGGGCCAGCGCCGCAGCACACCACTGCTCAGCAGCTTTATGTGCAGGGCGATCCGGCGCGGCGGCTGCCCGCCTGCGCCAGCTGTCACGGTGAAAGCGGCAAGGGCACGGCGGGTATCGGTCCGGTCATCGGCGGCCAGGGCCAGCGCTATCTGGCGCAGCAGCTGCATGACTGGCGCGATGGAAGCCGCAACAACAGCGCCGGCGGCGTGATGAACCAGCTGGCGGCGCCGCTCAGCGACGACGAGATCGAAGCGCTGGCGCGCTATGTATCCGAAATGTAGTCCACTAACCTGACAGGAGTACCAATGAAACGCACGTTAATCGCATCGCTGCTGGCGGCAGTTGTCGCGCTGCCGGCCACCGCCGCGCTCAAGGAAGGCGACGCGGCGCCGGCCTTCAAGGCGCAGGCATCGCAGGCCGGCAAGGCCTTCCCCTTCTCGCTCAGGGACGCGCTGAAGAAAGGGCCGGTGGTGGTGTACTTCTATCCGTCCGCCTTCACCGGCGGCTGCAATATCCAGGCGCATACCTTCGCCGTCAATCACGACAAGTTCAGCGCCGCCGGCGCCACCGTGGTCGGCGTTTCACTCGACAGCATCGCGCGGCTGAACGAATTCTCCGCTGATCCGAACTACTGCGCCGGCAAGTTCCCGGTGGCGGCAGATATCCACGGCGAGATCGCCAAGTCCTACGAAGTGGCGATCCGCGAAATCGCCGCCGGCAAGAAGGACACGCGCGGCGTCGAGATCGACCACGCGGCAGCCGAGCGCACCACCTTCGTCATCACGCCCGACGGCCGGATTGCGGCCGCTGTGGGCGGCCTGACGCCGGAGGCCAACGTGGAGAAAGCACTGGCGGCGGTGCAGCAACTGGCCCAGCGGCCGGTCAAGAAATCCTGAGAAGCGAAACATGAACAAGATTTTTCAACCTGACGAAGGAAAGCAGATGACACAAAAACTCAAGCAAGCACTCGGCGCCACACTGGCGATCGCCCTCCTCGCCGGTTCCGCCAGTGTGCTGGCGCAGCAGGTGCCGAAGCCGGAGAACCTGATCAAGTGGCGCCAGTCGGCGTTTCAGGTGGTGGCCTGGAACGCCGGCCGCATCAAGGCCTCGGTCGAAGGACAATACAACAAGGACGAGGTGCAGCGCGCGGCCAATACCATCGCCGCCATCGCCAACTCCGGCCTGGGCGGCTTGTTCGCGCCGGGCACCGAGCAAGGCAAGGGCTGGCACGACACCAGCGCCAAGCCGGAACTGTTCAAGGACGGTAAGCACTTCGCGGAACTCAGCGCCAACTTCGGCAAGGAGGCCAACGAGCTGGCGACTGTGGCCGGCGGCGGCGATGTCGCCGCCATCAAGGCCCAATTCGGCAAAGTACAACGCACCTGCAAATCCTGCCACGACGACTTCAAATCCAAAGACTGAATATGAGCACACATAAAACTACCCTCCTTTGCGGCGCCATCGCGGCGCTGTGCCTGTCCCATGCCGCGCTGGCGCAAACGCCTGCGCCTGCGCCTGCGCAGCCGAACACCGCGCGCTCCACCGATCCGGCCAAGCCACTGAGCTTTTTCGTCACCAGCGAAGGGCTGGGCAAAGGCGCGGACCTCGGCGGCCTTGCCGGCGCCGATGCGCATTGCCAGAAGCTGGCCGAGTCGGTCGGCGCGGGCAAGCAGACTTGGCGCGCTTATTTGAGCACGCAGGCAGCGGAAGGCAAGCCGGCGGTCAATGCGCGCGACCGCATAGGCAATGGGCCGTGGTTTAACACGCGCGGCGCCGTGGTGGCGCGCGATGTCGCGCACCTGCACGGCGATACGCTGGACGCCGCCCGCATCGGCAACAACCTGACGCGCACCACCGTCTTCACCGAAAAGAACGAGCCGGTGAAGGGCGCGGGCGACAAGCCGAACGAGCATGACATCATCACCGGTTCGCAGCCGGATGGCCGTGCCTTCGCCGATGCGGCCGACCATACGTGCAAGAACTACACCAGCAGCGCCGCCGACGGTTCCACGCAACTGGGCCACTTCGACCGCACCGGCGGCGGCAACACGTCCTGGAACGCGGCGCATCCTAGCCGCGGCTGCGGCCAGGCCAATCTGGTGGCCACCGGCGGCGCCGGTCTGCTGTACTGCTTCGCCGCTAACTGACGAAGGCGAAGGACATCATGTTCGGCGCCCGCGAACGCCTGGTTTCAGGCGTCGCGCGGCGCTACCGCTGCCGCGCCTGCGCTTCCGCTTTGGCGATGTTTGCCGAAATCGATAGCCCCATTTCCGAATCCGCCGGTACCAGCGCCAGTATCTTCTTCCACGGCTTGACCGCTGCGGCGTAATCGCCCCGCTCCAGCGCCGCGCTGCCCGACAACGCCAACGCTTGAATATAATTCGGGTCGATCGCCAGCGCGCGGGCGATCAACGATTCAGGTTCGCCGGCCAGAGAAGAGTTCAGCGTCATGCCCAGCACTACCGCGTAGTCCACCAGCAGTTCGGGATTATCCGGCTCCAGTGCAAGCAGATGACGATATGCGTCGGCGGCCTGGTCGAAACGGCGCAGCGTTTCGCTGGAGCGCGCCAGCATGCGCCAGCCATCGGCGTCGTTCGGCTCCCTGGCCAAGCGTTGGGTAAGGCGCGCAACCATGGCTTCGATCTGCTCCGGGCTGACCGCGCCATCCGCCGCCAACGCGATCCCGGGTGGCGGCTCCAGCCCCCTGGGATTGCCCAGCGTCGCGTATAGCGCTGTCGCCAGCAGCGGAACCAGCAGCGCCACCGATATCACTGGCCATCGCTGGCGAGGCTGTGCCGCTCGCGCGGAGCCTCCCGCTTCACGGCGCCACAACGGAGGCAGTACAAACAGCAGACTGCAAGCCAGCATGGCGCCGGCGATCAGGATAAAGCGTGTCATTCGTAGTCCTCCGCTGCGAGCTCGCCTTCCGCAAGACCGCGTTGCCGCAATTGGTAAAAGAGCGCCATCAGAGCGGCGGCAAGCAGCGCAAAGGGTCCAAGCCACAGCAGCCAGGTAACGGCCTTGAACGGTGGCCGGTACAGCACAAAGTCGCCATAGCGCTGCACCATGAACTCAACCACGTCCTGCTCCGAACGGCCGCGGGCCAGCTGGGTGCGCGCTTCCTTCTTCAGGTCCAGCGCCAGTTGGGCGTGCGAGTCGGCGATGGTCTGGTTCTGGCAGACCAGGCACCGCAGCTGCTCGGCCACATGCTGGACGCGCAGCTCCAGCGCTGCGTCGGCGGAAGACGGCGCGCCTTGCCCCAGCAACGGGCACGCCACGACGAGGCATGCCAACCAACGGCGCAGCTCAGGCATGATTGAGCTCCTGGATGATGGGCAGCAGCTTCTCGCGTATCAGCTCCGATGTCAGCGGGCCGGTAAGCTTTAACCGTATTTGCCCGTGCTTGTCGATGACGAAGGTCTCCGGCACGCCGTAGACGCCGAACTCGATGCCGGTCTTGCCATCGCCGTCAAAGGCGGATACCTGGTAGGGATTGCCGAACTCCTGCAACCACTTCTGGCTGTCGCCGCGCACATCGTTGTAGTTCAGCCCCACGACCGGCGCCGCCGCCAGCCGGGAAAACTCCAGCAGCACGGGATGCTCGGCACGGCATGGAGCGCACCACGACGCCCAGACGTTCAACACCCAGACCTTGCCTTCCATGTCCTTCGAATTGAAGTAGCGCCCCGCGTCCTCGACCTGCGGCAGCGAGAAAACCGGCGCGTGTTTGCCGATAAGCGGCGACGGAATCTCCTGGGGTTTGAGGCGCAGGCCTATGCCCAGGAAGACCAGCAGTATCAGGAAGCCGCCCAGCGGCAGTATGTATCGTTTCATCTTCGCTCCGGGTTAAATGGGAATAGCGGTGGCGGATGGCAAGGCAGCCGCCTGCCGCGCAAGCCGGTAACGTTTGTCGGATGCGGCCAACAAGCCTCCGGCGGCGATAATCAGGCAGCCGGCCCAGATCCAGCCGACAAACGGCTTGCGCTGCATGCGCACCGCCCAGGCGCCGTCATTGGATGGCTCGCCCAGCGACAGGTAGATGTCGCGCGTGAAGCCGCGATCGATGGCCGCCTCCGTCATCGGCATTTGCTGCACCGTGTAGTAGCGCTTTTCCGGATGCAGCATCAGCGCCTGACCGTCCCCGGCGCGCACCTCGAAGGTGGCACGGGCGGCGATGTAATTCGGGCCATCGACTTTCTCCAGCGCGGTAAAGCTGTAGCGCCAGCCGCTGCTGACAATGCTGTCGCCGACGCGCATGCTGGCGTCCTCGGAAACCTCGCCTCCCTTGACCAGCGTGACGCCAACCACGAACACCGCCACGCCCGCGTGCGCGGCCAGCATGCCCCAGTAGCTCAACGGCTGCTTGGCCAGATGGTGGCCGAGCGATACGCCCTGCCCCGCCGCCGCAACGCGCTGGTACAGATGAAGCGCGGTGCCGAGCAAAATCCATACGGCCAGCATCAAGCTGCCCGCCACGGCGGGCGTCATCTTCCAGGCCAGCCAGGCCGCCAGGCCAAACAGCAGCGATGCCTGCCCGATACGCGACAGCCGCGCCATCACCGGCCGCAGCGCCGCCGACTTCCAGTCGACGAAAGGCGCAGCCGCCATCAAGACCAGCACCGGCAGCATCAGCGGCACAAATACCGACTCGAAGTACGGCGCGCCCACCGATATCTTGCCGAGGTCCAGCGCATCCAGGAACAGCGGATACAAGGTGCCCAGCAAGACCGTCGCCGCCGCCGTCAGCAGCAGCACGTTATTCAGCAACAGCAGCGACTCGCGCGAGAACAGCGCGAAGCGTCCGCCCAGCCCCACCGACGGCGCACGCCACGCGTACAGCGCCAGCGAACCGCCGATGACAATCGCCAGGAAAACAAGAATGAACAGGCCGCGACGCGGATCGGTTGCAAACGCATGCACCGATGTCAGCACGCCCGAGCGCACCAGGAAGGTGCCCAGCAGCGACAGCGAGAACGCGACGATCGCCAGCAGCACGGTCCAGTTCTTGAAGCTGCCGCGCTTCTCCGTCACCGCCAGCGAGTGAATCAGCGCCGTGCCGACCAGCCAGGGCATGAAGGAAGCGTTTTCCACCGCGTCCCAGAACCACCATCCGCCCCAGCCCAATTCATAGTAGGCCCAGAAACTGCCCATGAAAATGCCGAGCGTGAGGAAAGCCCATGCCACCAGTGTCCAGGGCCGCGACCAGCGCGCCCACGCCGCATCCAGTTGGCCGCTTAGCAGCGCCGCGATGGCGAACGCGAACGCCACCGAAAAACCGACGTAGCCCATGTACAGCAAAGGCGGATGGATGATCATGCCGAAGTCCTGCAGCAGCGGATTGAGGTCGCGGCCATCGCGGGCCGCCGGCAGCAGGCGGTCGAACGGATTGGAAGTGAACAGCATGAACAACAGGAAGCCGACGCTGATCCACGCCATCACGCCCAGCACGCGCGCGGTCATCCCGGCGGGCAGGCGCCGGCTGAATGCCGCCACCGCAGCGGTCCACACGGCCAGTATCTGCACCCACAGCAGCAACGATCCCTCATGGCCGCCCCACACGGCCGCCACGCGGTAGTGAATCGGCAGCATGGAATTGGAATTGGACGCCACATAGGCGACCGAGAAATCGTTGCCGATAAACGCGGCCAGCAGGCAGCCGAAGGCGAAGCTGACAAACACGAACTGCCCTGCCGCCGCCGGCCGCGCCAGCGCGATCCAGCGCTGCTTGCCACGCCAGGCGCCGAGCAGCGGCAGGCTGCCCTGCACCAGCGCCAGGCACAAGGCCAGCATCAGCGCGAAGTTACCCAGTTCGGCGATCATCTGTCCACCTTGGCGGTTTGCCGGCCTTTTTTCAACGCGTAGGCGGCGTCCGGCGGCATATAGTTTTCATCGTGCTTGGCCAGGACTTCGTCGGCCACGAAGCGGTGGTCGTCGCCCAGCTTCCCTTGTGCGACCACGCCTTTGCCTTCCTTGAACAAATCCGGCAGGATGCCGCGATAGTGCACCGGCAGGCGTTGCACGGTATCGGTGACGATGAAGCTGACGGTGATGCCGTCCGCCTCGCGTTTCAGGCTGTCCGGTTCGACCATGCCACCCATGCGGAAGCTCTTGTTGCGCGGCGCTTCGCCGGCCAGCACCTGGCTGGGGGTGAAGAAGAAGACCAGGTTTTTCTGGAAGGCCGACAGTATCAGCCACGCCGCCACCAGCAGCGCGCCCAGTGCCACGGCCAGCAGCGCCAGGCGCTGTTGACGGCGCGTCACGAGCGCGCTCCCGCCAGGCGCGCGGCCTTGAGCGCGGCGCGGTGGCGCAATGCCAGCGCAACCTGCTCGCCGATCAGCACCGCCGCAACGACGGCGAACGAACCCCATACGTACTTCGCGTATCCACCCATTGCGATCAAATCGCTCCAGCTATCCCAAATCATTGTTGCTCCATGATGTAACGTTGTACCCATTCCGTGTGCCGTTCGCGTTCCAGCACGATGGCGCGCAATCTTTGTAGCGTGGCGGCGATGGCATAGGCCCACAGCGCCAGCGTCATGATCAGCATCCCTTGCAGCATCAGCGTCGCCATCGTCGGCGCGCTGCGCAGCGACACCGATGATCCCTGGTGCAGGGTGTTCCACCACTGAACGGAAAAGTAAATCACCGGCACGTTGACCACGCCCACCAGTGCCAGCACGGCGCCGGCGCGGTCGGCTCGGCGCGGATCGGATATCGCTGCCTGCAGCGCCATGAAGCCGATGTAGAGGAACAGCAGGATCAGCTCCGACGTCAGCCGCGCATCCCACACCCACCAAGCGCCCCATGTCGGCTTGCCCCACAGCGCGCCGGTCCACAAGGCCAGGAAGGTGAACAAGGCGCCGGTGGGCGCCAGCGCGCTGGCCATCATCGACGACAGCCGCGTATTCAACACCAGCCCGACGGCGGCCCAGAAGGCCATCGCCAGATAGATCAGCATCGACAGCCACGCTGCGGGAACGTGGACGAAGATGATGCGGTAGGCGTCACCCTGCTGGAAGTCTGTCGGCGCGGCGAACAGGCCGATATACAGGCCGGCCGCTGACAGCAGCACTGCGGCGGCCTGCAGCCACGGTATCAATCTGCCGGCCAGCGGGAAGAAGGCTTGCGGCGCGGCGTAGCGCAACCAGCTGGCGGTGCGCGGCGGCGCGGCGGCGACGGATTGGGAGGTTTGGATGCTCAGCACAGTGGTATTCCTTTTCTAATCATTCCAACGAAATGCGCAGCGCCGATGCGGTGGCCCACGGCGCCAGCGCCGCAGCGCCGGCCAGTAGTCCGCCCAACAGCAACAGGTTGGCCTCGGCCGTGCTGCTGCCGGCATCGGCCACTGCGGCGCCGGCGCCAAAAATCAGCACCGGCGCATACAGCGGCAGCACCAGCAAGGCCACCAGCACACCGCCGCCGCGCACATCCAGCGTGAGCGCCGCGCCGATGGCGCCCACCAGGCTGAGTGCCGGCGTGCCGACCAGCAGGCTAAGCGCCAGTGCCGTCGTCGCCTCACCGCTCAAGCCGAACTGCAAGGCCAGTACAGGCGTCAGCAACACAAGCGGCAGGCCGCTGACCAGCCAGTGCGCGGCCACCTTGCCGGCCACGATGAGCACCAGCGGCTCGGACGACAGCAGCATCTGCTCCAGCGTACCGTCGGCGTGATCGAGGCCGAACAGGCGGTTCAGCGCCAGCGTGCTGGCCAGCAGCGCCGCCACCCAGAGCACGCCGGGGCCCAGTGTCCGCAGCAGTTCAGGCTCCGGCCCCACGCCCAGTGGGAACAGGGTGCAGACGATGACGAAGAACGTCAGCGTGCTCAAAATGTCGGTGCGGCGGCGGAACGCCAGCAGCAGGTCGCGCCGTATCACATGCGCCAGCGCATTCAGCATGGCAGCAGATCAAGGTCGAACTGCTCCAGGCGCCGCGCCTGCAAGGCCTGCGCCTGGTGCGTGGTGTAGACAAGCATTCCACCGGCCGCCAGATGGCGGTTCAGCGTGCGGCACAAGGCCTGCACCGCCGCCTGATCCAGCGCGACGAAGGGTTCATCCAGCAGCAGCAAGGGTGGCAGCGGATCGATCGCCAGCCGCGCCAGCGCCACCCGGCGCCGCTGCCCCTGCGACAGCGCGCGCGCCGGCAGATCCGCCGCGCCGCCCAGGCCCACGCTGACCAGCGCCATCACGGCCTGCTCACGGCTGCACGCGGTGCCGGACAAGGTGCTGGTGGCCGCCACGTTCTCCCACGCCGACAGGTCGTCCTTGACGGCGCTGGCGTGGCCGCAGTAGATCAACTGGCGGTGATAGTCTTCACGCAGCTGCTGGATGGGACGGCCGTTCCAGCGCACCTCGCCCGCCAGCGGCCGTCCCAGGCCGCACAGCAATCGCAGCAGACTGGTTTTGCCGCTGCCGTTGCCGCCCTTGAGCCACAAGGCCTCGCCGCTTTGCAGTTCGAAAGTCAGATCGCTGAACAGCTGCCGCTCGCCGCGCGCGCACGCCAGCCGGTGCGCTTGCAGGCGCATGATCGCGGCCCCCATCAATGCTGCAGCAGTTCGCCGTGGCTCGCCGCGCCACCCAACTCCCCCGCCGCCTCGAAGCCGATCAGGCCAAAGCGCTTCAGGTGCGTGCGCAGGATGTTGCGGCTGATGCCCAGCACCCGCGCCGTCTGCACCTGGTTGCGATGGCAGGTATCGAAGGCGGTACGCACCACGCCTTCCTCGAAGCGGTCGAACAGGTCCGGCTGGTCGCTGTCGATCATGCTGTTGACCAGCGCGGACAGCTGCTGCTGGAAGGTATCCGCGTCGGGACGCGGCGCCGCGGACGGCGCCTGCCGCGCGTGATGGCTGTGATGGCGGTGCGAGATGCCGGTCAGCTTCAGGTCTTCGGCCTGGATCTGGTTGTCGCGGCAGACGATCAGTGCGAAGTGAATGACGTTTTCCAGTTCGCGGATATTGCCAGGCCATTCGTAGGACAGCAGCGCCGCCCTGGCGTCCGCCGCGATCGTCACGCCCTCCAGATTCAGCTTGCCGCCGTAGACGTCGATGAAGTGGCGCGCCAGCGGCAGGATGTCGCCGGTGCGCTCGCACAACGGCGGCAGGTGCACGGTCGCCACGCCGAGGCGGTAGTACAGGTCCGAGCGGAAGCGGTCGGCCGCTATCGCCTTGTGCAGATCGACGTTGGTGGCCGCCACCAGCCGCACGTTCAGCGGGATAGGCTGGCGCGCGCCGAGGCGCACCACCTGCCGTTCCTGCAGCACGCGCAGCAGCTTCACTTGCAGCGCCAGCGACAGGTCGCCGATCTCGTCGAGGAACAGGGTGCCGCCGTTGGCCGCTTCAAACCAGCCGGAGCGCGCTTGCGTGGCGCCGGTGAAGGCGCCGGCCTCGTGGCCGAACAGCTCCGCGTCGATCAGCGATTCGCTGAAGGCGCCGCAGTTGACGGCGACGAAGGGGCCGCGCCGCCCGCTCTGCGTATGGATGTGGCGCGCGATCAGCTCCTTGCCGGTGCCGGTCTCGCCGATGATCAGCGTCGTGGCGTCGCTGCGCGCGATGCGCTCCACTTGCTGCAACAGCTCCGACGAGCGCGGATCGTGAAACAGCATGGCCTTGGCGCGGATCGACAAGGTCATCCCGGACTGGTCGGGGAAGGTCAGTAGTTTTTCCACGGCGATTCCTGTTATTGTTGAGGAGTTAAGCCAGCGTAAGGCGGATTTGTTGCGCCGCACACGAATCATTACGTACATCTAAATTCACATTCTGGATAAAGACGCGCCTCGCCTGCTGTGGAGTGGCGCGGCTTGCGGGAAGAACGTAAAATATTTTTCGTGCGGAGTGTTGTATTTTTTTGCTGCGCTGCGGGGTGCTGTGAAATCGACAGTTCATCAACAGATGCGCAACACCTGTCACAAAAGCGAAAGCCGGCGCGTCTAAGCTCAACGACCATTACTTTTACTTGCCATGACCGATACCGCCTCCCCCGCCGAACTGGCCACCTTCGCCGCGCTGCGCCCGCGGCTGTTCTCCATCGCCTACCGCATGCTCGGCACCCGCGCCGATGCCGAGGACGTGGTGCAGGATGCGTGGCTGCGCTGGCACGGCAGCGACCAGCAGGCGGTGCAATCGGCCGAGGCCTGGCTGGTGACCGTCACCACCCGTCTCGCCATCGACCGCCTGCGCGCGCGCATGGCGGAGCGCGAGTCGTATGTCGGCTGGTGGCTGCCGGAGCCCATCGTGGAACTGGAAGAGCAAACGCCGGAGAGCAGCGCGGAGCTGGCGAGCGAAGTGTCGATGGCCTTCCTGTGGGTGCTGGAGCGCCTGTCGCCGGAGGAGCGCGCGGCGTTCCTGATGCGGCAGGTGTTCGAACACGATTACGCCGATATCGCGGGCATGCTGGGCAAGAGCGAATCGGCCTGCCGGCAGATGGTGCATCGTGCGCAGGAGCGCGTGCAGCAGCAGAAGCCCCGCTTCGAAGTGCCGAAGGAGCAGCACCGCGAGCTGCTGGTGCGCTTCATGGAGGCGGCCAAGGTCGGCGACCGCGCCGCCATGAAGGCGATGATGGACGGCGACGTGCAGCTGGTGGCCGACGGCGGTGGCAAGGTCAACTCCTTCCTGCACATCCTGCACGGCGCCGGGCGCGTGGCGGGCGTGTACTGGTCGCTGGAACACCAGAATCCGAACCGGGTCGCCTACCGGCAGGCGCGGGTCAACGGCGTGCCGGGACTGGTGCGCTATGTGGACGGCAAACTGGAATCGGCGCAGTCGTTCCAGGTGGAGGATGGCCGCATCACTGCGATCTTCATCGTGCGCAATCCGGACAAGCTGACCGGCGTGCCGCAATTTATTTGAGTTTTTTTTCGCTGGGCTGTCACAGAACGCGAAGCCGGGGCGTCTTACAGGTATGGAGGGCGCAATGGTGTGCCCTCGCTGACTGAAAGGCACTCACCATGAACCACTCCGCACGCATCCCATTCTTCCAACTGGCGCAACCCCAGCTGCACGCGATGATCGCGCTGTCCGGCACCGTCAAGAAAAGTTCGCTGGGCGCGCGCCTGGTGGAGCTGATCAACCTGCGCGTATCGCAGATCAACGGCTGCGGCGTGTGCATCGACATGCACTGGCGCGACTTGATCAAGCAGGAAGCCAATCCGCGCCACCTGAACGCCATCGCCGGCTGGCGCGAAGCGCCCTTCTTCAGCGACCGCGAACGCGCGGCGCTGAACTGGGCCGAGGCGGTCAACGCGATCCCGCACCTTCATCCAAGCGACGACGATTTCGCCCTGCTGCAGCAGCATTTCACCGAGAACGAAATCGCCGAGATCAGCTACACCATCGCCGTGATCAAGGGTTGGAACACCATCAACGCCAGCCTGCGCAACCAGATCCCTGAAGTGCCGGCGCCCGGCATGTAATCAGGCCTTGAGGACTTGTGCGACCACGGCGCAGACGTGGTCGACGTCTTCGAAGGTCATCGCCGCGTGCAGCGGTAGCGTGACGGTCTCGCGCGCGATACGTTCGGCGATGGGGAACTGGCCATCGGTGTAGCCGAAGCCGCGGCCGACGGTGGTCAGGTGGCAGGCTTCGTACGACATGCCGGTGCCGACGCCCTGCTCCTGCAAGGCGGCGCGGAAGCTCTTGCGCGTGAGGCCGAACTGTTCGTAGGGGATCAGCACATTGAACATGTTCCAGCTCTGGCGCGGCTGGCCTTGCGGCGGCAGCACCACGCCGGGCAGCGACGGGAATTTTTCGAAGTAGCGTTCGGCCAGCGCGGCGCGCTGTTCGAGGAAGCGCGGCAGCTGCTTGAGCTGATGAACGCCGATCACCGCCGATACATCGGACATATTGAATTTGCCGGCGGCCATGGCGACGTCGCGCGTGTCGTCCGGCAGGCGCTGGATGCCGTGGAAGCGCAGCAGGTCCACCAGCTTTGCCTCGTCCTCGCTGGCGACGACGATGGCGCCGCCTTCGATGGTGGTCATGTTTTTATTCGGGTGGAAGCTGAAGGTGGCGATGTCGCCGAAGCCGCCCACCGGTTGGTCTTTCCAGTACGAGCCTTGTACCAGCGCGGCATCTTCGATCACGCGCAGCTGGTGGCGCTTGGCGAGCGCGTACAAGGCGTCGATGTCGCCCAGCGCGCCGGGGAAGTGGGTCGGCATGATGGCCTTGGTGCGAGGCGTGATGGCCGCCTCCACTTGCGCCAGGTCGATGGCGCGGGTGTGCAGCTCGCAATCGACGAACACCGGCGTGGCGCCGACCTTGACGATCATGTTCATCGCGGAGAAGAAGCTCTGCGCGGAGGTGATCACCTCGTCGCCGGTGCCAATGCCGCAGACTTGCAGCGCGATCTCCATCGCGCCCGTGGCTGACGTGAGCACGCGCGTGGGGCGGCCGTTGAAGCTTTCCGATAGGGCGCGTTCAAGTTCGGTGACATTGGGGCCAGTGGCGATCCAATTAGAGCGCAGCACAGCGGCTACGGCCTGGATGGTGTCTTCATCGAGTTGGGGTTGGGCGAATTTGAGCATGCGGGGATTCTACCAGCGCGCCGCTGGGCTTGCTGGGACAAGGCCCAAGCCGTCACTTAAGCGTGCCATCCGACGCACCGTCAAACGTATAATCACCTTTCTCGACCTTTTTCTGAGCTTGCTTGAAGTAACGTTCAGGAATCGGCGGGGAAGCTTTTCGTGCATCATCCATCCGAGTCATCAGTGACCTGAACTCTTCTTCAAGGTCTTCTGATTTTCCACTCGCACCAATGGTGGCAGCTTGTCTGAACCTATCCTGTAATGTTTTATACAGGCTCGCACTATCAAGAATGTTCTTCAGGCTGACATCTAGATCAAGCGCTTTGAAGATTGCAGGAAATAAACCCGCAAAAAGTGCTGCGATAGCGGTGAGGACGTCGTAATTGGGGTCTTTCAACAGTATTTTCGCACTAGCCAATGATCCCGCGACTATAGGTACCACGATGAACACGATTCGAAATACGCGCACTGTGCCGTACCAGCAATACAGGGCTGTAGATGTGTACAAACACGACTCAGCTTGTCGCTCGCATTCCTTCACGATTTCTTCGGTGAGCGCATTCATTAAACGTACCTCAATATGTCTGCTCCGAAAATCTTTTGCCATTCATCCCCAGCCTCCAGCAGCTTATTGCCGTGTTCAAATTCCGCTGCCTTTGCTGCACGCCTGTATGCGGATTCTGCCTGGGTTTTCCACGCATCCCCTAACCACAACATTTCGTAGGTACCGGGTGCCCATACAAAACCATTGGCTTTAGTAAGCATCCAATTGAAGAAATCACGGCACATCCAGTCATAAAAGAACAGGCTGTATTCCCTGTAGGCCCACGAATCAATAAACTCGATGGCAAGAAGTTCGAGAAGGAACGAACTAATGGGTACGTTGCAATACGACTGCCAGCACTTCAACATACGAATCAAAGGCCGAACGTTGTTATTTGCACGCTTTTCGGCAGCGTCAATAGCCTCGACCTCGTGCCACGGCATCGTTTTGATGTATCTACCGCCGTTTTTCGTGTCGCACACGTAGTACGACCTATCCTCTGCACTGTAGAGAAAGGCCGGGACAATTTCTACAGTCCAGCCATAAAAATCTGCCAGCACCACAGGACCGTCTCCCCTGATCACGCTGTTTGGGTACGACGCAAGCAGCTTGCCTTTCACTTCCTGAAGTAAAGCAGATTGCTTATTCACACCCGGCGCATATGCTTCAAAGCGGTGAAACACCTCAACCGGCATGATGTAGTACATGTCCACGTCACGGGGAGGACGTATGTGGGTGTTTTTGGCCCAAGAACCGATCATAAAGGCATTTTCAGAGTTGGAATTGTGCCCGCTATACGCCGCGTTCAGTGTCGAGACCAATCCGCCAAATTTCGTGATCCCATCTTGCCGCTGCCTATCCGTGATGGCGAGATTGGACTGAAACGATCCGAACCGTCTCGTGACGTACATCCACGGTGAATCGTTAGCATTAAAATGCGGGTTTAAAAGTCCCGACAACCCATACTGCACTTGCGGCTGCGGAGTCATCGCTGACATGAGGATCCCCTGCAGCGCCGGATGAGGGCGAGGCTCAGGTGACAGTAGTTCTGCAAGTGACAACATCCCTGGCTTTTGGGTCATGGCAACCTCGATTGGAAGAATACTGTTCAAATATACAGCACAAGGGGCCTTTGCGGACTATGGCATACAAAATTTTCAAGATAGAAGGGACTTTTTCATATCTGGCGCTGCAACGAATTCTGTGTGGATTTAATGCAAGGAGGAAAAAATCGCCTTCGGCGATTTTTTGATAGATGACGCCACCGCAAAATCGCCAAAGGCGATTTTGAGATCAGCCGAATCGGAGAGGGTTGCGCTTGCAAGCGCAACCCGCTTCGCGGGCGCCCCGCATGCGGGGCGAATTCCCCGCGAAGCCCCGACGTCCGTACCGGACGCGGTTTCGATTCCCGCCCGCGCCAGCAATAGGATTAAAAACAAAGCCCCACCAGGCATAGCCTGGCGGGGCTTTGTTTTTAATCCAGTGGTGGAGTCGGCGGGAATCGAACCCGCGTCCGCAAGCACTCTACAGACAGTTCTACATACTTAGCACTATCATTTAATTTAACCAGTACAACACGGACGTGCACGTTTTGGACTAGCGATTCACCTTAGATTTAGCGCGGATTGAAGTGACCCCTCACAGCGCGATTCCCTGTAAATGACTCCATGACTTTTAACGGTCCGCCCCAGGGAAGAAGCGTTTAGGAGCTAACAGCAATTAAGCTGCCAGTGCGTACGAGTTATCGTTTGCAGTTAAGTTTTTCTGGGTGTATTTACGAGGTAACCAGCCCTCGGTATGCCCTGCTCTGCTTTGCAACCCACGTCGAAACCAGGTCGACCCCACAGAACTCCATTCTACCGCACTTTCCACCACAGCGCACACCCCGCCCGGCGCCACGTCAAACGCCCGTCATATTTGCCCGTTATGATGAGCGCAGTTCTCACACAGAACGACCATTTAGCGCCTCCCAGAGGCGGCTACTACCGGCGCCGGCGGTCGGGAAATATACCGGCACCAACATCCCCAATCAGCTAAAGAATGGCGCGGGTCTTGGCCAGCAAGCCGAAAATTCCCAAGAAGCTGGAGATGATCAGCGCGACGAGCCAACGGAACTGGGCATCGCTGCGATCCATGCGCTTCTGGCTTTCGAAGATCAATGTGTCGATACGGGCGTTGGTCTCCCGGTGCATATTGTCAATGCGACTGCTGATATCCCTGTACATGACGTCCAGGCGCGCGGTGGAGTCTCTCTGCAGCTCGTGGATGTGTGCGCCCATCGCCAAGAAATGATCTATGGTTTCCCTACGGATCTGTTCAAACTTGACATCGACAAGGTTGAAATTGTCAGCAGTTTCCTTGCGGACCTGCTCAATCTTGGCGTCGACTAACCTGAAATTGTCCGCGCTTTCCTTGCGAACCAGCTCGAACTTGCCATCGACAAGCTTGAAATTGTCCGCAGTTTCCTTGCGGACCTGTTCAATCTTGGCATCAACCAGCTTGAAATTTTCAGCAGTCTCCTTGCGCAACTCATCAATCCGCGCGCTGACCTCGCGGTGCGTCTCGTCGATCCGGGCATTGACTTCCCTAAAGCCCAAGCCCAGCTCCTGCCTTAGTGTTTCGATCCCCGTGTCCATATCCTTATCCTCGGCACTGCAACCGCCGTTGTCAAGCCGAGCTAACGCCTTGATTTTCGCATTCATCACACGGCCCCTACGCTATCTGGCCAGCTTAATCCTAGCTTCCCGCCACACCTCTGATCTGCCTCAAGCCCTCCATTGCCCACCGTTGTTGCAACGCAGCAGAAACCCCGCGCTCCGCACGGTTTTTCTCGAGTGCGAAGCGGACGCTGCATTAAAATGAAAGCCACACTTTCCGAACCTGATCTACATCATGTCCGATGCCCTAGCCGCTTCCGCCCCGAAGAAACGCGGTCGCCCCCAGAAAGGGGAAGGCGGCGGCCTGCGCGCGGAGTTGCTGGAAAAGTCGGCTCTGCTGTTCCGCACCAAAGGCTACGACAACACCACCGTGCGCGAGATCGCGGCCGCCGCCGGCATCCAGGCCGGCAGCTGGTTCTATCATTTCAAGTCCAAACAGGACATCCTGGCCGCCATCATGGAACAAGGCCTGGCCCGCTCGCTGGCCGAGATCGAGGCCATCGCCAGCCAGCCTCTGCCGCCGTGCGATCTGCTGCGCCAGCTGGTCGAGGCCCATCTGCACACGCTGCTGGCGCCGGACCATCATTTCATCGCCGTGCTGCTGTACGAATGGCGCTCGCTGGACCAGCCCGCGCGTGATCGCATCCTCGCCCTCAAGGACCGCTACGAGGCGGTGTGGGACGAGGCCATCACCGCCCTGCACCGCTCCGGCGACTGGGCCATGCCGTCGCAGTTCGACCGCCTGCTGATCTTCGGCGCGCTGAACTGGACCGTGCAATGGTACAAACCGGGCAGCGGCGTCGACGTCAAGCAACTGGCCCAGCAGGCAATGCTGTTCATCTTGCGCACGCCGGCCGCGCTTGAGGCACAATAGAGGCGTATCTTGAAAGGAATGCCCCTACTATGATTTATGAAATCGCCGAGTTGTACATCAAGCCCGAATCCCATACCGCCTTCCAGGCTGCGGTGGCCGAGGCCGTCCCCGTGTTCCGGGCCGCCACCGGCTGCCTGTCGATGCGCCTGGACCGCGACATCGAGACGCCGGACACGTATCATCTGGTGGTGGGCTGGCAGACGCTGGACAACCATGTGGTCGATTTCCGCGGCAGCGAGGGCTTCCTGGTCTGGCGCGGACTGGTGGGCAGCCATTTCGCCCTGCCACCGAAAGTGGAACATTTTGAAACCGTGGTGGCCGGCTTTTAACGCCAACACGACTGTGCAGTCTCAAGACGGAGGCTAATCATGACACGTACCATCCACCGCAATTTCGAGCAGGTGACCGATGCCGAAAGCGCCCGCAGCGCGCTGCTGGCGAGCGGCTTCCCGCCGTCCTGCGTCAAGCTGACCAAGCATCTGACGCTGCCGCCGAGCGTGTCGACCAGCATGGTCGGCAATCTGCTCGATTCGCTCACGCCGGGCGGGCCGGCCGCGGCCGCGCACGCGCGCGAACGCAGCGGCGCCATGCTGACCATCGATATCTACGATGCCGACGAGGGCGCGAAGGCGGATGCCATCATGGGCGAGTTCGGCGCCAATCCGGCCTGACGTCGCGTCAAACCCGTACGCATCGGGCTTATTTGACCAGCGCACCGCCGGCGGCCGCTTCGGCCTGCTCGCGGCGCATCCATTCGCCGGCGTCGGGCACAGTCAGCGGCCTGGCGTAGAAGAAGCCTTGCAGGGCGTGACAACCGCAGTCGCGCGCGGACACCGCCTGCTCCAGCGTTTCGATGCCCTCGGCCACCACCTGCAGGTCGAGCGCGGCGGCTAGCTGGCAGATCGCCTTGACCACCGCCACCGCGTCCGGCGCCGGCAGCGGGTCGATCAGCCCACGGTCGATCTTGACCGTGCTGAGCGGCAGCTGGCGCAGCATGCTCAGCGATGAGAAACCCGTGCCGAAATCGTCCATCGCGACGTCGATGCCCAATCCGCTCAAGTGCTGCAGCTGCAGCCGCGTGTCGTCGAGGTTGTCGACCGCCGCGCTTTCGGTGATCTCCAGCGTCAGGCAGCGCGGCGGGATGCCGGTGTCGACCAGGATGCGTTCGACCAACTCCAAAAAGCCCCGGTTGAGCAGCTGCATCGGCGAGACGTTGACCGCCACCGGCACGCAGTCGCCCAGGTCGGCATACCAGATGGCGATCTGGCGGCAGGCCTGTTCCAGCAGCATGCCGCCCAGCTCCGGGATCAGCCCGGTGCGCTCGGCGATGGCGATGAATTCCACCGGGCTGACCGTGCCGACACCCGGCCGCAGCCAGCGCGCCAGCGCCTCAAAGCCCAGCAGCCGGCCGCTGACGGCGTCGATCTTGGGCTGGTAGTCCAGGTAGATCTCGTGGTTGCGGATGCCCTTGCGCAGCGCCTGCTCGTTGTCCAGGCTCTTGCTCGACATCTGCTCGAAGCGCTGCTCGGCCATCGCCAGCGCGGTGCCGGGCGTGCGCTTGGCCTGGTACATGGCGGCGTTGGCGGCGCGCAGCAGCGCTTCGGCGTTGCCGGCGTTGTCGGGGAAGACCGCCATGCCCATCGAGGCGTCGATGAAGTATTCGCCGGCCGGCACCTTGATCGCCTGCAGGCAGGCGTTGTGCAGGCGCTCGGCGATGTCGTCGGCGTTGCCTTCGTCGGGGTCGACAATGGCGAACTCGTCGCCGCCCAGCCGCATCAGCTCGGCCCGCGCGCCGAGCGCCTCCTTGAGCTTGGCGGCGAAGGCCTTGAGCACGTGGTCGCCCGTAACGTGGCCCTGGCTCTGGTTGAACAATTTGAAGCGGTCGATATTGAGCACCACCAGCGTGCAGTGCAGCGAGCCGTCGGCCAGGTAGCAGTATTCCTTCAGGCGCTGGATCAGCACGGTGCGGTTGGGCAGGCCGGTGAGCTTGTCGTGCGTGGCCTGGTGCACCAGCGCGCGGGCGCTGGCGTTGCGCTCGGTGTCATCGGTGATCAGGATCTGGGTGGCGCCGGCGCCGTCCCATTCGACCCGCCACGCTTCGAAGCGCAGCTCCAGCTCGCGCCCGCCGGCCACTTCGCGCCGCCCTTCCCAGTTGGCGATGTCGACTTTACCTTCCTGCAGCAGACGGTGCTGGCGCTGCAGTTGCTCGTCGCTGAAGCTCTCCGGCGGCAGGTCGGCGATCACCGTGAAGTTACCCTGCCCCAGCGGCATGCCGTAGATGCCGCGCACCGCCGGGTTGGCGTACAGGATGCGCTTGCCGTCGGTGACGACCACGCCCTGCACCGAGTGCTCGGTCAGCAGCCGGAAGCGGGCCGCCAGCTTGCCAGCCTCGAGCAGCGCGCCCTCCAGCGCGGACAGCACGTAGACGGTGCCGATGCCGGCCCGCAGCAGCACGGCGGCGAACAGGGCGGGCGCCATGCCCGCCTCGCCGTACCGCAATAGCAGCAGCTGGCTCAGGCCAAGCAGGATCAGCAGCGGCCCCACCAGCCGCTCCAGCGGATGGCTGCGCCACAGCCAGCGCGTGGCCAGCCCGCCCAGCACGGCCAGCACAGCCAGGTCCCACAAGGGCCAGCAACGCAGCTGGCCAACGGGCCCGGGCGCCAGCACGGCGGCGGCGGTGCCCAGCGCGATCAACGCGGCGGCCCAGCGCGGCAGGCGGCGTCCGGCCAAGCCGGTCACGCTGACGGCCAGCAGCAGCAAGTTGGGAATGGCGCCGGCCAGCATCAGCACCGAACCCAGCATGGCGTACGGCGCCGGCGCTTCGTCGCGCACCAGGTAGCCGGCCGACAGCAGCGCGGCGCACAGCATCGAGCCGCCCATGTCGCGCACGTGGAGCTGGCCGCGGTGCCGGCGCCAGACCAGCAACAGCGCCACCCCGATCACGACCAGCATCGCGGCATTGGTCAGGTAGAGGTAGCGCAGGCCGTCCATGTCAGGCCGCCGGGTGGTTGAACACCTGGCGCAGATAAGCCAGGAAGGTTTCGTCCTTGCACAGGGTCTTGCCCGGCGAGTCGGACAGCTTGGCCACCGACTGGCCGTTGCAGCACACCAGCTTCATGACGATGTTCAGCGGCTTCAGGCCGACGTCGTTGGTCAGGTGGGTGCCGATGCCGAAGCCGGTCATGATGCGGTCGGCGAAGTGGCGGTACAGCGCGATCGCGCTCTCCAGGTTCAGGCCGTCCGAGAACACCAGGCGCTTGGTGTTGGCGTCGATGCGCAGCGCGCCGTAGTGGGCCAGCGCCTTTTCGCCCCACACCACCGGGTCGCCGGAGTCGTGGCGCAGGCCGTCGAACAGCTTGGCGAAGTACAGGTCGAAGTCGTCGAGGAAGGCGTCCATGCCGACCACGTCGGTCAGGGCGATGCCGAGGTCGCCCCGGTATTCCTGCACCCACGCCTCCAGCGAGGCCTTCTGGAAGTCGCGCAGCCGCACGCCGAAGGCCTGGAACGATTGCATGTATTCGTGCGCCATGGTGCCGATCGGGACCAGGCCGAACTTCATCGCCAGGTAGACGTTGGAGGTGCCCTTGAAGTATTGCGGCACTTCGCGCGCCAGGCGCTGCACCACCTCGTCGTGCCAGGCGCTGGAGTAGCGGCGGCGGGTGCCGAAGTCGGAGAACTCGAACGGGTTGCGCCGCGCCGGCTCGGCGCCGAAGGCTTTCAGCGCGGCGATCTTGGCGCCCAGGCGCGCGCGGCCCTCGGCCAGCGCGGCCTCGCGGTCGAAGCGGCGGAAGTACAGCTCGTTGACGATGTACAGCACGTAGATCTCGAAGCCCATCACGTGCACCTGCGGGCCGGCGGCGTGGATCACCAGCGTGTCGCCGTCGGCGCGCACGTCGATGAACTTGCGCTGGAAACGGAACACGGTGAGGAAGTCGACGAAGTCGCTCTTGATGTAGCGCAGCGAGCGCAGGTAGGCAAGCTCGTCGTCGGCAAAGCTCATCGAGCACAGGTGGTCGAGCTCTCGCTCGACCTCGGGCAGCAGCTCGGCCAGCGGATAGGCGGTGGCGTTGCGGCAGACGAATTCGTACTCGGTGTGCGAGTTCGGATGGCCGTGCAGCAGCGCCTGCCACATGGTGAACTTGTACAGGTCGGTTTCCAGCAGGCTGCGGACGATGGGCTGGTTCATGCGTCGTCCATTCCCAGTGCGCGGCCGGCGTTGGCCAGCAGCTCGGGCAGCACGTCGGCCGCCTGCCGCAGCTGCACGCCGCGCGCCTGCATCGCCTGCAGGAAGGCCTGGTATTGCGGCTCGAAGCCGGCGACCGGGCTGATGCAATCGGTCAGCAGCACCAGCTTGGACAGCGGCTGGTCGCCGAAGTGTTCGACGATGTGCTCGACCGTGGCCTTGACGCAGTGGCTGCCGGCCTCGCCGGCGATGTAGACCTGGTCGGCCTCGGCCAGCGAGGCGATGAATTTGGTGTTGAGCTGCGTGTCGGGGTCGTCGGCATCCGGCACCTCGGCCATGACGGCGGAGTAGTGCTCGGTCCACGGATTGGAACCCTTGGCCAGCTTGGCGACGATGCCCAACGCGGCCTCCTCCCAGGCGCCGTAGGCGGCGCGCACGTCGTCGTGCACGTTGTTGCCCCAGGTGCCGATCTCACAGTGCACCGGCCACACCATCAGACGGTAGCGGCCGGCGGCCTCCAGTTTGTCGAGGTAGTTCAGCGCCAGCGGCAAGGCGGCCGGATGGCGCGGCAGGTATTTTTCGGCGCGCACGTCGGCCGCGCTGATCTCGGTGAACGGCGCCACCGGCGCGCCGTCGCGGGCGATCCAGAAGGTCGGGTGGGCGATGTCGAAGCGGTGGTGCGAGTCGAGCGTGATGCTGATGGCGGTCAGGCCGGCGCGGCCGCGGTTGATCAGGCCGGCCAGGCGCAGCATGTCCTGGTGGGCGCCAGGCACCGGCAACGCCGGCGCGCGTGGCGCGCGGGTGGCCGGGTCGAGCGGCAGGTGGCTGGGCGGCAGATCGCAAAAGTCGTTTTGCGGATCGATGACCAGCAGGTGCAGGTTACGTTTCATTGGAGCTCCGATGCTTGCTTCACTGTATATGATTTTGCCCGATAGCGCGGGCCAACAGTCATGATTATCTGCCAAGGCGCACGAAATTGCGTAGAATGCCTTTTAAATAAGATAAAGGAAATGCCATGTCCATGCGCCTGTTCCCCGCCGCCGCGCTGGCGGCCGCCCTGTCCGGCTGCGCCAGCACGGGCTTTCCGCCGGTGACCGTGCCCGACGCGCTGCAGGTGCCGGCCGGCCACCGGCTGTCGCTGGAAGCCAACGGCACCGGTGTGCAGATCTACGTGTGCGGCGCCGCCCCGAACGATCCGGCGCAGGCGCAATGGGTCTTCAAGGCGCCCGAGGCGGCGCTGACCGACGCCGCCGGCGCCAGCCTCGGCAAGCATTACGCCGGCCCGACGTGGGAAGGCAACGACGGCAGCAAGGTGGCCGGCGAGGTCAAGGCCAAGCAGGACGATCCGGCCGGGCTGGCCATCCCCTGGCTGCTGCTGGCGGCCAAGTCGGCCAGCGGCGACGGCGTGTTCGGCCGCGTCAGCTACGTGCAGCGGCTGGCCACCAAGGCGGGCAAGGCGCCGTCCGGCGGCTGTTCCCCTGCCGAGCTGGGCAAGGAGGCGCGGGTGCCCTACCAGGCGCTGTACCGCTTTTACGTGGCCGGCTGAGCGGCCGCGCCCGACGTAAAAAAAACTCCCTGCCGGCAGCCGCCGTCAGGGAGTTTTTTATTGCGCGCCGGGGATTAAGCGGCGATCGCGGCGATCTTCGAACGGCCCTTGGCGACGGCGGCGGCCACCGCTTCCTCGCCCTTGGACACACCCTCGGCCACCACGAAGGTGACGTCGGTCATGCCGAGGAAGCCCAGCACCGAGCGCAGGTAGGTGGTGACGTGGTCGTAGGCGGCGGCGGGGCCTTCGCTGTAGACGCCGCCGCTGGCGACGAACACGATCACTTTCTTGCCTTGCACCAGGCCCTCGGGGCCGTTGGCGCCGTACTTGAAGGTGCGGCCGACGCGCGCCACGTGGTCGATCCATGCCTTCAGGCCGGAACCGACCGAGAAGTTGTACATCGGCGCGCCGATGACGATTGTGTCGGCGGCCAGCAGTTCATCCACCAGCGCGTCGGAGGTCTTGATGGTGTGGGCCTGGTCGGCGTTGCGCTGCTCGGCCGGGGTGAAGTAGGCGCCCATCATCTGCTCGGTCAGGTGCGGCACCGGGTTGCTGGCCAGGTCGCGGGTGACCACGGTGCCGGCCGGATTGGCGGCCTGCCATTTGGCCACGTACTCGCCGCCCAGCTGCCGCGACAGGGAACCGTTTTGACGAACACTGCTGTTGATGTGAAGGATGCTTGCCATGATGTCATTACCTTTCGTGTGGGGGAGTGATTGCAATCATCATAGATCGGGATTAATATCGATGAAACTGGTTAAATTTAAATCCTACCTATCGATATATTCGATATCCTCAACAAGGTAACGTATGCGCGACCCCGGCCTCCCCTCTCTCGACCAGCTGCGTGTGTTCATCGCCGTCATCGACCACGGCGGCTTCGCCCACGCGGCGCGGGCGCTGCACCGCACGCAGTCGGTGATCAGCTACACCATCGCCAACCTGGAGGAGCAGCTCAACGTCGCGCTGCTGGACCGCACCAAGCGCAAGCCGGTGCTGACCGAGGCCGGCAAGGCGCTGCTGGCCGACGCCCGCGCGGTGTCGCTCAAGGTGGATGGCATGCGGGCGCGCGCCAAGGCGCTGTCGGCCGGGCTGGAGGCGGAGGTGTCGGTGGTGGTGGACGTGATGTTCTCGACCTGCAAGCTGGTGCGCATCCTGCATGCCTTCCAGCAGGAGTTCCCGACCGTGGCGATGCGCCTGCGCACCGAGGCGCTGGGCGCGGTCACCCAGCTGGTGCTGGAGCGCGAGTGCCACATCGGCATCAGCGGCTGGATGCCGGGCACGCAGGACATCGTCGAACGCCAGAGCTGCGGCTACGTGACCATGGTGCCGGTGGCCGCGCCCGAGCATCCGCTGGCGCAGATCCAGGGCGTGATCCCGAGCGCGGTGCTGCGCGAGCACACCCAGCTGGTGCTGACCGACCGCAGCACGCTGACCAAGGGCCAGGACTTCGGCGTGCTGGCGCTGCGCGACTGGCGGCTGGGCGACCTCAGCTCCAAACACGCGCTGCTGCGCAGCGGCATCGGCTGGGGCAATATGCCGGTCGAGTTCGTGCAGTGGGATCTGGATGCGGGACGGCTGGTGCAGCTGCACATCAGCGAGGGCAGCGCCTTCAGCTTCCCGCTGTATGTGATACGGCGCGGCGACGAGGAGCCGGGCCCGGCCACGCGCTGGCTGATGCAGCAGTTCCTCGACCTGGAGCAGCCGGCCGTGCCGCCGCCCAACCACGACATGCGGCCGTCGCCGGTGGCGGGCGATCCGGGCGTCAGCCACATGTATCACCGCCTGAGCGATCCGCCCAGGGAAGCCAAGCCGTCCAGCAAGGCGGCAGGCAAGCCGGGACCGCTGCCGCCGCGCAGCGCCACCCCGCCCGGGGTGGCCGCGCCGGCGCCTATTTCACTCCGGCGGCGCTGAGCTTGACGCGCAGGCGGCGGATTTCTTCCGACAGGTCGACCACCAGCGCGGCGACGTCGTCGTTGGCGTCGAAGTCGCGCTCGATCTGGCACAGCCGGCGCGCGCGCACCAGGTCGGCGCTGGTGAAGCGCCAGGCCACGTCGTCGCCGTCGGCGCTGTCGAGCAGGATGCCGGTGCGCACCCGCTGCACCACCCAGTCCGGCTCCACGGCGCAGGCCTGCGCCAATTCCTCCACGGTCAGCGCGGCGTCGTCGATCAGCACCGCTTCCAGGATCGCTTGTCCCATGTTCATCCTCCCGCGCGCGGATTGAACGCCAGTTCGCGCGCCATCGTTCGATACAGTTCACGTGCCTTGTCGGTGGTGGCCGGCGGCAGCACCACCTCCAGCAGCAGGTATAAATCGCCGGCCTGCTTGCCGGGGATGCCGCGCCCGCGCAGGCGCAGCTTGCGCCCGCTCTGCGAACCGGCCGGCACCGTGACGGTGACCTTGCCGGACGGCGTGTCGACGTCGATCTCGCCGCCCAGCGCCAGCTCCCACGGCGCCACCGGCACCGTCTCGTAGACGTCGCGGCCGTCGATGCGGTAGCGGGCGTTGGGGCGGAACTGGATTTCCAGGTACAAGTCGCCCGGCCCGGCCGCACCCGGCTGGCCCTGGCCCGACAGGCGCAGCTGCTGGCCGGCCGTCACGCCTTTCGGGATGTTGACGCTGAGGTTGCGCTCGCGCGTGACGATGCGGTCCTGGGCGTCGCGCTCGGCCACCGTCAGGCCGATGGTGCGGGTGGCGCCGTGATAGCTGTCGGCCAGGTCGATGCTGATGCTGGCGTGGCTGTCCTCGCCGCGCCGGGGCGCCTGGCGCCGGCGGCCGCCGCCCAGGTTGGCGAACAGGTCGGCGAAGAAGTCGCTGCCCATGGCGTCGCCGCCGAAGCCGCCGCCTCCACCGTTGCCGTTGCCGAAGCCGCGTCCCCAGTCCGGCGGCGGACGGAATTCCTGGCCGGCGCGGTACTGGTGGCCGCGTCCGAGCTCGTCGTAGGCGGCGCGCTTCTCGGCGTCGCCCAGCACGCCGTAGGCCTCGTTCAGTTCCTGGGTTTTATGCTGGGCATCGGCCTCCTTGCTGACGTCCGGATGGTATTTCCGGACCAGCTTGCGGTAAGCCTTCTTGATGTCCTCCTCGGTGGCCGTCTTCGGCACACCCAGGGTCTGGTAGTAATCCTTGTATTCCACGTTGCGCGCTCCCGTCTTGCGTATGCCACAGTCTAGCGCCGATCGGCCGCCGGCGGCGTCCGCATGTCACTTCTGTACGCGTTTATCCTTGGCGGCCGGCCGCTCCTCGATCTCGCGCACGGAGGACATCATGTCGTTGAAGTTTTTCAGCTCGGCGTACTCGCCCTTTTCCAGCACCAGGCAGCGTCCCTTGTAGTGCTTGTTCTCGCACACCTCCCAGGTGCCGCTCTGCACGATCACGCTGGAGGTCTTGTCGTTGAAACCGAGCTTGTCCAGGTCAGGCTCCGAGCCGTGCAGCTGCAGCGCCGGCCCGCCGAAGTGCGTGCGCGTGTACAGCACGATGTCGCCCGCCTGCGCCGCCGCGGCGGCGCCCAGCAGGGTGGCGCAAACAAGTCGTTTCATGGCAGGGTCTCCAAATCGGCATCGTGGCCTGCATGATAGCGCATGGCGCTCAACGTATCCGGCGCAGCGACGAGATGCGGTTGTTCATATTGTCCAGGTATTCGTAGCGGCCCGGCTCCAGCACGATGCACTGGCCGCCGTAGTCGGCGTGCTCGCACAGCTCCCAGCGGCCTTCGTTGACGATGACCGAGCTGGCCTGGTCGTTGAAGTCGTACTGGTCCAGCGTGCGCACCGCGTCGCGCAGGCCCAGCTTGGCGCCGCCGAAGCCGGACTTGGAGAACAGCACGATCGGTTCGCGGTGGTGGCCGTAGCCGGCGTCGCGGTCGCGGTCGCGGTCGCCACGGCGGTCGTCGTCGCGGTAGTCGCGGCCGCCGCCGGCACTGATTTCACGCACCGACGAGATGACGTCGTTGAAACCGTCCAGCACCGGATACTCGCCGCGCTCGACCACCATGCAGCGGCCGCGGTATTCCGAATGCTCGCACAACTGCCAGGTGCCGGAGCGCACCACCACGCTGGAGGCGCGGTCGTTGAAGCCCAGCCGATCGAGGTCCGGCTCGCTGCCGCGCAGGGTCAGCGGCGGGCCGCGGAAGTTGGAGTCGGTGAACAGCGTCAGTTCACCCGCGTGCGCGGAGGCGGCGGCGGCCGTGGCCAGGACAAGGGCGGCGCGGGTCAGACGGTGCAGGAATGGTTTCATGATGAATATCGCTCAGGTAAAAAGTTGAACAGCCAGTGCCATGCACGGACAACGCTTATGCTAGCGCGTTGGCCGACAAGGCAATATGGCTAAATTGCAAGAAAATGTAATGATACAGCGCGGCGGGCCGGTGCGGGCCGGGGTAGAATTGTCGCCCATCCATTTTCGAGCGCCGCGCATGCCCCACGCCTTCCACCTGCCCGACCTCCGCCGCGAAGCGGCCGCCCTGTGGCGCCTGGCCTGGCCGATGCTGATCGGCCAGCTGGCCACGGTGGGCATGGGCGTGGCCGACGTGGCGATGACCGGCCACGCCAGCGCGGACGAGCTGGCGGCGGTGTCGCTGGGGGCGTCGATCTGGTCCATCATCCTGGTCACGGTCAGCGGCACCATGATGGCGATTAACAGCGTGGTGGCGCACGACGTCGGCGCCGGCGAACTGGGCAAGATTCCGCACGCGGTGCGGCAGTCGCTGTGGAAGGCGCTGGGCGTGGGCGTGGCGGCCATGCTGCTGGCCAACCTGGCGACCGTGCTGTTCGACCACCTGCACCTGACGCCCTACGTGCAGGGCCAGGCCACGCTGTTCGTGCACGCGATCAGCATCGGCCTGCCGCCGTTCGCCGCCTACCGCGCGCTGTACGGCTACAGCACCAGCATCAACCAGACCAAGCCGGTGATGCTGATCGCCATCCTGGGCCTGTGCTTCAACGTGTTCGTCAACTGGCTGCTGGTGTTCGGCCACTGGGGCATGCCCAAACTGGGCGGGGTCGGCTGCGCGGTGGCCACCGGCTTGTGCATGTGGCTGATGCTGGCCGCCATGCTGGCCTGGATGCGCGTCGCACCGGCCTACCGCGCCACCTATCCGTTCACCCACTGGGAAGGCCCGCACTGGCCGGAGATCCGCTCGATGCTGCGGCTCGGCCTGCCGATCGGGGTCACCTATTTCGCCGAGGTCAGCGCGTTCGGCGCGGTCAGCCTGCTGATCGCCCGCTACGGCGTGGTGCAGATTTCCGCCCACCAGATCGCGCTGAATTTTTCCTCGCTGGTGTTCATGGTGCCGCTCAGCTTTGGCATCGCGCTGATCACCCGCGTCGGCCAGGCGGTCGGCGAAGGCAGCCCGGCGCGGGCGCGCTTCGTGGCCTGGACCGGGGTCTGGATGTCGCTGGCCTTCGCCGTGCTGTCGGCGCTGTTCATCGTGCTGTGCCGCCGGCAGATCGCCGCCGCCTACACCTCCGACCCGGCGGTGCAGGCGCTGTGCGTGCAGCTGCTGCTGTTCGCCGCGCTGTTCCAGTTGTCCGACGCGACCCAAGTGGCGACCTCGTGCGCGATACGCGGCTACAAGGTCTCGCGCCAGCCGATGCAGATCCAGCTGCTGGCGTTCTGGGGCTTCGCGCTGCCGCTGGGCTGCTGGCTGGGACTGGCGCCGCAATGGATGCCGTGGGCGCCGGCCGAGCCGATGGCGGCCGCCGGCTTCTGGATCGGGCTGGTGGTCGGGCTGACGGTGGCGGCGGTGCTGTTGAGCTGGGCCTTGCAGCGCTTGTCGCTGGAGCGGGCGCGGGCCGGCGCGAGCGCGGACGTGGACGGCGCGCGCGCCTGACGCCGCCGCGCCCCTCGCCGGCGCCGAAGGAAAAACGGTTTTCCGCCGTGGATTCAGAACATTGCCGTCTCGCCATGGGCGGGCCGGTCTGGTATCGTCTCGGGTTCCGATAACCAAGAGACACTCACTCCATGCGCTTCATCCTCTGCTTCCTCGCCCTGCTGGCCGGCGCCAACGCCTCCGCCGAAAAACTGACACTGGACCGCCTGCATGCCGACCCGTCGCTGAGCGGCCCCGGCGTGCGCAGCCTGAGGGTCTCGCCGGACGGCGCCCGCGTCACCTTCCTGCGCGGCCGCGACGACAACCAGTTCCAGCTCGACCTGTGGGAATACAACCTCAAGGACAAGACCACGCACCGCCTGGTCGATTCGAAGACCCTGGTGCCGGACGAGCAGCTGTCGGACGCCGAGAAAGCGCGCCGCGAGCGCGAGCGCACCGCCAGCCTGAAGGGCATCCTGAGCTACAGCTGGTCGCCGGACGGCAAGCAGCTGCTGGTGCCGATCGCCGGCAAGCTGTACCTGATCGACGCCGGCAAGCCGGACGCCGCGCGCCTGGTCGCCTCGGGCAATGTGCTCGATCCAAAAATCTCGCCCAAGGGCCGCTACGTGTCCTTCGTGCGCGACCAGAATCTGGTGGTGCTGGACCTGACCACCGGCAAGGAAAAGCAGCTGACCACCGACGGCCAGGGCACCATCCACAACGGCGAGGCCGAGTTCGTGGCGCAGGAAGAAATGGGCCAGACCAGCGGCTACTTCTGGGCGCCGGACGATTCCGCCATCGCCTACAAGCGCTACGACGAGGCGCCGGTGCCGGTGGTGCGCCGCTTTGAAATCTTCGCCGACCGCACCGACGTCGTCGAGCAGCGCTACCCGGCCGCCGGCGATCCGAACGTGCTGGTGCAGCTGAAGATCGTCTCCCCGGTCAGCGGCGAGATCCGCAACGTCGACCTGGGCGCCAACCAGGACATCTACCTGGTGCGCGCCGACTGGAGCGGCAACGCCAAGGCCTTGCTGTTCCAGCGCCAGAGCCGCGACCAGAAGAAGCTGGAGCTGGTGTCGGTGGACGCCGCCACGCTGGCGCAAAAAGTCCTGATCACCGAGACCTCGCCGACCTGGGTCAGCATCTTCGACGACCTGCGCTTCCTGGCCAACGACAAGGGCTTCATCTGGTCGTCCGAGCGCAGCGGCCGCAAGCACCTGTACCTGTACGACATGCAGGGCAAGCTGCAGCACGCCATCACCAAGGGCGAATGGGGCATCGACCGCGTGCTGGCGGTGGACGAGAAAGGCGGTCGCGTGTTCGTGCAATCGAACCGCGACGCGGTGGTCGACAGCCAGACCTACGCGCTCAAGCTGGACGGCAGCACCGCCGACAAGCCGCAGCGCATCACGCAGGGCGACGGCTGGCACGACTCCGCCTTTGCCCGCAACGGCGAGGTGTTCGTCGACACCTACTCCGATCCGGACACGCCGCCGCAGGTCAGCATCCGCCGTCCGGACGGCGCGATGATCAGCTGGCTGGAGCACAACGAGCTGAACGCCTCGCACCCGTACGGCAAATACCTGGACGCCCACCTGCACACCGAATACGGCACGCTCAAGGCCAAGGACGGCCAGACGCTGTACTACTCGATGATTAAGCCGAGCGGCTTTGACGCGTCGAAGAAATACCCGGTCTACCTGTCGACCTACGGCGGCCCGCACTCGCAGCACGTGGCCCGCCGCTGGGGCAACTTCTTCGACCAGTACATGGCGCAGCAAGGCTTTGTGGTGTGGCGCCTGGATAACCGTGGCTCGTCGCGCCGCGAGCGCGTGTTCACCGACGCCAACTACCACAACCTCGGCAAGGTGGAGGTCGAAGACCAGATCACCGGCATCGAGTGGCTGGGCAAGCAGAGCTTTGTCGACGCCAAGCGCGTGGGCGTGTTCGGCTGGAGCTACGGCGGCTTCATGACCTTGCGCCTGCTGGCGGAAGCGTCGGACAAGATCGCGATGGGCGTGTCGGTGGCGCCGGTGACCGACTGGTCGCTGTACGACACCCACTACACCGAGCAGTTCATGGGCACGCCGAAAGAGAACGCGGCCGGCTATGCATCGGGCGGCGTGTACTCGCACCTGGACGGGCTAAAATCGCCGCTGCTGCTGATGCACGGCATGGCCGACGACAACGTGCTGTTCACCAACACCACGCGCATGATCGACGCGCTGGTCCAGCGCAATATCCACTTCGAGCTGATGACCTATCCGGGCGCCAAGCACGGCATCTCGGGCCGCGCGCCGCAGCGCCATGTGTACGGCAACATCGAGGCCTTCTTCAAGAAGAATTTGATGCCGGAAACGAAGTAAATCGTTTTCAAGGGACCTTCGGGTCCCTTTTTTTTGCCTTGATTGAGCGGCCACAAGAGGCGATTTGTTGACCATTCGATAATGCCCGCTGCGGTGCATTCCGCACCGCCGCACTTACATTCCAGGAGGAATTATGGCTATCGATGTCTACCTGCAAATTGACGGTATCCGCGGCGAATCGGCCGACGACAAACACAAGGACTGGATCGAATGCAAGTCGGTCAGCTGGGCGGTGAGCCAGCCCAAATCGGCCACCGCATCGACCGGCGGCGGCCACACCGCCGAGCGCTGCGAACACCACGACATCACCCTGATGAAGCTGGCCGACCTGGCCTCGCCGGTGCTGCTGCAGACCTGCTCGTCGGGCAAGACCATCCCCAAGGCCAAGTTTGAATTCATGCGCGCGGACGGCCAGGGCGAACGCGTCAAGTACTACGAAATCGAACTGGAGAACGTGCTGATCGGCGCGGTCTCGCCCAGCGTGCAGGAAGGCGACATCCTGGCCGAACATGTGTCGCTGAAATTCTCGAAGGTGAAGTGGCGCTACACGCAGCAGAAGATCGGCGGCGGCGCGGGCGGCAACACCGCCGGCGGCTGGGACCTGAGCACCAACCGCATCGCGGCGTGAGGTTGAGCGCGCAAATTGAGCGTGCAAATGGAACAAAGCCGCGTGGCTTGCGGCGGCCTTGGCCGTCTTCAGCGCACGCGGCTTTTTTATCCCGCAACGATGTTAGTTGCGGTTGCCTTTGGTGATGTCTTTCACGGCTTCCTTGGCGTCGCCCAGGCCTTTTTGCAGTTTGCCTTCGGCTTGCTTGTTCAGGCCCTTGGCTTGCTGCTCCGAGCTGCCGACCAGCTTGCCGGCCTCTTCCTGGATTTTGCCGCCGATGTCTTTCGCAGTACCCTTCACTTGGTCCTTGTTCATGATGCACTCCTTGGTGGGTGATGAAACTACAGGACACGCGGCGTTGTGCCGCATGCGATGGCTCAACTATAGGCAGACGCCGGCTGGCGTTCCGTGCGCTTGCGCACCTAAGGCTGCAATCAATGCTTGCGCCAAACGCTCGCCAGCCAGGGCTGCTGATCGCGCGGCAAGCCTTGCGGGCGGTAGTAGTGCTGGACCGCGACAAAGCCCGCCGCCAGCAGGTAGCGTTCCCAGGTTTCGTAGTCGTAATAGCTGCCGTAGCGCGGGCCGTTCCAGCCTTCGCGGTTGTCGCCGCGCGGGTTGGAACTGAACAGCACGCCGCCGGATTTCAGCGCGGCGTGCAGGTCGCGCAGCACTTTCGGCAGCGCGGCGCTCGGCACGTGGAACAGGGAGGCGTTGGCGTAGATGCCATCGAAAAAACCAGCAGGCAGGTCAAGTTGAATGAAGTCCTGCCGCCATGTTTCGCAGCCGCTGTAGGCGCGCGCCATCTCGACGAATCGCGCCGAGCCGTCGACGCCGATCGCCTCGTGGCCCAGCTCCCTGAAGGTCTTCAGATCGCGGCCGGGGCCGCAGCCCAGGTCCAGCAGTCGGTATGGCGCGGGATCTTGTATCGCGTCCAGCAAGGCGGCGATGTTTTGGCTGACATCGTGGTCGATGGTGCCGGCGAAAAACTGCTCGGCGTTGCGCTCGTAATGCTGCAGCGTGGTTTGCGTGATCTGCTCGATAGGGTCGGGTTCCATGCCGCCAGTATATACGCCGGGTCCCATCGACGATTACTGACTCGGAAAAGAGACGCTTGCCCAGCAAAATTGTTTCATACATTCGGGGAATCGCTATATAGTTAGCCTATAGCAACGCGCTAATTACCCAGGAGATAAATATGAAACTTGATGCCCTGTTCCAGAATCCAACTGCGTTGCCCACCGCGCCTAAAGTCGTGGAAGAGCTGATCAGCAGTTTCGACAAGGCCAGCGTCTCGACCGAAGAGATCGCGAAAAAACTGTCGACGGATCCGGTGCTGAGCGCCAAGCTGCTGCGCCTGGCCAACTCGGCCTACTACCACGTCTCGCGCAGCATCGGCACCGTGGAAGATGCGGTGCTGATGCTCGGCTTCGTCACCGTGCGCACGCTGGTCATCAGCTCCGGCCTGGTCAGCGGCTTCAAGACCGTGCCCGGCCTCGACCTCAAACAATTCTGGCGCTACAGCCTGCACACCGCGGTGTCGGCCAAATGGATTGCCAAGAAGACCAAGGAAAACACCGACCTCGCCTTCACCATCGGCATGATGCACGCCATCGGCCAGCTGGTGATCCACTCGGCGATGGCCGAGCAGGCGATGGCGCTCGACAAGGTGGCAGGCCCTCTGGACCCGCGCCGCCTGGACGCCGAGCAAGCCTCGTTCGGCTTCACCTTTGCCGACGTCGGCGCCGAGCTGGCCAAGCGCTGGAAGTTCCCGCTGACCTTCTCGGAAACCATCCTGGCCTTCCCCGAGCCGCACCACAACGGCGAGCTGAACCGCTTGGCCGCCGTGGTCTCGCTGGCCGCCTGGCGCGCGCGCGTCGAGCAGGCTCAACTGAGCGATGAGGAAATCGAGGCCTGCTACCCGGCCGACCTGGCCGAGGAACTGGGCCTGGACGACAACGCCCTGATCGACGAAATGCCGACGCCGGACGAACTGAGCGCCGGTCTGGAGGAGCTGGTCAAATAAGCCAGCTTGCCTTAATCACCACAGAAAGCCGCCGATTTTACGCCGCGCGGCTTTTTTTTCGACTTTTTTCAAATATTTTTTCAAAACACCCTAAAGTTCGCGTTTAAGGCGACGTTAATCAGGACATGCGGTAATCCGTTTTAACTAAACCAGGGTGAGAACATGACCTCCACCGAAGTCCTCTCGATGTACGAAAACATTGCCGGCCTGTCCAATCAAATGGCTGCCGCCGCACGTCTGGGGGATTGGGACGGTCTGAGCCGCCTGGAAGCGCAATGCGCCACCGCCGCCCGTCCTGCCGATGCCGGCGTGCCCAGCCTGAGCGGCGCCCCGCGCCTGCGCAAGATCGACCTGCTCAAGCAGATCCTGGCCAACGACCGCGCCATCCGCGACGTGACCGAGCCATGGCTGAACAACGTGCCGGGCATGGCACGTCAATAACAGCAACCTGCATAAAAAAAGCCTTATGGCATTGCGACGATCTTGAGCGTCGCAAGCACATAAGGCTTTTTTTACGTCTGTACCGCGATCAGCTCGTCAGCGCCACGCGCAGCGACAGCGCGATGCCCTGCGCCGCCTGGGTGATCTCGTCCAGCGACGGGAAGCTCGGTGCGATGCGGATATGGCTATCCTTCGGATCGTTACCGTATGGGAAAGCCGCGCCGGCCGGCGTCAGCGTGATGCCGGCTTCCTTGGCCAGCGCCACGGTGCGCTTGGCCGAACCTGGCGGCGTCACCAGATCGATGAAGTAGCCGCCCAGCGGACGCGTCCAGGACACGCCAGGCACGTCGGACAGGTAGCGCTCGAACTGCGCCAGCACCGCGTCGAACTTCGGCTTGAGCAGCAGGCGATGCTGTTCCATCAACGCTTCCACCGTCGGCAGATCCTTCAGCAGCTGCACGTGGCGCAGCTGGTTGATCTTGTCCGGGCCGATACTGCGGATACCGGCGTGCTTGGTCCACCAGGCGATATTGGCCGGCGAGGCCGCCAGCGCGGCGACGCCCGAACCAGCCCAGCTCACCTTGGACGACGACGCGAACACGATCGCGCGATCCGGATTGCCGGCCTGCGCGCACGCGTCCAGGATGCTGGCCACAGCCAGCTTCTGCTCGCCCAGGTGGTGGAAGCGATAGGCATCGTCCCACATCAGGCGGAAGTCCGGCGCCGCCGTCTTCATTGCAGCCAGGCGGGCCACCACTTCATCCGAGTACACCACGCCACCCGGATTGCTGTACTTCGGCACGCACCACATGCCCTTGATGCTGGCGTCCTCGGCGACCAGTTTTTCCACCAGGTCCATGTCCAGGCCGGAGTCGGTCATCGGGATGTTGATCATCTTGATGCCGCGCGCTTCGCAGATGGCGAAATGGCGGTCGTAGCCCGGCACCGGGCACAGGAAGGTCACCGGCTCGCGCACCCACGGCGCATGGCCGGGCGTGCCGTTGAGCAAGCTGTAGATGATCACGTCATGCATCAGCGACAGGCTGGCGCTGCTGTCGACCACGACTTGCGCGGCCGGCACGTCCAGCAGCTGGCCGAACAGCGCGCGCGCTTCCGGCAGGCCGATGGTGCCGCCGTAGTTGCGGCAATCGGTGCCGTCGGCGGCCTTGTAGCTGTCCAGCGAGCCCATCAGGGCGTTCGACAGGTCCAGCTGCTCGGGGGCTGGCTTGCCGCGGGACATGTCCAGCTTCAGGCCAAGTTGTTTGAAAGTTTGGTATTGCTCGTGATGCTGAGACTGAAAATCTGCTGCGGTCATAAGGCTCTTTCAGGATGGGGAAGACGGTGGGCGTCGAACACTATAACCCAGAACCCCCGAGCCGGATAAGAGCGAGCTCGTTATAAGCTTATTACCTTTTTATTGTTTTTCCATCATGGATTCCGGCGTGACCTCGTGCAGCGGCGGCGCTTCCATCGGCGTTTCGCCCTCGGCGGCCGGCTTTTTCTTGCGGAATCCCTGCCAGATCTGCAACGGCCCGCTGCCGCGTTTCTTGCGCAGATAGAAGTAGCCGCCAGCGCCCAACAGCAGCGCCAGCGCCCCGGCCCCGCCCGCGATCAGCGGCCAGTTGCTGGCGGCCGGCTCCGGCGGTTTTTCCTTTTTGTACTTCAGTTTAGGCAGCACACGCACCTTCTTGACCGGCGCGCTCGCTTCAGCCGATGCCGATGCGGATGCCGACGCCGACGCCGATTCCGCCCCGCCCGCCGCCGCAGCGCTGGCCGCCGCAGACGCAGAAGCCGAAGCGCCATGTGCCTCCCCGTGTCCAGCCCCACCCGCGCTGGCGTGGGCGCTGGCACCCGCCGCATCCGCCGTCGCCGAGCCCGCGCGCGCAGCCGAAGCCGCCGCGTCATGCCCCGCTCCCCCGCTGTCATGTCCAGCCGCCGCGGCGCCCTGTACGCCGGACGCCGCAGACGACGCCTTGCTGGCCGCCCCACCCTGCCCGCCGGACGCAGCAGCCGGCGCCGCGCTGGCCACGCCGCCGTGCACGCCGGATGCGGCGGATGGCGCCACGCTAGCCGCCCCGCCCTTCGCCGCCAGCGCGCCCTGCAGCAGTTTCACCCGGCCCTCCAGCTCCACCAACTTGCTGGACAACTCGACGCTATGCGTATCGAGCGCCGCGCATTCTTTCGCGCTCATGCCGGACGGCGCGCACGCTGCCGGCGCGGGCGGCCGCTTCACGCCCTTGGGAAGCGGCAGTGGAGGCAACGGCAGCAAGGCCTGCGCCACGCCCAGCGGCACCGCGCCGCCAGCCTGATCCACCTCGCCTGCGCCCACCCTGTCCGCAGCGGGCCGACGCGCCGGCAGCGGCGCTGGAGCCGGCCGCCGCATCGGCGCCGCCAATCCCGCCGACGACCGCAAACCACCCGGCTCGCCCACTTCCGACTCATGCGCAGCCGGCATTGGCGCCGGGCGCGTCCTGTCGCGCACGGGCGCGGCGGCCGGCGCAACCGGGGCCTGGGCTGAAGCTGAAGCCAAGGCCGAAGCCGGGGCTTGGGCCGGAGCCGGAGCAGCCGCCTGAACCGCCCGCTCCGCCCGCGCCAGCAGCGCCGCCTGCGCCGCCGTCGGGGCCGGCAACGGTGGCGGCGCTGGATTCGGGTCCGCCTGCAGCCACACGGTTGCCGCGCGCACATCCTGGCGCCCGGCCGCGCTCAACTCCAGGAACAAATGAACATACTCGGCATCGATGGCGCGGGTGGTGGTGAGATGCAGGAACTGGCGGCCGTCGCGCCGCACCACAGACATGTGCAGCGAACCCAGCGCCGGATTCATGGTGATATTGGCGCCGCGATACACGTCCTGCTGCGCCAGCCGCACCTGCAGCGCCGACACCTCGTCCGGCGCCAGCTGCACCAGCTCGATGTCGGCCGCCAGCGGCTGGCCGATGTAGGATCGCACGGCGATATCGCCCAGCTCCGCCGCAGGGGCGGCCGTGGCCAGCAATAAGGCGCCGGCTAGGATCGAGGTCAGGAGAGTGTTGCGCTGCATGTTGGGGTCGCTTGGCCGCGAATTCTTAAAGTGTATCAGCTATAACGGCTGATTTTCCCGGTTTTGTAGCCCTAGGTTAATTTTTCCAGACTGCGCTACACTGGACGGACCTTGGCAAATACACATGATTGCCATCTTCGTGCAAAGGAAAAACCATGAACACCAGAAGTGAACGTGACAGTTTCGGCCCGATCGACGTCCCCGACCACCAGTTGTGGGGCGCGCAAACCCAGCGCTCGCTGGAACATTTCCGCATCTCCACCGAGCGCATGCCGCCCGAGCTGATCCACGCGCTGGCCAGCGTCAAGCGCGCCGCCGCCCGCGTCAACCTCGACCTGGGCCTGCTGGAGGGCGACCGCGCCATCGCCATCACCCAGGCCGCCGACGAGGTACTGGCCGGCAAGCACCCGACCGAATTCCCGCTGGCCGTGTGGCAGACCGGCTCGGGCACCCAGTCCAACATGAACATGAACGAGGTGCTGGCCAACCGCGGCTCCGAGCTGATGGGCGGCGTGCGCGGCGAATCGCGCAAGCTGCACCCCAACGACGACGTCAACAAAGGCCAGTCGTCGAACGACATCTTCCCCACCGCCATCCACGTGGCGGCCGCGCAAGCGCTGGCCGGCAACGTGCTGCCGGCGCTGCGCCAGCTTCGCGACCAGCTGCACGCCAAGGCCGAGGCCTTCGCCGACATCGTCAAGATCGGCCGCACCCACCTGCAGGACGCCACCCCCCTGACCTTGGGCCAGGAGTTTTCCGGCTACGTGGCCCACCTCGACTTCGCCGAGCGCGCCATCAGCACCGCCCTGCCCGGCGTGCTGCAGCTGGCGGCCGGCGGCACCGCGGTCGGCACCGGCCTCAACGCCCACCCCGAGTACGCGCACCGCATCGCCGCCGAGCTGGAGCACACGCTGGCCCTGCCCTTCCGCAGTGCCGACAACAAGTTCGCCGCGCTGGCCGGCCACGACGCCCTGCTGTCGGCGCACGGCGCGCTGAAGACGCTGGCCGCCGCGCTGATGAAGATCGCCAACGACGTGCGCTGGATGGCGTCCGGCCCGCGCTCCGGCCTGGGCGAGATCACCATTCCGGAAAACGAGCCGGGCAGCTCCATCATGCCGGGCAAGGTCAACCCGACCCAGTGCGAGGCGCTGACCATGCTGTGCTGCCAGGTGTTCGGCAACGACGTCGCCATCACCATGGGCGGCGCCTCCGGCAACTTCGAGCTCAACGTCTACAAGCCGCTGATCGCCCACAACTTCCTGCAAAGCGCGCGCCTGCTGGCCGACGGCATGCGCAGCTTCGACGAACACTGCGTGCACGGCATCGAGCCCAACCGCGAGCGCATCGCCGAGCTGATGGAGCGTTCGCTGATGCTGGTGACGGCGCTGGCGCCGCACATCGGCTACGACAAGGCGGCCGCCATCGCCAAGAAGGCGCAGCACGAGGGAAGCACGTTGAAGGAGGCCGCGCTGGCGCTGGGCTACGTCAGCGCCGAGCAGTTCGAGCAGTGGATCGTGCCGCTGGACATGACCCGCCCCGGCGCCAAGGGCTAGAAAGCTCAGAAACCCCGGGAATAGCGCACGCCGGTCAGCCAATCCGGCTTGGCGCTGGCGTCGTGGCCGGGGTTGACCCGCCACATGACGGCGCCGGTCAGCTTGCCCAGGCGGCCATCGCGGCCGAACGTGGTGGTATAGCCGAATTCCAGGTCGCGCTCGGTGGCGGTCGGCCGCAGGTTCAAGGTCGGCGCGCCGAAGGCCGGGGCGCCGGGGTCGCCACTCTGCGGCGCCGCGCCGCTGTATTGCAGGGTGCCAGCCCGCACCTTGGCCGGGACCGACAAGGTCACGGCGAAGCGGTCGTGGCTGTTAAAGATCTCGCGCGTCGACAGCCCCACGCTGAACGCCATCGTGCGCACCGACGACACCTGGGCGATCAAACTGTCCGGATTGCCGATGCCCTCGGTGCGGCCGTAGGATGCCATCAACATCAGCGCACTGCGCGAACTGAGCGCGTAACCCAGCGAGGCCGACGTGAAGGTGGTGGTGGGCCGGGTGTTCATCGCCAGCGCCGGGGCCTGCTGCGAACCGAGCACCGAGCCGGTCTCGCGCAAAATGCCGACGGTCAGAATGCCGACTGCGCGCCCCATTTTCTTTTCAAAATCCGCGCTGGTGAGGAAACGCTTGCTGTGCTCGTTGAGCATGGGGCCGAGCGGATCGAGTAGCGCCAGATTGTCCGGCAAGGCGCCGACATGCAGGCGCGGCCCGCCGCTGAAGATGGCGCCGTAGCGCGCCGCGCCATCGCCCTGCAGCTGCTCGCTGAGCGCGGACTGCCGGTCCGCCGCATCGAACAGCAACGACGAATTGGCCCGCTTTTCAAACGCGGGCGGCAGTTTTTGCGGGGCGAAGGGGTCGGATGTGGCGGCGCCCGCCAAGCCGGAAAGCGGGCATATCAGGACTGCGACTGGCCAGAGATACTTGTTCATGGTGCAACTCACTGAGGGCAAACCATGCTGCGTAAAAATTCAGCAGTTAACTCAGAATAGCAACCTTTTTGCCCGACAGCAACCTCAACCGTGAGGCAAACATCGAGTAAACTGCGGCCCTGTCGGAATGCCGCTACACTATCGAAAGCAAGCACCGGCACCGATTTCACATCATAGCAACAGAGGATAAAATGCAGAAAGTAAGTTTTGAATTGAGCGGCGAATTCGTTGAGCTAAATCAGTTGCTCAAGCTGGTGGGCCTGTGCGACAGCGGCGGCGCCGGCAAGATAATGGTCGCCGAAGGCGGCGTCAAGGTCGACGGCAAGCAGGAATTGCGCAAGACCGCCAAGATCCGCGCCGGCCAGCATGTGACCGTGGGCGATGTGCGCATCAGCGTCGAAGGCGTGTGATTTGTCTTGCATTTGGGCAATAACAGGCTAAGCTGAAGCGTGTGGCGGGGAGGCCCGTTTGACGCAGCGCAAACCGGCGGCACCGCGCGCCGATATATTGAAATGGCCTGCTACCCGGCTTGTTCAACCAGTTTCATTATGACCAGGGGAACGTCATGGACGATCCTGCAAACAATATGCAAACACAGGAACGCCTGCTCGACGACCTGCGGCAAGTGATCGAAAACGCCGAGGAACTGCTCAAGAACACCGGCCAGCACCACGGCATGCTGTATCAGGCGGCGCGCGCCAAGCTGGCGCAGGCGCTGCTCACCGCCACCGAGGAACTGGCGCGCTTCGAGGATGTCCAGCTCAACCGCATGATGGAACTCACCGCCGCCGCCAACCGCCTGCACAAGGACCTGACCGGCGAGGCCAAGCTGCTGCGCGCCTTCCGCCCTACTTAAGCGGCGCGGCGTCCGGCCAGCCAGGCGTCCAGCGACAATTTACCCGGACCGTAGGCCACCAGCACCAGCAGCATCGCACCCCAGTAGAAGTGGTCGTTGATCGCGGCCGGGCACTCGAAGGTCAGCAGCTGCGGGTAGGAAATCACCGCCATCGCATTCACCAGGAACAGCGCCAGCGCCGCCGGCCGCGACACCAATCCCACGCACAACAGCACCGGCAGCGCCAGCTCGCCGGCCGCGCCGAAATAGGCCGCCAAATCCGGCGGCAGCAGCGGCACCTTGTATTCGTCGTGGAACAGTGCCAGCGTCGCGCTCCAGTCGCTGACCTTGACCAGGCCGGCCTTGAAGAATTGCCAGCCCACGTACCAGCGCAACGCCAGGCTCATCAGGGAACCGCCCCACGCGGTCAGTGCCGCGTCGTAGCGGGAAATTTGTTGGTGCCAGCCGAGGATAGTTTTCATCATTGCGCTTTCAAAATTAGTTAGTCGCCGCTAGGCGTCTATCCTGACAATCAATGCGTGATCTATCCATTGCTGCAGATTGGCGGCGATGTCGTAGTCGTCGTCCTGCTCGAAGGCGGCGTCCAGCGCCGCGCCGAATGCGCCGCCCGCCGCCAGCACCGACAAGGCCGCGTGGCTGGCCGCCGTCAGCGGCAGCACCTGGGCTTTCCAACGCGGCCGCGTGACCAGCCCGAAATCCGGCGCCGCCAGCTCGGCCGGGAACGGCACGCCGCTGCCGGCCTGGTGCGCCTGCCACAGCGGTATCGTCGCCCACTCCGATGCCAGCAACGTGCAGGCCGGATGCAGCGTCAGCCGCGCGGTTTCGATCTGATCCGGCGTCAGCGCCGCCATCTGTTGAGCCGTCACGCCGTCCGCCGATGGGGCGTAGTGTGCGCGGTGCAGGGTCCACTCCAGCGTCGCCATGTCCGGCAGGTACGGGTAGTCGGCCACGTGCGGGAAGGTGCGCAGGAAGGCGGCGAAGTGGGCGCCGAAACGGTTCAGGTCGGCGTTGTCGGAGGGATGGGCGCGGCCGTAGGCCTGCGCCAGGCCGCCGAAGAATTCCTCGCCCACCAGTTGCTGGATCACCGGATAGGCCGCGCCCAGCGTCTTGCTCCAAGTGGCGCTGAGGTTGCCGCGATATAGCGCGTAGCGGTGCTCGTTGTGTTCGCCCTTGAACAATGCCAGCGCGGCCGGCGTCTGGCGCGCATCGAACAGCGCGCCGGCGAAGGCCTGCTGGCTGGCGGCCAGCGCCGCCGCTTGCTCGTCGGCCGGAGCGTGCGCGGCCGGGTGCGGCGCATCGGCCACGGTGACGGCGGCGTATTGGCGATGCAGCGCCTCGGCCTTCTCCGCCTCGCCCAGCAACACGCTCAGCTCGGGGATGTCGGTATCCCATTCGATCAGCGTCGGCACCGCGCCGAAGCGCCGCAATGCCGCCTCGTACAGCCGCCAGACCGGCTCGGCCACAGTGTCGCCATGGTGATCGATCACCGCTTCCGGCGTCACAAGATGGCCGGCCAGATGCATCTCGCCCACCATGCCGGGCCGGATCGCGGCGATCGCGGCCAGCGCATCCTCGCCGTGGTTGCACTGGTTGACGTAGAGATTGTTGATGTCGAGCAGCAGGCCGCAGCCGGTGCGCGCCGCCAACGCCGCCATGAACTCCGCCTCGCTCATCGCGTCCGCGTGGAAGCGCACATAGGTCGACACGTTTTCCAGCAGCAGCTGGCGCTTGAGCACGTCCTGCACCCTGCCCACGCGCGCGCACAGCAGATCAAGCGCGGCCTGGTCCAGCGTCAGCGGAAGTAAATCGTTGAGTTGCCGGTCACCGACGGCGCCCCAGCACAAGTGTTCGGACACCAGCACCGGCTCCACGCGCTGCACCAGGGCGCGCACGCGGTCGAGATGCTGTTCGGAGAAGCCGCGCGCCGAGCCCAGTCCCAGGCCGACGCCATGCAGGCTGATCGGATAATCGCGCCGCAATTGCTGCAGCACGTGCCAGTCCCAGCCGGCTTGATCGAGATAATTTTCGGTATGAACTTCGAGCCAGGCGGCGCGCGGCCGCTGCTCGATGAATTGCCGGTAATGCGGAGCCCTCAGCCCCACGCCCACGCCCGGCATCGGCTGCGCTGGACCTGGCAAGGACATGGCTCCGCGACCGGCAGCGCGATTACTTGGCTGGCGCTGCAGTTTTACCGCCGGCTTTTTCGCAGGTGCCCTTGGCCACATATTTCCACTCGGCGGCGCCGTTGTCGGTCTTCGACTGGCCGGCGCAGGAGTGCGAACCGTTGGCCGAGGCGCAATCGTTCTGGCCGGCCTTGGCGATGCCGAAGCACTTCTCTTTTTCAGCCGAGGCCGACGCGGTGGCGGCGGAAGCGGTGACGGCGGAAGCGGCGCATACGGTGGCCAGGGCGGCGGCGATCAGGGCTTGACGTTTGTTCATGGTAAGTCTCCTCAAGGATGAAGTTAGGTTGTGCAACGCAAATCGTCTGCAACTGTACGGTAGTCGGCCAACAGCTGGCCGGCCTTACAGTTTTTTTTCAGATTTTTTTCAACACTGCCGAGCAGGTGCAGCGTACCAGCAATAACGCGATTACGCATCATTCTGTTGACCAGGTTTCAAATCGGAAGACTGCGCCGGATGCAGGCATACACCGGCACGCTGCGCACCGGGCGGTGCGCAGGACAGTAATGCGGCGCCAGGCGGGCCGCAACGACGCCGCTCAGGCCGTCGTGTTGATCGTGTTGCCCAGGTGCGAAGGCAGGTTCGGCGCCGACGGCACCGGAGGAATCGCCTCGATCAGGGCCGCGGCGCTGGACGCCTGGATGTCCTGGGCCTTCTTCAACACCGCCACGCCGACCGCCTGCTTGGTGCCGGTGTCCGCGATCGTGGTTGCTACTTGAGCAATGCCTGAAATGTCCATGTGATCCTCCAATAAGGCGTATCACTTCTTTTACGGACGTTCTGCGGCCAACTTTAGGTGTTGGACGAAACTTTTTTCAAATAGGCCTCCAGCCAGGCTTGCACGGCTTGAGGCTGGTTCAGATCCAGCCAGTCCACGCCCGGCCGCAGGTCCGGCGGCGCCGGCTGGTCGGAGGCGACCGCGATCACGCGCCCATCGTCAGGATACAGCGGCGGCTTGCCGGCCGCCGCGCGATACACCTCCAGCTTGGCGACCGGATAGGACTTGAAGCCTTCCAGCAAGGTCAGGTCGGCGGGTGCGAGGCGGTCCAGCTGCTCGTCCAGCGACGGCTCGGGCGCGCCGCGCAGCTCGCGCACGATGGCGAACCGGAACGGCGACGCCACCATCACCTCGGCCGCGCCGGCCATGCGCAGGCGTGCGCTGTCCTTGTGCGGCGGCTCCAACTCCAGGTCGTGATGGCTGTGCTTGACGACATTGACCTTCAGCCCGCGTGCGGCCAGCCCGGCGATGAGCACTTCCAGCAGCGTGGTCTTGCCGCTGCCCGAGGTTCCGACCACGGCCAGTACGGTGCGCCCGCGCGCAGATATGTCTTGCAGCATTGCCTGTCTCCCCACAGCATCTAGTCGCCGCCATTATACGCAGCAACATCGACGCGGGCGTGACGGCATTACTCTTCGTTCAGGGCCTTGAAGCGTTCGTTGCGGGTGCCGCCCGCGCCCAGCATCAGCAAGCCGATGCCGATGAGGCCGGCGACATAGGTGCCGGTCTCCTGTTGCACAGACGGCGATTGCTCAGCGGCGTGGGCGCGTGGAACGGCGAAGGCGGCTGCAATCAGCAGCGGCAGCAATTTCAGGTGTTTCATCGTATTTCCCGTGCATGAATTTCAATGATGGAAAAATATCATCTCTACATGACGGGCGGATGACAGCTTTCAATACGGAACGCGGTAGCGATAGCCTTTGAAATTGAACACCGCTTCGCGCGGCTGCAGTTTCTCCAGGACCAGGCCGGCAGCGACCTCCTCGCCTTCGTGGCGCAGGACTTTATCGATCAACAGCAGGCGGTCGGCCGGATTCTTGGAATAAATGTAGCCACCGACCGCGACGTGCGGAATGGAACGCTGGATCGGTTCCGGCAGGTCGCGCAGGTTCTGGACCGGCTCTTCCGGCGCGGCGGCCGGCTTGGCGGCTTGCTCGGCCACGGCAGCCTGCTCGGCGGGCGGCGCCGATGGACGCGGACGCGGCGCCGGCGTCACGGTCGCCACCGGCGGCGGCAAGGCGGCCGCTTGGGGCGCGCTGGTTGCCGGCGTAGCCGTCGGCTGAACGTCGAGGGCCGGCGCGGCCGTAGCCGGGCCAGCCGCCGTCGGCGCGTTAGGCGTCGGCGCAGCGGTCACCTGCGCCGCCGCCAGCGGCGCGGCAGCTGGGCCGACGGCTGGCGCCACCGCTGTCGGCGCCGGCATCGGCGCAGAAGTGGACTGCGGCACGCTTGCCGGCTGCTGTGCCGGACGCAGCACCAGCACCAGCAACACCACGACCGCGACGCCCATCGCCAGCAGCGCCAACACGAGCGGCTTCTTCAACACGCCGCCGGCCGCCTCGCGCTCCGTCCCGTGCAAGGTCGGCGCGTGCAGCGTGGGCGCGCTGCCCAGCTGACGTTCCGCCTGCGCCTTCTTCAATGCTTCCAAAATATACGACATATTATTTCCCCGCCCCGGCGCCCACATCGGCGCGCGCCAGAAGGCGCGGCTCCTGCACGCCGCCCAGCTGATACAGCCGGATGAAAGTTTTCGGACCGGCCACGCCGTCCGCCTTGAGATGCTGCTCGGTCTGGAAATCGACCAGGCGCGCGCGCAGGCCGGCGCTCAGCGGTTGATCGTCCAGCGGCTTCTTCAGTCCGTAGATCTGGGCCAGACGCCGCGCCAGCCAATCCACGTCGGGACCGTGATCGCCGCCCGAGACCTCGTCACGCCAGCTGCGCGGCGCGCGCCAGAAGGTGGTGAACTCGCCGCCGAAGCGCGCCGCCAGCGCGTCCAGGCCGATGCGCTGCGGCTTGCCGCCGGGAGCAACGATGGTCGCGCCGCCGTCGTCGATGGCCGTCAGCAGCACATAGTTGGGCGCGGTGGGATCGTCGTGCAGGGTCAGCATCGCTGGACGATCCAGCAGACGCAGCTCGGCCATCCCGCCCCTCACCTGCAGACAGCGCAGGTTCAGGCGCGCCGCGGTCGGGCAAGGCTCGCCGTCCGGCAGCGCCAGTCCCCAGATCGCCGCCAACTGGCGCAAGGCCGCCGCGCTGCCGCCCTGCGCGACTGTGGGCTGCGCGCCCGCCCCATTCAATGTAGACGCGGAACTGGCCAGCGCCAGCTTGGCTGCGGGCGCAGTGGCGGAACCGGCCAGCGCCGACGCTGACGCGGAACCGGCAAGCGCGGCCCGCCCCTCCGGCCCCGCCCCGGCAAGCGCCGCCTTGGACGCCGCCCCCGGCGCCGAAGCCGCCTGAGCGCTCGGCAAAGCCGGCTTGACATCGCGCGCCGCCAGCTGCCAGACCGCCACGCTGAGGATCACCCCACCCAGCACGCCAGCCGCCACCCAAGGCCAGCGCGCCGCGCCGGCCCGTGCGCCCTCGCCGCCCGGCGCCGCGTCCGGCCTGGCGAACACCTCGGCCGCCGCCTTGCGCAGGATATTGCGCGTCACCTGCGGCTGGTTCTCCACATACGCGCCCAGCAACGCCCGGTCGCACAGCAGATTGATACGGCGCGGCACGCCCTTGGCCAGGCTGTGCACCAGCCCCATTAACCGTCGCGGAAACGGCGCGATCGCCGCCGCGCCCGCCACCGCCAGCCGGTGCTCGATATACGCCCCCGTCTCCGCCTCGCTCAGCGAGCCCAGGTGATAGCGCGCGATCACCCGCTGCGCCAGTTGCTCGAGCTCCGGCCGCGCCACCATCGCGCGCAGTTCCGGCTGGCCGATCAGGATGATCTGCAGCAGCTTGCGCTCGCTGGTCTCCAGGTTGGTCAGCAGGCGCAACTGCTCCAGCACCTCGGCCGACAGGTTCTGCGCCTCGTCGATGATCAGCACGTTGTTGCGGCCCTGCGCATGGCTGTCCAGCAGATAGGCGTTGATCGCATCCACATAGCCCTTCACGCTGATCCGCCCCTCCGGCGCCAGTGCGATACCGAACTCGTCGCAGATCGACAACAGCAGCTCCTCCACCGACAGCTTGGGATTGAAGATGTAGGCCAGCTTGCAATTGTCCGGGATCTGCTCCATGAAGCAGCGGCACACGGTGGTCTTGCCGGCGCCGATCTCGCCGGTCAGCAGCACGAAGCCGCCGCCGCTGCCGACGCCGTACAACAGATGCGCCAGCGCCTCGCGATGGCGTTCGCTCATGAACAGGTAGCGGGGATCGGGCGCGATGGAAAACGGCGACTGTTTCAGATTGAAAAAATGCGTGTACATGAAGACCCTGGCGATGCGCTACTTCAAGCGCTGGCGCACCGGCGGCGGTTGCACCGGCGGCAAGGGCTTGAACTTGGCGCAGTAAATCTTGGATTTGGTATCGAAATAGACGATGCGGCTGGCCGGCTTGGCCTCGCGCACCGGAAACGCCGAACTATCGATTCTCGCATAATGCAGGCCGACCTGGGCAATGATGGCGCGCTCCAGCGCCTCCGGCGTGGCCTCGGCCACGGCGCCGACGAAGATATAGGTGCTGGTGTCGTCGCTGACCATGACCTCGGAAATCGGCGTGCCCCACAGGCTGGCGCCGTCGGTCTTGAACCAGTAGGCGCCGCCGTCGTGCTTGTACGCCGGGCCGAACGCCTTCAGCAGATAGTCGTAGAAATACAGGTTGTCGGTCTGGTCGCGGCACAGCAGGCCGTTGCCGATGATGGTGCCGAAGGTGGTCGGCACCGACTGCGCGCCGGCCGCGCAGCAAGCAGCCGCCAGCCCGGCGGCCAAGGCGCCGCGCAGCACACTCGGAAAGGACGGCATTATAGTTTCGACAGCCAGGAGCGGTTGGCGCTGATGCGCGCCTTGGCGGTGGCCGGAAGGGCTTCGTAACAGCCAGGATATTGTTTCAAAGCGCTTTCCCGAATTTCCTTCTGCAAGCCGTTAATCAAAAAAATATACAACACCGAGCCATCCTCAGTATTTTTGGTTCCCATATATCTGATCATGTGTACTCCCTTGATCCGCACAGGTATTCCCCGGCAATACATGCTGGCGTCCATTATGACATTTAACGGCCGCGCCGGGCCGAAGTTGAATCACGGTTCACCACCGATATTTTGCAGCTGATCCCCCCGTTACGTGCATCCGTCCCATTCCGCACGCCGCCGGACGGCAATTGTCTTATCGTTCAATCCTCGCCACTTCCCATCACCGAGAACAATATGAAGCAGACGATCAAACACACCGCGCTGGTTTCCGCCCTGCTGCTGGCATCGCTGGCCGGCACCGCCGCCGTGGCCGATACCCCGAAGGACGACAGCACCGGCACCGAAACGCGCACCGTCGCGGCCTTCAGCAAGCTTGCCATCAGCGGCCCGTTCCGGGTGATCGTCACGGCGCAGCCGGGCAACACCATCGAACTGTCCGGCCTGCGCCGCCAGTTCGCCGACATCGAAACCTCGGTCAGCGGCGACACCCTCACCGTGCGCCAGCCGCGCTCGAAAATCAAGGGCTGGACCTTTAATTTCAGCTGGGGCAAGGACAACAAGCCGCCGATGACCATCCGCATCAGCGCTGCCGGTCTGAAGAGCCTACGCAACTCCGGCAGCGGTGACGTTGATCTGCAACAATTCCAGGGGCAACAGCTGACCCTGGCCTCGGAAGGTCCCGGCGACGTGCACGCCAGCGGCAGCGTGCGCGAGCTGACCGTCGAGGCCTCCGGCAGCGGCGACCTCGACCTGCGCACGCTCAAGGCAGGCAGCCTGAACCTGACCATGAGCGGCCCCGGCGACGTCAGCGCCGGCGGCATGACGCAGGACGTGAACCTGTCGGTCACCGGCTCGGGCGACCTCGACCTCGACGACCTGCACGCCAACAAGATCAATGCCTCGATGCACGGGCCGGGTTCGGTGTCGCTGCACGGCGCGACCAAGGAAATCCGCGCCGAGATCGCCGGCTCGGGCGACCTGGAGGCGTGCGCGCTCAACACCGAGGCGGCCAGCGCCATCCTGCACGGTCCCGGCGAAGCCTGCCTGTCCGGCGCCATCAAGAAATTCGACGCCGAGGTGCACGGCTCGGGCGACCTGACCGTGCGCGGCCTGATGGCGCCGACCGCGCGCGCCCTGCTCAGCGGGCCGGGCAATATGAACCTGTCGGGCAGCGTGGGCGTGCTCAGCGCGGAAGTGAGCGGTTCGGGCGATCTGGAGGGGCAGGCGCTGCAGGTGGCGCGCGCGGTCACGCGCAGCCGCGGTCCCGGCAACATCATCTTGAACAAGGTCAGCGACGCGCTCGACGCCGAGCTCAGCGGATCAGGCGACCTGAGCGCCACCACCGCCTGCAAGAACGTCAAGCTCAACATGCACGGCCCGGGCGAGGTCAAGCTCGAAGGCAAGACCGACACCCTGGTCGCGCAGCTGAGCGGCTCGGGCAGCCTGCACGCGCGCCAATTGTGGACCAGCCAGGCCGATGTCAAGGTAAGCGGCCCCGGCAACGCCACCGTCAACGTCGCCGACAAAACCGTCACCTACGACCGCAAAAGCACCAAATAAAATTGGGGTCAAGTCTGACATTCGGACACGGGCTCTGCTGTAAGCGCACACTTACAGCAGAGCCCGTGTCCGAATGTCAGACTTGACCCCAAAATTGCTTGCTCTAAAGTTGTTTAATCGAAGCAGAGGCGCTTCTTGGTGGCGGCGATCAGCTTGGCGTCGTACGGATGCAGGTTCTCGATGAACAGCAGCTCCGTCTCGTCCGGTTCTTCCAGGCACATCGCCAGCATCATCGGACCATCCTCCATCCGGCCCAGGAAGTGCTTGGGCCAGCGGTTCTTGCGATTCGCCTTCATCACTTCCATCCCCAGCTTGGCCAGCGGCGCCTTCACGCCGGCAGCCAACGCTTCCTTCTGCCAGTCGTCCCAGTAATCGTTCATCATCTTGCCTTCAAAAGTGCACTAAAGCCATAGTGTACTCCCTCGGCCCCCTTCCCTACCAAAACCAGACCAAAGTGGCATGCAAATGCGACACCGGACCAGTTGCGCCAAAAACCTGCAATCATCAATTAAAACAATCACTTATAAATACATTCCAAGTCGACAACGCAAGTCCACTTCAATATTTTTTAATACCAGTTAAATACCTGTTGACAAGCTGGTTTGCCTGCCCATATAGTGCCCTCAACACGGGGCATCCCGGCACAGCATTATCGGATAATCATGATCGAATTTTTAATCGGCGTGGACGGCGGCGGCACCGGCACCAGGGTGCGCCTGGCGCGCATTGACGGCATGGAACTGGCCGAAGGCGTCAGCGGCCCGTCCGGCCTGATACACGGCATCGCCAACGCCTGGGCCTCGGTCGAGGATGCGGCCGGCATGGCCTTCCGCGCCGCCGGCATCGACGTCCCCGCCAGGGGCACCATCGCCATCGGCCTCGGCCTGGCCGGCGTGCACAACCGCGCTTGGGCCGCCGAGTTTGTCGCGGCCAATCCCGGCTACGCCCGCGTGGCGCTGGAATCCGACGGCCACACCACCGTGCTGGGCGCCCACCGTGGCCAAGCCGGCGCCATCATCGCGCTCGGCACCGGCAGCGTCGGCGAGATCCGGCGCGCCGACGGCGTGCACGTCGAGGTCGGCGGCTGGGGCTTCCCGGCCGGCGACGAGGCCAGCGGCGCCTGGATCGGCCTGCGCGCCGCCAACCATATGCAGCAAGTGCTGGACGGCCGCGTGCCGGCCAGCGCCTTCAGCGCCGACCTGGCGCAAGCCTGCGGCGACGGCCGCGACGCGCTGCAGAACTGGCTGGCCAAGGCCAACCAGACCGCCTACGCGCAACTGGCGCGCATCGTGCTGCAGCACGGCGAGTCGAACGACACCGCGCGCGCCATGCTGCTCGAAGCGGGACGCCAGGTGGAACTGATGGCCAGCGCGCTCGACGCCGGCGGCCAGTTGCCGATCGCGCTGTGCGGCGGACTGGCGGCGCCGTTGCGCCCCTACCTGCCGGTGTCGATGTTGAAGCGGATCGTCACGCCGCAGGGCGATTCCGCCGCTGGCGCGCTGCGGCTGATCCAACAACGCCTGAAGGAGTAAGCCCGTGCTAGCCCAGTTGAGCGATTTCCAGCCCGATGCCGACAGCGACACCCCGCTCTACATGCAGCTGGCGAACAAGCTGTCCGACGGGATCGCCGCCGGCGACTGGCGCGCCAACGAGGCCCTGCCGTCCGAGCGCGTGCTGTCGGACATGCTGCACATCTCGCGCGTGACCGCCCGCAAGGCGATCGACATGCTGTGCGAGCGCGGCATGCTGACCCGCAAGCGCGGCTCCGGCACCTACATCACGCCCAAGCTGGAGCAGCCCTTGTCGCGCCTGACCAGCTTTTCCGAGGAGCTGCGCGAGCGCGGCTTCAACGCCGGCTCGCGCTGGCTGCAGCGCGACATCGGCATCGCCTCGCCGGTGGAGCTGCTCTCGCTCGGCCTGTCGCCGAACATGCCGGTGGCGCGCCTCAAACGCCTGCGCACCGCCGACGACGTGGTGATGGCGATCGAGACCACCACCATCCCGGCCCAGTACATGCCCAATCCGCACAGCGTGACCGATTCGCTGTACGGCTATCTGGAAGCCAACGGCACCATCCCGATGCGCGCGCTGCAGCACATCCGCGCCGTCAACGCCAGCGCCGAGCAGGCGCGCCTGGCCAATATCCCCGCGGGTGCCGCCATGCTGCACATCACCCGCGTCAGTTATCTCGACAACGGCGCGGCGGTGGAACTGACCCACTCGTATTGCCGCAGTGATTATTATGAATTCGTAGCGGAGTCGCGCAGATGAGCAGTGCAATCCAAGGCAATATCCTGACGTCGGCGGGCTGGGTCCGCGGCGAGATCACCTTCAGCGACCGCATCGCCGCCATCCACGGCAGCAGCACCGACCCGTCCCAAAACGAAGACGCCTATATCCTGCCTGGCTTTATCGACCTGCACGTGCACGGCGGCGGCGGCAAGGATGTGATGGAAGGCGGCGACGCCGTCCACACCATCGCCGCCATCCACGCGAAGCACGGCACCACCAGCATGCTGGCCACCACGATGACCGCGCCGCCGGAGGATATCGACCTGGCGCTGCAAGGCATCGGCAAGGCCGCCGCCCAACGCGGCAAGGGCGAGGCGCGGGTGCTGGGCGTGCACCTGGAAGGACCGTTCATCAACTCCGGCAAGCTGGGGGCGCAGCCGCCGTACGCGCGCACCGCCAAGCTGGCCGACGTCGAGCGCCTGGAGGCGATCGCGCCGATCAAACTGATCACCGTGGCGCCGGAAATCGGCGGCCACCTGGAACTGGTGCGCGAGCTGTCCGACGCCGGCATGCGCGTGCAGATCGGCCACACCCTCGGCAGCTACGAGGACGGCGTGGCCGCGCTGGAGCACGGCGCGCACGGCTTCACCCACCTGTTCAACGCCATGACCGGCCTGCACCACCGCGAGCCCGGCATGGTCGGCGCCGCGCTGGCCCACGCGCAGTACGCCGAATTCATCCCCGACCTGCTGCACGTGCACCCCGGCGCCATCCGCACCGCGCTGCGCTGCATCCCGCAGCTGTACTGCGTGACCGATTCGACCGCCGCCACCGGCATGCCGGACGGCGAGTACATGCTGGGCCGCCACACCGTCATGAAGTGCATGGGCGGCGTGCGCCTGCCCGACGGCACGCTGGCCGGCAGCACCCTCACCATGGACCAGGCGCTGCGCAACCTGGTCGGACTCGGCCTCGATCTGGCGGATGCCTCGGCACGGGTCTCAACGTATGCGGCCGATTATCTCGGCCTGCAAGAGCGGGGCCGCCTGGCCCCCGGCGCCTACGCCGACTTCGTGGTGCTCGACCGTGACCTGAATCTCAAAGCCGTCTATATCGAAGGAGAATTGTTGTGACCTCAATGATGTTGAAAGAAGCCCTGTCCGCCGCTGATTGCGTAGCCCTGCAGCTGGCCAGCGATGGAGACCGTTACGCGGAGCTGGGCCGCAAATTGAGGAGCACGTCCTTCTCGACCGCGCTGACCATCGCGCGCGGCAGCTCGGACCACGCCTGCGCCTACGCGGCCTACCTGATCATGGCGCGCCTGGGCCGCGTGGTGGCCTCGCTGCCGATGTCGCTGGTCACCTTGAACAAGTCGCCGCTGATCACCCGCGACACGCTGGCGATCTCGATCTCGCAGTCGGGCCAGAGCCCGGACGTGGTCGAGCCGATCAAGTACTTCCGCGACGGCGGCGCCACCACCATCGCGCTGGTCAACGACATCGACTCGCCGCTGGCGCACGCCGCCGAATGGGCGATCCCGCTGCGCGCCGGCAAAGAGCAGAGCGTGGCCGCGACCAAGAGCTTCATCACCAGCATGGTGGCGGGCGCGCGCCTGGTGGCCGCGTGGCAGAACGATCCTGAGCTGCTGGCCGGCCTGGAAGCCCTGCCCGACTCGCTGCGCGCGGCGACCCAGGAGGATTGGACCTCGGCCATCGAAGTGCTGGCGCCGGCCCGCAACATCATGGTGGTGGGTCGCGGCATCAGCTTCCCGGTGGCGCTGGAGGCGTCGCTGAAATTCAAGGAAACCTCGGCGCTGCAGGCGGAAGCCTTCAGCGGCGCGGAGATCAAGCACGGCCCGATGGCGCTGATCGAGGAAGGCTACCCGCTGGTGATCTTCGCCACCCGTGGCCCGACGAAAGCGAGCCTGCTGCAGCTGGCCTCCGAGATGCGCGGCCGTGGCGCGCGCGTGCTGCTGGCCGCGCCGGCCGACGTGGCCGAGCGCGACCTGACGTTGCCGGTTGCCGCCACGCCGGACCTGGATCCGATCGTGGCGATCCAGGCTTTCTACGTGATGGCGGCCCAGCTGTCGGCTGCGCGCGGCATGGACCCGGACGCGCCGCGTCATCTGAGCAAAGTCACCAAGACCAACTAAGAGCAATGTCGCACGCAAAACCGTCATCCTCGCGCACGCGGGGATCCATACTGAAGCGGCGTGCACGCTCAGCATGGATTCCCGCCTTTGCGGGAATGACGGCGGCGCTGGCCATGTCCGCCGCCCTCGCGGCGGCGCCCGAAAAAATCGAATTCTGGACCTTCAGCATGAAGCCCAAGTTCACTCCCTACTTTGAGACGCTGGTGAAAAACTACGAAGCCGGCAATCCGGGAGTGAAAGTGGAATGGGTCGACTTCCCGTGGGACGTGATCCAGACCAAGCTGGTGACGCGCATCGTCGCCGGCACTCCGCCCGCGCTGGTCAACCTGAACGTACCCTGGGCCGACGAATTCGCCCGCGACGGCCTGCTCACGCCGGTCGACGCGCTGCTCGGCGACGCCCGCCCGCGCTACCTTCCCAGCACGCTGGAAGACCTGCGCTTCGGCGGCAAAACCTACGGCTTCCCGATGTACAGCAACGTCGCCGTCATCGCCTACAACACGCAGATTTTCAAAGCCGCCGGCATCCCCCACGCGCCGCGCGACCTGGACGAGCAGCTGCGGTTCGCACGCCAGATCGCCGCCCGCACCGGCAAGGCCGGCCTGTGTCCCGCGCTGTCCAAGATCGACGGTCTGATGATGCAGCAAGGCCTGGCCGTGATCCGCGACGGCAAGGCGGTGTTCAATTCGCCCGCCCACATCGCGCTGATCGCCAAGCTGGCCGAGACCTACAAGGCCGGCGGCCTGCTGAAGGACGCGCTGTTCGCGGAGGATAACTTCCCCGCCGCGATCGACGCCTACAAGGGCGGCCGCCTCGGCATGCTGCTGGCGCCACCGACGGCCGTCAAGCGCATCGAGAGCGACGCAAAGGACATCTACGCCATCACCGACGTCGCCCCGGCGCCGCTGGGCCCCACCGGCATCGCCGACGGCGGCTGGTTGATCCACTTCGCTGTGCCGAAGAACGTCGACGTGAAGCTGCTGCCGGCGGTCGGCAAGTTCGCCCGCTACCTGACCAACGACGCCAACCAGCTGGCCTTCGCCAAGCAGGCCAGCGTGTATCCGGCGATGGCGCAGGCGGCCAACGATCCCTTCTTCACCACCGTGCCGCCGGGCGCCGGCGCGGCTGAAAAAGCTGTATCGGCAGGCGCGGTGTCGATGCCGCATTCGCACACGCTGTACGTGGCCGGCATCACCGACTACGATGAACTGCGCCGCTACCTGGTGAAGGCTGTCGAAGCCGGCGTCACCGGCAAGCAGGACGTCAAGCAGGCGCTGGACCAGGCAGTGGCGATCTGGAACAAGAAGCTCGCCGCGCAACGGAGCCACTGACATGCGCGACGCCCACCCCGCCCCGGCCCAGGCCAGCGCGCTCGCCACGACGCTCGCCGCCAAGCCCGCGCCCGCGCGCCGCGCAAATCTCACCGCCTGGCTGTTCCTCGCCCCCGCGCTGGCGCTGCTTGCGGTATTTTCATTCTGGCCGGTGGCCTTCGGCTCCTTCCTGGCCTTCACCGACTACAGCCTGATACGCGAAACCCACTGGGTAGGCCTGGACAACTTCCGCTACATCTTCGACAACGAGATGTTCGTCACCGGCCTGAAAAACTCGCTGGTGTTCCTGCTGATGGTGCCCTTCGTGCAGATCGGCGCCCTCGGCCTGGCGGTGCTGGTCAACAACCAGCTGCCCGGCATCCGCTACTTCCGCGCCGCCTTCTACGTGCCGGTGGTGACCACGGTCTCGGTGGTCGGCATCATGTGGGGTTTCATGTTCCACGAACAGGGCGCGCTCAATTACGTGCTGATGACGATGCGGCTGGTCGGCGCGCCGGTCGGCTGGCTCTCCAACGACAGCCTGGCGCTGTTCGCCATCATGTTCGTCACGCTGTGGCGCGGCCTTGGCTGGTACATGGTGATGTACCTCGCCGCGCTGCAAGCCGTCCCCGCCGACATGCAGGAAGCCGCCATCCTCGACGGCGCCAACCGCTGGCAGCGTTTCTGGCAAATCACCGTGCCGATGCTGCGCCCCACCATCATGGTCTGCTCCATCCTGTCGGTGCTGGCCGCGCTGAAAGCCTACCAGGAAGTGGACGTGCTGACCCAGGGCGGTCCGATGAACTCCACCTTCACCGGCTTGTACTACGCCTACGACCAGGGCCTCAAGCACCTCAAGCTGCCGCGCGCGCTGGCCGCCAGCTTCGTCATGTCCATCTTCTGCATCGGCATCGCCCTGCTCTGCCTGCGCTACATAAAACCCAAGCACCGATGATGAAGACCGCCGCCCACTACCTGCTGCTCTGCGCGATCGCGGTCGTCTGCGTGTTCCCGTTCTGGTGGACGCTGGTCACAGCCATCTCCACCGAGGGCAACATCTTCGCCTTCCCGCCGACCTTCTGGCCGAAGCAGCCGTCGTTCGACAACTTCATCGAAGTGTTCAAGGCGATCCCGATCTGGTCCTTCTACCGCAACTCGGTCCTCATCGCAGCCTGCACCGTGTTCTGGAAGCTGGCGCTGTGCTCCGCCGCGGCCTACCCGCTGGCGCGCATGCGCTTCAAGGGCCGCAGGCTGGTGTTCGGCCTGATCCTCGCCACGCTGGTGCTGCCGTCCGAAGTGAACTTCCTGGTCAACTTCATCACCGTGACGAAACTGAGCCTGGTCGACACCTACACCGGCGTGATCCTGCCCAACGTGGTGACGGCGGTGGCGATCCTGCTGCTCAAGCAGGCCTTCGAGGAAGTGCCGCAGGATTTGATCGACGCCGCCCGCGTCGACGGCGCCTCCGAATGGACCATCTTCAGCAAGATCATGCTGCCGCTGATCGCGCCGTGGCTGGCCACGGTCGGCATCCTGACTGCGGTAGAAGCCTGGAACGAATACATCTGGCCATCCATCGTGATGAGCAAGCCCGACGAATTCCCGCTGTCGGTGGGCGTGCTGTATTTGCGCGGCACCTTCGGCAGCAGCACGCGCGTGATCGCCGCCGGCACCATATTGACCATCCTGCCCACGCTGGCAGCCTTCCTATTTACCCAACGATTCTTCATGCGTGGCATGGACGGAGCTGTGAAATGACCCTAACCCAAAACGACCTTAGAAAACTCGCCGGACAACTGATCATGATCCGCTTCCCCGGCACCGTGCTCGATGCCGCCACCGCGGACTTCATCCAGACCAATGGCATTCGCGCCGTCTGCCTGTTCCGCGGGAACATGACCGACTCCGAGCAGTTGGCGAAACTGACCGCCGACCTGCGCGCCGTGATGGGCCCCGAGTCGCTGATCGCCATCGACCAGGAAGGCGGCGCCGTGGTGCGCTCCACCTGGGTGCCGGCGCCGCCAGCCGCCATGGGCCTGGGCGCGGCCGACGACACCGACCTGGCCCGCCGCACCGGCGCCGCCGTGGCGCGCGCGGTCAAGGCGCTGGGCTTCAACTGGAACTTCGCGCCGGTGCTGGACCTGAACAACAACCCGGACAACCCGGTGATCGCCGAACGCTCCTTCGGCGCCGATCCTCAACGCGCCACCGAGCTGGCGATGGCCTGGATGGCCGGCAGCCACGCGGAGGGCGTGGCCTGCTGCGTCAAGCACTTCCCCGGCCACGGCGACACCAACGTCGATTCGCACCGCGCCCTGCCGACCGTGAACAAGCCGCTGGAGGAACTGGCGCAGTTCGAGTTCGCGCCGTTCCGCATGGCCGCCGGCCAGGCGCCCGCCATGATGACCGCGCACATCGTCTATCCGACGCTGGACGCCGACAATCCGGCCTCGCTGTCGCGCCGCATCCTGCACGACCTGCTGCGCGAGGAGTGGCACTACAGGGGCATCGTCATCACCGACGGCATGGACATGCACGCCATCGCCGGCCGCTACGGCGTGGGCAACGCCGCCGTGCGCGCGCTGGCCGCGGGCGCCGACATGGTGATGGCGCTCGGCACCACCGAAACCCAGAACGAGACGCTGGACGCCATCGCCGCCGCCATCGGCTCGGGCGAGGTGCCGATGGCGGAGATCGAGCAGCGGCTGGCGCGCCTGTCCGCGCTGGCGCTGGCCTATCCATGCAAGCCGCGCTCCTACAAGGAAGACGCGGCCGACCGCGAGCTAATGGCCGAGGGCTGGCGCCGCAGCCTGACCGCCTACGGCGCGCCGGTGCGTCCGGCGCCGGGCGCGAAGGTGCGGCTGGTGGTGCGCCAGGACGTCGTCAGCGACGGCGTGTCCGAAGCCGGCGTGCCGGCCGAGGGCGTGGCGGCCTCGCTGCGCCGCCTGTACGACGTCGAGCTGCAGACCTTCGCCGACGCCGACACCTTCGACTGGAACGCGCTGCCGCAGGACGGCCGCTTCACCATCCTGGCCTCGACCTCGCGCCTGCGCTACGGCGAGCACGCGCGCGCGACGTGGAAGCCGGACCTGCACCTGGCGCTGTGGAATCCATATCAGGCGCTGGACATCCAGTCGCCGTCGCTGATGACCTACGGCTTCGCCCAGCCGGCGCTGGACGCGGTCAACGGCTGGCTGTGCGGCGAGCTGGAAGCCACCGGCAACGCACCGGTGCCCGGCTTCGCATAACAAATCAATCGGGGGAGGACGCAACATGGACAATAAAAAAATACGCGACCCGAAGTTCTGGGTGCCCAGCCTGTACCTGGCGCAGGGCCTGCCGTTCTTCGCGGTGGCGATCGTCGCCAACCAGATGTTGAAGAGCATGGGCGTGCCCAACGACGAGCTTAATCACTGGACCGGCTTGATCGGCTTCGCCTGGGTGTTCAAGCCCTTATGGAGCCCCTTCCTGGAACTGGCCAGCAGCAAGAAGCTGGTGGTGGTCGGCTTCCAGATCTTCGGCGGCTTGTGCCTGGGCGGCGTGGCGCTGGCGCTGCACGCGCCGTTCTGGTTCGCGGCCTGCATGGCGATGCTCGCACTGGTCGGCATCTCGTCGGCCACGCACGACATATCCTGCGACGGCTTGTACATCGCCAGCCTCGATGAAAAAGGCCAGGCCAAGTACGCCGGCTGGACCGGCACCTTCTTCAACGCCGGCAAGTTTTTCACCACCGGCGGCCTGCTGCTCCTGGCCGGCCACTTCGAGAAGACACTGGGCGTGGTGCCGGCATGGACCATCAGCTTCTGCATCCTGGCCGCCATCATGGTGGCGCTGGGCCTTTACAACAGCTGGGCGCTGCCGACCGCGAAGAACGCCGTCACCGCCGACACCAACGCCGGCGCCATCGCCCGCACGCTGTGGGAGGTGATCGTCGAATTCTTCAAGAAGCCCGGCATCTGGGTGTCGATCGTGTTCATCATCCTGTTCCGCGCGGGCGAAGCGCAGGTGCAGTCGATCGGCCCGTTGTTCCTGCGCGAGGCGCGCCATCTCGGCGGCCTTGGCCTGACCACCGCCGAAGTGGGCGCCGTGTATGGCACCGTCGGCACTGTGGCCTTCGTGGTCGGCAGCATCGCCGGCGGCTACTTCACCTCGTGGCTTAGCCTCAAGCGCGCCATCCTGTGGCTGATCCTCGCGGTCAACCTGCCCAACGTCGCCTTCTACCTGCTGTCCGTGTTCCAGCCCACCGACCTGTCGGTGATCGGCGTGGCGCTCAGCGTGGAGATGTTCGGCTATGGCTTCGGCTTCGTCGGCCTGATTTTGTACATGATGCAGGTGGTCGCGCCGGGCAAATACCAGACCGCCCATTACGCCTTCTCGACCGGCATCATGCAGTTGGGCTTTGTGCTGTTTAAACTGTTCAGCGGCGACATCCAGCTGTCGCTGGGCTACCAGCACTTCTTCGTGTGGGTGATGCTGTGCGCGATCCCGGTGGCGGTGCTGTCGCAGCTCATTCCGATGACCGCGCGCCCGCAGCCCGAGGAAGCGCCGGCGCCGCAAGCCGTGCACGCGGGTTAAGCGGATGGCCAGCGTCAGCCTCAAACAGATCGTCAAGAGCTACGACAAGACACCGGTCATCCACGGCGTCGACCTCGATATCGCCGACGGCGAATTCATGGTCTTCGTCGGCCCGTCCGGCTGCGGCAAGTCCACACTGCTGCGCATGATCGCGGGCCTGGAGGACATCGGCGGCGGCACGCTGCACATCGGCGGCGCGCTGGCCAACGGCGTCGCGCCGGCGCAGCGCAAGCTGGCCATGGTGTTCCAGTCCTACGCGCTGTATCCGCACATGACGGTGTACGAGAACATGGCCTTCGCGCTCAAACTGGCCGGACGCAAGCCGGCCGAGGTGGCGGCGGCGGTCGAGCGCGCGGCGGCCATCCTGCAGATCGCGCCGCTGCTCAAGCGCCGGCCCAAGGAGCTGTCCGGCGGCCAGCGCCAGCGCGTCGCCATCGGCCGCGCCATCGTGCGCACGCCGGAGGTGTTCCTGTTCGACGAGCCGCTGTCCAACCTGGACGCCAGCCTGCGCGTGCAGATGCGGGTGGAGATCAGCCGCCTGCACCAGGAACTGAAGACCACCATGATCTACGTGACCCACGACCAGGTCGAGGCGATGACCTTGGGCCAGCGCATCGCCGTGTTCAACGCCGGCCGCATCGAGCAGGTCGGCACGCCGCATGAGCTGTACAACCATCCGGCCAACCTGTTCGTGGCCGGCTTCCTCGGCACGCCGAAGATGAACTTCATCGCCGGCGAGGTGGTAGCCGCGTCGGCGCAGCGCGCCAGCGTGCTGCTGCCCGGCGGCGCCATCGTCGATGTCGATGTCGACGTCGGCGCCAGCCCGCCGCCGCACGCCGGCCACGCCGCGCCGGGCGATGGCGCCGCGCCGGGCAACCGCGTCACGCTGGGCGTGCGCGCCGAGCACCTGGCCATCGCCGGTGAGCACCAGGCCAATGTGATCGACGTCGGCGTCGGCCACGTCGAATACCTGGGCGACCAGTCCATCGTCTACGCCACGCTGGCCGGCATGGGCGAAATGATCGCCGTCAAACAGGGGGCCGAGGCGCCGCCGCTGCACCCCGGCGGCCGCGCGCGCGTGCATCTGCCGCCGTCGCGCTGCCTGCTGTTCGACGCCGCCGGCCGGGCACTGGCGCGCGCCCCGCTACACGCTTGAATTCGTGGTTTCGCCCCGTTTTATGTAACAATACGCGGGTTTACACTGTCGCGATGGCATGGCTTACCCGCCGGCCCTCTAATTTGTCTGATAGAAGGATAATTCATGTCCCACATTCGTCTCGCTCGTATTAGCCTGATCCTGGCCGCCATTGGCCTGAACGCCGTACCGGCCGTGCTGGGCATGTCGCCCGTGTACGCCGCCGAAGCCGCCAAGCCGGCCGAGCCGCCGAAGGATGCCGTGCGTCCCGAGATCTACAAACTGATCGACCCGGCCCAGACCAAGGAACTGCTGGCGGCCAAGAACTACGCCGAATTCAAGAACCGCATCGACACCTCGGCCGCCATGCCGAACCTGACGCCGTACGAAGCCTTCGTGCTGAACCAGCTGCGCGTACAGCTGGGCCAGGCCAACGGCGACTATCCGGGCACCGTCAAGGCGCTGACCGAGATGATCGACTCCGGCCGCCTCAAGCCCGAGGACAAGCTGCGCTTCATCGACGCCGTCGCCGGCATCTACTACAGCAACATCAAGGACTACGACCAGGCCATCGCCTGGTTCACCCGCTACGGCACCGAGTCGGGCGACACGCTCAAGCAGCGCCAGTTCATCGTGCGCTCCTACTTCTTCAAGAACGACTTCGCCACCGCCAAGGCCGAGGCGCTGAAGGACATCGAGGCGGCCAAGAAATCCGGCGCCATCCCGCCGAAGGATGAGCTGAACCTGCTGGGCAACGTCGGCATCAAGACCAAGGACACCGAGCTGTATCTGCAGGCGGTGGAAGAGCTGACCCGCTACTACCCGACCGAGGACTACTGGTTCGACCTGCTCAACCGCACCCGCGGCAAGAAGGCCTACGCGCCGCGCCTGGACCTGGACATCGCCCGCCTGAAGGCGGTGGCCGCGCCGTCGAAGATGGAGCCTGAGGACTACGCCGAGATCGCCGAGCTGGCGGTGCTGGGCGGCTTCTTCACCGAGGCGAAGATCGCCATGGACAAGGGCTACCCTGGCGCCATCCCGGCCGACAAGAACAAGGCCGCGCTGCAGAAGATCCGCGACAGCGCCAACAAGGGCGCCGCCGACGATGCCAAGAACATCGACAAGGGCATCGAGTCCGCGCAGAAGTCCAAGGACGGCGTCGGCCTGGTCAACCTGGGCTACAACTACGTGACCCTGGGCCAGAAGGACAAGGGCATCGAGCTGATGAAGCAGGGTATCGCCAAGGGCGTGGCCAAGAATCCCGAGGACGCCAAGCTGCGCCTGGGCTACGCGCTGGCCCTGGCCGGCAAGAAGGAGGAATCGGTCAAGCTGCTCGAGACCATCACCGGCAACGACGGCCGCGGCGACCTGGCACGCTACTGGATCATGTACCAGAACCCGCCGGCGCCACAGGCGGAAGCCAAGTAATCCCAAAGTAATCCCAAAAAACCGGCCTCGCGCCGGTTTTTTTTATTTGCGCATCGCCGCCGATAAAGCGCGCAGCATCTGCTGGCCGCCGTCGGCGCTCAGTTCCCAGAACATCGCGCCGCGCAGGCCCTGCGCCTTGACGTAGCGGGCCTTCTCCTTGAGCGAGGCCGGATCCTCGTAGCTGATCCAGACGCCGTCCGCCGCGCGGTACAGGTACGGCGCTTTGGCCGCGCCGTTCCAGTAGCGCTTGAAGCCCTGCCCGCCCTCGTGACCCGGCGTCAGGTAGCCCAGCTTGAGCAGGTGGCCGAAGCCGTACGAATTGCCGCCATCCGCGCCGCCGGTGGCGCCGCCGTCGCAGTCCTGGTACTGGCCGTCGCCGGCTGCGCCGGACGGGCAGCCCTTCCATCCGTAGCCGTAGAACGGCACGCCCATCACCAGCTTGTCCGCCGCCACGCCCGCCCGCAGGTAGCGCTGCACCGAGCCCGCCGCGTACAGGCCACCGGCCGTCACCGGGTCGGCGGGGTCGGCGAACAGCGCGGCGTGGTGACCGCTGCGCTTCTCCCACGGCATGTGGTAGTCGTAGGCCATGATGTTGATCCAGTCCAGGCTTTGCGCCAGCTCCGCGATCCAGCCGCCGCCCGCCGCGCCGTCGTTGACGTAGTTGGCGTTGCCGCCGGCGGCGATGGTGATGCTGTAGTGCTTGCGGTCCTGCCGCCCCGCCGCGTCGAAGGCCGCGCGCAGTTCGCGCGCCAGCGTGATGAAGTTGCGCTTGTCGGCCGGCCGCGCGCACACGGCGCCCGCCACGCAAGGCACGCCGGCCTCGGTCGGGTATTCCCAGTCGATGTCGACGCCGTCCAGGCCGAAGCGGCGCATCAGCTTCACCGACGAGGCGACGAAGCTGGCGCGCGCCTCGGCGCTGTCGGCCACGTTGGAGAATTGGTTCGACCAGTCCCACCCGCCGACCGACACCACCACCTTGAATTGCGGATGCTGCCGCTTCATCGCCACCAGCGCGCGCAGGTTGGCGCCGTCCTTGGCGGCGTCGCGGAACACCAGCGCGCCGTTGGCCGCTTGCGCGCCGCCCGCCGCGTCCTGGCATGGCGCCACGTAGTTGACCGAGGGCTCCGGGTTGCCATGCTTGCCGTTCCAGCAGACGTCGAGGAAGGCGTACAAGGCCATCGTCAGCCGGCCCGCGTCGACGTTGGCGGCGGTGACGGGGAATGCGTCCGATTTCCAGCCGGGGTAGTAGCCGACGATTTCCGGCGCAGCGCCGGCGGCGGGCGTGGCGTTGGCCGAAGCGCCGGCGGTGGCGGCAGCAGCGGCAGCGGCAGCGGCAGCATTGGCGCCGGCGTTGGCGATTGCCGGCAGCGCGGCGGCCAGCGCGGCCGCCAGGGTCCAGCGTTTGAGGCGATGGGTGTTCATAGATCCTTGCAAGGTTAGCCGGCGTTCAGTTCCGCCACGAAGTCGTACATGTCGCCGCGGAAGTAGGAGCGGCAGAACTCTACCGCGCGGCCGTCCCGCAGAAAGCCCAGGCGCTCGACCGCCAGGCCGGCGTCGCCCTCCTTCGCCTGCAGCAGCGCGGCCTGCTCGGCGTTGAGCAGCAGCGCGGACAAGCGCTGCAAGGCCCGCACCGGACGGTTGCCGGCCCGCTCCAACGCGTCGTACATCGACACGTCGACCGCCTCCAGCGACGGCAGGCAGGACGCCACGATGGTCGCGTACTCCAGGCACATCGGCACGTCATCGGCGTAGCGCATGCGGTGGAAGCGGTACACCGCCGCGCCGGGACTGAGCCGCAGCCGCATCGCCTCGTCCGGCGTGACCGTGCCCTCGGAGCGCTTGAGCCACACGCTGCGCGGCGTGCGCCCGCGCGCCCGCATGTCCTCGGAAAAGGAGGTCAGCTTGGCGAAGTTCTTTTCGATGCGGGTGTTGATGAAGTTACCCGAGCCGGGCCGGCGCACCAGCACGCCCTCGCCCACCAGCCCGTCGATGGCCTTGCGCACCGTGATGCGCGAGATCGCCAGGTCGGCCGCCAGCTGGCGCTCGGCCGGCAGCGCGTCCTCCGGCTTGAGCAGATGCTGCTCGATCGCCGAGCGCAGCGCCCGCTGCAGGCGCTGGTACAGCGGCAGGTTACTGGTCTCACTGAGGTGCGCCCGGATGTGTACCAGTGCGGTGGTGGAATCGCTGCTCATGACGAAGTGGCCATCCTGTTTTGTCGTTGTCAATCGATAATACCAAAAAAAGACCAGCGTGCCGCCACCGCGCGTGGCGCGCGCCGCGAATATTTTCCACCATTAGCCGTAAACCAGCATGGATACTGGCTTCCAGGCTGTTGCAGAGCGACACAATCGGCCGCCATACCACCATACATCCGGTATTCAATTGCCTTCCAGGCCACGTTGTGTATGCCGCATACAACATAACAAAAAAGAATTTTAAAGTGGTAGTGATCTGGTATTAAAAGACGGGTATATTGGCGTTGGATTGGTTTTGTAGGTGGTTTGGTAAGAAGTAAAAAAGAATTACACATCAACAATCAGTTGGCTCGGCGGAGCCTTCATCAACGGGAGGGTACATGTATCACAATTCGAATAACACCAAAATGTCCAAACTGACGCCTATCGCGACGGCTGCGGCCATCCTGACACTGAGCGTGTCGATGAACGCCCAAGCGCAGCAGGCCGCGGCGGAGAAGGAGCCGGAGGTCGTCGTCGTCAGCGGCATCCGCGGCTCGCTGCAGCAATCGCTGTCGGTCAAGCGCAACGCGTCGAGCAACGTCGACGTGATCACCGCCGAAGACGTCGGCAAGATGCCGGACAAAAACGTCGCCGACTCGCTGCAGCGCGTGCCGGGCGTGAACATCTCCACCTCGGGCGCGGGCTCGGGCGGCTTCGATGAAAACGACCGCGTCTCGATGCGCGGCACCGCCCCTTCGCTGACCCAGACCCTGATCAACGGCCACGCCGTGTCGTCGGGCGACTGGTTCGTGCTGGACCAGGTGGGCGGCGCGGTCGGCCGCTCGGCCTCGTACTCGCTGCTGCCGTCGGAGATCGTCGGCCAGGTGGTGGTCTACAAGGCCCCGACCGCCGACCAGATCGAAGGCGGTTCGAGCGGCTCGATCGACATCCGCACCCGTCATCCGCTGGACTTCAAGCAGCCGATCTCGATGGAGGCCACGGTGCAGGCGGTGTACGCCACGCTGCCGGAAAAAACCGATCCGCAAATCAGCGCGCTGTTCAACTGGAAGAACGAGGCCGGCACGCTGGGCCTGATGGTGCAAGGCTTCTCGGAAAAACGCAGCCTGCGCCGCGACGGCCAGGAGCTGCTGCAATGGACCCAGGTGGCGCCGACCAACGCCGCCGTCAAGACCAATCCCGACCTGGCCAACGTCTGGTTCCCGCGCCTGATCGGCTCCTCGCTGTTCCAGCAGGAGCGCAAGCGCAAGGGCGGCCTGATCGACCTGCAATTCAAGCCTAGCCGCGACCTGAGCCTGGAAGCGACCTACTTCCGTTCGAAGATGGACGCGTCCAACTTCAACACCAACTACATGACCGACATGAACGGCTCCGGCATGCTGGGTTCGGGCGTCGCGCCTGATCCGGGCTACGTGATCCGCAACGGCACGCTGGTGTCGGCCTCGTTCGCCAACAAGGGCACGGCCGCCAAGCCGCTGCGCTACGGCATCGTCGACGACATCGTCCGCGAAGGCGCCTACGCGCAGACCGAGTTCTTCGACCTCGATGGCAAATGGCGCGCCACCGACCGCCTGGTGTTCACCGCCAAGGCCGGCGCCACCAAGGGCAAGGGCGTCACGCCTAGCCAGGGCGTGTTCGAGGGCGACGTCAACAACTCCGGCGCCAGCTACCAGCTGAATGGCCTGGGTAGCCCGGCCACCGTCAAGTTCCCCAACATCGACGTCTCCAAGTTCACCGGCACGCCGCTGGACTGGGTGTTCGGCGTCTCGCCGGCCACCACCGACGACAAGGAAACCTACGGCCAGATCGACGCCGCCTTCGCGCTCGACAGCGGCACCTTCCGCGAAATCAAATTCGGCGTGCGCGGCTCGCACCACACCCGCTCCAACTTCGAAGTGGCGCAGGGCCCGAACTGGTCCAACACCGACGTCGGCGGCAACACCACCAACCCGGCCTGGAACGGCACCACCTATCCCGGCAACTTCGGCAAGGACCTGGGCGGCGACTTCCCTAAAAACGTCTGGCTACTGGACCCTGCGATCCTGAACGCCTGGGGCGACCTGCACTCCAACCGCGACGTCTCGCGCACCTACTACCAGGACATGTTCGACCTGAAGGAAAACACCAAGGCGATCTACGTCCAGGGCGAGATGGAAGGCGAAGGCTGGAACGGCAACGTCGGCCTGCGCATCGTGCGCACCGAGGGCACCTCGAACGGCTACCAGATCCTGCCGAACCAGCCGGCCGGCGAAACACTGCCAGCGTATCCATGGGGCGGTTTCGTCAAGAAGACCGCGATCGACAACAACAGCACCATCCCGCTGCCTAGCCTGAACCTGAAGTTCGACCTGCGCTCCGACCTGGTGGCCCGCGTCGGCCTGTCGCGCACCATGACCCGTCCCGACTACGGCGCATTGGGCGGCGCCGTGATCCTGACCGACGAGACCCACACCGGCAACGGCGGCAACTCGGCGCTGAAACCGGTCAAGTCGAACAACCTGGACGCCAGCCTGCAATGGTACTTCGCACCGCGCGCCCTGCTGTCGGCCGGCGTGTTCTTCATGGACCTGCACGACTACGTCGGCTACGGCACCAGCACCGGCACCTTCATCGACACCCGCGCTTCGCAGGAACAGAAGAAGCCCGTATTCGCGACCTACAGCATCACCTCGCCGATCAACGTCGGCGCCAAGGTCAAGGGTCTGGAGCTGGCGGCGCAGGTACCGGTGGGCATGGGCTACGGCTTCGACGCCAACGCCACCTTCGCCGACTCGCACCTGAACTTCGGTGCCTGCCCTGCGATGCAGACCTCGACCTCCGGCGATCCGTGCGACATGCTGGGCGCTTCGAAGACCACGGCCAACGCCGGTGCGTACTTCGAAAACGACAAGTTCAACGTCCGCCTGAGCTACGCATGGCGCTCGTCCTTCCTGGCGGCCCAGGACCGCGGCACGCCGCTGTACCAGGACGCTTCGGGCACGGTGTCGGCCTCGTTCAACTACAACATCAGCAAAAACATCGTGCTGACGCTCAGTGGCCAGAACCTGAACAACCCGATCCTGAAGAACTACATCTACAACAAGGACCAGCCGGCGCGCTTCTACGCCAACGGCGCGCAGTACTACGCTGGCCTGCACATCAAGTATTAATTCGTAACCGCTTCATTGTGTAGTCTGTTCCCGCCACGGCCGCTCCCGGCCCTGGCGGGTTTTTTTATGCCATCATACGACCATGAACCAGATCACCGAATACCTGGACTTCGACCCGGCGCGCTTCCACAGCGAGATCGCCGGCGCCTACCGGCCCGCCGTCCTGCGCGGCTTCGTGCGCCATTGGCCAGCCGTGCACAAGGCGCGCCAGGCGCCGGAGGCCCTGTGCCAATACCTGATGGAGTTCGACAGCGGCCATGAGGTGGACGCGGTGATGACGCCGCCGGAACAGCGCGGACGGCTGTTCTACAAGCCGGACATGGACGGCTTCAACTTCGTCCGCAACAAGGTGCCGGTATCGAAGGTGATCGAGCAGCTGGCGCGCTACTCGCAGTTCGAAGCGCCGCCGTCGGTGGCGATCCAGAGCGCGCTGGTCGACGAGTGCATACCGGGGTTCGCGGCGCACAACGTGGCGCCGGCGCTGCCGCCGTCGGTGCGGCCGCGCCTCTGGCTGGGCAACACCATCACCACTCCGGCGCACTTCGACGAATCGTACAACCTGGCCTGCGTGGTCAGCGGCGAGCGGCGCTTCACGCTGTTCCCGCCCGAACAAGTCGGCAACCTGTATATCGGCCCGCTGGATTTCGCGCCCACGCCGACGCCTATCAGCATGGTCGACTTCCGCGATCCGGATCACGTGCGCCACCCGCGCTTCAAGCAGGCGATGGAGGCGGCGCTGGTGGCCGACCTGCTGCCGGGCGACGCGCTGTTCATCCCGCCGCTGTGGTGGCACCACGTGCAATCGAACGGCATCCTGAACATGATGGTCAACTACTGGTGGAAGAACGAGCAGCCGGCGCCGGACGCCGGCACCACCTTCGAGGCGCTGGTCGCCACGCTGCAAAGCATGAAGCACCAGCCGCCCGAACTGCGCGCCGCGTGGGGTGCGATCTTCCAGCATTACGTGTTCGATCCGGCGCAAGACCCGTCGGCCCACATCCCCGCGCACAAGCAAGGCGTATTGCACAACGCCCGCCCGCAAGCGCCCACTGGAGCAGTCGATGAAACTGAATAAGCATCTGGGCGCCTTGCTGGTACTGGCCACCATCCTGTCCGGACAAGCTGCGGCGCAGCAGCTGCCCGCGAACGTCCTGGCGGCATGGGACCACGACGAACATCCTGACCTGCGCAGCGTTCTGGTGATACGCAACGGCGCCATCGTCGCCGAGCGCTATTACAACGGCGAGACCGCCGACACCCTGCACGATGTCCGGTCGGCGGGCAAGAGCATCACCGCGCTGCTGGTGGGCGCCGCGGTCGACCAGCGCAAGATCGTCGCACCGGCGGACAAGGTATCCCAGTACTGGAAGGCCGCCGGCCAATCGGCCTTCGCCGGCGTGACGCTCGATAACGTGCTGACCATGCGCTCGGGATTGGACGCCTTCGACGACGATCCCGCCTCGTCCGGCAATGAAGACAAGATGGACGAAGCAGCCGATCCCGTTGCCTTCACCTTGGCCACGCCGATGAAGACCACGCCGGGCACGCAATACCGCTACAACTCCATGACCGCCTACCTCGCCGGCCTGACCGTCGAACAGGCGACCGGCATAGACCTCGAACAATTCGCGCGCGTGAACCTGTTCGCTCCACTCGGCATACAAAACTGGCGCTGGGGACGCGACGCCGCGGGCCACGTCAAGGGACAAGGCAACCTGTCGATGCGCACGCGCGACCTGGGCGCGATAGGCCAGATGGTCTTGGACAAAGGCGTCTACCAAGGCCGCAGGGTACTGAGCGCCGCCTGGATCGAAACCATGCTGGCCCCGCACGTGGACATCGGCTCAGGGGACCGCTACGCCGATCATTACGGCTATTTCTGGTACGCCAAAACCCAGTCCGTCGGCGGACGCCAGATCCCGGTGTACTTCGCATCCGGCAACGGCGGCAATAAGATTTATATCGTTCCCGCGCTGCGGTCGGTGGTGGTCGTCACCTCGAGCGCCTACGGCAAAGGCTACGGCCAACTGCGCTCGGAAAACATCCTGAAAGCCGTGCTGGCGGCCAGCGAATAGCGCCGCACCGCCGGCCTACAGGGTCGGCAAAATCTTGAAGCCGCCGTCAGGCGCAGCCTGCTCCATCGTCTCCTCGATGGCGACATTCGATACCGTGGCGGCGGCCGGCCCGCGCCTCGCCCAAGCGATGATGGCCTCCACGGCTTGGGCGTGGCCCTCCACCGCAGCCTCCACCGAACCATCGCGCCGGTTGCGCACCCAGCCGGCCAAGCCCAGCGCCTTCGCCTGCTCCGCAAACGAAGCGCGATAGCCGACGCACTGCACCCGTCCCTCTATCATCAGTCGAATCACGATACCTCCAAAATTTCCAACAGAATACAGGGTGGGGGTCTATCTGCACGGCCCTTGGACAGACCTCACTGAATTGGCTCTCTGCTTTGCTCTATTTTCGTCATTTCCGAACTCTTTTTTTGGGTGCCGGTCCAACAGAGAGAAATAGAAGGCGACAGCAACAACCAGACAGGAGAATCAGTAATGAATACCCCAAGGTCTCAAAAAACCTCCCCGCAAGTCCCTCCCGCCGCATATGACGAGCTCTGCGATTTCCTGCACCAGAGCGGCAGCCCGCTGACCCCGGCCGAGGCCATCGCAAGCGCCATCAAACTATGGATAGCGAAGAGCCGCGAAGACGCGGCCCCGGTGCGCGGCTATCAATGGAAGCAGCTGTTCCTGCCCGACGGCACGCGCCTGCGCGTGCGCAGCGGCGACATTTGGCAAGGCGCCGATGTGATCGGCGACGACCTCATCTTCCGCGGCGAGGCGGTCTCACCGAATCAGATGGTACAACAAACCTGCGGCGACGCCCGCAACGCCTGGCTGGAACTCTGGATACGCTTCCCCGGCGAAAAGAACTGGACCAAGGCCGCCCAATTGCGCGCCCGCCAGAACGCACTGACAGCCAAGGCGCCCATGACACCAGCCGACGCGATGGCTGCCGCCGCCAAAGCTATGAGCGCAGCATTGAGCACTGCGCTGACCCTGGTCGAACACGCGAACCACCAGTCGCAAAACACCCTGGAACGCCGCCTGCCGCGCTACCGCCGCGCGCATGACGAGCTGGACGACATCCACTAACGCCGCCGAGACATCGCCCGGCGGATTATCTTGCGCCCACGGCAGGCGCCGCGCCTTTCGCCTTGGCCTCGTCGCCCGCCATCACCACGGTCAGCTTGGCCGGATCGATCGCCTTGCGGAAGGCGGCGTTGACTTGCGCCAGCGTGGCCGCCTTCAGCTTGTCCTCGTAATCCTTGCTCCAGCTGTAGGTGCGGTTCATGTACAGGTTGCGCGTCCAGCCTGCGGCCAGCACATTGTCCTTCGACCGGTTCTGCACCCGCTGCTGCAGTAGGCCCGATTTGGCGCCCGCCAGTTCAGCCGCCGTGAAGCCGTCCTTCACCGCCCGCTCCAGCTCCTGGCGGATCGCCGCCTCCAGCTTTTGCAGGTTCTGCGGCGCGGCGATGGCGTCGATGCCGAAGCTGCCGGCGCGGTCGATCTCGCCCGGCTGCAGGCCCGAGCCGCCGCCGTAGGACAAGCCATCCTTCTGGCGGATACGGTCCATCAGCCGCGATTTCAAACCGCCCTCGCCGAAGATGTAGTTGGCCAGATCCAGCAGCGGATAATCCGGATCGTTGACGTTCAGGTCCAGGTTCATGCGCGCGGTGTAGAAGCCGTTCTCCTTGTCCGGCGCGTTGATGGTCTTGTGCAGCGGCGCCTTGTCCTCGTTGGTCGAAGTGACCGGCGCATAGGCCACCTTGCTGTCCCAACCGGAGAAGCTGTCGGCGATGGTCTTGCCGATCGCCGCCTTGTCGAAATCGCCGACGATCGCCAGCTCGCCGTGATTGGCGCCGTAGTAATCGCGATGGAACGCGACCACGTCCTCCAGCTTGAGCGCCTTCACCGCCGCCAGTTGCTCGTCAACCGACATCGGCGCGCGCACGTCGCCCTTCGGATAGTGGTTGAAATACAGGTCCACCTCCGTGCGCGCCAGCGATTGCGGCTCGTTGCGCGACGCCTCGATCCCCACCAGCCACTGCTGGCGCAACTGCTCGAACTCCGCCGCCGGGAAGCTGGCCTCCTTCAGCACATGCGCCACCAGCCGCAGCGCCGCGTCCAGATTCGGCCCGGTGGTATCGAAGCGATACAGGCTGCCGGAGATCTTCAGCTTGGCGAAGGCGTCGGCCAGCTGCTCGCGGGTATACTTGCTGGTACCGCGCATCAGCATCTCGTTGGCGGCGTTCGACACGATGGCCGTGTTGAACAGGTTCTTCTCGTCGCCCCAATGCAGCTGCAGGTCCACCGACACCGACTCGCCACGATTCTTCTTGCTCAGCAGCGCGACCTTCAAGCCGCCGATGGTCTTGATCTCGGTGCGCGCGTTGATGTTGGCCTGGCTCGGATCGAACACCTCCGACGTCAGCACGCTCTCCTTGCCTTTGAAGTCCTTCATCACCTCCGCCACCGTCGGCGCGGCCGGAATCTCCGCGCGCTGCGGCGCATCCTCCGGCACAAAGCTGCCCACCACCCGGTTGTCGCGCTTCAGGTAGCGCCCCGCCGCAGCCGCCACCTGCTCCGGCGTGATGGTCGGCAGCTTGTCGCGGCCTTCGAACAGCAAACGCCAGTCGCCCAGCGCGATCTCCTCCGACAAGCTCACGCCCACCCGCTGCGGATCGTTGAGCGACTTCTCGATGCCGTTGGCGAAATTGCGCCGCGCGCGCTCCATCTCCTCGGCCGTCGGCGGCGTCGTGGCGAAGCCCTCCACCGTCGCGATCAGCGCATCGCGCACCGGCTCCAGCGGCTCGCCCGCCTTCACCACTGCGCCGATGATCTGCAAGCCCGGCGCATAACCGGTCTGGCCGAAGCTGAACACCTGCGCCGCCTTGCCGCTTTCGACCAGCGCCTTGTGCAGGCGGCCGGTCGGCGTATCGCCCAAGATCTCGGACATGAAACTGAGCGCGTCGCTATCCTGCTGCAAGGCCGACGGAATCTTGTAGCCCAGCGCGATCACCTGCATGTCGCCCTTGCGCCGCACCACGAAGCTGCGCTCCCCGTCCTGCGTCGGCTCGACCGTCCAGAACGGCGGCAGGCTGCGCTTGGGTTTCGGGATCACGCCGAACGATTTGCTGATCCAGGCCAGCGTCTGCGCCGGATCGAATTTGCCGGCCACCAGCAGCACCGCGTTGTCCGGCTGATAGTAGGTGCGGTAGAAGGCCTGCAGGTTCTCGATGCGCACGTTCTCGATGTCGCTGCGGTTGCCGATGGTGGAGCGGCCATACGAATGCCAGTCATACGCCACGCTCTGCATGCGCTTGAGCAGCACCGAGAAGGGATCGTTCTCGCCGCTCTCGTACTCGTTGCGCACCACCGTCATCTCGGAATCGAGGTCCTTGCGGGCGATGAAGGAATGGACCATGCGGTCGGCCTCCATGTCCAGCGCCCATTTCAGGTTGTCCTGGCTGGCCTGGAACACCTCGTAGTAATTGGTGCGGTCGTAGGAGGTGGTGCCGTTGAACTCCATGCCGCGGTTGGCGAATTCCTGCGGGATGCTGCGGTTCTTGGGCGCGCCCTTGAACATCATGTGTTCCAGCAGGTGGGCCATGCCGGTCTCGCCGTAGTTCTCGTGGCGCGAGCCGACCAGATAGGTGACGTTGACCGTCACAGTGGGCTTGGAAGCATCCGGGAACAGCAGCACCTTCAAGCCGTTCGGCAGCCGGTACTCGGTGATGCCCTCGACCGACGGCCCCTTGACCACACCGGCCGGCAAGGCCTGCGCCCACGCGCTGCCGGTGGCGACAAAGGACAGGCCGCACAGCATCAAGCTGGCGGCGGCGGCGTGTTTCAAGCGGCTGTTGTTCATGGTCTCTCGCGAAAAAAACTGAAGAACAGGCAGCATACGCCCTACCCCGCCCTCGTGGGTAGGCGTTTAAGCGAATTTTAAATGACGGAAATCAAGCCTTTTCAGGCAGGATGCAGGCGTCGACCATTTGCAGGTCGTTGTCCTTGGCGAAGGAGATGACGAAGTGGTAGGCCAGCGGTTCGAGCTGGCGCAGCTTGCCGTTCACCACCACCGACTTGACGCCGTCGATCACGGTCGGCGTCACGTAGGGCGAGAACTGCAGGTGGGAGTCGCGGCCGCCGCCGTAACCTTCCGGCTTGAAGCAGGACATCACCCCGCACAGGCGCTCGGCCCAGTCGCTGGGACGGAACTGCCTGCCGTTGCTGGTGCGGCCAAGGATGAAGAACGAATCCAGCTGTTCTGACGGTTTGAGGGCTGACTCTGCCATGGGCGGCTGCTTAGGAGTAGATACTTGTTGGTAACAAGAATGCGTGAATAATCCCGACTGGTCGCTCGGGCGGATATCATTCTGTAAGAATCTTACGTATTATATCTTATAGAAGACCTGAATACGTAAGTCATTGATTTCTATCCGGTTTTCAGCGCGATTAACCACTTTGGTGCAGAAAGATCATCTTTCCGCACCACAGCAATGCCGCTATTGTACCCGCTTAAGGGGTCGCTCCGAGCCAGACTGCGCCCGACAACAGCAATAACAACATCATCCACAGCAGCAGCGCGCGCCACACCAGGCCCACCGTGCTCTGCAGCGCGCGCACGCTCGGCTCCTCGCCCGGCAGCATGTCCGGCTCCTCGTCGCCCAAGTCCACCGTGGCGGCGTCCGCCGGCAGCAGCTTGGCCGCGTTCTCCGCCGGCGTGCCCAGGCGCACGCCCATGGCGCCGCCGCCGGCCGACAGGATGATGCCGATCGCCTCGTCCGCCCAGCGGTGGGCGAAGTTGCGCCACGCGTAGATCGCATCCTCGAAGTTGCCCACCACGGCGAAGGCCACGGCGGTCAGGCGCACCGGGATCCAGTCGATCCAGTAGAAGGCGCGCGCGGCGAATTGGCCGAAGGCCTCGTTGCGCATATGCTCAGGTTCGTTCCAGGCGCGCGCCAGGTGCTCGGCCACGCGGTACATCACCGCGCAGGCAGGGCCCAGCGGCATCAGGAACCAGAAGAACACCCCGAACACATTGCGGTGCGTGGTGATCAGCGACTTCTCGACCGCCAGACGGGCGATCTCGGACGCCTCCATGCCCACGGTGTCCTGTTTGGTCCATTCGGCCAGTAGCGCGCGCGCCGTGGCGTCGTCGCCGGCGTTGAGCGCCAGCTGGATCGAGGTGAAATAGTGGCTGTAGTGGCGGAAGCCCAGCGTCAGGTAGACGATCAGCACGTTCCAGGCGAACGCCGCCAGGAACCAGTTGTAGTGCTTGAGCACCCAGTAGATCAGCGCGGTCGGCACCATCAGCATGGCCATCATCAGGAACCAGCCCATGCGGCCGTGGGTCGAATCGCCGGCGTTGAACCAGATCTCCATCCGCAACGCCAGGCGCTTGATTTCAGCGTAGATCGGATTGTCTGCGCGCAGCGGCTTCATCTGCTCGATCAGCAGCGCGCATAGAATGGAAAGAAATGTCATTAGTGATCCTTTGAGTCGGCAATGCCTTGATGCCCGCTACGATAACGTAGTGTGTCTATGCGCGCAAGAAATGGAACAGGTTGCGCAGCATGCCCGCTGTTGCGCCCCAGATGTAATAGTCGCCGTACGGCATCGCATAAAAGCTGCGCCGCCCGCCCGGCAGCTGCACCGACAGGCGCTGGTGGTTCAAGCCATCCATCAGGAAGGCCAGCGGCACCTCGAAAATTTCCGCCACCTCGGACGGATCGGCGGTCAGCTCGAACGGCGGCGCCACCAGCCCCACCACCGGCGTCACGCAATAGCCGGTGCCGGTCAGGTAGCGCGGCAAGGTGCCCAGCACGTCCACATGACGGCGCGCCAGGCCGATCTCTTCTTCCGACTCGCGCAGCGCGGTATCGATCGCGTCGCGGTCGTAATCCTCGGCGCGGCCGCCCGGAAAGCTGATCTGGCCGGCATGGTCGGTCAGATGGTCGGTGCGCTGAGTCAGCAGGATGGTCAGGCCGCTCTCGCGCGGCACCAGCGGGATCAGCACCGAGGCCGGCGTCGGCGTCGGCCGCTGCGACAAGCTGCCCAGCGATTCCTCGGCGCCCTCGGGCGTCCACAACGGCGGCGCCGTGAAGCGGCCGCGCAGCCACTCGGACGTCAGGCGCTCCGGCGCGATGGCGGGCTCTCCGGCAATCGCATCTACGGGAAGTTCTTTCGGATTGAACAAGGGCTTGGCCAAACGCTACCTCCACTATAAAAAAAGGGGCACCGACGGCGCCCCTTCTATCCAAACACAAACGCGGCTATTAAGCAGCGGTTGCTTTCGCCACTGGGCGACGGTTTGGCAGTTTTTCCTTGATACGCGCCGATTTACCGGAACGATCACGCAGGTAGTACAGTTTAGCGCGACGTACGTCACCGCGGCGTTTCACTTCGATCGAAGCGATCAGCGGGGAGTACAGCTGGAAGGTACGCTCGACGCCTTCGCCGGACGAGATCTTACGAACGATGAAGTTCGAGTTCAGGCCACGGTTGCGACGGGAGATGACCACGCCTTCGTAAGCCTGGGCGCGCTTGCGGGTGCCTTCGACTACGTTAACGTTGACGATCACGGTATCGCCAGGTGCAAAGTCAGGGATGCTTTTGCCCAGGCGAGCGATTTCTTCTTGCTCGAGTTGTTGAATCAGATTCATTTTTATGACTCCATAAACCATCATGCTGGCGCGCTATGAGCCGAAGCTCGATGCCCAGTAGAGGATGGGGTTAAAACACGCGGGCGACATGCCCGCTAGCTACAACAACAGGTTTACAAACCTGCCAAAAACTTTTCATCAAGCTTGGTGAGCAGCCCCGCCTCACGCGCCTTGACCAGCAAATCCGGGCGCTTGCGCGCGGTCGCCTCCAGCATGCGCTGACGGCGCCATTTCTCGATCTCGGCGTGGTTGCCGCCCATCAGCACCGGCGGCACGCCCACACCCTCGTACGTTTCCGGCCGCGTGTAGTGCGGCGAATCCAGCAGGCCGTTGACGAAGCTGTCCTCGACCGCCGACGCATCCGTGTTCAGCACGCCGGGAATCTGGCGGATCACGGCATCCATCAAGGCCATCGCCGGCAGCTCGCCGCCGGACAGCACGAAATCGCCCAGGCTGATTTCCTCGTCGATGCAACGGTCCAGCAAACGCTGGTCCACCGCCTCGTAGCGGCCGCACAGGATCACCAGACCGGGCTCCTGCTTCAGCTGCATCACGCGCTCGTGCGTCAACTGCTTGCCCTGGGGCGACATGAACACCACGCGGGGCGCGGGCAGACCGGCATCGGTCTGGCGCTGCTTCGCCGCGTTGAGCGTCGCTTCCAGGGGTTTGGCCAGCATCACCATGCCGGGGCCGCCGCCATACGGGCGGTCATCCACGGTGCGGTGATTGTCCGTGGTGAAATCACGCGGATTCCACAACGACAAGCCACATTTATTCTGTTCAAACGCGCGCCGGGTGACACCCGACTGCGTCAGTGCGGCGAACATTTCAGGGAACAGGGTCACGACATCGAATTGCATGGCGGGCCGCCCTTATGTTCTTTAATAATCAAGGCCCCAGTCGACAGTGATCTTCTTGGCGGCCTTGTCTACCTTGATGATAAACGCGTCCACAAATGGAATCAGGCGCTCCTGCGCCGCAACTTCAGGGTTGGCATCTGGCGTCGCGGCTGGCTGTATGCGCAAGATCGACTGCGGACCATTGCTCATCATGTCAGTCACCGTACCGAGGTGCTCACCTTGCAAATTCTCTACATCCAGACCGATCAACTCGGCCCAGTAAAACTCATCGTCGGACAAGGCCGGGAAACGACTGCGCGGAATCGAGACAGCGGCGCCCTTGAGCGCTTCTGCGACGTTCCGGTCGGTCACTCCCACCAGCTGTGCCACCACGTCGCCGCCATGCAGTTTGCACTGCTTGACATCGACATCGTGCAAGCTTGGCTTGTCGATCCACCAGGTTTTCACCGCGAGGAGTGCATCCGCATCTTCCGAGAAAGGACGTATCCTCACCCAGCCAGCGACGCCGTAGGCACCGAAGACAAAGCCTACCTGTGCCAGATCGTCGGGGACTTGCACCCCGGATGCATTCTTATCGGTCAAACCAGCAACCAGACTTAGGCAGCTTTGTTCGAAGCGACCAGGCGAGCCACGGTAGGCGACAGTTGTGCGCCAACCGATTGCCAGTGAGCCAGACGGTCAGCGGTGATGCGCAGAGCGACTTCACCACCGGATGCCATCGGGTTGTAGAAACCGATGCGCTCGATGAAACGGCCATCGCGGCGATTGCGCGAGTCGGTTGCAACGATGTTGAAGAACGGACGCTTCTTGGCGCCTCCACGAGCTAAACGAATAACGACCATAATATTTCCAAAAAGTGTGCTAGGACGGAAAAAGCCGCAAATTATAGCGCGCTTTGCCGCGAAGCAGCAAGCGTTAATGAAATAATCGGGCAATGTTGGGGTAATCGAAGATTATCCCCCGATCCGGCGTGCGGGGCAAGAGCTCCGACCATAAAAAAGGTCCGCCGGGGGCCGTATTATGACCGATACTGCATGTTTTCCGGCCACTGCTGAACAAACATGACTGTTTTGCACCACACTCCGCACAAAAACAAGACCTTCGCCACCCTGCTGGCCTTCCTGGTGGGCGGCCTCGGCCTGCAGCGCCTGTACCTGCGCGGCCCGCGCGACCCCTGGCTGTGGCTGCACCTGGCCGCCCTGCCCGCCGCGGCCGCCGTGTCCGCCGCGTGGCCGGACGCCGACGGCTTCTACAAGCTGCTGCCCATCATGGTCTCCGGCTTGGCCGGCTTCCTCGAGGCGCTGGTGCTGGGCCTGATGTCCGACGAAAAATGGGACGCCCGCTTCAATCCCGGCTCCGGCAAGCAGTCGGACACCCACTGGCCGCTGGCCGTGGTGCTGGTGGCCAGCATGATGGTGGGCGCCGGCAGCCTGATCGCCACCATCTCCCGCCTGTTTGACTTGTTGTACACTGGTGGTTCCTACGGTTAACATAAGGAGAAAAAGCATGAACCGTTCTATTCTGATGGCGCTGGCCCTGGCCGGCCTGGCCACCACCGCCCAGGCGCAAACACCCAAAGAGCAATTCAACGCGGAATCCAAGCGCATCGCCACGCGCTACGCGGAAGACAAGAAGCTGTGTTCGGAGGAAAGCGAATCGGCCGCGCGCATGCAATGCACGCGCGACGCCAAGACCGAATACAACAAATCGATGGCGCTGGCCAAGGCCCAACTCAAAGCCAGCCCGGCCAAGCCCGGCAGCTGCATGGAATGCGGCAAGGTCACCTCGGTCGTCGTCAGCGACAAGGCCGGCGAAGGCAGCGCGCTGGGCCTGATCGCCGGCGGCGTGGCCGGCGCCCTGCTGGGCAACCAGGTCGGCAGCGGCCACGGCCGCGAACTGGCCACGGTGGCCGGTGCGGCCGGCGGCGCCTACGCCGGCAAGAAGATCGAAGAGAACGCCAAGTCCACCAAGCAGTGGACCGTGCACGTGCAATACGACGACGGCAAGCAGGCCAGCTTCAACTTCGACCACGACCCGCGCATGCTGAGCGGCGACCGGGTCCGCAACGACAACGGCAACCTGGTCCGCAACTAGGCAAAATAAAAAAACAGTCTCCGGACTGTTTTTTTTCGCCCGCGCCACCACATCTTGCCCATTCGACCACAACTGGAGATCCCGTGCACCCACCCGCCTTCCCCGCCCAATGGCAGCCGCTGGTAGACCAGGCCGCCACCGCCCTGCGCGCGCTGGCGCTCGACGAGCGCGCCAAGGAACGATTCTGCAACGACCCGCTGCTGCGGCCGTACATGCACAAGGTGTCGCAGCGCTACGTGGCCGGGCGCACCGTGGCCGAGGCCTTGCAACGGGTCGAGCACATCATCGCCCAAGGCCATGCGGCCTCGGCCGAATACATGGGCGAGAGCGTGCGCGACGAAGGCTTCGCGATGGCCGAGACGGAAGTGTTCATGGAACTGACGCGCGCCATCGGTCAGCGCAACCTGAACTGCTCGGTATCGTTCGACCTGTCGCACGTGGGCCTGACGGTGGACAAGGAACTGGGCTACCGCAACGCCCGCCGCATCGCGCTGGCCGCCGCCGAGATCAACCGCGAAGTGATGATCTCGATGGAAGCGGCCGACCGCGCCGACGACATCTACGCCATCTACGCGCGGCTGCACAAGGAAGACGGCTTGCACAACGTCGGCATCACCGTGCCGGCCAAGCGCCACCGCACCGACCAGGACTTGCCGTCGCTGATGAAAATCCCCGGCCGCATCCGCCTGGTGAAAGGCGCGTTTCTGGAATCGGAAGAGATCTCCTATCACCGCAACAGCCCGGAGCTGGCGGAAGCCTACCGCCGCCACGCGCGCGAGTTGCTGCTGAGCGGCCACAAGTGCTCAATCGCCACGCATGACCGCGGCATCCAGCAAGACCTCAGCGCGCTGATTTTGGAAGAGCGCATCGACCCGCGCTGGTTCGAATTCGAATCGCTGATCGGCCTCGGCACCGAGCAGATCGCCGAACTGCACGCACGCGGCTTCCCCACCCGCGAATACGCCGTCTTCGGCGACGAGCACTTCCTCTACGTGCTCAACCGCATCGCCGAAGAACCGGTGCGCGTCTACCAGGCCATCATCGACGTGATGAGCCCGGATCAGGCCGCGACGTCCACGTAAGCGACCATGCTGGCCGGCGCGGGGATGGGCAAGCCATCCTCGCGCATGCCATCACTCAGTGCAGGCGCAACTCCACCAGCGCGCTCATGCTGGACTCGGCCTCGCGCAGCGCGCGGGCGGAGGGTCGGGCGCCGGCGGCCACAGCCCAGGCCAGCACCCAGTGGCCGGACTGGATTTCCTCGGCGGGCGATTCGGCATGCAGCAAGCGCTGGGCGGCAATGTTCATGCGCTTGACGGCGTAGGCCTTGCGATCGGACGCGGCAGGCGCTGGATAGAGAATGATGGAGTTCATACTGGACCTCATGGTTGATATCCTCCATGTACGCAACGCACACAGCAGCGGATTCAACTTTTTGAGGCCCGGGCTCAGTCCTCCAGCGTGGCGTGGAAGTTGCTGCCGCCGCGCTTCCAGTAGGCGGCGGCGCGGATCTGGTGCTTGCCCAGGCCCTTCACGCCGACCAGCTCCTGCCGCACCGCAGCCATCGCCGACGCCTCGCCGGCACACCAGGCGTAACCGTCGCCGTCCGGCAGCGTGAACGCGCGCACTGCCGCGATCATCTCATCGTCACTGCCGACCCAGCGCAGATCGACCTGCGCACCACTGGCCAGCGCGCGCCGGTCGGCCACATCATCCACCTTCGCGATCACAATCACGCGCACGCCCACCGGCAATTCCTCAAGACGCCGCGCAATCGCCGGCAAGGCGCTCTCGTCGCCGACCAGCAACTGCCAGTCGTAATCGGCCGGAATGATGAACGAGCCGCGCGGCCCGCCCACGATCACGCGCTGCCCCGGCGCCGCCTGCGCCGCCCAGCGCGCGGCCGGACCATCGCCATGCAGCGCGAACTCCAGGCAGAGCTCGCCGGCGACCGGATCGAAGCTGCGCGGCGTGTAGTCGCGCTTGACCGCGTCCTCGCCCTGCCCCAGGATAAATTTGACGTGATCGTCAAACGAAGCGCTGTGAAAATCGTGCAAGGCCGGGCCACGGAAAGTGACGCGGCGGAAGTGCGCGCCGATATCCTGCACCGCGGCCACGGCCACCTCGCGCACCTTGAGTTCATGGCGAACCCGCTGCACACGGCTGATTGGAGCGTCTATACTCATGTCTTTCCCTGACCAGATAATTGATAATGTCACCTATTATTCCGAAATCAAATGACAAAGTCAACCATTCTCGCGATCCCAACCTGGATGGCGTGCTCGATCTCGTGCACACGATCATGCACCAGTTCCGTTCGCAGCAATTCCAGGCCCTGCGCGAGGGCCAGCATGAGATGACGCCGATGGAAGGAAGGGTACTGGGATTTTTCGCGCGCCACCCGGGCAGCACGCAAAGCGACCTGGCCAAGCGCACCGGCAAGGACAAGGCGCAGCTGACGCGCCTGATCGCCGGCCTGCGCGAGCGCGGCCTGCTGCAAGGCGAAGCCGACGCCGCCGACCGCCGCAACACCTGCCTGTCGCTGACCGACGCCGGCCGCGCCATCCAGCACAAGATCAAACGCCAGGCCGAAGCGCTGAACACGCAAGCCATGAAAGGCCTGAGCGCCGAGCAGCAGCAAACGCTGCACAGCCTGCTGCTACAAGTCAAAGCCAACCTCGACGACTAAAAAAATGGGGTCAAGTCTGACATTCGGACACGAGCCCTACCGTAAGCAGGCGCCTACGGTAGGGCTCGTGTCCGAATGTCAGACTTGACCCCAGTGTTTTAAGACGGGTTTAGAACTGGTCTTCGCTCAAGGCCAGCACGCCGGCGCTGCCGTCGATAATGGCGATGCGCAGACTCGAGGCTTGCGACAGGATGTGGTCGGCGAAGAAGCGCGCGGTGGCGATCTTGGCTTTGTAGAAGCTGGCGTCGCCTTCGTTGGCGTCCAGCTTCTGCTGTGCCACCAGCGCCGCGCGCGCCATCTGCCAGCCGCCCAGCACCAGGCCGGCCAACTTCAGGTACAGCACGCTGCCGGCGAACACGCCCTTGATGTCGCTCTTGACGTTGGCCACCACGAAGTCCACCACTGCTTCCAGGTCCTTGCTGCCGGACGACAGCTGCGCCAGGATGGCTTTGAAGTCCGCGCCATCCACGCCGGCCAGCTGCGCCTCGGTCGTGCGCACCTGGGCAATGATGCTCTTGGCCACCGCGCCGCCGTCGCGCACGGTCTTGCGGCCGACCAGGTCGTTCGCCTGGATCGCGGTCGTGCCTTCGTAGATCGTCAGGATCTTCGCATCGCGATAGTGCTGCGCCGCGCCGGTCTCTTCGATGAAGCCCATGCCGCCATGCACCTGCACGCCATCGCGCGTGACGTCCTGCGACATCTCGGTCGACCAGCCCTTGATCACCGGCACCAGATACTCGTACACCGCCAGGTTGGCCTTGCGCACTTCAGCGTCGGCGTGGCTGTGCGCCACATCGCTGATGCCGGCGCCGACGTAGGCCAGCGCGCGCGCCGCCTCGGTCTGCGAACGCATGGACATCAGCATGCGACGCACGTCCGGATGGTGGATGATCGATACCGGACCAGCCGAACCGGCCAGGTCGCGCGACTGCACGCGGTCCTTGGCGAAGGCCACGGCCTTCTGGTAGGCGCGCTCTGCCAGGCCGATGCCCTGCATGCCGACGCCGAAGCGGGCCGCGTTCATCATGATGAACATGTATTCCAGGCCACGGTTCTCCTCGCCCACCAGCGTGCCGATGGCGCCGCCGTGGTCGCCGAATTGCAGCACGGCGGTCGGGCTGGCCTTGATGCCCAGCTTGTGCTCGATCGACACGCAATGCGCGTCGTTGCGCGCGCCCAGCGAGCCGTCCGCGTTGACCAGGAACTTCGGCACGATGAACAGCGAAATGCCCTTCACGCCCGCAGGCGCGTCCGGCGTGCGCGCCAGCACCAGGTGGACGATGTTCTCGGTGAAGTCGTGCTCGCCATAGGTGATGAAGATCTTGGTGCCGAACACCTTGTAGGTGCCGTCGCCCTGCGGCACGGCGCGGGTGCGCACGGCGGCCAGGTCGGAGCCGGCTTGCGGCTCGGTCAGGTTCATGGTGCCGGTCCATTTGCCCGACACCAGGTTTTCCAAGTAGATGGCTTTCTGCTCGTCGCTGCCGGCGGTCAGCAGCGCTTCGATCGCGCCGTCCGACAGCAGCGCGCACAGCGCGAACGAGATGCTGCCGGCGTTGAGCATTTCGATGCATGGCGTCGCCAGCAGCTTGGGCAGGCCCTGGCCGCCGAACTCCACCGGATGCTGCACACCCTGCCAGCCAGCCTCGGCAAAGGCCTTGAAGGCTTCCTTGAAGCCCTTGGAGGTGGTGACCTGGCCGTCGTGCCACCAGCTCGGCTCCTTGTCGCTAGGATTGTTCAGCGGCGCCACCACGTTGGCGACGAACTTGGCGTTCTCCTCCAGCACGGCCTCGGCCGTGTCCGGGGTCGCGTCCTCGTTGCCCGGCAGCGCGTTGACGCCGGCCAGGTCGGCCAGTTCGTTCATCACGAACAGCATGTCTTTCAGGGGTGCTTGATACGGCATCTTATGTCTCCAAGAAAAAGGCCACGGCAATCCGGTCATCCGGATCAGCGTGGCCCTGTGTTCATAACGGGTGAATTAGCCCAGTTCTGCGACCAGTTGCGGCACGATTTCGAACAGATCGCCCACGATGCCGTAATCGGCAACGGAGAAGATCGGCGCTTCAGGATCTTTGTTGATCGCGACGATGGTCTTCGAATCCTTCATACCGGCCAAGTGCTGGATCGCGCCGGAGATACCGACCGCGATGTACAGCGTTGGCGCGACGATCTTGCCGGTCTGGCCGACCTGCCAGTCGTTCGGCACATAGCCGGCGTCGACTGCTGCGCGCGAGGCGCCCATGGCGGCGTTCAGCTTGTCTGCCAGCGGTTCCAGAATCTTGAACGCTTCGCCCGAGCCCATGCCGCGGCCGCCGGAAACGATGATCTTGGCGGCGGTCAGTTCAGGACGGTCCGACTTGGCCAGCTCGCGGCCGACGAAGGCCGACTTGCCCAGGTCGGCAACAGCGGCGACGGTCTCGGTCGCAGCCGAACCACCAGTGGCGGCAGCAGCGTCGAAGCCGGTCGAACGCACGGTGATGACCTTGATCTTGTCCGACGATTGCACGTAGGCGATCGCGTTGCCGGCGTAGATAGGACGCTCGAAGGTGTCCGGTGTATCGACCTTGGTGATTTCCGAGATCTGCGCCACGTCCAGCTTGGCGGCCACGCGTGGCAGGATGTTCTTGCCGTAGGCGGTGGCTGGAGCCAGGATGTGGCTGTACGAACCGGCCAGCGCCAGCACTTGCTCGGCGATGTTCTCGGCCAGGCCGTCGGCGAAGTAAGGAGCGTCGGCGACGATCACTTTCGACACGCCGGCGATTTGCGCGGCGGCTGCAGCGGCGGCGCCGGCGTTCGAGCCAGCGACCAGGACGTGCACGTCGCCACCGCATTGGGCTGCGGCGGTCACGGTGTGGAGGGTGCTGCCTTTCAGGCTAGCGTTGTCGTGTTCTGCAATAACTAATGCGACCATGATTTTTCCTTTGATTATTCTTGTTCCGGGCTCCGCCCGGAACAAGAATTAAATTCTTTAGATGACTTTGGCTTCGGTGCGCAGTTTCGCGACCAGGGTGGCGACGTCCGGTACCTTGATGCCGGCCGAGCGCTTGGCAGGCTCGACGACTTTCAGGGTTTTCAGACGCGGGGTCACATCGACGCCCAGGTCTTCTGGCTTGGTCACATCCAGCGGCTTTTTCTTGGCCTTCATGATGTTCGGCAGCGTCACATAGCGCGGCTCGTTCAGGCGCAGGTCGGTGGTGACGATGGCAGGCAGGGTCAGCGCCAGGGTTTCCAGGCCGCCGTCCACTTCGCGGGTCACGGTGACTTTGCCGTCTTCCAGCACCACTTTCGACGCGAACGTCGCTTGCGGCCAGCCCAGCAGCGCAGCCAGCATCTGGCCGGTCTGGTTGGAGTCGTCGTCGATCGCCTGTTTGCCCAGGATGATCAGTTGTGGCTGCTCTTTCTCGGCCAGTGCCTTGAGCAGCTTGGCCACGGCCAGCGGTTCCAGTTCAACGGCGGTCTCCACCAGGATGCCACGGTCGGCGCCGATGGCCATGCCGGTGCGCAGGGTTTCCTGGCATTGGGTCACGCCGCACGATACGGCGACCACTTCGGTCACTTTGCCGGCTTCTTTGAGGCGCATCGCTTCTTCCAGCGCGATCTCATCGAAGGGGTTCATCGACATTTTGACGTTGGCAATATCAACGCCCGTGCCGTCGGACTTGACGCGCACCTTGACGTTATAGTCGACCACGCGTTTGACGGGTACCAAGACTTTCATAGCTATGCCTTTGGAAAAAGTAAGAATTCGGGACTAAATTATGTGGGCTAGATTATATGAGAAATTCAGCGCGCACAAGAAAATAAAGCACGATCGTGCGTTTTTTAGCTAGTAGAAATCGTCTAAAAAATAAATCTGTTAGACGATGTTTCTAGGAAAAAAGATGCTGGGGGATTATTTGCGCCGCATCAAAAACACGAATTCGCGGCCGGTCTGGACGTGCGACAACAGGGCGTTGCCGGTCTGCTTGGCAAATGCCTGGAAATCGCGCACGGAACCCGGGTCGGTCGCCATGATGCGCAGGACTTCGCCACTTTGCAACTCGGACAAGGCTTTCTTGGCCTTGAGAATCGGCAGCGGACAGTTCAGGCCGCGCGCGTCGAGTTCTTTGTGGAATTCCATGATTTCGTTTTCAAGTATCGTGTCGCTCATCAAGAACCCGCATGTTTTGTTAGGACTGTCGTCATACTACTCCAAAACGGATCGCATGACGCGCTGCACCAAAATAGTTCGTAGTGCGTTGCAAGTTTGCAACGGGAACTGGCAAGTATACAACAGCAAGCCACAGACGACAACGGCCTGCGTGAGACACGCAGGCCGCATAGTTACTGTACTACAAGGCTTTTGAGCAACTTACGCGCGCTCGCCCACCCATGCCGGAACAGCCGCCAGCGCCGCTGGCAAACCGCTAGGATCGGTGCCGCCGGCCTGCGCCATATCGGGGCGTCCGCCACCTTTTCCGCCCACTTGTTGTGCAACGAAGTTCACCAGCTCGCCGGCCTTGACCTTGGACGTGGCGTCCGCCGTCACGCCCGCGATCAGGCTGACTTTGCCGTCGGCCACGCTGGCCAGCACGATGGCTGCGGTCTTCAGCTTGTCCTTCAGCTTGTCCATGGTTTCGCGCAGGCGCGCCACGTCGGCGCCTTCCAGCACGGCCGCCAGCACCTTGACGCCGTTGACGTCGACCGCTTGCGTGGCCAGCTCGTCGCCCTGGCCCGAAGCCAGTTTCGATTTCAGCGCGGCCAGTTCCTTCTCCAGCGCCTTGACGTGGTCCTGCACCTGGCCGATACGCGCGGTCAGTTCTTCCGGCGTCGACTTCAGCGCGGCCGACGCGTCCAGCAGGCGGCGGTTCATCGATTGCACCAGCGCCAGCGCGCCCTCGCCCGTCACGGCCTCGACGCGGCGGATGCCCGCTGCGACGCCGCCTTCACCGGTGATCTTGAACAGGCCGATGTCGCCGGTGCGGTGCACGTGCACGCCGCCGCACAGCTCTTTCGACGAGCCGATATCCAGCACGCGCACTTCGTCGCCGTACTTCTCGCCGAACAGCGCCATCGCGCCGTGCTTGACCGCGTCGTCGAAGGACATGTGCTGCGCCTTGGTCGCCTGGTTTTCCAGGATCTCTTTGTTGACCTTGGCTTCCACTTCGGCGATCTGCTCGGCCGTCAGCGGCGCGTTGTGGCTGAAGTCGAAACGGGTCTTGTCGGGATCGACCAGCGAGCCCTTCTGCGCCACGTGCGAGCCCAGCACTTCACGCAAGGCCTTGTGCATCAGGTGGGTGGCCGAGTGGTTGCGGATGGTGCGCGCGCGCTTGGCTTCGTCCACGTTGGCGCTGACCGCGTCGCCCACTTTCAGCGAACCGGATTCCAGCACGCCGTGGTGGCCGAACACGTCGGCTTGAATCTTCAGCGTGTCGCTGACGCTGAACTGCGCGCCGCCCGAGCTGATCGTGCCCTGGTCGCCCACCTGGCCGCCGGATTCGGCGTAGAACGGCGTGGTGTCCAGCACCACGATGCCGGCCTGGCCCGCCTTCAGCTCCTGCACCGGCGTGCCGGCCGCGTACAGCGCCACGACCTTGCTGCTGTGGGTCAGGTTGTCGTAGCCGACGAATTTGTTTTTCTCGCCCGAGTACTCGACCTTGGCATCCTTGGTGGTCTTGCCGCCCTTGCGCGACAGTTCCTGGCTTTCCTTCAGCGCGGCGTCGTAGCCGGCCTGGTCGAACTCGATATTGCGTTCGCGGCAGATGTCGGCGGTCAGGTCCGGTGGGAAGCCGTAGGTTTCGTACAAGGTGAAGGCGGTGGCGCCGTCAATGCCCTTGCCGTCCTTGGCCAGCTGGGCTTCCAGCACTTTCATGCCGGTTTCCAGCGTCTCGCCGAAGCGCTCTTCCTCGGCCTTCAGCATCTGGGCCACGCGGTCCTTGGCTTCCTCCAGCTCGGGATAGGCGGCGCCCATCTCGATCGCCAGGTCGGCCACCAGCTTGTAGAAGAACGGCTTGGTCTGGCCAAGCTTGTGGCCGTGGCGCAGCGCGCGGCGGATGATGCGGCGCAGGACGTAGGCGCGGCCTTCGCTGCCGGGGATCACGCCGTCGACGATCATGAACGCGGCGGCGCGGATGTGGTCGGCGATCACGCGCAGCGATTTGTTTTCCAGGTCGGTGGCGCCGGTTTCGCGCGCGGCGGCCTTGATCAGGTGCTGGAACAGGTCGATCTCGTAGTTCGAGTGCACGTGCTGCAGCACGGCGGCCAGGCGCTCCATGCCCATGCCGGTATCGACGCATGGCTTCGGCAGCTTGTGCATCACGCCCGCTTCGTCGCGGTTGAACTGCATGAACACCAGGTTCCAGATTTCGATGAAGCGGTCGCCGTCTTCGTCAGGCGAGCCTGGCGGGCCGCCTGGAATGTCGGCGCCGTGGTCGTAGAAGATCTCGGTGCACGGGCCGCATGGGCCGGTGTCGGCCATCTGCCAGAAGTTGTCCGACGCGTAGCGCGCGCCCTTGTTGTCGCCGATGCGGATGATGCGCTCGGTCGGCACGCCGATTTCCTTGGCCCAGATGTCGTAGGCTTCGTCGTCTTCCTGATAGACGGTCACGGTCAGCTTCTCGACCGGCAGGCCGTAGACCTTGGTCAGCAGTTCCCACGCGAAGCTGATGGCGTCGCGCTTGAAGTAGTCGCCGAAGCTGAAGTTGCCCAGCATTTCGAAGAAGGTGTGGTGGCGCGCGGTGTAGCCGACGTTTTCCAGGTCGTTGTGCTTGCCGCCGGCGCGCACGCAGCGCTGCACGGAGGTGGCGCGGGTGTACGGACGGCTGTCGGTGCCGGTGAACACGTCCTTGAACTGCACCATGCCGCTGTTGGTCAGCAGCAGAGTCGGGTCGTTGCCAGGCACCAGGGAGCTGGAACGGACAATCGAATGACCCTTGGATTCAAAGAATTTCAGAAACTTGTCGCGGATTTCAGATGATTTCATGTCGTAAGCAGTGGTAGCTGGCAGATGCAAAGGGTTGATTATATATGACCGTGGGGTGCAAAGGGTCTTAGGCGAAAGTGGGTCCGATCAAATCGATGCGGTCGGTGCAGAACCCGTCCACGCCCCAGGACAGGATCTCCCTGCCCCGCTCGGGATCGTTGACGGTGTAGCAAAACAGCCCGTAGCCGGCCGCCTTGATCTGAGCCGCCAGCTCGCGCGTGAGGTGCTTCTGGTTGGTGTGGATGGCCACGGCGCCCAGTTCGCGCGCCTGCGCTTGCCAGTCGGCGGGGATCTTGTCCAGCAAATAGCCGCGCGGCAGCTCGGGCGCCGCGTCGCGGGCGGCGGCCAGCGCCTCGAAGCTGAACGAGGACAGCAAGGGCACGGCGGCCGGGTCGCCGGCGGCGATCTCGGCGGCGTAGTGCTCGCGTGTTATTTTTGCAACCCAGCTGCCGGTTTCGCGCTCGAAACCGTCGGCCGGCTTGATTTCCACGTTCATCCAGATACGCTGCTGCTTGCAATAATCAATGAACTGGGTGAAGAATGGCACCGGCTCGTCGCGGAATTGCGGCCCGAACCAGCTGCCCGCGTCCATGCCGGACAGTTCGATGGCGTCGGTTTCGGCCACGCTGCCCTGCCCCGCCACCGTGCGGCCGAACTCGGGATCGTGCATCACCATGCCGATGCCGTCGCGCGACAGCATGACGTCGAACTCGACCGCGTGGAAGCCGTAGGCCAGGCCGGCGCGCAGGCCGGCGACGGTGTTTTCCGGCGCCAGCGTACCGCCGCCGCGGTGTGCAACGATTTTTGGGTAGGGCCACATGGTGGATGCCTCGAAAGCTGTTATGGAAACGATGTCAACACTACCACGAATGCCGATCGTGTCAAATAGGCGGGGCCGGGCCGGCCTGCCGCTGCTGCGCTCCCCGTCGCGCGTCCTGATGCACGCGCTGTTGCACGCGATGTTCGCTCTGCTGGCCTGCGCGCCCGCCCCCGCGGCCGCGCAGGACGCCGCCGCCCTGACGCAGCAGCTGGTCATCGCCCGCGCCGCCGAAGTGTACGCAACCCGCCTGAACGAGCACGTACTCGACGGCGACGCCCGCTTCGCCGCCCGCGTCAACACCATCGCCGCCACGCTGATCGCCCGCGCCCGGCGCGACTACCCGGAAACCGCCGGCTGGGCCTGGGAAGTCCACACCACCAACGACCCCGACCAGAACGCCGACTGCATGGCCGGCGGCAAAATCCTGGTCAGCTTGGCCTACGTGCAGCGGCTGGAGCTGAACGACGCCGACCTCGCCATGCTGCTGGCGCACGAGATCGAACACGCCGCCCTGCACCACAACCTGAAGGAATACCAGCAGGCGCTGCGGCTGGACCCGCGCTGGGCCAACCGCCCCTTCCTGGAGCTGGAACACGCGGTCGACAACGACAGCGGCCTGATGAACCAGCTGGCCTCCACCAACTACCAGCAGGAAGTCGAGGCCGACCGCGAAGGCATGCTGCTGGCATGGCGGGCCGGCTGGCCGGCGGCGCAGCTGGCGGGCTATTTCCGAAAAATGTACCGGGCCAGCGCGGAGCCGCGCCGCAGCAAGCCCGACTACCCATCGCCGCAACTGCGCTGGCAGGCCGCGCGCGAACTGGCCGCCACCTTGCAAAAAAATTATGTGCAAGCACCGGGCGAGCCACTACACTAGCGGCCTGATCGGATTACTCAAAAGGTTACACACATCATGACAGCTCCAAAAGCGCTAGGCCACATCCGCGTCCTCGACCTAAGCCGCGTGTTGGCGGGACCGTGGTGCTCGCAGAATCTGGCCGACCTCGGCGCCGACGTCATCAAGATCGAACGTCCCGGCAGCGGCGACGACACCCGCGCCTGGGGTCCGCCCTACGCCAAGGACGCCGCCGGCCACGACACCACCGAAGCGGCCTACTACCTGGCCGCCAACCGCGGCAAGCGCTCGGTCACGATCGACATCGCCAGCGCCGACGGCCAGGCCCTGATCCGCGAGCTGGCCAGCCATTGCGACGTGGTGCTGGAGAACTTCAAGGTGGGCCAGCTCAAGCGCTACGGCCTCGACTATGAATCGCTGAGGGCCATCAAGCCGGACCTGGTCTACTGCTCGGTGACCGGCTTCGGCCAGGACGGCCCGTACGCGCACCGCGCCGGCTACGACTTCCTGATCCAGGGCATGGGCGGCCTGATGTCCGTCACCGGCGAGCGCGACGACCTGCCCGGCGGGGGCCCGCAGAAAGCCGGCGTGGCGCTGACCGACCTGATGACCGGCATGTACGCCACCATCGCCATCCTCGCCGCGCTGACCCACCGCGACCGCAGCGGCGAAGGCCAGTACATCGACATGGCGCTGCTGGACGTGCAGGTGGCGATGCTGGCCAACATGGGCAGCAACTACCTCAACAGCGGCAAGCCGCCCAAGCGCTGGGGCAACGCGCATCCGAACATCGTGCCGTACCAGACCTTCCAGTGCGCGGACGGCTACATCATCGTCGCCACCGGCAACGACGGCCAATACCAGAAGTTTGTCGAGGTGGGCGGCCGCGCCGACCTCGCCACGCACGAGCGCTACGCCACCAACCCGCTGCGCGTGAAGCATCGCGACGAGCTGGTGCCGATCCTGGCGGACATGGTGCTGGCGCAGCCGCGCGACTTCTGGATCGAGAAACTGGAAGCGGTCGGCGTGCCGTGCGGCCCGATCAACAACCTTGACGACGTCTACAAGAACCCGCAGGTGCTGGCGCGCGAGCTGGTGATGGAGGTGCCGCATCCCACCGCCGGCAGCACGAAGCTGGTGCGCAGTCCGATGAAGATGTCGCTGACGCCGACCGATAACGCGGTGGCACCGCCACTGCTGGGCCAACACACCGACGAAATCCTGCGCGGCCTGCTGGGCCAAAGCGACGAGGACATCGCCGCGCTGCGCGCACAGGGGGTGCTGTGATGGACAAGCTGATCGCGGAACTGAAACGGCTGTACCTGCTCATCGACCAAGAGTGCTTCCCTGCCGGCGCGCTGACGGCGGACATCCTGGCGCAACACCTGAGCGGCGAGAAGACCATCGCCATGAATTTGGTGTCCGACAACGGCCTGGTGCGCGCGCTGATCATCGACTTCAACCGCATGGGCGACGCGCCGGCGCTGCAGCACTGGGACCGTCTGTGCGGCGTGGCGAACGCGCTGCAGGATCAGCTGGGGCTGCCTGCGCCGGCAGTCAGCATCAGCGGCGGCGCGGGATATTCGCTGTGGCTGTCGCTGGAGACGCCGGTGCCGCTGAACCAGGCGCAGCACTTCCTGCACCTGCTGCGCAGGACCTACTTCCCCGACATTCCGAATGAAGAGATCGGCCTGCGGCCGGACACCTTGACCAGCACGACGGCCGAGTTGCCGCCGTGTTTGCATGTGGCCAGCAATACATGGGCCGCTTTCATCAATCCCGGCATGGGCGCGTCGTTTGCCGATGAGATTGGATTGGAGATGATGCCGCCTTACGCCGCGCAGGCCGCGTTTTTGGAAGGGCTGCAAAGCATCAGCGACAAGCAGTTCACGCAAGCGATCGCCACCATGCATCCGCCGCAAGGCAAGGAACGCCCGCACAAAACGGCAGCGCCCGCGACGCACGCCAGCCCGGCCGGCCTGCTGTTGAAGGACGCGACGCTGGAAGATATCATCCAGCACCTGCACGCCAAAAACATCGAGCCGACGTTCAGGCATGTGATACCGAAGGACTCAGTCTTTTAAACGTTTGCGTCTCCGCTCGGAACGGATCATTTCCGCTTTCATTGCCCGGATGGCGCCGGTTATAGGAAGGAAATAGAGTCGAAGACTTTCCTTAAACATGCGCCACGCATAACTTTCTTCTTTGTGATCTACAGGATTATTCATTTCCGTAGTCCTTTCACAAAATCCCAGCCCTGAAAGAGCAGGGAGATAAAAAATAATAGCATGTCCAATGCGAACATGCCGTGTGCACTCCAAGCGATTATTTCGTACGTCCAGTCTGCGACGCCCAAGGTCTTTACCCACTGTGACAACAGGTCTAACACCACCGCAGTCGCAGCCAAGACCAGGAACAGGGCAACACTGTAAAGCAGGCGAACCACTTGGTACTTGGTAGCTTGTTTGTGGTCCATATATTTTCAGGCCGCCATGACGGCGGCCTGCCTCCTTGTATTACTAACTGATACGCAAATCCCGTTTAAGTTCCATGAGCTGTCCGTGCATATAGCTCACTGCGCCGCGCATGTGCGCGGACAGATGGGGGACGTTGATGCATACCTGCCGAGCCCGCTCTGACAGTCGCTCCATGTCGTGCATCAGCTTGTGGATGCGCGGCTGGTCCTGCGACAGCAGCACCTCCTTCGCCGTATCCGAATGCCGGTCCAGGCGCTGGACACTGTCGCGCAGTTCGCCGGGAATATTGCGCTCGGCCGAGCAGGCTTGCGAAGCCTGCCCTATCGCTTGCTCCAATAAATGAAACCGATGCTCGATATCGTTCGCGTGCAGCATGATGTAGCCCTCCTCCGTTGATCAGGCACAGGCGTGCCAGTGCAGATTCGACAGTGGAGGCCGCCGCCAGTTTCAGCGACGCGCGCGCAAACCGGTGGCGCGCTGATGCAGATCAGCGCGTCGTCACATTTAGCCGCCGCAAACGGGCAGCGACAGCGCCTGCAAAATCTCGCCCTTGTCCGTCTGCACGAAAGCGCTGATGCCGAGCTTGCTTGTCGCCGCGCCGGCGGGCAAGGCCAGCGTCCTGCTGACCACCGCGCCGCCCGACACCAGCGGCACCGGCGCCAGCCATTCGCGCACCACGAAGTCATGGCGCAACAGACGGCCGCTGTTCTCGCCCGCCTTCACCTGGCTGGCCACACCGTTCTCGACCAGCGCGACGAACAGCTTGCCCTCACGCGCCGACTTGGCCGTCACGCTGACCGCCAGCCCACCAGCGCCAGCAGCATCCAGCGCGATGCCGATATCGGCCTGCGCCGCCAGGCCATTGGTGCGCTTGACCGCATCGGCCACGCCACGCGGCCAGCCGCGCTGCTCCTTGCCGCCGACAAAAATCTCCGGCGTGTAGATCGTGCGCGAACCGGCCAGGTCGCTCAACCAGCGCTGGCGGTCGGTGAAGGTCTTGCTGGAAAACGGATCCTTCCAGCCGATGTAGTTCCAGTAGTCGACATGCTCGGATAGCACCACCGCACGCTGCGCGGTCACGCCATCGGCGCGCAAACCGCTGACGTACTGATCGGCAGGCGGACAGCTGCTGCATCCCTCCGAGGTGTACAGCTCAAGCAAAGCGATGCGATAAGCCGGACTCTGCGCGCTGCAGCCCGCAGCCAATGCCGGTGGAATATTCAGCGCAGCCGCAGCGGCCAGGCTCAGGATGAGATGCTTCACGATGACTCCAGGGCGATGAATGATGCACCTTGGTCGCGTGGCCACCGGCAAACTTACAGCCTTTGTAAGGACTTGTGACAAAACCAACAGATATTCATTTTGCAAGCTATCCTCCCGGCATGATCAGATATCGACCACGCCACCTGCCGGGATTGCTCATCACAGGACTGCTGCACGTGGCGATCATCTACGCCTTCATGCAGCGCCAGCAGGCAGCCGACTCGCCACGCGCGCCGCGCGAGGCGATGCAGTGGCTGCTGCCGATCACGCAGCCGAGCGCCAGGAGCCAGTCCAAGCCAGCGGTCAAGCCCGCGCCGCAGCCCAACGCAGCAACGGCGGCAGGGGCAAAAGCCACAACGCCGAAAGCCATCACGCCGCCCAAGCCAGCCGACATCGTGACCGCGCCCGCGACACCGCCGGAAACGCCGGCAGCCCCAGCAATCTCAGCGGCACCTGCAGCCAGCCCTGCCGACGATCCGTTCGCGCAGGCGCCAGCCGCGCCGCGCCCGCCAAGCGCCAGCGACATCCTGAACCAGGCCAGGCTGGACGTGAGAAAGATAGACAAGGAATTGCGCGCCGCCTACCCCGAGCGCGCACCGGTACCGCCGCCGGACAGCAAGCAAGCCCGCCTGGAGCGCGGCATCAACGCGGCCCACGAAGCCGTGCCGCCGAAGTGGTACCAACCCGCCAAGATCATCGAACTGAGCACGCCCGACGGCGAGAACAAGACCCGCACCTACAAGATCGTCACCGCCATCGTCACCTACTGCATCATCGTCCACGCGGACGGCAAGAAGTCCTACACCAACTGCCCGAAGTGACTAACGCTCGGCCTGCGCCAGCGGTGGCAGGCTGCGCAGGCGCAGCGCCACCAGCATCGCCAGCATCAGCGCGCAGCCCAGCACCAGCACCACGCCCGGCCAGCCGCCGCGTCCCCACATGACGCCGGTGGCCGAACCCACCACGCTGGAGCCAAGATAGTAGAAGAACAGGTACAAGGCCGACGCCAGCGCCTTGTTGCTGGCGGCCCGCCGCCCGACCCAGCTGCTGGCGATCGAATGCGAGGCGAAGAAGCCGTAGGTGAACAACGCCATGCCCAGCACCAGCATCGGCATCCAATCGGACAAGGTCAGCAGCAAGCCCGCGATCATGATCGTCATCACCGCCCACAGCACGCGACGGCGGCCGTAGCGGTCAGCCAGGCGCCCGGCCCACACCGAGCCATAAATCCCCAGCAAATACATGAAGGACACAGCCCCCACCAGACTCTGGCTCAGGTTGAACGGCGCGGCCAGCAAGCGGTAGGCGATGTAGTTGTACAGGCTGATGAAACTCCCCATCAGCAGGAAGGACAGCGCAAACAGCCAAGGCAAGCCCGCATCGGACAAATGCAATTTGAAGCCGGCCGGGAAGGTGCGCCAAGCGCTGCGCACCGGCACGAAATGCCGCGACGCCGGCAACGATCGCCAGAACTCCCACGCCGCCAGCAGCCCCGCCACGCCCACCACCGCCAGCGCCAGCCGCCACGAAAAGTGGTCGCTCAACACCGACGCGATCACCCGCCCCGACATGCCACCGAACGCGCTGCCGCTGATGTACAGCCCCATCGACAAGCCCAGCGACGTCGGCTCCATTTCCTCGCCCAGGTAGGCCATGGCGATCGCGGGCATGCCGCCCAGCGCCACGCCCAGCATGGCGCGCATCGCCAGCAGCTGCGTGTAGTTTTGCGCGAACGCGCACAGGATGGTCAACAGCGCCGAGATCACCATCGCCGCCACCATCAGCGGCTTGCGCCCCATGCGCTCCGACAGCGCGCTCGACGCCACCAGCGACATCGCCAGCGCCCCGGTCGACACCGACAGCACCATGCTGCTCTGCGCCGCGCTCAGTGCGAACTCATGCGACAGCACCGGCATCAGCGGCTGCACGCTATACAGCAACGCAAACGCCGAGAAGCCGCCAAAGAACAGCGCCCGGCTGCTGCGTTTGAATTCGGGACTGCCGGCGGCGATGTGCGGCACGCTACGGCAAGGCGCGGATGTGACAGGTAGTGCGGCGGCGCTCAGCGACATGATGACTATCTCTTGGGAGGTACGATGTCTTCATCTTAGGATTGCGTCGAATCACTGTCCAATATATATTTAAGCCGTTACTCATACTTAAAAAAGATAATGGAACTCCGCCACCTGCGCTACTTCGTCGCCGTCGCCGAGGAGCTCAGCTTCACGCGCGCGGCCGAACGCCTGCACATCGGCCAGCCGCCGCTGAGCCATCAGATCCAGATGCTGGAAGCCGAAGTGGGCGCGCAACTGCTGGAGCGCAGCAAGCGCTGGGTGCGCCTGACGGAGGCGGGCAAGCTGTTCCTGGACGACGCCCGCCGCGTGCTGTCGCTGTCAGAGCAGGCGGTGCAGACAGCGCGCCGGGCCGAGCGCGGCGAGGCCGGCGAACTGCGCGTGGGCTTCACCTTCTCCACTCCGTTGACGCCGCTGTTCGCGACCGTAGTCAACCGCTACCGCCAGCGCTATCCGGGCGTGACGCTGACACTGCGCGAGATGTCGACGGTGCCGCAGATCGAGGCCATAGCCAACCGGGAACTGGATCTGGGATTGGTGCGCCCGCCCGAAGTGGCGGTGACCGACGCGGTCAGCATGACGGTGCTGCGGCACGACCCGCTGACGCTGGTGCTGCCGATAGCCCATCCGCTGGCGAAGAAGAAGGCGGTCGCCATCGGCGACCTGCGGGGACTGCCGTTCGTGATGTATCCGAAGACGGCCGGCACCGGGATCTACCATCAGATTTTCCGGCTGTGCCGGGCGGTCGGCTTCATGCCGACCATCGCGATGGAGGCGAACGAAGCGTCCACCATCATCGGCCTGGTGGCGGCCGGCTGCGGCATCTCGGTGCTGCCGGCTTCGTTCAGCATCATGCGCATGGGCGGCGTGTGCTACCGCCCGCTGGCCGATCCGGAAGCCACCACCACCCTGCTGCTGGCGCAGCGCAAGGACGAGATCTCGCCGCTGGTGGCGGCCTTCCTGGCGGTGGCGACCGAGGCCGCCGCGGCTCAGTAGCTGCTTAGTTGTAGTCCGCGTCCAGCTCGGAGCCGGCGTAGTTCTCCAGCTCCGCGAACAGCGTCTTCATGGCCGTGCGGCCCTTGATGTTCTGGATCACCGTGCAGCTGTTGCGGTAACTGGCGATCCGGTCCAGCAGCACCGGATGATGCTGCACCGGCACCTTGGCCACCAGCGCGGCCCAGCCTTCCTCGTAGTCCGGCTTGGCCTTGCGCACCGCCTTGACGAAGCGCTCGAACTCCTTCTGCCCGGTGCGCGCCACCACGCGCCCGCCGCCCTCGATGGCGAAGATCACGGCCAGCGCGATCACGCCCTCGGCGTTGAGGTCGGTATCGCTGACCGGGCCTTCGCTGTTGTGGCGGCGCAGCCAGCCGGCCAGGCGCACCACGGCCTGCACGTCCTTGCGCTGCTTGAGCATGACCTCGTAGCGCTCCAAGCCGTTCCAGTTTTCATTCGGATCGGTCTGGCACAGGTCGATGAACAGGTCGCGCAAGCGGCGCGCCGAGTACACCGGATCGGTATCGTACTCGCCGACCAGCGCATCCTCCGGCAGCGCCGACAATTCCTTGATCAGCCGGAAGCCGATCTGGAACGCGTGCTCGGCCCCGTGCTCGACCAGGAAGTCCAGCGCCGCGAGGTCGCCCTCGTGCATCAGCGCGTGATCCAGCCCCAGCGACACGCCGCCCACCGTCAGCTGCATGGCCTTCTGGATGCCGTCGGCGGTGCGGTCGTTGGTGAACTTCTCGGCCACCATCGCGGTGATGCCGGTCAGTTCATCGGCCAATGCATAGGCGGCGTCATCGTCGGGATGGGTGGCCAGTTGCTGGATGGCGCGGGTCAGGCGCGGTAAATTTTCTACGACAATTGCTGGCAGCATGTATCAGGCACCCATCACGAGAAAATGCCGGTGCCCAGGCTGCGGCGCGAGCCGGGCTTGGCGGCGCTGCGCGTGGACGGCACCTGCTTGCGCAAGCGGTACAGCAGTTCCTTGGTCGAGCGCTGCAGGAAGGTTGGCTCGTCGTCCGGGTCGTCGCTGAACTCGGCGTCGGCCAGGTCGGCGCTGTGGCGGAACTCCGGGAACAGCTCGAACAGCGCACGGTCCCAGCCGTCTTCCGACGCCTGCGCCAGCGCGATCGCCAGCGGAACCACGTCGTTGTCGGACGAGGTCTGGCCGGTCAGGTACGGGCCCTTGGAGATGATCTCGCCGGCCACTTCCAGGATTTCCTTCGGCGCCATCGAGAACAAAATCGCGAACGCGGTCGAACCGTGGTCGGTGGCCGAGGCGGCCGCCAGCAGCTCGTTGCGGCGCTCCTCGTCGTCGGTGGAGAACACCACGCCGTGGATGTGCGCGAACAGCGACTCGGCGATGCGCTCGGGATCGTCCTCGATCAGGTCGTCCGGCCAGGTCGCGGCGAAGAAGGCCAGACTGTCGGCCCAGGCCTTGGGCGGCACCAGCAAGGTGGCCAGCGACATCTTGCCGCCGTCGAAGCCGGCCATGTGCAGCGCCGTCACTTGCGGCGGAATGTTGTTGAGCACTTCCACCACCGCCAGGTCGCCGAACTGGTCGGCCGCCTCGGCGAAGGCTTGTTCGGCGTGGCTCAGCGAGCCGGCAAGCACCAGCTCGGTCACTTGCTTGCTCAGCGCCGGCAGATTACTTTTCTCGGTCATGATTACTCTCCATCCTGATCGAACATCTGGGCGAAATCGTCGGTCGCCTGGTCTTCGTCGTCGACATCGTCGCCGTCGTCGTTGGCCGACAGCTGGTCCAGCGACTGGTCGTCGTCGTCCCACTTGCGCGGATTCTTGTACAGGAAGGCCGTGATGATGGCCTGGCGCGCCAGGTCCGGCAGGTTCTCTTCCAGCGCCGCGTACATGCGCGCCGCCTCCTCGCCCTTGCACGAGGCCATCGCGAACACGCGGCCGGCGTCGCCGAACTCGTAGTCCTCCGCCTCGGCCAGCAAGCCTTTCGGGTTGTTGAACTCCAGGTGGTCGACCAGCGCGAAGGCCAGCATGTTGACGTCCTCGATGCCGCCGCCGCTGGCGTACTCGGAAACCAGCGCGTCGATCATGCGCTGGTAGTTCTTGCGGTCCGGAGGGTCGCCCAGGATGCCCTCGATCTGGCCTTCGAGTTCGCGCGATTGATAGGCGAACTCAGGGTGTACTTTTCTAGACATTGCTTGCTTTCTTTTTCTGATGTGTGACCGGCTCAGGCCGGTGGCAGCACGGTGCCATGCAGGTTGAACACCGAACGCCACAACTGGTACGCTTCCGCTTCCGGGTCAATGATGATGCGGTGGTTCACGCTCTGGTTGTATTCCTCGCGCTTGACCGGATCGGACAGGATTTCATAGGCCTTGGTGATGGCCTTGAAGCGCGCCTCCGCGCCGGGCGCCTGGTTGCGGTCCGGGTGGAAGCGCATCGCCAGCGAGCGGTACACCTTCTTGATCTCGTCGTCGGTGGCGTTAGGCGCGATACCCAGCGTGTTGTAATAATTTTCCATTTTGGAAACTCCGGGCCGTGATGCCGAAACAATTAAAGACGAATTATACCTGTGCCGGGTAGGCAAAATCCCAGCGCCCCCGCCGCAACGCAGCATTTCCGCCGCCGTCATAGAGGGGATACGGTAAAATGCCCTTCACTCGAACTTTTGCAAAGCCAACTTTTCAGATGAGCAACGACAAAAACAGCCCAGCGCCCGTCCTGACCTCCAATTTCCTGCGCGCCATCGTCGAATCCGACCTGGCGGCCGGCACCCATGTCCGCGAAGGCATGCCGAGCGTGATCACCCGCTTCCCGCCGGAGCCGAACGGCTACTTGCACATCGGCCACGCCAAATCGATCTGCCTGAACTTCGGCCTGGCGCGCGACTACCAGGGCCGCTGCAACCTGCGCTTCGACGACACCAACCCGGCCAAGGAAGAGCAGGAATACGTCGACACCATCATCGACAGCGTCAAATGGCTGGGCTTTGACTACGACTACCCGGCCGCCAACGGCGCCGTCGAGCACCATCTGCACTACGCGTCGGACTACTTCGACCAGCTGTACGCGATGGCCGAGTACCTGATCGAGAAAGGCTACGCCTACGTCGACAGCCAGTCGGCCGATGATATGGCGGCCAACCGCGGCAATTTCAACACGCCGGGCAAGAACTCGCCGTTCCGCGACCGTCCGGTTGCCGAATCGCTGCAGATCTTCCGCGACATGAAGGCCGGCAAATACGCCGACGGCGAGCACATCCTGCGCGCCAAGACCAGCGAGGACGCGATGTCGTCGCCGAACATGAACCTGCGCGACCCGGCCATCTACCGCATCCGCCACGCCCACCACGTGCGCACCGGCGACGCCTGGTGCATCTACCCGATGTACGACTACACGCACCCGATCTCGGACGCGCTGGAAAACATCACCCATTCGATCTGCACGCTGGAGTTCCAGGACCACCGCCCGTTCTACGACTGGCTGCTGGCCACGCTGTCCGAGGGCGGCTTCTTCAAGCTGCCGGTGCCGCACCAGTACGAGTTCTCGCGCCTGAACCTGACCTACGTGGTCACCAGCAAGCGCAAGCTGCGCCAGCTGGTGGAAGAGAACATCGTCGACGGCTGGGACGACCCGCGCATGCCAACCATCGTCGGCCTGCGCCGCCGCGGCTACACGCCGGAAGCGATCAAGCTGTTCTGCGAACGCATCGGCGTGACCAAGGCCGACGGCTGGATCGACATGAGCACGCTCGAAGGCTGCATCCGCGAAGACCTGGACCCGAAAGCGCCGCGCGCCACCGCCGTGCTGCGTCCGCTCAAGCTGATCATCGACAACTACCCTGAAGGCCTGACCGAGGAATGCACCTCGCCGGTCCACCCGCACCACCCGGAAATGGGCGTGCGCACCTTCCCGATCACGCGCGAGCTGTGGATCGAGGAAGAGGACTTCATGGAAGTGCCGAGCAAGGGTTACTTCCGCTACTACCCGCCGATCGACGACAAGCCGGGCAGCCGCGTGCGCCTGCGCCACGGCTACGTGACCGAATGCACCGGCTACGACAAGGACGAGAACGGCAAAGTGGTGGCGGTGCACGTCAACTACTTCCCGGATTCGAAGTCGGGCACGCCGGGCTCGGACAACTACAAGGTCAAGGGCAACATCCACTGGGTTTCCGCCGCCACCGCGCTGGAAGCCGAGGTGCGCCTGTACGACCGCCTGTTCACCGACGCCAACCCGGATGCCGGCGGCAAGGACTTCATCTCGCTGCTGAATCCGAACGCCAAGGAAGTCGTCACCGCCTACCTGGAGCCGGGCATGAGCGCGGCCCAGCCGGACCAGCGCTTCCAGTTCGAGCGCCACGGCTACTTCGTCGCCGACCGCGTCGACTCCACGCCGGGCAAGCCGGTGTTCAACCGCATCGTCACGCTGAAGGACAGCTGGGTCGCCAAATAAGCGCAACAGCCAGGACCAGCCACCAGGCCGGCGCCCTCCCCACGGAGGCGCCGGCCTTTTGTTTGGGCGATCAATAGCAAAACGTCCAGGACAAATAGCAAATTTATAAAATTACTTGACTAGCATTGCCAAAATTTCCTATATTCAGCCTACACCCCCCGGTACCAGGAGTTGCGTCAAGCAATCGATATGACAGCGTTACTCGCGCAAAAACTGTTGTTCTCGCCGACCAAGCCAGTCTGGTGGGCAGGCATCCTGCTGTCGCTCGGGATCAGTGCGCTGTTCTACGTGCCGGTCTACAAGACCATCGAACACGACGCCGCCGCGCGCTTCACGCAGCAGGCGCGCAACGCCCAGTACAACATCACCTCGCGCATCAACGCCTACACCGACGTGCTGCGCGGCACCGCCAGTTTCTTCGACGCCAGCGACCACGTCACCCGCGCCAGCTTTCACCGCTACGTCGCCGGCCTGGACCTGGAGCGGCAATTCCCCGCGCTCGACAACGTCAATTTCACGCAGTACGTGACGGCCGCCCAGCGTCCCGCCTTCGAGCGCGATGCGGCCCGCAGCGGCGACGGCCGGCCGGACGGCTACCCGAACTTCTCCATCACGCCGCCGGGCCAGCGTGCCGAATACTCGGTGCTGACCATGATCGAGCCGGTGGCGCCCTTCCGCCACCGGCTCGGGGTCGACATCAGCGCCAGGGAACAGGCGGCGCACGCGATCGCGGCGGCGCGCGACACCGGCAAGCTGATCACCTCCGGCATGCCGATCGAAAACACCCGCGACGACCAGGGCTGGGCGCTGGCGATGCGCCTGCCGCTGTACCGCAAGGACATGCCGCTGAACGACGTGGCGCAGCGGCGGGCCGCCTACATCGGCTCGGTGGGCATAGGCTTCAGCGTGCCGCGGCTGGTGCGCGCGGCCATGGACCAGATGCAGGTGCGCGACGTCCACCTGATGCTGTACGACGAGGGCAAGAACGCCGACGGCAGCAGCGCGCCGCAAACGCTGCTGTACGATAACCGCGGCAACGCCAGGCGGTCGCCGCGCGCGGGCGAACACTTCACCATCGTGCTGCCGCTGGACTTCAACGGCCGCCTGTGGTCGGCTCATTTCAGCGCGCCCAAGTCGGTATGGTACAGCCGCTTCGACGCCTTCCTGCCGTGGCTGTCCATGGCGTGCGGCTTTGTCGGCTCGATGCTGTTCTACCTGCTGTTCCACACGTTGTCGTCATCGCGGCTGCGCGCCATCAAGATGGCCAAGGCCATGACCAAGGAATTGCGCGACAGCCAGGCCAAGCTGCAGCAGTCGCACCACAAGCTGCGCCAGCTGGCGGCCCACGCCGACCAGATCAAGGAACAGGAACGCAAGCGCATCGCGCGCGAAATCCATGACGACCTGGGCCAGAACCTGCTGGTGCTGCGGATCGAGGCCGACCTGCTGGCCTCGCGCACCCGGCAGAACCACCCGCGCCTGCACGCGCGCGCATGCAGCACGCTCAAGCAGATCGACAGCACCATCAAGAGCGTGCGCCACATCATCAACGACCTGCGGCCGACGGTGCTGGACCTGGGCTTGAACGCGGCGGTGGAGTGGCAGATCGCGCAGTTCCGCCAGCGCTCCGGCATGGTCTGCGAACTGATCGAGCATCAGAGCGACATCCGCATCGACGACCGCTGCGCCACCGCCTTCTTCCGTGTGCTGCAGGAATCGCTGAGCAACATCGTCCAGCACGCGCGCGCCAGCCTGGTGCGGGTGGAGCTGCGCCAGGCCGGCGGCATGCTCAGCATGACCATCAGCGACAACGGCGTGGGCCTGCGCGAGAGCAGCCGCAACAAGGTGGGCTCCTTCGGCCTGGTCGGCATCGAGGAGCGCATCAGCCTGCTCGGCGGCCACTGCGCCATCACCGGCGGCCACAATGCCGGCACCACGGTGTCGATCTCGGTGCCGGTCGAGTACATACCGCCGACCGATGACGACCTGCACATCGGTGTCGGCGCCGGCGCCCGCCAGGCTGCCGACGTCGCCGCATGAAATTGTCAGCGCTTTCCCAACGCGCTAGGATTTTCCCGACAAAAGCTTGATAAAAATCAAAGGGACGGCTTGCGCGCCGGATAAAAATCAAACCTTGTTACGATTTTTCAACCCGCTTCATCAACGCAAAAGGAAACGCCAATGAATGTCATCAACGCACTGGACCTGGAACCAATCAAAGTCAAGCTGATGCATAAGGAGTCCGGCGAAGGCTGGTCGCTGGAACGCGCCAATGCCATCGAAACCGAATATCGCCGCTTCCTGTTCCTGATGAAGCAGTTCCCGAATGAGCAGACCGCGCCGCTGGTCGACGTCGACACCTTCTGGCACTACCACATCCTGGACACGATGAAATACGCGGTCGACTGCGAGGCGGTGTTCGGCTATTTCCTGCACCACTTCCCGTACATCGGCCTGCGCGGCGAGGATGACCTGGAGGCGCACGAACGCCTGGGCCATCGCATGCAGGAGTTGTATGAAGAGACGTTCGGCGAATCCTACCTGCGCGGCGCGATGCATCAGGACGTGGCCTACTCGGCAGCTCCCGGCGCGACGGCTTACTCGGCCGCGCCTGGCGTCGCTGCCAACACCGCGTACTCGGCCGCTCCCGGCGTTGCCGCGAAGACCGCCTACTCGGCCGCGCCTGGCGTCGCCGCCAACACCGCGTATTCGGCCGCGCCTGGCGTCGCCGCCAAGACCGCCTACTCGGCCGCGCCTGGCGTCGCAGCCAAGACCGCCTACTCCGCTGCGCCTGGCGTCGCCGCGAAGACCGCGTACTCGGCCGCTCCCGGCGTTGCCGCCAAGACTGCCTATTCGGCTGCTCCGGGCGTTGCGGCCAACACCGCGTACTCGGCCGCCCCGGGCGTCAGCGCCAAGACCGCCTACTCGGCAGCGCCCGGCGTGACGGCTTACTCGGCAGCTCCGGGCAAAGTCGCGGAAGGCCTGCAGACGGCAGCCGACGCTGGCGCGATCATCGAGCAGGCCCGCGTCGCCAGCTTCTACAGCGACCGCCCACGCCTGACCCCGTCGGCCTGACCGCTGGCGTTTGCGCCACGCACGGCAAAGCAAACAGGCGGGCTGCTCAAATAAGTGGCATACTGTGGGGATACTTATGGATGATGGGAGATCATCATGGCTGTCAATACCGTAGCTTCCAGTACCGCCGCCGTACAAGCGACGCCGCCCCGCCAGCCTGAGCCGGTGAAGGTGGCGGACAAGCCCGCCGAACGCGTTACGCCGCCGGCTCCGCCGGCGCCGCCGCAAGTGGCTGCCGCACCGACCGTCAATACCAGCGGCCAGCGTATCGGCACCACCATCAGCACCTCGGCCTGATCTTCAGCCGAGACCAGCCCCATAAGACAACGGCGCGTGACCGAGAGGTCCGCGCCGTTTTCTTCGTGGCTATCAGGCAGCCATCAGTTCGCGCAGTTCGCGAATGCTGAAATCGCTGATCTCGTGCATGCGGATCAGGATGGTTGCGCCGATAGGCAGCGTGTTGTGACGGATCTTGCTGATGACCGGTGGCGCTACTTCCAGCGCGCGCGACAGGGCCGCATCGTTTTTCAGTTGCAACTTTTCGATGATGGCGTCCAGCACGCGATTCGGGTTGTAGGTCGGCGATGCGGTGATTTCTTTGATAGACATAATGTTTTTCAGTAGGTTCTGGCCGTCTTTGGCAAAAAACGACACATGGGTAAAAAAAATTTTTAGCTCTATTACCAATGAAGCACTACAAAACACAGACATTTATGCCGGTTTTTAGTGCTTAGCCGAGATAATACACGTTTACGTTAACGAACGGCTAACTCATCAGACATTTCTGTGAGATTTAGAGAGATTCTACCCCTATTTCTTGTGCTAGGAAGATGTTTGTTACAAGAAAAGGTATAAATATTGGTAAAGTTAGTTGGAACGGCTGATGGCGGCGGCGCGGAAACACCATTCAACGGCCAGCAAAGCGGCCAGTTGGGCGATCGTGCTTGGGAGGAGGATGGAGGAAGAGGCGGGGAAACCACTGTCGTACGAATGATAGTGCCAGCCTAGCTGGCGGCGGATCTCGTCGGGGGTGGGCGGAGGGCGGCGGTCGCATTCGCGCTGGTGCATGTAGGCACGGACCTGCTCCTTGCTAGGATGGGAAGTGGCTGTCATGCGCATGGCTCCTTCGTGAGATAGCTAACAATATCGTATCATGTGCGGACTTGATTGATATGCCTCATACAAATTGCGTTGCCATTTTGGCACAAACACCCCGGAAGTGGCTTGCATAAGTGCAAGTTTCGCCCCGTCTTTACTTGCTTTTACACATGCCCATGACCTACGAAGAATTCCTCGACGAAGTAACCACCCTGCTCCACGAGATCTATGACCTCGACGACGCCGCCGCCATCAAGCTGGTGGTCGACGCCCAGGACGCCGAATATTTCGTCACCCACGACGACGTGCCGGAAATGCGCACGCCGGAGCAGGCCCGCAAGGACGCCGTCGCCCTGTACGAAGCCAAGCAGAACAAGGTGCAGACCCAGAAGAAGCAGCAACAGCGCGTGCAGCAGAAGAAGCGTCCGCCGCGCGCCTGATCACCCCTCCAGCAGCTGCGCCACCGTGGCGTAGCGCAGCCGCACGCCCAGTTCGCGCTTGATGCGCCCGTTGCTCAGGCGCCGCGATTCCGACATAAACGACAACAAGGCCGGCGTCACCACCTGCCGCAGCTCCGCACGCGGCAGGCGCGGCGGGCGCGGCAGCTGGTGGGCGTCCGCCACCGCGTCGAAATACGCCGCCATTTTCATGTCGCTGTCGTCCACCGCGTGATACACGCGGTTGGGCAAGCCGCGGAACAGCGCGCGGGCGATGATGGCGGCCAGGTCGTCCGCGTGGATGTGGTTGGTGTACACATCGTCCGCTTCGATCAGCGCCGGCGTGCCGGCCTGCAGGCGCTTCAGCGGCAGGCGGTCGGCGGCGTAGATGCCGGGTACCCGCAGTATCGATAAATGCCCGCCGGTGCGGCGCGCCCAGCCGCGCAACACCTGCTCGGCGTCCACCCGGCGCACGGCGCGCGCGTTGCTCGGCGCCACCGGACGGCTCTCGTCAAACAACAACCCGCCGCAATCGCCGTAGACGCCAGTGGTGCTGACATAAACCAGACGGGCATGCTCAGGTAAAATGGCGGTCAGATTGCGCGTGCGGCGGTCCAGCGCGCCCTCCGCGGGCGGCGGCGCCAGGTGCACGATGTGGCTGGCCAAGCCGGCCAGGCGCCGCAGCGTGGCGGGCTGGTCCAGGTCGGCCACCAGCGGCACCGCGCCCAGCGCGCGCAATTCGGCGCAGCGCGACGGCTGGCTGGTGGTGGCGAATACCCGGAAATGCGGCCGCAGCAGGGGCAGCAGGCGCATGCCGACGTCGCCGCAGCCCACGATCAACAGGCGCGGCAGCTTGAATTTTTGACTAGTGAATTTTTTCATTGAAGGATTGTATGACGTTTCAAATTACTGTACAGCCTAGCGGCCATCAATTCAGCTGCGAGGAAGACGAAACCGTGCTGGCCGCGGCCATGCGCGCCGGCGTCGGCCTGCCCTACGGCTGCAAGAATGGCGCGTGCAGTTCCTGCAAGGGCAAAGTGGTCTCCGGCTCGGTCACGCACAAGGCGCACCAGGAGCGCGCGCTGACCAAGGACGAGGAAGCGGCCGGTTATTCGCTGTTCTGCTGCGCCACCGCGCAGCAAGACCTGGTGATCGAGGTGCGCGAAGTGGCCGGCAGCGACGACTATCCGATCCGCAAGATGCCGTCGCGCGTGGCGACGCTGGAAAAACTGGCGCCGGACGTGGTCGTGATGACGCTGCAATTGCCGGCCAACGAGACGCTCAAGTTCCGCGCGGGCCAGTACATCGAATTCATGCTGCGCGACGGCAAGCGCCGCAGCTACAGCCTGGCCTCGCCGCCGGACCAGGACCAGCCGCTGAGCCTGCACATCCGCCACCTGCCGGGCGGCCTGTTCACCGACCAGGTGTTCAGCACCATGAAGGAACGCGACATCCTGCGCTTCGAAGGCCCGATGGGCACCTTCTTCGTGCGCGAGGACAGCGACAAGCCGATGGTGCTGCTGGCCTCCGGCACCGGCTTCGCGCCGATCAAGGCCATCATCGAGCACCTGCGCGCGCAGGATTCGAAGCGTCCGATGACCTTGTACTGGGGCGGCCGCCGCCCGCAGGACCTGTACATGGACGCGCTGTGCCGCCAGTGGGAAGCGATCCTGCCGAACTTCACCTATGTGCCGGTGATCTCGTCGGCGCAGCCGGAAGACAACTGGAGCGGCCGCACCGGCTTCGTGCACGCGGCCGTCATGGCCGACCTGCCCGACCTGTCCGGCCACCAGGTGTATGCCTGCGGCGCGCCCATCATGGTCGAGTCGGCCAAGCGCGATTTTGTCGCCCAGTGTCAGTTGCCGGAAGACGAATTCTATGCCGACGCCTTCACCACCGAAGCCGACATCCACCAGCCCTGAAATCCCCACCGGGAGCGGACCAAGGGGCGGAGCCCCCGGCTCCGCTCCCTGAAAGCGACAATGTCCGACAGCACCGCACCTTCCTCCAACGGCTTCGGCGTCCTGCGCCACCGTAACTTCTCGCTCTACCTCACCGCCCGCACCCTGGCCACCCTGGCCGTCCAGATGCAGAACGTCGCCATCGGCTGGCAGGTGTATGCGCTGACCCACAACCTGTTCGACCTCGGCCTGATCGGCCTGGCGCAGTTCGCGCCCTTCCTGCTGCTGATCCTGATCGCCGGCCACGCCGCCGACCGCTACAACCGCCGCCTGCTGATCGCGCTGGCGATGGGCGCGCAGCTGCTGTGCGGGCTGGCGCTGCTGGCCTTCACCTTCGCCGGCCTGAGCGCGGTGTGGCCGGTGTTCGCCGTGCTGGTGCTGTTCGGCAGCGCGCGCGCCTTCATGGGGCCGGCCACGCAAGCCATGCTGGTCAACCTGGTGCCGCCCGAGCGCTTCAGCCAGGCCGTGGCGCTGAGCTCGTCGAGCTTCCACGTCGCCGTCATCCTCGGCCCCACGCTGGGCGGCCTGTTCTACCTGGCCGGGCCGAAAACGGTTTATATGATTTCCTCGGCGCTGCTGCTGGCGGCGGTGATCCTGATGTGCCTGGTCAAATCGGTCAAGCAGCCCAGCAACCGCGAGCCGGCCACCTGGCACACGGTGCTGGAAGGCTTGCGCTTCGTCTGGTCCAAGCCGGTGGTGCTGGGCGCGATCTCGCTCGACCTGTTCGCCGTGCTGTTCGGCGGCGCCACCGCGCTGCTGCCGGCGCTGGCGCACGACGTGCTGCACATCGGCCCGACCGGCCTCGGCCTGCTGCGCACCGCGCCCGGCGCCGGCGCCGCCGTGTGCTCCATCGCGCTGGCCTTCTACCCGATCACGCGCCGGGTCGGCCTGTGGATGCTGGGCGGCGTGGCCGTGTTCGGCGCCGGCACGCTGGTATTGGGCGCCACCTCCACCTTCCTGGTCGCGCTGACCGCGCTGTTCGTGATGGGCGCCGGCGACATGATCAGCGTCTACGTGCGCCACCTGCTGGTGCAGTACGAAACGCCGGACGCGATACGCGGACGCGTCAGCGCGGTCAACTCGGTCTTCATCGGCGCCTCGAACGAGCTGGGCGAGTTTGAATCCGGCCTGACCGCCGGCTGGATGGGCCTGACCCGCGCCGTGCTGTTCGGCGGCGCCGCCACGCTGGCCGTGACCGGCATCTGGACCGTGCTGTTCCCCGTCCTGTCGCGCATGGACCGCTTCCCCCACGAGGAAAAATCATGACTCTACGCATACGCCTGCCGGGCATCATCCACAGCCGTCCGCACCTGAGCCTGGCGATCGCGCTGGGCGCCATCGCCGCCCCGCTGCTGCCGGACGCCTGGCCCATGACCGCGCGCCTGCTGACCGCATGGAATATCACCGTCTGGACCTATTTGCTGTCGATGGGATGGATGATGGCGCGCGCCGACCAGCACGACATCCGCCGCGCGGCCTGCCGCCAGGATGAGAAGGGACCGGTGATCCTGTCCATGCTGTCGCTGGTGATCATGATCAGCCTGGTGGCCATCGTCTCGCAGCTGTCCACGCTGAAGGACTCGCCGCCGGCCGACATGGTCTACCACTACGGCTTCGTGGTGCTGACGCTGACCGGCTCGTGGTTCATGATCGGCACCATGTTCTGCTCGCATTACGCCCATCTGTACTACATCAAGAACGACGGCGAAAAACCGCTGCATTTCCCCGACCAGGAATTGACGCCGAACTACTGGGACTTCCTGTATTTCTCGTTCACCATCTCGGTCGCGGTGCAGACCTCGGACGTGGCCGTATGCGGCCGGGCCATGCGCCAGGTGGTGCTGGCGCAGTCGGTGCTGTGCTTCTTCTACAACCTGGCCATCCTCGGACTGTCGATCAATATTGCCGCTTCGCTCATCAATGGTTAGCGACTTAACGGGAACCTAAGCAGAAAAGGAGTAATATTGTTTTGCAGTTCAACAAACAGGAGCAAGCGTATGCAAATCAATATCAATGCCGACAAAACCATCGACCGCCATGCCGGTCTGGATGAACATGTACAAACGGTCGTGAGCAATGCCCTCCACCGCTTCGGCGAACAGATCACCCGCGTCGAAGTGCACCTGAGCGACAACCTGGGACAAAAATCAGCCGACGGCGACAACCGCTGCCTGATGGAAGCCCGCGTCACCGGGTATCAACCGATCGCCGTCAGCGATCACGCCGCCACGCTGCACCAGGCGATCGGCGGTTCGGCGGAAAAACTCAAGCGCGCCATCGACAGCGCCCTGGGCCGCCTGCATGACAAGGACAAGCGTCACGCCAACGGCGCCGTGCCGGTCGAGGCCGACGCGGAAGACACCGAATAATTCACATGGGGGCGGGAGCTAGCGCTGTGCCAGCTCCCGCAAATATTTCAGTCCCTGCAGCGCCCGGCTGCCATACCACGACATCATCTCTCCATCGACCAGCAACACCGGCTTGCCGATCTGTTTTTCCAGCGCGTCCGCGTGCGCTTCCGTGAAGCGGTACGGTTCGCTCGACAGCAACACCCCATCCACTCCAGCCAGCAACTCCGCCGACCATTCAAAGCGCGGGTAGCGCACCTCGCCCAGGTCCGGCAAGCTCCAGCCGATTTCCTCCAGCATGCGCGCGATGTAGGTGTCGCGCGACACCGTCATCCACGGGTCTTGCCAGATGCAGTACAACATGGTTTGCGGGCGGCCCGGCGGCATGGCGCGCAGCAAGGCATATTCCGCCTCGAACGCGGCGCACCAGTCGGCGGCGGCTTGCTCGCGGCAGAACACGCCCCCCATCAGGCGCGCCAGTGCCAGGTTGTCGTGCGGGCGCAGCGGATGGGTGACGACAATGTTGGGAATAAACTCAGCCAGCAGCTCGACGGTCGGCTTTTCGTTCTCGTCGATATTGACCACCAGATGGGTCGGCGCCAGCTTGCGGATCTTGTCGATATTCACATCCTTGGTGCCGCCGACCTTGGGAATCGCCTGCACCACCTCGGCCGGATGGATGCAGAAACCGGTGCGCCCCACCAGCTGCGCGGCCAGGCCCAGGTCGCACAGCAGCTCGGTAATCGACGGCACCAGCGAGACGATGCGCGCATTCGGATCGGCGGTGTGTGTGGTGCCGATCGCGTCGGTATAGTCCATGTTGTCATCCAATGTAAGCAAAGCGACATTGAAGCATCCGCGGATACAACGTGCAACAACTGCGGGGACGAAATTTACACAGGGTGCTGTTCAGTTCAGCTATGATTACCGTGCTTGCCCAACAGCATCCTGAAAGACCATTTTGAAACAAATCAGCACATTCGGCGCCTCCCGCTACCAGATCGGCGACCTGCAGCTGCTGCGCAACGCCGATGACGACACCACCATCGCCAAGCTGCTCGCGCCCTGCCCCATCATGCAACTGGAAGCCGACCAGGCGGTCACCGAGTCCAGCCGAGCCCACCTGTACATCGTGCTGCGCGGCGCCTTGTCGGTCGCCACCGACACCCGCACCGGCATGGCCGACGGCACCGTCAGCAAGATACTGCCGGGCGAAAGCGTGGGCGAACAATCCGTATTGGACGAGGAAGCCAACCTGTCGAGCATCACCGCACTGGAGCAGAGCGAAGTGCTGGTGATCGAGGCCGACATCGTCTGGAAGCTGATCGACGAATCGAATGTGCTGGCGCGTAACCTGCTGCGGCTGCTGTCCTTCCGCATCCGCGCCGCCAACGCGCAGCTGCGCCGGCGCCAGAAGCTGGGCGAGTTCTACCGCCAGCTATCGATGATCGACGGCCTGACCGGGCTGTACAACCGCGCCTGGCTCAACGACCTGCTGCCGACCATGGTGGCCACCGCGCAAGGCTCGCACGCGCCGCTGGCGCTGATCATGATCGACCTCGACCACTTCAAGAAATTCAACGACAGCCATGGCCACCTGGCCGGCGACCAGGCGCTGCGCGCCGCCGCACACGTGCTCAGCAGTGCGCTGCGTCCCACCGATTTCGCCGTGCGCTACGGCGGCGAGGAAATGATGGTGCTGCTGCCGGACACCAGCGACAAGGTCGCCGTGGCGGTGGCCGAGCGCCTGTGCGAACGGATGCAGCAGGCGGTGGTGTTCGCCGACATGCGCGTGCCACTGCCGCAGATCACCGCCTCGTTCGGCGTGGCAACGCTGCAGATCGGCCAGGACGAGCAAGCCCTGATCGCCGCCGCCGACAGCGCGCTATACCGCGCCAAGGACCAGGGCCGGAACTGCGTGGTCCATCACGCGCTGGCGGTTTAAGCGGCGCCCTTGGTCTCGGCCGGCGCCGGCTGCGCCTTGTGTGCGGCGGCGAAATCGGCATAGCCCTTCTGCACCAGCTCGTATGTCTTGTCGATATTGCCGGCCACATCGCCATTCAACACCTTCAGCCCGTCCAGCACGCCGCGCGCTTCCTTGAAGCCCTGGTCCACACCTTTTTTCAGCGTGTCCATGAACTTGTTGAGCACCGCATCGCCATCCTCGCCCGGGTGCTGCTGCTGGAAAGCATCGTAAAACGCGGTCGACAGCGATACAATGCGGCTCGCCGTGCCTTCCGGCGTATTATCCTGCGACACGGCGTTCTGGATGGCGTTGTCGCCAAAATCATCCTTAAGCGCCTCGTTGATGCCGGTCAGTGCTGTTTTCAGCAAGACCGACAGCGGTTCGTTGGAAGAATTCAGCGATACCGTCAAGGAAGCTTGTACGATAGATACATTGAGCTGCGCCTTGGCCTTGGCCGCGACCGACACATTGCCGTCGTCCTTGGCCGCGGCTGGAACGCTGGAAGTGGCAGCCGAGCTGCCCGGAGTTGCCGATACTGGAGTCGCCATGATCTAGCTCCTGATGAGGGATATCTCATTATTATCGGCACAATAACGAATAACTTGACCGCACCTTATGACCACACAGACCTTTCTCTGGCACGACTACGAAACCTTTGGCGCCCAGGCCCGCCGCGACCGCCCGGCGCAATTCGCCGCGATCCGCACCGACGCCGACCTGAACGAGATCGGCGACCCGATCATGTTGTATTGCAAGCCGGCCAATGATTTCCTGCCCGACCCGCAATCGTGCCTGATCACCGGTATCACGCCGCAGCAATGCCTGGAATGGGGCGTGCCCGAGCACAAGTTCGCCGCCACCATCGAGCAGGCGTTTTCCAAGCCGGGCACCATCGGCGTCGGCTACAACACCATCCGTTTCGACGACGAGATCACCCGCTTCATGTTCTGGCGCAACCTGATCGACCCGTACGCGCGCGAGTGGCAGAACCAGTGCGGCCGCTGGGACTTGCTGGACGTGGTGCGCATGACCTACGCGCTGCGCCCGGAAGGCATCGAATGGCCGCTGCGCGAGGACGGCAAGCCCAGCTTCAAGCTGGAGCACCTGGCCAAGGCCAACGGCCTGCTGCACGAGGCCGCGCACGATGCGCTGTCGGACGTGCGCGCCACCATCGCGCTGGCGCGCCTGATCAAGCAGAAGCAACCCAAGCTGTTCGACTTCTGCCTGGCGCTGCACAAGAAGGACCGCGTCGCCGACGAGATCGGCATGCACCTGGCGCCGCAGCTGCGCGCGCCGTTCCTGCACGTGTCCGGCATGTTCCCGGCCGAGCGCGGCTGTATCGCGCTGGTGTGGCCGCTCGCCACGCATCCGACCAACAAGAATGAAGTGATCGTCTGGGATTGCACCTACGATCCGAGCGAGCTGTTCACGCTGGACGCCGACACCATCCGCACCCGCATCTTCAGCCGCAGCGACGCGCTGCCGGAAGGCATGACGCGCTTGCCGGTCAAGAGCATCCACCTGAACAAATCGCCGATGCTGGTGTCCAACCTGAAGACGCTGTCGCCGGCGATGGCGGCCAAGTGGGGCATCGACCTGGAGCAAGGCAAGGCCTACGCCGCGCTGGCCGCGGCCGGACGCAACATGGATGCGATTTGGGAGCAGGTGTTTTACCGTCCCGCCGGCGACGAGCTCGACGTGGACGAGGACCTGTACAACGGCTTCGTCGGCAAGGAGGACCGCCGCATGCTCGACACGTTGCGCAAGGAAACGCCGGCCAGGCTGGCCACGGCGTCGCCATCGTTCAGCGATCCGCGCCTGCTGGAGCTGCTGTTCCGCTACCGCGCGCGCAACTTCCCCGAGACTCTGTCCGAAGGCGAGATGGAGCATTGGGAACAGCACCGCGCGGCGCGCTTCTACGAAGGCGCGGGCGGTGCGCGCAGCATCGACCAGTTCTTCGGCGAGATCGATCATCTGCAACAGGATGCCGATGAGCGTGCCGAACAGATCCTGGCCGAGCTGTACGAGTACGTGGAGCTGATCGCTCCAGCGCACTAAGTTGGCTTAAGCGCGATGCTGGTTGATGGCGTCGCGCGTTTCCAGCGCCACGCGGCGGGCGGCGGCGGCGAAGTCCTCACCGGCTTGCGGCGCAGCGTACAGGATGGCGCGCGACGAGTTGATCATCATGCCGGTGCCGTCGTAGGTGCGACCCGACTTGACCGTGGCTTCGATATCGCCGCCCTGCGCGCCGATGCCCGGCACCAGCAGCGGCATGTCGCCGACGATCGCCCGTACCTGCGCCAGTTCTTCCGGGAAGGTGGCGCCCACCACCAGCGCGCACTGGCCGTTGGCGTTCCACTTGTCCGCCACCAGGCGCGCCACGTGCTGGTACAGCGGCTTGCCGTCGACGTTGAGGAACTGCAGGTCCGAACCGCCCGCGTTCGACGTGCGGCACAGGATGATGACGCCGCGGTCGCTCCACTCCATGTACGGCTCCACCGAATCCGAACCCATGTAGGGATTGACGGTCACCGCGTCGGCGCCGTAGCGGTCGTAGGCCTCGCGTGCGTACTGGCGCGCGGTGGCGCCGATGTCGCCGCGCTTGGCGTCCAGGATCAGCGGCATGTGCGGATAGTTGTCGCGCACGTAGTGGCAGATTTTTTCCAGCTGGTCTTCCGCGCTCAGCGCAGCGAAGTAGGCGATCTGCGGCTTGAACGAGCATGCCAGGTCGGCGGTCGCGTCGATGATCTCGCGGCAGAAGTGGTAGATGCCTTGCGGGTCGTTCTGGAACTGGGCCGGCAGCTTGGCCATGTCCGGATCCAGGCCCACGCACAGCAGGGAGTCGTTGGCCGCCCAGGCGGCAGATAATTTGTTGATGAAAGTCACGACGCACCCTTCGAATTTGTTGCAAACCCTCTATTGTAACGCGCCCGCAGCGGGCTGTTAAAATTTGGCCCTCACTCTTTAGAAAGCAAAAACCTATGAAACTCTCGAACAAAGTCGCGATCGTGACCGGCGCCACCCAAGGCATAGGCTTGGCTTGCGCGCAGCGCCTGGTGGCCGAAGGCGCCAAGGTCATGCTGGTCGACATCAAGCCGGAAGGCGCATCCGCCGCCGCCACGCTGGGCGACCAGGCGCGCTTCTTCGCCGCCGACGTCAGCCAGAAATGCGACGTCGACGCGCTGGTGGCCGCCACCCTGGCCGCATTCGGCCGCATCGACATCCTGATCAACAACGCCGGCGTCACCCACGCCGCCGATTTCCTCGACCTGACCGAGGACGATTTCGACCGCGTGCTGCGCATCAACCTGAAGTCCATGTTCCTGTGCGGCCAGGCGGTCGCGCGCGAGATGGCCAAGCAGCGCAGCGGCTGCATCATCAACATGTCGAGCGTGAACGCCGAGCTGGCGATTCCGAACCAGGTGCCGTACGTGGTGTCCAAGGGCGCGATCAACCAGCTGACCAAGGTGATGTCGCTCAACCTGGTCACGCACGGCATCCGCGTCAACGGCATCGGCCCCGGCACCATCCTGACCGAACTGGCCAAGCAGGCCGTGATGGCCAGTCCCGAAGCGCGCCACACCATCCTGTCGCGCACGCCGATGGGCCGCTGCGGCGAACCGGAGGAAGTGGCCTCGATCGCCGCCTTCCTGGCCAGCGACGACGCCAGCTACATGACCGGCCAGACCCTGTATGTGGACGGCGGCCGGCTGGCATTGAACTACACGGTGCCGGTTAATTAAGGAGTTATGCGAAATATCAATGTCTGGTATCTGAAACAACAATTAGACACATATCTGACCAGCCCCCATAATTACACCTGTCTCCACTATTCTCCTCCAAGAAAATAGTTTTAAGCCCGCTTTAACCAGCGGGCTTTTTTTTGGTTCATCGCGGATTACCGGGAAACGCGGCTTTGATTTTGAGGAAGAAGAAATCTGAGTCGCGGTATCCATAGGCCATTCGTTTCATTACCTTGATGCGGTTGTTGATGCCTT